>Ga0157372_10000643_pt1 | contig 38365 bp, 28 predicted proteins | sample C55metaG_FD_115307 | JGI IMG/M metagenome (GOLD analysis project Ga0157372, IMG submission 115307) | Corn rhizosphere microbial communities from Kellogg Biological Station, Michigan, USA - C5-5 metaG | ecosystem: Host-associated > Plants > Roots > Rhizosphere > Soil | place: USA: Michigan...
AGCGCATGACGGCTCTGCATCCAGCCGAACACCCACGGAATAGCGCGAAGATCCTCCAGCTTCCGGCTCTGCGAGCGGCGCGCGGGGCGGGAACCAATTTGAGCGTGCTCAAGTTCGTTGACCGGAGTGGCTTGTTCGAAATATTCGAGGACCTCGGGATTGTCGGCGATGTTAGTGCGATAAAAAGCAAATGCATCCCCCGACATTTGCTCCATGACCTCGATCCAGGGGGCGTCCGATCCGGGGGCGGGTCCGTCCGGGCGAGAGAGGGCTTCAAGACAAGCCGCGATCATGATTTCGAGGTTCCACTCGGCTAATACCGGGTCGGAATACTTCCAGTTGAGAACCTCTCCCTGTTCGGTGATGCGAATCTGACCGAAGAAATCTGTGGGCGGTTGCGACAAGATCGCATGGTGTGTGGGGCCACCTCCGCGGCCGACGGTTCCGCCCCTTCCATGAAATAAGCGCAACTTGACGTTATGCCGGCGCGCAGCTTCGTGCAGCGCCCGATGAGCTTTGTACAGTTCCCAGAGGCTGGCGAGCATGCCCCCGTCTTTGTTGGAGTCGGAATAGCCGATCATCACCTCCTGCCATCCCGACCAGGATTCAAGAAGACGACGGTACGAGGGATCGCTCCAAACGCGTTCCATGATGGAAGCCGAATCGCGCAAGGTTTGAATCGATTCAAACAATGGAACCGGCATGAGCCCGGGATCGTCGGGTGCGCCCTGGACCTGGACGCCGGCTGCCTTCGCAAGCTCCAGTACGTCGTAGATATCGCGCTCGGATTCGGCACCACTGATCACGTAATTGCGAATGCAGCGGGGCGGGAAGACCTTCTTCCATTGCGAAATCGCGCGGAAAAGGTCAAGCGTGGTCCCGGCAGGGTCCGATGCCGAGGTCTCAACCGCGGCCCCCCCGGAAACGCTCGCGCCAAAGCCGGATTGCTGGTGCACTTGTTCCAGGGCTTCGCGGTGAATCTTCGCATGTTGGCGGATGTCGAGCGTGGAAAGGTGAAAGCCGAAAGTACGAACCTTGCGAAGCAGTGGGTCCAGCCAAGAATACGCCAGCCGCGCCCCGTGGTTTTCTTCCAGACTGCGCCGCATGAGCCGCAGGTCGGTTTCGAACTCCCCGGCGGAGTTGTACGCCGTCTCCTCTCCCGTGCTCGTGCTTCGCAGGCGGACGATCACGAAACTGATGAAGCGGCGATACAACTCGGTGACGGAGAGTCTGGCCAGCCGTGCAGGTTCCTCGCCGATATGCTGCGAATACCCGTCGTGCTTGTTCTTGAGGTCATTCGAAACGGCGACCTGTTTGCACGACAAGCTCAGCTGCTCACTGATGTGTTCCAGTTCCGAAACATAATGCGCCAGGACGGTGTTACGCGCGCGCTCCAGTGCTTCTCGCGTGCTTTCGGCGGTGACGAAGGGATTGCCGTCGCGATCCCCGCCGATCCAGGAGCCAAACGAGAGCACCTCGGGCACATCGTCTGGTTGCAGTTCGAGGTTGTAAACCTCACGGAAGGAATCGCGGATCTCGACGTACAGGCGCGGCAAGCTTTCGAAGATCGACATGGGGTAATGGTCGAGGCCCATGCGGATTTCATCGCTGACCAGCGGTTTCTGGACGCGGACTTCATCGGTCTGCCACAAAACCGAGATCTGGAGAGCGATCTCATTCTCTAGCGCCAAGGCATCGGCGTCGGGCAGAGGAAGCCGATCGAGGTGCTCCAACAGGCGTGAGATCCGGCGGCGCTTTTGCAGCACAGTACGGCGCGCGACTTCCGTCGGATGAGCTGTGAAAACCGGCAGGACTTTGACCTGCCGCAACGCGTTCATGGCCGGTTCGGCCGCCATGCCCGCCTCCCGCATCCGCAGCAAGGTTCCTCGAAACGAGCCCGGCTGTGTCGCGTGTTCAGGAGAGATTTTCGAGGCCCGCCGGCGCCGTTTCCGGTGATTGGTTTCCGCAAGATTCGTCAGTTCAAAATAAATGGCGAAGGCTTTTGTGATCCAGTAAGCTTCCTGGATGCTGAGGCCTTCGACGAGGGAGCGAGCCTGCTTCATTTCGCCGTTGGGGACCTCGGTGTGGCCGGAGGAGCTTACTCGTGCCTGGATCAGCAAGCGGCGAAGCTGCTCAACGTTCTGAAAGGTTGCAGCTCCGGCTTGTTCGGTCAAAACCCGTCCAAGAAGAGTGCCGAGCGAGCGCACGTCCCGGCGCAAGGGGTGCTCCTTGGCGCGGTCTTCGGTACTGGCGATGAGTTCTGCCAGGCGTGCGCCCTGATCTATTGCTCCCCACAGAGGTTCTGGCATGATGGGTGATTCTCCATACTAAACGATCAAAGGGCATGGACAGCTTTGGGGGCCGACCCGCCGATTTGGGGGGCTGCTTGCACCGGGAGCTGCCAGCCTGAATAATGTGAACGGATGAGCCGGGAAAGAGTACTGATCGTCGAAGACGAGGAAAACGAGCGCAGCGGACTTGCGGAACTAGTGTCGGCCTGGGGGTATGAAGCCAATACCGCCGCGGATGGACAGGAAGGTTACGAGAAGATTGCTGCGTGGTCGCCTGCCATCGTCATTACCGACCTCAAAATGCCACGCCTAGGCGGCATGGAACTGCTGGAGCGGATTGCGTCCGACAGCCAGACCATCGCCGTGATCGTCGTGACCGCGCAAGGAACGATTGATAGCGCGGTGCAGGCCATGAGGATCGGCGCATACGACTACATTAGCAAGCCGATCGACACCAGTCGCTTGCGCACCATTCTGCAGAACGCCACAGCCCTCCTGGGCACGCGGACGGAACTTGAGATCACGCGAAGGAAGCTGCGGGATACGGGATCGCTGGGATCGCTGGTTGGTCCGTCGAAGAAGATGCAGGAGATCTTTCGCCTGGTGGAGCTGGTGGCGCCCAGCACGGCTTCTGTGCTCATTACCGGTGCTAGCGGCACCGGCAAAGAGCTGGTTGCGCGCACCATTCACGAGCTGAGCCCGAGGAGACCGAAACCCTTTGTAGCCATTAATTGTGCGGCGATTCCGGAGACGCTGATTGAAAGTGAGATTTTCGGCCACGAGAAAGGTGCATTCACAGGCGCTTTGGAACGCCGCACCGGATGTTTCGAACTGGCTGAAGGCGGAACCCTCTTGCTCGATGAGATTGGAGAAATGCCAGTGGCCACGCAGGCCAAGCTCCTCAGAGTTCTCGAGGACAGGAAGTTGCGTCGCCTGGGCAGCAAAGTCGAGACCGCCGTCGATGTGCGGGTTCTGGCCGCTACCAACAAGGTTCCCGAAGATGCGGTCGCACGTGGCGAACTGCGCAACGATCTGTATTACCGGCTGAATGTCTTCAATATTCATATGCCGTCGCTGCGAGAACATCGCGAGGACGTTCCTGATCTGGTGCATGCCCTTCTGGCAGAGATGAGTTCAAAGCATGGGCGCCGCATTGCGACCGTTAGCGAGGCGGTGCTGAACGCGTTTAAGAACTACGCCTGGCCAGGCAACGTTCGTGAGCTTCGCAATACGCTGGAGCGGGCGGTGATCGTTTGCGAAGGCCCGGTGATCGAGACCAAGCATCTCCCCCCGGGTTTCGGGAGTGCACCGGCTCGCCCTTCGCTCGACGATGCTGATTCGATCCGCGTAGGAGTAGGCACCACGGTCGGAGAGGCGGAGCGCCTGTTGATCCTGAAAACTCTGGAGTCAACCAACAACAACAAGACGCGCGCCGCCGAGATCCTTGGCATTAGCCTAAAGACCTTGCATAACAAGCTGAAGGAATATGGGAGTTCCGCAGCCGACGCGAGCCGGACGGACAGGGAAGATCCGGCAGAACTTAGAGATTCATAAGGTGTTCTTAGAGGGAGTGACCGCCACCGGATCGCGGCACTAACTTCGTGGGCCTACTTCATGCGCCGTAGAACCAAGATCGTACTTGCCATCACGTTTATGGTGGCCGCGCTCGTGACGGGCGCTTCCTACGTTTACATCTCTCAAATGTTGCGGCAGCGCGTGGCCACCGCGCACGATACGGCACTGTATTTGACTTCGCAGCTGGCGTACCTGTCGTCGAACGCCGCTCCCGACCTCACCAGCACACGGGTGGATACGAATAATCCTGAAGCCGTGCGGCGTGGCGTTACCTATTATCTCGGCACCGATCGCGACCTTAACACCATGCTGGACTCGGTGGTTGGTAGCTGGCCGACGATCTACGATGCAGCCATCCTGGATTTAGATGGAAAGTCAATTCTGCATACCGATCCCAACCTGGTGGGAAAGAAGGTCCCCGATCGGCCCGACTTCGCCTCCCTTGAAAACGCAGGATTCCGTCGCCAACTGCGAATGATTTACAACCCGCCTGCCGTTTACGAAGTTCATATGCCGCTCCTACTAAACGGCACCGTGTTCGGCGATATCCGGGTGGGTGTTTCGACGGTGTTCCTGCGCAACGAGCTTAGCCCGCAACTCAAGCGGGCTGTAAAGCTGTCCGGACTGTCAATCCTGTGCTCTCTCGTGTTGGCGGCCATGTTGGCGCACATTGCACTCGGTCCCCTCGAACATATCAGCCGTAGCTTGGATCGCATGACCGAAGCGCACGGCGGGGACACCAACGGTGCCGCAGAGCACGACGAATACGGGCAAGTGACCGAGAAGATTGCGCACCTTGGCCGACAAATGCGCGACGCTCGCGAGATTTTCTCCGCGCTCAAGGACAATGTTGACCAGATCATGTCCAGCTTGCAGGACGGATTGATGCTGTTTACGCGCGATTCCAAAGTTGTGCTGGTCAGTGCGTCGGTCGAGCGCTTCCTGAGTCGCTCGCGGCGTGAACTCCTGGGCCGCAACGCCAAGGACATCTTTTCCCCCGAATCTCCATTGGGGGCGCTCTTGCTCGATGCTTTCCGGTTACATCACAACGTTGAGCAGAGGGAGATGGAATCCATTAACGGCAGGCGGGTCGAGGTATCGCTCGATTTCATCCATGAAAAGGGAACCCAGATCGGCGCGCTGCTCACCATGCGAGACGCGGAATCAGCGCGGCGCATTGAAGACGAAATCGAACTCTCAAGACGCATCTCGGCCAGCGGCCGTGTGACCCGCGGCGTTGCCCACGAAGTCAAGAATCCAATCAACGCCATCGTGCTGCACCTGCAACTGTTGCGGAACAAGATGCAGCAGCTCGATCCCGACACAGGGCGCCACGTGGACATCATCGACAACGAGATTCATCGCCTGGACCGTGTGGTGCAGATCCTGGTGGATTTCACCCGTCCACGCGAGCTGCACATCGAGGACGCGGACCTTAAGCTGGTGTTGGATGAAGTGGTTCTCCTGGCATCCCCGGATGCTGCACAGCACGGGGTGAGAATCGTACGACAACTGCCCACGGAAGCAATCCCGGTTAAGGTGGATGTTGATCTCATCAAGCAGGCGATGTTGAACGTGGTGATTAATGGTGTTCAGGCGATGCCCGAGGGCGGAACGCTCACCATCGCCGCGAATCGCGATGAGGACACGATTGTGACGGAAATCAGAGACGAAGGAATGGGCATTCCTTCCGCGGTGCAGGAGAAAGTCTTCGAGCTTTATTTCACGACCAAGAAGGCGGGTAGCGGGATTGGCCTGGCCCAGACGTATCAGATCATGCAGTGGCACTACGGGTCTGTAGATTTCGAATCGCAGGAAGGCAAAGGCACTGCATTCCATCTTCGCTTGCCGCTCGGCGAGACCCGGTCGCCTGCTTCCGAAGATATGGCTTCCGACGCAGTGTTGGCGCGAAAGAACTAGCATGGGCATGATTTACAAAAAGGGCCTGCTGGCCGTTGCGCTCCTGTTAGGTGCGGTTCCCGGTTTCCCGCAGCAAGAACAGACCCCGAAAGACCAGGCACCGCCCGACGCAAGCGCTCCTCAGGCACAGAGTCCCCAGGCCACCACCCCAGCAGCCGAGCAACCGCAGTCCTCTGCCCCTCCTGCTGCGCAAGAACCGCAGCCTGCGCCCAACGAAAATCCTCCTCCAACGTCGCAGGCAACTCCCCCCGCGACCAAGCCGCGCTCGGAAGCGCACACACCTGCCGCTTCTGCGAAGAGTAGCCCGGCGGGCAAAAAGCCGACGGCCAAGAAGAAGGGGAAGAAGCAGGCTAAAGAAAAATCTCAGCCGGTTGGGCATCCGTCCGCCCCCTCGGACCCTGGCGGCCAAACGGGCAAAGTTGTCGTCCGGAACGGCGGAGCCACCGACGGCCTCATTCAGTTGTCCCCCGGGGGAAACCAGGAACAGGAGATCCACAATCGCGAGAACACGGCGCAGCTATTGGCGACGACGGACGAAAACTTGAAGCGAATCTCCGGCCGGCAACTGACGTCGTCCGAACAAAGCACATTGGATCAAATTCAAACCTTCATGCGGCAGGCCAGATCTGCTTCCGATGCGGGGGACCTTGCTCGCGCCCACACGCTGGCCTTCAAGGCTCACCTGCTGTCGGATGATCTGGCGAAGCGCTAGCTATTTGCCAGCGGCTCGCGCCGAATTCACTTTGGTCAGCAGCTCTTTGGTCCTGCCTTGCATGGGGCCGGGGATAGCTGCTCCCTCGGCGAGGATGGTCCGAGCCTCCGAGAGTCTTTTCAGCTTTGCGTAATCCCATCCAAGGAAGTAGGCGGCAATCGCGTATTGTTGCTCGTCCTCACCCTTGAGCAAGCTGGTCGCCGTTTTCAGTTCTGCGATGGAAGGCAAGGTCTTTTCCTGGAGAGCATAGGCGCGACCGACGACGCAGTGTGCGACTCCAGCCGAGACTTTACTCGATTTGCTTGCACCTGGTTGGTCTGCTTTGGCAACCAGGATCGCCTTTTGAGCGTAAGGGATGGCCTTGGCGGCGGTCTCGCCACTTTGCACGTAGGTGGTGGCCAGGGTAAGGAGCACCGCCATATTTTCAGGGTTGGCGGCAATGGCCTTCTCGCCATACGCAACCAGGCGTGCATTGTCCTGCATGTCGGCTAGAGACATCATGGCATAGGAAGTCAGCTGGTCATCGAGACCGGACTGCGGAAACATTGCCGTGAACTGTTCTATGTAGCTCATGCGCGTCTTGGCATTGGCTTCCGATTCGATGACGCTGAAGGCCGAGTTTTGAAAGAACTGGTATGCGCTTTGATTATTCTCCTTCTGCGTGGCGATCATCGATCGGAAGCTGTCTTCGCTCGTGTTCTCAGGCTTGGTCTGCTTGTCGATGGAGTTATAAATCCCGCCGCCCTCGACGGCGTATTTGAACACCCGAGCGTTGTCGTGCATCTGCTGCGACATTGCCACCTGGGAGCCGAGGATGTCGAGATTTCGGGGAGCAGCCGCTAGCGCTTTGTCTCCTGCATCCACTGCCTTCGGCAAGTCTCCGGCTGCCTGATACGCCTGGGCGAGCTGCCAGTTCCCGAAGGCGACCGCCATGGGGTTGGACGAATACTTTTGCAGGAAATCCTGAAACATCGCAATCTTCTTTTGTACGTCCTGCTCGTTTCCAATGGTGGCGAGATCCTTGTCCTCAGGTGTTCCCGCTGCGATGGTCAAAGTGTCGATTTGTGCCAAGGAAAGCGAGGAGATAAGTGCCAATGCCGCGGTGAGACCGACGCGAATGAGTGACATAAGGGTGTGACCTCCTGGCAGCCCCGAATCGTAGCGCTGATTGGCGGGCGCTTCAAGCGGGATTTTTTTGCGCCCTTCCCGTGCCAAGCCCGGTTCGATTAGCGCAGGCCTCCCGGCGTGCGGTACTCTTGGCGCAGTGAGTTCATCGAATCTCGTACCACATGCAGGCCTTGCGGATGCCGGGCGCGAGGAACCCAGAGTGAGGCGGCGCGTGCCTTTGCTTTGGATCGTGATCATTGCTTTGGCTTTGCGCGTACTGGTGATCACAGCGGGGCACACGTACAAGATCACACCGCGGCGCGATCATTTTCAATTCGGATGGGAAACCGGCCGGATTGCGCGATCGATCGCATTGGGACAAGGGTTCTCTTCGCCAACGGACTTGCCTACGGGCCCGAGCGCGTGGACCGCCCCGATGTACCCGTACTTGCTGGGGCTGGTTTTTAAGCTATTCGGGGTCTACAGCAATGCCTCTGCTTGGGTGATTCTGGTATTCAACAGCATCTGGTCAGCGCTGACGTGCTGGACTCTGTACCGGATCGCGGGGCGCATTTTCGGGGAAGCCGTAGCCCGAGGAACAGCCTGGACTTGGGCAATCTTCCCCTATGTGATCTATTGGCCCGTGCGCGTGGTCTGGGACGTGTGCCTGAGCACGTTCCTGTTGAGTCTTGCGCTGTGGCTGGCGATCCTGCTGCGAGAAAAGGCTGGGCTTCGCAACTGGATCTTCTATGGGCTGCTATGGGGGTTGATCGCGGTCACCAACACTGCGCTCGTCATCTTGTTACCCTTCATGCTGGCGTGGATTTGTTATCCCGCCCCGAGGAAGTCGGTGAAGCCTGTTGCGCTCTGCCTGGCTGCAATCCTGATCTCCATTACGCCATGGACAATCCGGAATTATCGAGTATTTCAGCGATTCGTCTTTATTCGCGACAACCTGCCGCTCGAATTGCACGAGGCGAATAACGAGTCCTCGGGTGCGTTGTGGACGCGCAGCGAGCATCCGGGAAACAGTCCCGAGGCGATGAAGCGGTTTCAGGAAGTCGGCGAGATTGGCTACATGGACGAGACCAGGCGCGAATTCTCTGAGTTTGTTCGCGCGCACCCGGGACAGTTCGCTTGGTTCACAATCGAGCGCGTGTTCTATTTCTGGGCGGCGCCGCGGCAAGCCACAAATGTCAACGGATACGATCTCTGGGTCGCACGGCACGTGCAGTTCCTGCTCGCAGCGCTGTTTGGGTTCCTAGGGATGGGACTCATGTTTGTACGCAAAAATCCTTATCGCTGGTTGCTGGCGCCATTTCTTCTCATCTACCCCCTTCCTTACTATTTGGTGAATCCGTTTCCGCGATACAAGCACCCGATTGAAACAGTGTTAATGATGCTAATTGTGTATCTGTTGTGTGAGAGCCGTGGGGTGAAGCTGGACTGGCGCCTGCGACGGGTTCAAGGTTAGGAAAGAAACCATCGAAGCTCTGGCGGCGACAGAATCATCCCCTTCAACCAATCAGGCCCCCCGGCGACACCTTTCTGCGCGACGAACGGCCACTCCCTGCGTGAAAGTGACGCCTCCGTGCCCGGGTTCGCAAAACGCTGGTGAGAGTTAGCGCAACCTGCCAGACTCTATTAAAGTAGATTATGCGATCGATTTTGCAGAGCCGAGGCTTGCGTCTCATCCTCGCCGCCAATGTGGTTTCCATGCTGGGCAGCGGCTTGAATGCCTCCGCGGTCGCCTGGCATATTCTGCGAATCACTCACTCGGAGATCGCCCTGGGTACGTTTGCGGTTCTGCAAACGCTGCCCGCCATCTTGTTGCTCCCCTTTTCCGGCGTCATCATCGATCGCGAGGACCGGCGTCGTCTGGTCATGATGCTGGACCTGGCGCGCGCGGGGATCATCCTTGCGGTTGCCGTCCTCGCCTTCCTGGACAGAGTGAAGGTGTGGGAACTGTACTTGATGAACATGCTGGTGGCGGCCGGCTTCTGGATGTTCTGGCCGACCATCAGCGCTCTCATTCAGGAACTCACGCCCGAAGACGAGTTCGTTCATGCCAACACCTTCCTCATGGCTGGGGTCCAGGGCGGCTGGTTAATCGCCGGAGCGATTGTCGGGTTTGTGTACAACAAAATCGGCCTCGGGGGCGTGTTGCTGATTGACGTCAGCACCTATCTGGGCTCCTTCCTGTGTTATCTGACGGTGCGCAAGGGGCGGCATGTGGTGCCACGTCCAGCGGAGTTGCAGGCCGAGATGGTTGCCCCGGAAAGTACGTTCGGGAAATTCCTTCGCGAGATGCGGGAGGGGTGGGAGTATCTTCGCGGACGACGAGAAATTGTCCTGCTCGGGGTAAGTTGGGCATTGTTCCTTTCCGCGATGATGACAGGCGTCGTGGTCACGCCTTCGTTGAGTGACAAGGTGTTTCACAAGGGGGCGGTCGGCTATGGCTGGCTGAACGGCGGCTGGGGTGTGGGCGCATTCGTGAGCGCCTTCTATGCGCCAGAATTTATCCGCAAGTTTGGAGCGAGACGTGCAATCGCAATTTCTCTCGGTATCCTGGCAATCTGCATGATTTCGGCCCCCACCATGCCTTTCCTCGTGCTCGCGGTTCTGCTGTATGGATTGATGGGATCGGGGCGGGGAATCACTGGAATCGCGTTTGGCACAAGCCTGATGGAAGAAATCCCCAAGCACTACATGGGGCGGGTGCAGAACACGTTTTACGCGGCGGGAACTTTCTTGCAAGTGCTCTGGTCCTTTCTTGTGGGCGCCGTGGCAGAGAGGAACCTGATGGCTGGGTTCGCGGTTATCGGACTGGTATACACGCTGGGATTTGCAACCGCAGCCTGGCCGGTGCGGGCGCCATCGCCTGCTCAGGTTGAACATGCCGACTAGTTCCAGTTGCACATACATTCGCCGCTATAATGTTGGTCAAATCTCATTCGAGGATTGAACTCCATGCCATCCGCAAATGGACATAACAGCAACGGCCAGGGCGTAAACGGGAACAATGGCGCGAATCGTCCACGCGCCGAGTGGATTGCGCGCCGCAGGGCCGAGAACACGGACGGGAATTTCTCGCAGATGCACTACGCTCGGCGTGGCCTGATCACGGGAGAGATGGAATACGTCGCCCGCAAAGAAAAGCTTCTGCCGGAAATGGTGCGCGACGAGGTGGCGCGCGGGCGGATGATTATCCCCGCCAATCTCAACCATCCTGAATTGGAACCGATGTGCATCGGCGTGGCGTCGCTGTGCAAGATCAACGCAAACATCGGCAATAGTGCGGTGACCTCGGAGGTTTCCGAAGAGCTGAAGAAGCTGCATACCGCCGTGCACTACGGCGCCGACACAGTCATGGATCTCTCGACCGGGGGAGACATACACGACATTCGCGAGGCCATTTTGCGGCACTCACCCGTGCCCATTGGAACGGTTCCGATCTATGAGGCCATCTCGCGTGTTCGAAGGATCGAAGACCTCACCGCCAACCTGATGCTGGAAGTGATTGAAGAACAGGCAGCGCAGGGTGTGGATTACATGACCATACACGCGGGAGTTCTCATTCAGTATCTCCCCATGGTGGCAAAGCGCATCACTGGAATTGTGAGCCGCGGCGGTGCCATCCTGGCGCAGTGGATGGCCCACCATCACCAGCAGAATTTTCTCTACGAATGCTTTGAGGACATCTGCAAGATTTTCGCGAAGTACGATGTTTCGTTCTCACTGGGCGACGGTCTTCGCCCCGGCTGCATCGCAGATGCCAGCGACGAAGCTCAGTTCGCCGAATTGAGGACGCTCGGTGAATTGACGAAAAAGGCCTGGGAATACGACGTGCAGGTCATGATCGAAGGTCCCGGGCACGTGCCGCTCGACAAGATCAAGGAGCAAGTGGACAGAGAGAACGAGCTTTGCTACGAAGCCCCGTTTTACACTCTGGGACCGCTTGTAACCGACATCGCTCCGGGATACGACCACATCACATCGGCGATCGGTGCAGCAATGATTGGCTGGCATGGCGCGGCCATGCTTTGTTACGTCACCCCCAAAGAGCACTTAGGACTTCCTAACGACAAGGATGTGAAGGACGGAATTATTGCCTACAAGATTGCAGCCCACGCCGCCGACATCGCGCGCCACCGGCCAGGTGCTCAGGACCGAGACAATGCACTCAGCTTCGCGCGTTACAAGTTCGATTGGGAGAAACAGTTTGCCTTATCGCTCGATCCCGAGACGGCGCGCTCCATGCACGACGAGACTCTGCCGGATGACTACTACAAGGAAGCCGCATTCTGTTCGATGTGTGGACCGAAATTCTGTTCGATGAACTATTCGAACAAGGTGGACGAGTACAACCGGACAGTTCATGGCCTGGAGAAAAAGGACTATTCCGAGGCGGTCGAACGGCTGGTGACTTTGAAGTAGGTCAGCGTTTCGGTTTCCCGCCTACGCCATAGTAGACGTAAGTGTCGGCCGCCACGTAGTCCTCTTCAGCGCTCTTGTGGCGGGCCCGGTGCTTGCTTGCTGGGGAACTCGTAGCGGATGCGCTCTTTTGAACTTCTGAGGTCGCGGGTCTGGCGGCAGCGTCATTCGCTCGCCTGCCGGCAGACGCTGGACTTGGTTTCTGGGTGGTTGCTTCCCGGGAAAGAACCGGCTGCAGGGGCGGCTGGGTTGTCGGGGAAGGCGTTGCCGCATCCACCGTTTGCCGTGTTGGAGGCAGTAATTCCTTACCTGATCCGTAGTGGCGCAGGGCAGAGATAACTCCTAGGGCCAACAACGCCGAAAGTCCACCCATTGCCACCGAAGCCCACAACCGCGAATCACGCTGAAGACTATGTCGTACTCGCACCGCTGTGGCCTTCGCACTTCCCGCGAAAGAGGTAGAAGCAAGGAACCGCCAATTCGAGGCCGGTATGCGTATTCGGACTTGCAACGTGCGCGCCCGGTGCCAGATGCGGGTAGGGCCGCTCCCGTCGACCGCACGAAGGCTTTCGCGAACACCTTGAATGCCTGTGCGGTATTTGGTAACCGCCGCCCTAGAGGCGTCCACCCATCGTAGTCTCACCCCATCGAGTGCGGGTCCGGATCTCTGGCGGACAAGCTGCAGCCCCTGAGTCGCCTTGAGCACGCTCCTGTTCGCACTATCGTTGATGCGAGAGAAGACTTTGGCTCTGCGAACTCTCTCAAGCATCAGCGATAGGCTGGGCATCAGGCGGCGGTATCTCGAAACGAAATTCTTGAATCGCTCCGCTCGCACGGCGCGAAGCGGAGTCGATGGAGAAAGGGGAACCAATTCCAGCCTCGCTGGTTCTCGTTCCTGTTCATGGGCCGATTCGAGAGCCTTCGGAACCGCAGCGCCGACCAGCGGCTTGCGAAAGGGGAATGAAACTGCGGTGTCGACCCGTTGGGCACGGCGGGCAATTTCTGCTGCGTCTACCCGCGGCCACTTCGCGGGAGGAGAATGCTCTCCCCGGTCTGGAGCGGTTTGGTCGAGCTGAAAATGAGCCTCGACCGGCGCGGAAACACGCACGCGCATTTCGACCGGATCGGCTGGAGAAGGTTTGACTTCGTTCGGGGAGTTATCCCACATATCCGGCGGCAGCTCTGCGGAATCCTGGCCCTCCGTGGCCTGCCATATCAAGCCATGCGGGACCAGTGGTTCGTCGTCCTCTGGGAGCTTCCTGCGCCGCCAGAACATAGTAGGTACTTAGATGCCATATGGCAAGAGGCGTTTACTCCGACCTATGCATGGCTGCGGAATACCAGCTAGACGGCTACTGCCACCTCACGCTGCATCCGGTAGGCGTTTGCAACATACTGCAGTACCATTCGCTGAGTATTGAAGAATGAACCATTTAGCGCGATTGTGTAACGCATTACTTCCATGTACCGGTTCGGCCGTCCATAGAACATGGGGACGATATCCCGCTCGAGCTTGTCGTACAGATTGGCGATTTCGCTCGACGGGTCCTCGGCGATCTCGCTGCTGCCGATGGACCAACCCGTGACCCCCTCGATATGTCCTTCAGCCCACCAACCGTCGACCACGCTGAAGCTGGGGACTCCATTGAGTGCGGCCTTCATGCCGCTCGTTCCCGAAGCTTCCTGAGGGCGCATGGGATTGTTCAGCCAAAGGTCGACGCCTGAGGTGATCAGCCTGCCCCAGCGCATGTCGTAGTTCTCGACATAAACGGTCTTGATCACATCGGAAACTGAGCTCGCTCCGCTCATGACCCTGCGTATGAGGTTCTTGCCGCCTTCATCATGAGGATGGGCTTTCCCCCCATAAACGAGCTGGATCGGCCCTACCTCGCGCGCAATTTTCCGCAGGCGGTCGGCATCGTGAAACAACAGGTCCGCACGCTTGTACGTGCTGGCTCGGCGCGCGAAGCCAATCGTGAGCAGTTTCGGATCGAGCCGCACGCCGAAGGACTTTGCGATGGCCTCGAACAACTCGGACTTTGCTTCGCCATGGGCCTGGCGAATGCTAGGAAGGGGGATGCTGATGGCATAGCGGAGGTAGTTGTTATCGGTCCGCCACCCGGGGATAAACGAGTCAAACAGCTCGGCGAAAGCCGGGGAAGTCCAGGTGATTGCGTGCACGCCATTGGTGATCGCACTGATCTCGTAGGTCGGGAACATGCCGCGCGATACCTCTCCGTGACGCATGGCCACGCCGTTCACATATCCGGAGAAGCGGAGCGCCAGGTAGGTCATGTTCAAGGCATCGCCTTCCCATGCGTCGGCTTCGTCGAGAAGGGCGACGTGATCATGGGCGAGAACCTGGACGGCAAGGCTGCGCGGGAACTGGTCGTGCCCAGCAGGTACAGGCGTGTGCGTGGTAAAGATGCACATGTCGCGAACGCCATCGATATCCAGCTGCTTCAGGCGTCCGGCGAAACTCTGATCGAGCCGGCGCTCCAACAGACCCAGTGATAGCAGCGCCGAGTGGCCCTCGTTCATGTGGTAAGCCTCGAGCTGGCCGGAGTAGAGTTTCTCGAGAAGACGGAAGCCTCCGAATCCAAGCACAATCTCCTGCGCCAGCCGGTAGCGTTGGTCCCCGCCGTAGAGGCAATCGGTGAGAGCGCGATCGTATTCGGAATTCTCAGGCAGATCTGTATCCAGCAGATAGACAGGAACAACGTCGCCATTGACTCCCGTGATCGTGTACTTCCAGGCGCGGATAGCGACCGGGCGGCCCTCAACCTCTACGCTCACGCGGTGCTTGGTCTCCGTGAACTGCTGTTCGGGCGCCCACTCCTGGGGCTTTTCAAACTGATTGCCCAGGGCATCGAGAATCTGGCGGAAGTATCCCTTGCGGTAACAGAGAGTAACGGCACAGAGCGGGACACCAAGGTCGGCCGCGGAGCGGAGAGTATCTCCGGCAAGGATGCCCAAGCCGCCACTATAGGTGGGAATATCCGGCTCGAGGGCAATCTCCATCGAGAAGTACGCGACGCGGGGTGAGGTCTGTTTTTTCATTGTGAATGCATGCCCAGTGGAGTGTGATCCTGCAGGCGCCTTCCGAGGAACTACACTGCCGTAAGTATAACGTTTCGGTGCTTCCTTGCTGTGGAAAATCAGGGACGATGGGTCTCTAGCCGGCCCTCAACTTGCAAGGGACTCAGTTCTCCCTCTCAATAAGGAAGCGAGCGATGGTCTCTAGGGTCTCGGCACGTGAACCAAAACCTTTCAGGGCATCGCCAGCAGAGGTAAGCAATGCAGAAGCTCGCTTGCGAGACTCCTCCAGCCCAAACAGAGCCGGGAAAGTGGCCTTTTCGGACGCGAGGTCCTTCCCAGCCGTCTTGCCCAGCTGTTCGGAGGTCTGCGTGACGTCGAGGATGTCATCGACGATCTGAAATGCCAAGCCAATCGATTGCCCGTAGCAACGCAATTGTTTTACCTGGTCTTCGGAGCCGCCGGCATAGAGGCCGCCGCCCACGACGCTGGCCGCGATGAGGGCCGCGGTTTTTGAAAGGTGAATGTATTGCAGCATTTCCTGGTCTGGCGTCTTATGCTCAGACTCGAGGTCGACTACCTGGCCGCCGATCATTCCGTCGATAGTGCCTGTGCCACGGGCGATTTCCTCGATGATTCTTACCCGGAGTTCAGCCGCACATTGCACACGCGAGAGAATCTCGTATGCGCGGGTTTGCAGAGCATCACCCGCCAGAATGGCGATGGCTTCACCGAAGGCTTTGTGGCAAGTGGGGCGTCCGCGGCGCAAGTCATCATTGTCGAGCGCGGGAAGGTCATCGTGGATCAGAGAATAGGTGTGCAACAGTTCCAGAGCTGCACCGACTTCTTCGATTCCGCTGGGTAGAGAACCGGCAACCGCCCGGCCAGCTTCCATGCACAAGATAGGGCGTATGCGCTTGCCTCCGGCGAAAACGCTGTGCCGCATGGCTTGATGGATGGATGCGGGGCGCACGTCGGGCCCGGGCAGGAGGCGCTGCAAGGCCGCGTCCGTGATCTTTCGTCCTTCTTCCAGCGTTTCCTTGAGCACGGAGGTGAGTATAACAAGCCCCGTGCACCGATCCTGCCCCCAGCTTAGCTGGATCGGCTCCCCAGACTCCGCTGCCTACCGTGCCCCTGGTGCCCCCAGCATTTCAGGGAGCAAAGTCCCCGATCAACATCAATTTCATACTCCTTTAATACTCTCTCGCTACAGTTCCTGTTGAGATTCGAGGGGAGGGCCTGACTTATACTAAAGGGGCCGCCGGCGTCTTCTGGCGCCTGCGATGCCCGGCATTCTCCGCCAATCCCGTCATGGCTCGTGCTTCCGTTGACAATCCGGCGTATTACATCAACCGGGAACTCTCGTGGCTGCAGTTCAACCGGCGTGTGCTCGAGGAAGCCCAGGATGAGTCGAATCCGCTCCTGGAGCGGCTGAAATTCCTGTCCATTAGCGCCAGCAATCTGGATGAGTTCTTTGAGGTGCGAGTCGCCGGCTTGGTGCAGCAGATTGAAGATGGCTATACCGAGGCCGGGCCGGATGGGTTGACGCTGACCGAAGAGCGCGACGCGATTTCTGACGAAGTACACAATTTTGTTGCCGAGCAGTATCAGAGCTGGAACGAGCAGCTGAGGCCGCCGCTTTCGGAGAAGGGGATTCGCGTCCTCGGGCTGCATGAGCTCGATGAGAATGCCCGGGCATTCGTTGAGGAATACTGTGACCGCGAGCTCGACCTCTTGCTCACCCCTGTGACGGTCGATCCGGCGCACCCATTTCCCCGGGTGATCAACAAAGCTTTGTGCGTGGCCTTTCTGCTTCGCCGTCGCCGGCGTTCCTCGCTTACCTACACCGGGGTTGTAACCGTGCCGAGGTCTTTGCCGCGACTGGTCCGGCTGCCGTCGGAAGGCACGATTGACTTCATCTTTCTGCATGATCTAGTCGCGTTTCACGCCGGGCGTATGTACAACGGCTACGACATCGTCTCCTCCGCCGCATTTCGCGTGACGCGGAACAGTAACCTTTATCTGGCCGAAGAAGAGTCGCGAAGCTTGCTTGAGTCCGTACGTACGGAGCTGCACAATCGCCGCAAGGGGGATGCGGTACGGCTGGAGATTGAGGCCACTGCCGATCCGGAGATCGTTGAGCGCTTGCGCACCAATTTCGGGCTGGAACCCTGGCAGGTGTTCCATGCCGACGGCCCGGTTAATCTCCCGCGCTTGTTCAATATCTACGAGCAGACAGATCGTCCGGACTTGAAGTTCAAGCCCTTTGCCCCCCGCGAACTTCGGTTGACGGCGAAGTCTCAAGATCTGTTTGAAGAGCTGCGGCGGCATGATGTGCTGCTGCACCATCCCTATGATTCGTTCGACGCCGTCTTGTCGTTCATCGAGACAGCGGCGGAAGATCCCAACGTCTTGTCGATTAAGCAGACGCTCTACCGCACGGGTGAAAATTCAATGATCGTGCGCTCGCTGATTGATGCGGCCGCAAAGAACAAAGAAGTGACCGCGGTGGTCGAGCTTAAGGCGAGGTTCGATGAAGCTTCCAACATTCGCTGGGCGCGTGCTCTGGAAGATGCGGGAGTGCAGGTCTTTCACGGTTTGGTTGGGTTGAAGACGCATTGCAAGCTGTCGCTGCTGGTGCGCAAGGACCCGGACGGGGTATCGCGCCGGTATGCCCACCTTGGCACCGGGAACTACAATGCGACCACCGCGCGCTTCTACACCGATCTCAGCCTCATGACCGCCGATCCGGAAATCACGGGTGCGGTACACGATGTATTCAGCTTCTTGACTGCTTACGCTGAGCATTCCAGTTACGCGCCGCTCATGGTCTCGCCCGTGAATATCGCCGAGCACAGCTTGGATCTGATTGCGCGAGAAAGCGACCACGCCCGGCTGGGACGTCCCTCGCGCATCGTCGCCAAGATGAACGCCCTGCTCGACAAGAACATCATTGCGGCTCTGTATCGCGCGTCGCAGGCGGGAGTGGAAATCGACCTTTTGGTTCGGGGAATGTGTGCCTTGCGTCCGGGGGTACGCGGGATCAGCGACCGCATCCGGGTGCGTAGCATTGTCGGCCGGTTCCTCGAGCACAGCCGGATCTTCTACTTCGCCAATGGCGGTCAGGACGAAGTTTACCTGTCGAGCGCCGACTGGATGCCACGCAATCTATACGAGCGTGTCGAGGTCATGTTCCCGGTGAAGGACCCGATGCTGCGGAACCGTATCATGCACGAGATCCTCAGTGCCTATCTCGCGGACAGCATCAAAGCGCGTGTGCTACGAAAAGACGGCAGTTATGTGCGAGCCTGGCGGGCGGCCGGGAAGCACAAGCCCCCAGTGCCGGGGTTCAGCGCCCAGGACTTCCAGATTGCAGTGGCTGAAGGCAAGCAGACCATCGAAGCGATTCCGTCGATGCAAGAACCCAAGCCGCGGCGCAGGCTGGTACGAAGGGAACGTAAGCTCTCATGATCATCTACTTTGTTCGCCACGCCAGTGCCGGTGAGCATTTGAACAACCCCAAGAAGGACGAAAAGCGTCCGCTCGACCCGGATGGAATCGAGCAGTGTGGATTTATCGGGCGCGCGCTGGCTGCGCTGAATGTCCAACCCGATGTGATCATTTCGAGCCCATTGAAGCGAGCGACGCAAACTGCCTCCTTGGTGGGCAACGAGATCGGTTACGAGTCGAAACTGCAGCTGGAAGCGGCCCTGCGACCGGAGGGGTCGTTTGCAGACTTTCGGCGCATGCTGGACAAGTATGCCAAGCAAGAAGCCATCATGGTGGTGGGGCATAATCCGAGCATCACAGATTTCGTGGCCAAAATGATTGCGAAATCCGGATGCGAGGCGCTCATCGACTTCAAGAAGGGCGCGGTGGCCAGAGTGGAAACCGAGCGCCGCGCAGCCACCCTCCATTGGTTCATCACCCCTAAAATGGCGCGTGAGATTCAGGCAGCAGCGAGCACTGCGAAGTCGCATCCGAAAACTTCGCGGAAGTAGGCGCGCTCTTTTTCTACAGCCCACAATTCAAGATCGAGGCTCAACGGGGGCTTGGGAACAAGCACAAGCTCCACCGAAGTCGAGTGGATCCGTACGCGGAATCTCTTCAGGGCGCCACTCCGTCCAAGGTTGAGTGCCGAGGCTAGGCGCAGAATGAGGGAGGCTTTAGGGATGTTTTTCTGATCCGATGCTGCCAAGGGCTGCATAGGCCCGTCTCCAGGCGAAGGACGTGACTTACCGAGATATCGTGCGATGGCTGCGATGATGCGCCGCTGCTGCGGGGTGTAGCCCAGGATCTCCGAGTGGGAAATGATGTAGTAGGTATGGCGGTGTCGTCCGTTGCGGTTGACGTAGTCTCCCACCTCGCAAAGCATGGCTGCGGCGGAAATCCACTCGTTGTATTCGTAGGGCAGACGGTGAATGCGGCGCAAGCCCTTAACCAACTGCAGCGCCGTGTCCCGCACGCGCATGGCGTGGTTTTCGTCGACATGATAGTGCTCGAGTGCGGCGCGAATCGAGTCTTGTCGTTCGGATTCAATCTGCCGACCGGAACGGGTGGCGCGATCGAAATCCGCAGCCATCTGTGCCAGCAGGCCGTCACGAAGACCGAGAGGGGAGAAGCGGAATCCCCCGAGCTTGCAGCGGTCAAGCAGCTCTGAGAAAACCGCGGCTCCAGCAATGATGATTTCCGCGCGGCGCACGCCGATGCCATGAATCTTGCGGCGTTCATCCACCGTGAGACGCGTGAGCATTTTCGCGATCTTGCGCATCTGCAGGTGGGTGACGGTCATGTGCCGCTGGCTCCTGTTTCGGTACAGGGTATGACAAACCGTTGCCAGGGCTTCGGCTGTCCCAGAGGTAGCGATGACAACCTTGGGCCTTGCCTGCATGATGCGCGGAGCAATGCGTCCGACTCCACGGGCGATCAAACCTCGCAGTTGCCGTATTTCGGATTTGCGCGGGGGATCATGATGGACGAAATCATTGGTCAGGCGAACGGCACCGAGAGGCACACTGACGGTCTCTTCGATATGTCCTTTGCGGGAGATGGTCAGCTCGCAACTGCCACCGCCCAAGTCCATCATTAACGCCGGAGAGGAATTCACCCGCTGTGCCGAAGTCAGGCCGAGGTGGATCAAGCGCGCTTCTTCCAATCCCGAGATGATTTCGACGCTCCAGCCGGTCGCCGATCGCACCCACTCGAGAAAAGCACGGGAATTGCGGGCATCGCGCAGAGCGCTGGTGGCCACCACGCGAACCGAATCGGCGCCGTAGCGCTGGCAGTCGCGGTGAAAACGGCGGAGAACTTTCACGGTCAGGGCGATCGCTTCCGGGGAGAGAAAACCACTGCGGAAAACAGATTCCCCGAGGCGAGTGACTTCACGATCGTCATGAATTTCGACTAGGCGGTGAGCCGTCAGGCGTGAGATCTTCAGGCGAACGGAGTTTGATCCGATGTCAACCGCGGCGAAAGTCGGCATTCAGGAACAGTGTATCGGGAATCTCCCCGTTGGAGTGATACGACCCTCGCGCGATGGCATGGAAAACTTTAGAGACTTAGGCGACAGCGTTTTGTTCGAGCTCTCGTACTGGTGCGGGCGCCACATTACGAGGAGAAATGGGCTCGGAAGGTTTCCTGGCTTTGGACACTAGCGAAATCGCGGTGACCAGCGTGCTCGTGGCGCGCCGAAACTTGGCTCGGCTGATGTTTTGAAGCACAGATACCAACGCAGAATCGCTCACGCCGCCAAACAACTCCTCGGCTCGCTCTTTGAGCTTCATGATATCGTGCCATTCCCCAACCGCATCTTGCGCCTTCTTGAGTTCTTCGAGGAACTGCAAGGTTTCCGGCGATTTGGGCGCGAGCTCCGCGAGATAGCGGGCTTTCTTAGCCTCCACGCGGCAGGTGTGCAGCATCTTCTCGCTCAATGGAGTTGTGCCGGGATCGGGCAGACGTTGGTGCGCGAGCTTCAATAGATCGATTCCGCCGAGCTCAATTTCGCCTTGCACGCGACGCAAGCGCCTGCGGAGTTCAGCGGCGGTTTCGGCATTCATTGCCTTCTCGAGTTTCCGCTTGCGGCGTGATTGTTCCGAACCCAGCCACTCGAGCAGCTGAGCCCGATGGTTCTGGCGATCGGGAACTTTGAGTTCTTTCAGAAACGCGATCTGCACATCGAGGTCTCGAACCTTCCCGGCCTTCTTGCGCAACTTTGAAAGCAGCTTGAGCAGCTTTTTCTGGTTCCCGCTTTGTCGCGCCAGCTCGGCGACTAGCGCTTCAATCCGGCGGCTGTTGGTGCGGAACCGGTGGACATTGTCGATGCTTGCAGACTTGATCAGCTTCCCGATTTGCCGGCTCATGCGTTGGAATACGAGCTGCGATTGTTTTTCAAGCGGCGAAGCCGCCGAAGCATGAGTTCCGTTGGACATACGTTCGACTTTTGGCTGCTGCCCAGGAGTAAAGGCGGTGATTAACCAAGAAGCAGCCCAATTCTAACATTCGATTCATAATTGATCGAGAGTAGTTGTCCCTGAGCTCACACGGGATGGGTGCCCCTACTTAAAGTATTGCTTTAGGGGGTGGTGGCACTCGCATGAGCTGCAGGCCTATCCGCAAAGGAAAACTCGTCTAAAACGTTGAGATAGGGCTTGTCTGCGACCTCCACATAGGGGTAGACAAAGTAGTTCAGTGGTTCGCCGGCTTGGGGCGGATTGAGCCTCAAATCGCGTCCCATGGTGAACTGAATGCGCTCGGTGTCGTGGGCGCCGAAAAAATAATCCTTCTTCACAGGGTGCTTCCAGGCCTCAGAGATGTCGACGGGGACCCATCCAAGTTGAGGATCGAAGAAGTCGGCCCAGCAGTGATAGCCGGCAATCTCGGAGGAGTGCTTGTCGACGGGAAGGGGGAAGCCGATTTCAAATCGTGCCGGAATTCCTTGGGAACGTGCCATAGCGATGAAGAGTGAATGAAAGTCGGTGCAGTTGCCTTTCTTTGCATTGCAGGCGTAAAGCACATCGCCCTGTCCCCAGCCGCTGCCGGTCTTGTCATAACGCATATTGTCGAAGACATAGTCGTAAATGGCGCGGGCTTTCTCCCGCGGCAGTTCTCTACCGGCAGTGACCTTCTTTCCGAGCTCTGCGGGAATCCCGGTAATCGGAACCAGTTTGTCGGGAGCGAGGTATTGCTGGTATTGCTTGTTGCTCAGAGTGGCGTCTCGAAGGCGTGGCTGGCTGATCCCGATGGTGAGGCGCTCCCGGCGAACCACCTCGTAATCCACCGAGAAATGTACGTCGCCAGACTTCGACTTTGAAGTTTCACCGTAGTAGATTTCGTTTCCGAAACGCGACTCCTTGGTGCGCTTCAAAGGCAAGTCGCCCTTGGCGGAGGTCACTTTGACGTCCTGGAAATCGTCGGAATGCGCTGCGGGGAACCAGACGCGAATTCTCTGTCCTGGCGGCACGTTCTTCACCGTGAACGCATAGTGGAATGTGAAAGAACGGGACGATTGGGCTGAGAGGGCAGAAGGAATCAACAATAAAACAATCGAAAGGCAACGGAGTTTGCGCGGCATGGTTCTTCTCCTGGGAATGAGGCGTGAGGACACACACGGTGTTCAGGAGCGAACCTTCAGGTGAAGCCGCGTAAGCGCTGCGACATGCGGCCTATAGATTACTCTCGCGATGCAGAAGATTTCCACAGCCTCAAAAAGGGGAGTCGGGGCATGCGAGGTCCCCGCCGCCGCGCAGGAGTCTTGGTCGCACCCCAGGTTTGCGGGAACATTTTCCTGACGTTTCCGAATTCGCTTCTTCCATCCATAAGTCCGGTAAAATACTGCGATGCCCGCCGCCATTGAGTGCCGCGATCTGCGCAAAACTTACGACGGGAAAGTCGAGGCCGTCCGCGGATTGAGCCTTGCGATTGAGCCGGGAGAGTGTTTTGGTCTGCTCGGGCCGAATGGCGCAGGGAAGACAACAACCATCGAGATTCTCGAGGGGTTGTTAGAGCCAACCTCCGGAGAAGTCTCGATTCTGGGGCGCAGCTGGAAGGCCAATGCGCGGGAACTGCGCGAGTACATTGGCATCTCGTTGCAAGAAACGCGGCTTTCGGAAAAACTGAAGGTCCGTGAGACCATTGAGCTGTTTGCCAGCTTCTATACACAGCCGCGCAGCACAGAGGAAGTGCTCAGTGCGCTGCAGTTGAACGAGAAGTCGGACGCGCTGGTCGGGAACCTTTCAGGTGGTCAGAAACAGAGACTTGCGGTTGCGACGGCTCTAGTCGCATCGCCGAGAGTGTTGTTCCTCGACGAGCCCACTACAGGTCTAGATCCGCAGAGCCGACGCCAACTTTGGGACATCATCCGCTCCTTCCAGCACGATGGCGGTACGGTGCTGTTGACGACTCATTATATGGATGAGGCGGAACGACTATGTGACCGCCTGGTGATTGTTGATCACGGTCAGGTCATTGCCGAGGGTACGCCGACGGATCTGATTGAAAGACTCGGCGGACATCACGTCGTCGAGTTTGCATTGGCGGGAAATGGACACGGGGATACCTCGGCGTGGCAGTCTTTGCCCAGCGTCGATTCTGTGCGCAGCGAGGATGGCGTTATTCGCCTGAATGTGCGCGAGCCGCACCGCACAATCCCTGCGCTGCTGGAACGAGTGGATCAGCAGGCGGCACAATTGGAAAGGCTGAACACACGCCAAGCCAGCCTGGAAGATGTGTTCGTGAATTTGACCGGGAGACACTTACGAGACGAGTAGCGATTCCATGACGATAGCGCAGCAAACACCATCGCAGAACGAAATTCAGAAGCGCACGGCTCCGCCAAGGAACGGACGCTGGTCGGGATTCCGGCACCTGCTCGGGGCGCGCATGCTGGAGCTCGTCCGCGAAAAGGAGGTTGTGTTCTGGGTGTTTGTGTTTCCTTTGTTGCTCGCGCTCGGCTTGGGATTTGCCTTCCGCAACAAACCCGCAGATCGAACCACCATCGCAATTCTTGCCGGCCCGAATGCAGCTCACATTCAGGAGCTGATTCAACATTCGCCGCAGAAGAATGCGATCCGCTCAGAAATCGTGGACGATGTCCAAGCGGCGAAGGGCCTTCGCCTCGGCAAGTACGATCTGATCGTCGCCGCTATATCCGCCGACCAAGTCGAGTACCATTACGATCCCGCCCGGCCGGAGAGTGTTCAATCTCACGTTGAAGTGGACAGCGCGCTCGAGAGCGCAGCGGGCCGCAAAGATGTATTGGCTACCAGTGTGGTGGTTTCTTCCGAGCCCGGCTCACGTTACATCGACTTCCTTATCCCCGGCCTGCTCGGGATGAACCTGATGAACTCGGGTATGTGGGGAATCGGGTTCGCCTTGGTAGATATGCGTCAACGCAAGCTCCTGAAGCGCTTTGTGGCCACGCCGATGCGGCGCACGGATTTCCTGATGGCATTGGCCAGCAGCCGGTTGATCCTGATGGTGGTCGAGGTCGGCTTGCTGCTGGGTTTCGGAATCCTGATGTTCCACATGCGGGTGCTGGGATCGTTTTTCACCATCATTCTGATAGGAGCGCTTGGGGCGGTCTCGTTCGGAGGACTCGGCCTCCTTACTGCCAGTCGCGCGCAGAAGATCGAAAGCGTCAGTGGGTTGATCAACATTGTGATGATGCCGATGTGGATTCTGTCGGGGGTATTCTTTTCTTATGAACGCTTCCCCGCGACTGTGCAGACATTCATCAAGCTGCTGCCTCTGACCGCGCTGAATGACGCCTTGCGGGCGACCATCCTGGAAGGTTCAAGCCTTGTTTCCCAAACCGGACGCCTCTCGGTGCTGGTCCTTTGGGGTGGCCTGTCATTCATTCTGGCACTGCGCTGGTTCCGCTGGACCTAACCCAGGAACCATCTCTTTTCAAAGCCTCGCAAACCAACGCATGTACTTCCAAGTGCATCAGAGATGCTGACCCATGCTAGACTCGTCCGTGATTTGGCGTTAAAGCTTGGGGTTACGCCTAATCCATTGCAGCGCCAACTTTCCTTGCCCTGGTTGCCGGCGCTACAACGTCTCGCGCTTCAGGGTGGCCCCGTTTTCTTCGCATGCTGAAATCGTCTCATGAAAGTCGCCGAACAATGCGAAGTTTGTGTCCCGTTCTTTGCGCGATTGCGTGAGGCGTCTGCCCGTCTGCTCATGCTCGACTATGACGGGACCCTCGCTCCATTCACACCCGACCGCATGCGAGCCTTCCCCTATCGGGATATCCCGGAACTGCTCTCGAAGATTATGGGGGCGGCGAACACGCGCGTGGTGCTGATCAGCGGACGTTCCGCGCGCGAGTTGCTGTTTCTGAGCGGAGTTCATCCCCAACCGGAGATCTGGGGAAGCCATGGGGCTGAACGATTATTTGCTGACGGCAGGTACGAAGTAGACGCGCCGGACGCTGAGCACCGCCTTGCCCTGCAGAGTGCACGTCGCGCGTTCATTTCCGACGGACTCGGTGAACGCATCGAGACAAAGCCCGGAGCCATTGCCATACATTGGCGCGGGTTGACGCCCTCGCAGCAGCGTGCCACCGAAGCAGAAGTTCGCCGTATCGGTGGGCCCTTGGTCGAGCAGCGCGGCTTGGAACTGCTGGCTTTTGATGGAGGATTGGAGCTTCGCGCCCCGGGGAAGAACAAAGGAGATGCGGTGCGCACGATTCTGGCCGAGGCTAGCAGAAATGTGGCAGCTGCGTATCTTGGGGACGACCGGACTGACGAAAATGCGTTTCATGCCATCAAAGGACGGGGTCTTGCAGTTTTGGTTCGGCCCGAGCGGCGTCCAACAATTGCCGATACCTGGCTCCGGCCCCCCGACGAACTCCTGCATTTCTTGCGAGAGTGGCTTCAAGCCTGCGGAGCAGAACGATGAAGTTGGAAGGAAGGCTCATCGTGGTTTCAAACCGTCTGCCGGTGGAAATCAAACACCGGGGCGGGGGTCCTCGTCTGTCCCGCAGCGCTGGTGGCTTGGCCACCGCGCTCGACAGCATCTGGCGCTTTACCCATGGCTCCTGGGTCGGGTGGGGAGGGGCCGCCGATTCACCCAAGGCGAATGAGTTATTGAAGAAGGCGGCCCGCGGCCGTACTTACGGCTTTAAACCGGTTCCACTCTCGCGCGAGGAAATCTCGAAGTTCTATTCCGGATTTGCCAACGAGATTATCTGGCCCTTGTTCCACGATATGCCTTCGCGCTGCAACTTCGACCCGGAATATTGGGAGGTCTATCAGCGCGTCAACCGACGTTTTGCTCAGGCCGCCGCAGAGGTGGCGAGCGAAAAAGACGTGATCTGGGCGCACGACTATCACCTGATGCTGATGGGGCGCTATCTGCGGGAGGCGGGAAAGGCCACTCCCGCTGGTTTCTTTCTGCATATTCCGTTTCCAGCGCCGGACATCTTCGAGAAACTGCCCTGGCGCAAGACCATTCTGAAGTCTTTGTTGCACTACGACACGCTCGGCTTCCAGACCGACCGCGATCGGTGGAACTTTGTGAGCTGCCTGGAGCGAATCGTTCCGGAAGCGCATGCGGTGCGAGAAGATCAGTTCAGCTCCGTCTTACTCGATGGCCGCCAAACCCGCGTGGGAACCTTCCCCATCAGCATTGCATTTGAGGAATTCGCGAATCACGCCGCCAGCCGCGACGTGGAAGAATTATCACGGCAATTCCGGTACGAACTTTCGAACAAGTTCCTTGTGCTGGGAGTGGATCGTCTCGACTACACCAAGGGAATTCCGGAACGGCTGCGAGCCTTTCGCATTCTGCTGCGACGGTATCCGGAACTTCGGCATCGGGTGACGTTGTTGCAGGTTGTCGTCCCCAGCCGCGAGGAGATCCCCAACTATAAAGACCTGCGGCGCGAGGTCGAACTGCTGGTGAGCCAGATTAACGGAGAGTTCACCGAAGGCGGATGGGTGCCGATCCACTACATGCACCGGAATCTTACCCGGAAGCAGTTGCTTACCTACTACCGAGCGGCGGATATCCTGCTGGTGACATCGCTCAAAGATGGAATGAATCTAGTAGCGAAAGAGTTTTGCGCTGCCCAGGTCGACGAATTGGGCGTGGTGGTAATCAGCGAATTCGCAGGTGCCAGTGCGGAATTGCAGCATGGGGCGCTTGTCGTTAATCCCAACGATCTCGCCGGTATCGCGGAGGCGGTCCACAAAGCCTGCGTCATGCCCGTCGAAGAGAAGCGTTCCCGCATGCGCTTGCTGCGCGACATAGTCCGCACTTACAGTGTGCAAAATTGGGCCGAGGCGTTCCTGACTGCAGCACTCGATGTCCGGTCACTAGCAGCAGCGGAGACACGCGAGGCCATTCCCTTGGCGACGCCCGAAACTCGCGAACAGAAGATCGCCTAAGCCTGCCTCTCCGGCCGGCACGGGTCCGAAATCCCGGTCGTCATGCGGAATCAAGGCGAGATCCCCCTGTAGCAAAGGGCAGCGAACTTCGAGATAAACAGTCCAAATCCGCTTGCGCCTGAGGTTAGCTACGGCTCTTCCTGGTGGGTTTGCCCGATGGGGAAGGGCGGGCTCTTTTTCGGTCTGCGTAAAGCGTTCCTCGACAGTGCCGTGCTCGGCAACAGCACTGGGCAGGGTCATCGGGGTCACCGTCGTAAAGGTTGTAGTCGTAGGAAAGTTCTTCTCCGGCAGCGATGTTGCGAACGGCGCGGATAAAGACCCGGCCATCGATTTCGTCAGCTTCACAATTTGGGCCGCACGAATGATTGATAAATGCGGCAATATTGTCGCCGTCAATCACGTGCTCACCGTCGGTCAAACCGAACAAATAGGTGCGCGGGGAGTGCTCGTAAATGGCATCGGCTTGGGCATTTGTCAGACGTGGCCCGGTGTACTCGATCACAATGTGCTTCGTCCTGATTGGGGTTGTGGTGTAAACACCATCGGCATGAATCTTGGATCGCCGGATAACCAGAGCCATAGGGAGAATGCTGCTCCAAAGCTATGGTCAATATATCAATGCTTCTTCAGGATGGCATATCCCTGGTAAGCAGAATCCACCCGAGTGCGGATCGAAGTGCCGCCTAGGTTGAATGCGGATCAGGTCCCCTCGGGAATGTTTCCACCGGTGGGGAGGCAGGCCGCACAGAACGAAGCAATGGAGCGGGAGACCGGGATTGAACCGGCGACATCCAGCTTGGGAAGCGATTTCACCAATTTCGCCACGACTGACGGCGCCCGTGCGTCAATTCAGTCTGGCGGGATTGAGGCCCGTACTTCGTTCGAGAAATCGGATTCTCTTCCCGCCGAATCGACGGCCGTGCACACGTAGTAGAAAGTGACTCCTGGATCGACGTTCATATCCCTGAAGTTGAGGTTTTGGGTCGAGCCGATCAGCCTGTAATAGCCGCCAGAAATTTCGGAGCGGTAAACGTTGTAGTGGGTAGCACTTCCGCTGGCGTTCCAGGCGAGACTAACAGAATGAGCAGATGCCATTTCTGGCTGCGAAACCGCACCACATCCTGCTAACAACAGAAGTGCAAGCAGGTTGCAGACCGCCGTCGAAACGACAAGACTAGTGGACGCTAAAGCCAGGCGAATCACCGGTGCTCATAACCCTGGCTCAGCTTCGATGCATCGTCAACGGCGCAAAGCCAGAGTCTGGAGAAATGCGAAACAAAACCCCAGGGGGGGCAAGTCACCGGGAACTGGTTTCCTTGCCCAGGGGTGAGCGAGCTTTTTACTGCTGGAAACAAAAGCTACCGCTCTGGAGGCATGCGCGAAACTGCCAAATGCTACAGTCGGAACCTATTGCCTTTAAGGAACCGCTCAGTTTGCGCCGAAGGTAATGTGTAGAACGCTGGCCTGTCACCATTTTCATGGAGCTCATTAGGTGACACCGCAAGAATTTCCCTTAACACTATCGCCGTCCAGAAGTTCAACGCGAAATGATCGCTCCCGTGATTTCGCCGTTCGCCTTCTTTGCAAGATGAACGCTTTTCTTTGGTCCAGGTGTGGTCATCAGCTTTTCCAAATCCGCCACCTCTCATTCTGCTCTACTTCCGAGCGCGACCTGGCATGATGTCGCTGCAGCAGGTACAACTCATATCCTGTGACGCTGCGCGCCAATCCGTGGAGATGCTCTCCAAAATCCGAATCCAGCCCAGCTTTGTGGGTGATTGTGGGGATGAGGGAAAAGGCTCGAAAGTTAAGTTGTTGAATTAATGGAGCGGGAGACCGGGATCGAACCGGCGACATCCAGCTTGGGAAGCTGGCGTTCTACCGCTGAACTACTCCCGCTCAATCAGAGCTAAGCCCATGATAGCACCAGAGTTCCGATATCTGTCCACACTCATTGCAGTGTTGCTTGGACCCGCACCGGGACCCGCAAAGCATCAGGTGCCAGGTGCTGGGCGTACCTCTCAACTGCCGCCCTCTTCGCCTTGCGATTGCTGTGTGAGTAGTACAGGGTCCTGTCCATTTTTGCGTGGCGCATTACCGCTTGTACTACCGCCGGATTTTCCTGCTCGTCCATCAGGAATGGGCGGGCTGACCTTACGGACAGTGCTCGTAATCCTCCTCAGACGTGCAGGTGATGGTAGGGCGCCTTGGGAATCGGTCGGAGGGCGTAGGGCGGTCTGGACATTTTCTGCCGCGTTGAAACCTTGTTCACAGATTTCCGGGACTATCGACTGATTGCTTTCACAACCAATATCCGCACACATGGCTGGGAGCACGCGCAGAAAGTCATGAAAATAGGCTAACGAAAATTCTCGGCCAGCATGAGAGCGCTATCAGATCCGTCAGATTGCGGATAAAGAAGCGTGCGGCCGTCCGGCGAAACCACGATATGGTTGCCCACTTGGCGCTGGACTGTAAGAAGTTTCCCGCTTCGACCCGTCGCGAAGTCGTAAAAGTAGATATCGCTAAACCCTAGTTTATCGGGAGTTCTAAAGAAGTAGATGCCGTTCTTCGCTAAAGCCCATTGGCCCTCGGTATGGATAGAATCGAGGACTTTCGTCTCCTCACTTCCATCCACTGCAGCTCTCCAGACACTCACGGCGTCGGGCCACCCCTTCATGTAATAAAGAAATTTGCCGTCTACTGATTCTTGTGGCGCGTCCCCGGAATTGCGCGTAATCTGGACTGCCTCCCCGCCGTTGGATGGCATCTTCCAGATCTCCTCTCGACCACTGCGGGTCGAGCTAAAGTAAATCCACTTTCCATCATGTGACCAATAAGGCCATTTGTCCTCTGCTGGGTTCGCCGTTAAGCGTCGTGGAACTCCCCCATTAGAGTTAATCGAATAAATGTCATCTTTTACTCCTTTCTGCACTCCTGTAAAAGCTATGTTCTGGCTGTCTGGGGACCAGTTCGGGCTATACGCCACCCACGATCGACCCAACGAAGTTAGTTGTGTGGCTTTGGTTCCATCACTGTCGCAGACCCAGATTTCATTGGCTCCCGAGCGCCACGACACAAACGCGATCCTCTGGCCATCGGGCGAATAAGCGGGAATTCCATCAAACTCTGTAGAAGCAATAAATTGGAACGGCACGTTTAGCTTTTCGCTTGTGCCCTTCAGGTCGACACGCCAAACGTTCAAGTCGAACTTTGAGACCGCGAACGCCAGACGATGCCCCAGCCTCGAAACCGCGGGCGCGAAGCCGTTATTGGCGTCAAGATTGATTCTTTGCGGAATCGCACCCTTCGACATCCTAAGTCGCCACATCCCAAGATTACCTATTGATCCGGCTGTAAGTACTAATTCCCTGCCATCTGGCAACCACGCTGCGCCCATATTCATCATGTGGCCGGTTTCGATTTTTTGCTCTGTGCCAATTGGCTTGTAGTCTTGTCCTAGGTGTAGGGACCAGAGTGTCACGTTATAGCCATCAGGAAAGACTCTTGAGAAAACGAGTGTCCGGCCATCTGGTGATATCGCCGGAGCTATGTCTCCGAGTACGTCAGACGGAGGCTCGGTCAAAGGTCTCTGCTCTCCTGTTTCGGCCGAATACAGGTGCAAGCCGCCGAAACGTTGCCCCGCTGAGGTGGGCCCGACGATCCACTTTGAGTCCGGAGTCCAAGATAGCAAGGAGCCATAGGGCAGCCCGTAGGGGTCGGAGAGGCTTATGTTGTATCCCCCTGGAAGCTGGGAGAGAGTTCGTTCCAATCCGCCGCGCTGCGGACTAAGCATGATCGCAGTCTTGTCCGGCGATATATCTCGCAAGAACGCGATCATGCTCCCATCGGGCGACCATGCGGGGCTGTAGTCCGAAGTCGAAGCACTGGTCAAACGATAAGGGGGTTCCACACCGATTTGTTTGACGTAAATATTCCAGTTGTCCTGTTTTTCTCCATTCCAAGCGAATGTCACTTGTGTTCCGTCTGGGGAAAAAGAAGGCCATGATTCGTTGCCGGGATAGCTGGTCAGCGGAACTGCGGATAACGTCACCTGTGGCGCTTCAGTCTTCGATCGAATCAGCCACACTGCAATGGCTGCGATCACTAGTGCTGCAGCTGCACTGAGGGCCCACCTGAGGCGATGACGAGGCTTGAGCCTAGACGCAACAGCGACTTCCAGCACTCCGGAATCAGAATTCTCTTGTAGTTCCTGCAGCGCAATCTTGACATCATCCATGTGCTGCCAGCGGCGATTAACATCCTTCTGCAGACAACGTGAAATGAGTCGGTCCATCTCTCTAGGAATCGTTGCCACGGATTGGCTGATTGGCCGTGGGTTGTCCTTCAGAATGGCTGCGAGAGTTGAACCTCTTGTGTCGCCGCGGAATGCATGTTCTCCCGTGATCATCTCGTATAACAACGACCCGAAACTAAAAATGTCGGAACGCGCATCTACTTTTTTGCCCTCCGCCTGCTCGGGAGACATATAGGCGACAGTGCCAAAGATTTTGCCCTCTTCCGTCTTGGGGCGAATCGTGTGTGTCGAGTCGTCCTGGCCGATTGCAGTTGGTTCGGTCAACTTTGCCAACCCGAAGTCCAAAACTTTGACCAGGCCGTGCTCACCGATCATTATGTTTCCGGGCTTGAGGTCCCGATGGACAATGCCTGCGGAATGCGCCCGAGCGAGGGCATCGGCAATCTGGACGGCGTACTCAAGAGCGTCGCTCAGCCGCATTCCGTGTCGCGGGATCAGCTGATCGAGCGTTTCGCCGCTGACGTACTCCATCGAAATAAACTCAACGTCCGCACTTTGGTCGATCGCGTAGATCGTGACGATGTTGGGATGGTTCAATGACGAAGCTGCTTTCGCTTCTTGGACAAAACGCTGCTTCCGTTCGGTGTCGGTGATCTTTTCTGGAGACAGGAGCTTTATCGCCACAAAACGACCAAGGCGAGTGTCGCGGGCCTTGTAGACGACACCCATTCCACCCTCACCAATCATTTCAAGGATGTGGTAATGCGAGATCGTCTTTCCGGCCAGCTGTGAAGGAAGTGCCACTGGCGAGAATAGTATGAGCTAGGGCAAGCGGAGTCAACGAGCATGGCCATCACGCCGTCTGATGGTAAGGTGCGGTCTGAATCGGTAGAACGGCGTGGGTGGTCTGAACATTTTCCTTCAATTCAAGACCTGGTTCACAATTTGCCGTCGCACCGATTGACAAACAGTTTCCATTTATACTACATTGTGAGCATGCAAAGTAGAAAAAATGATCAGCATGAGCCTTTGGGTGAATTCGAAACACTTGTTCTCATGGCCATAATGAGATTGGGTAATGATGCCTACGGGATGCGAATTCATCGAGAGATCGAGGAGCGGGCGACCCGGCGTTGTTCTTTCGGTGCCCTATACACCACTCTGGATCGCTTGGAGCAAAAGGGGTATGTTTCCTCGCGGGTCGGTGAAAAAACAGCAGAGCGCGGAGGTAGGGCGAAGAAATACATGCGAGTCACCGCGATTGGCTCGACTGCTGTTAAACAGGCGTACCGCGCAACTGTACAAATGGCTGAGGGACTAGAGCCTGTACTCGGCGGTACTCGATGACAATGCCTTCAGCTTGACACGAACAAGACCACACGGGATCGATTTCGCTGGCCTTTGGGCACGAGTATGGAAAGAAAGCCCACTCTTAACCAACGTGAGCAATGTCGATGAGACTGGCATATCACGACTTTTGCAGTACCCGCATCAGTACCCGCATTCAATGGTGCCCAACACGAACTATCAAAGACTTGGCAGTCCTACGGAGCCTGGTTAAGTTGTTGAAGGTATTGAATAGGGCAGATTTGGGAAGCTGGCGGTCTACCGCTCCTTCCACTCAATGGCTGTCTCCAGGATCGAAAAGCTCAGGGGAGGATGCTGCCGGGCGCGGTGTTGGAGAAGGGTGAGCGTCTCGAGGGGGTCAACGCTTGTACCTTGGTCCGCGCCCGGCGGTCTGCAAGTACCACCATTGTGACGACACAACTTACGTTGCAAACAAAAATCGTTGTCTTGTTACGAAAACGGAACGCCAGGGGAATCACAACTGTGAGTTCCCAACGGTGAACTTACCGTGAAGGTACTTCCAGTTTTCCCAAGGCTGCCCGTTGCTTCTCAAGAAGGGCCTCGATCCCGCTGCGCGCGAGCTGGATCATGGCATTCAGTTCCGAATCGTCGAAAACCTGATGCTCCGCGGTTGCTTGTACTTCGACGAATTTTCCGGCCGAGGTCATTACAAAGTTCATGTCCACGTCAGCGCGAGAGTCTTCTTCATAGCAAAGATCGAGCAAGGCCTGCGCCTCAACAATCCCGACGCTGACCGCGGCGACGGAATCGCGCAGGGGCAGGGAAGACAATGTTCCGGCCTGGACGAGTTTCTGCAGGGCCAGTTCTAAGGCGACGAAGGCGCCGGTGATGGAGGCCGTGCGGGTTCCGCCGTCAGCTTGAATCACATCGCAATCAAGCAGGATAGAGCGTTCGCCAAGCTTTTCCAGATCCATCACCGCCCGCAGGGAACGGCCGATCAGCCGCTGGATTTCGTGGGTACGGCCGCCAATCCTGCCGCGCGCGGATTCTCGTGCCGTGCGGGTCAATGTGGCGCGAGGCAGCATTCCATATTCAGCCGTTACCCATCCCTTCCCGCTATTCCGCAAGAAGGCTGGCACAGATTCTTCGATCGACGCGGTGCAGATGACTCGCGTATTTCCAACCTCGATGAGAACGGAGCCTTCTGCGGTCGAAACGTATTCCGGATGAAGGGTGACCGGACGAAGTTGGTCGGGTGCGCGATTATCGCAGCGATAGAACATGAACAGATTCTAGCAGCGGAGGCTTTCTGAAAACGGAAGAAGGCGGTGTTGGCGAGAGGAGCACATCGCGGGCATCTTAAGCGGATCTGCGTCGGGCACTCAGGGTAAACAGCGCGTGCATGGCGCGGTCCAACTGCTCGCGCTCGCGGGAATTTTCCGCATCATCAAGTTGGTCGAGGCGTTGACGAATTGCCCGGCGGGCAGCTTCTATTTTGCCGTAGAGGCGGTTTGGATCGGATTCGGACAAGGCAGCCGTGTACAAAGCCTGCCAGTTTACATCGGACATACTGCCTCCTGGGGGAAAGAGGAAACGAAGGCGCGGATGGATTATAGCGCTGCCCGCACTGGAAATGCGCACAGAAGTTCACACGATAAAATTCTTAGTAAGGCACCTGGCACTCCCTTGCTCACACCAGCATTTCAGAGTAGAGTGCTGTGCACTCATGTCAAAGCAGCCCAGCAAGGACGCTGTCCGCCTGCTCCAATGGCGCGACCTGTATCGCGAAGCGGAACTGTATAAGGCTGCGGTTCGCCTTTATACCAAGCCGCTATTCCTCTGGCGTAAAGCACTCAATGTTTCTACCGATGGCAAAACCCTATACGACCTGGCTGCGCAGGGGTTGAAGGGTCTGGCCGCGATCCATGAGCAGCTACGAACGGCGCGCTTTCGCTTTCGCCCTGCGGTTGGGCTCAAGTACAACTTCAACGGTAAGCGCCGGACTCTGTACATTCCTCCTTGGGAAGAACGGGTGGTCGATCTGCTGATCTACCGACTGCTGAACCGCCGGCTGCATTCCTGGTTCTCACCTTCTTCTTACGCGTATCGCGACCACACCTTTGGTTTGGATTGCTGTCAGTCGAGGATCAGCGCAGTGCTCGGTTCCGCGCACTCGCCCCTCTACGTAATCAAGCGCGACATTTCCGACTACTTCGCATCGGTCAAGCACGAGATTCTCTTTGAGCAACTCGGGAAGCTGATCGCCAAAGACGATTTTTTGTTCGAGCTGATTTGTCAGCGTATTCGTTTCGACTACCAGGATGAAAGCGGATCGCATCGGGCCGAACAGGGTCTCCCGTTCGGATGCGCCAGTGCTTGCGTCTTCGCGAACGTGTACCTGACGGGGTTAGACCGCGAGGTGGAAAAGTTTCCCGAAGTGCATTATTTCCGGTACGCAGATGACATTCTGCTGCTGTCGCAGGATCGGGAATCAGCTCTGCTCGCCAAAGGAACACTGCAAGACGGGCTTGGGAACCTTCGGCTCGCGACCAAACCGAGTCATGAGGCGGATGTTCTGCTCACCCAGTTGCCCGCAACCTGGGATTTGCATTTCCAGCAAGCCAAGTCATTTCGTCACCTCGGATTGCAGTTCGAACACGGTGGCTCGGTATCACTATCCCGTGACAAGCGGCGGAAGATTCAGAACCTGTTCCGCTTTGCCTTCCGGCGTGCGCGCCGTCGCTGGAAGAAGCTTTCAAATCCACAGGAGCGCGCACGCACCCTGATAGCGATTGCATGCCAGGCCATCGAGCGGGGCGTTCGCAATGTGGCGATCCTCGATTACTACCTGAGACACGTCACCGACCGGGATCAGTTACGGCTGCTGGATCGCTGGCTCGGCGAGGAAATTCTGAGCCTCGTCTTCGGTGGTCATAAGAAGGGTCATTTTGCAAAGATCAGTTACCAGGAACTTAGGCGATATGGATTGCCGTCACTTGTGCATCGGCAGCGATTGATCCGGCATCGGAAGATCGAGAGTCCATTTTTTATTTGGCAACAAGCAAAGTCAGAAAGAGCGTTCAAGGGGACGGTTGCTAGTCGGAAGCCCGCTACCGGCGCGGCTGCCGATTTCTCTCTGCTCCCAGAAGCAGCGGTCCAGGAAAAGCCCGTGAGAGAGGGCGGCCGCCTGTACATGGGTGTGATGGAATACGATAGCCGCTAAAGCGGATCGTCGTTTGTGAAACCGTCCCCTTGAGCGTTCTACCTAGGCGGGACCAGAGATGGGATTACTGGATTTCTTGACCAGCCTGTTTGGCGGCGGGCAACGGATCGATTGTCCTCATTGCGGCACGGCGGGGGCCCGCAAGACGCGGGATGAAGTCATTCAATGCAAGAATCCGAGCTGTAAATTTTTCGACGTCAAACACCTCCCCCCGGTTCCGACTCGGGGCGGCTTCGTCCCCAAGCAACCCGTGTTCATTCGATACGTCAACTTCGCAGGACAGAAAAGAGATTTTTCGGCTGAGCGGGACTCGCTGGTCCGTAAGAAGAATCACATTGTGGCCGAAGTCGCGCCCACGGGAAGAAAAATCACGTTGTCACGCGAGCGGATTCAGAACCTCCACGAAGTGGAAGCATATATGCCGAAGCCGATAGATCGGACAGGCAGCCAACCAACCGGTCGTGAGCGTCAGATTCTCAACTATCATGCCAATCACGGCACGACCTCGCCGCGGTACGAACTGCTCCGTGCGAAGTATCCGAACTGGTGAAGGCCGTCGAGCGAGGATTGCGCAATGGCCGATCGAGTCCTCGAGGGATGGGTTGGGGCTATCCGGAACTGAGAGAGTCCCTCAGTCGTAATATTCCAGCCCCAAATGCGTGATCAATTCCTCTCCTTTTAAGTGACGCAGCGTATTCTTCAGCTTCATCAGCTGGATAAACAGATCATGCTCGGGGTAGAGGCCGGGAACCGTCATGGGAGATTTGAAGTAAAAGCTGAGCCATTCCTGGATGCCGATGCCCTGGAGTTCCGGAGTGCGCTTTGCCAAGTCGAGAAACAGCACGAGATCAAGCACGATCGGAGCGGCCAATATCGAGTCGCGGCAGAGGAAATCGACTTTGATCTGCATCGGGTAACCGAGCCACCCGAAGATGTCGATGTTGTCCCAACCTTCTTTGTTATCACCGCGCGGCGGGTAGTAATTAATGCGGACCTTGTGGGTGAACTTGCCATAGAGCTCGGGATATAGGTCTGGCTGCAGAATGTGCTCGAGAACCGAAAGCTTCGACTCTTCCTTGGTCTTGAAAGACCCGGGATCGTCGAGCACCTCGCCGTCGCGATTTCCAAGAATATTGGTCGAGAACCATCCCGCAAGTCCGAGCAGCCGTGCCTTGAATCCAGGAGCGAGGATGGTCTTCATGAGCGTCTGGCCTGTCTTGAAGTCTTTTCCGCAAATCGGTGCATCGTTCTTGCGGGATAGCTCAAGCATGACTGGAAGGTCAACCGTTAGGTTGGGAGCACCATTGGCGAACGGCACTCCTTCCATGAGGGAGGCATAGGCATAGATCATCGACGGGGCAACGGCCTCGTCGTTCTGCTGCATGGCCTTCTCGAAGGCTTTTACGGACTGGTGTGCCGCGGTGGGTCGTAGGAAAACCTCCGTCGAACCACACCACATGGTGACCAGCCTGGAAGCTCCTGACGTTTTCTTGAAATTCTGAATGTCGGCGCGAACCTGTTCGGCAAGATCCATCTTGTTCTTGCCCTTCTTCACGTGATGGCCATCGAGCTTTTTCACGTAGTTGCGGTCGAACACCGCGGACAGAGGCTTCACGGCGCTCAAGAATGGCTTGACTTGGTCGAGCAGCTCATTTTCGAGGACCCCAGCCTTCTTGGCGGCGGTGTACATGTCGTCGTCGAAGGGATCCCAGCCGGTGAAAACAAGATCATTCAGAGCCGCCAAGGAAACGAATTCCTTCACTTGCGGGAAGCGACCCTCGGTGCGGCGGCCAAGACGGATCGTTCCCATTTGAGTGAGTGATCCGATGGGGCTCGACAGGCCTTTGCGCACGGCTTCTACTCCGGCAACAAACGTTGTGGCGACTGCGCCCATGCCGGGAATCATTACCCCGAGCTTGCCCTTGGCGGGCAGGATTTTTGAGGGCTCGGTCTGGCTCCCCGCTGGCTTAGTCCGAGCGGACTGCTGGCTCTTGGCCATGGATGGCATCTTCCTTGTCTAAAAAGAGTTATTAAGGCAAACGGGTATGTTCTCGTATTGACGAATCTTTTGCAACCTACCGCCAGCGAAGAGGGAATCTGGAAAGGTGAGGG
>Ga0157372_10000644_pt1 | contig 38351 bp, 27 predicted proteins | sample C55metaG_FD_115307 | JGI IMG/M metagenome (GOLD analysis project Ga0157372, IMG submission 115307) | Corn rhizosphere microbial communities from Kellogg Biological Station, Michigan, USA - C5-5 metaG | ecosystem: Host-associated > Plants > Roots > Rhizosphere > Soil | place: USA: Michigan...
AATTTGCGCCCGTGGCGAAACAATCGCCAATGATGGGCCTTCGGCCATTGGGCCCGTGGCCCAATTTTGGGGCAAAACTAGGGGATTCCTTCAAGAAATTGCGGGATTCCCCAGTATGCGGGCGGGAAGGCGGATTGGCACTGGCTGGAATGATGTTAACGGGACAATATTGTGAATACCGGGGCGTTATAACTGAATGATCCGCACCGTTGAAGGCGATGTGCATGGCGGGCCAATGCCGCCCCGGCCGAAAGGCCAGACTTTAATGGTTTGCGAGGATCGGGACATTTTTTTGCGTGGACCGATCCGAGCAAATAACAATACCTTATTAACCGTTGGCTTATGCTGAAAAGAATGCGGGGCAGGAAAACCCTCTGCTCCATCTTACTGGTTGTTGCCGGATCCCTTGTTCACCTGTCTGCGTCTGCCCAGTTCACCAAATATTCGAATGAATTCTTAAACATCGGCGCCGGTGCGCGGGGGCTTGCTATGGCAAGCGCGCAAGTGGCTTCGGTGTCGGATGCTACGGCGGGATACTGGAATCCTGCCGCGCTTGCCAATATCCGGGACAATCCGCAGGTGAGCCTGATGCATGCGGAATATTATGCGGGCATCGGGAAATACGACTTTGCGAGCCTCGCTTTACCGCTGAAGGACAACAAGCGGGTGCTGGGTCTAACGGCATTACGGTTTGCGGTCGATGATATTCCCAATACGATCTTTCTTGTTCAGCCGGATGGAACGGTGAACTTCGACAATATCACGACGTTTTCTTCGGCCGATTATGCGTTTATCGTTTCGTTGGCGCAGCAAGAAAAACTTTCAGGGAACAAACTGATCAATTTCGGCGTGAATGCGAAGATCATCCACCGGACGGCGGGGGATTTTGCCACGGCCTGGGGTTTTGGGTTCGATGCGGCGGTGCAGATGACGGGCGACCGCTGGAAGGTGGGTGTCGTGGCGAAAGATGTGACGACGACTTTCAATGCCTGGTCCTTTAGCCTGAACGAGGCGATCCGCGAGGTTTTCTATGAGACCCAGAACGAGATCCCCGGTAAATCGATTGAACTGACGGCGCCGCAGCTGTTGGTCGGCGGGAGCTACAATTTCAGGCTGGGCCGGAAGCTGAGCCTGCTGGCGGAGGCGGACATCGATGTGACCTTTGACGGAAAGCGCAACACGGTATTCAGCACGAACCCGGTGAGCATCGATCCGCGGGCGGGGCTGGAGCTGTCATTTAAGGATATCTTCTTTGTGCGGGGCGGGATCAACAATTTTCAGAAGGTGCTCGACGACCGGGACACCCTGAACAAGAAGAAGGTGTGGATCTACCAGCCGAGTGTCGGTGCGGGTTTCAAAGTGGGGGATATCCAGATCGATTATGCGTTCGTCAATTTGGCAAACCAATCTTATCCGTTGTATACCCATGTTTTTTCTTTACGGTTCGATTTGCGGAGAAAGGAGAAGAAGAGATGAGTATGAAACAAAACCCTACTGGTATGAAAAAATTATTTACTTTTTTTCTGTTGTTGATGGGCATTGGCGCTGTTGCCCAACCGTTCGGTAACGAATGGATCGATTACAGCAAGACCTACTATAAGTTCAAGATCGGATCCAACGGTCTTGTCCGGATCCCGCAATCTACGCTGGCTGCCGCCGGTTTGGGTGGAGTGCCTGCCGAGCAATTTCAGCTATTCCGGAACGGCAAGGAAGTGCCGATCTATGTGACCAATGGGACCGGGACGATGGGGAGCGGCGACTACGTCGAGTTCTGGGGCCAGATGAATGACGGCATGCCTGATATTCCGTTGTATCGGAATCCTGCCTATCAGCATACAAAGCATTGGAGCCTGGAGACGGATACGGCGGTGTATTTCCTGACGGTGAACCCGACTGCGAACACCTTTCATTCGGTGAATACTGCGAATAATGTAGCCGGTAGCCCGCTGAGCCCCGAGCCTTATTTTATGTACACAGCGGGGAACTATTTCAAGGCTGCCTTGAATCCGGGCTTTGCCCAGGTCGTTGGGGAGTATATTTATTCTTCTTCTTATGACATTGGCGAATTCTGGGCCACTTCGAATTTTTCGCCGGGTTCTCCTTTTTCGGTGACCTCAGGCGGTCTGAACGTGTATACAGGCGGGCCGGATGCCGTGATCAGCTTCGGGCTTGCCGGAGCTGCCGACAACCCGCGTACGGTCAGTGTTGCCGTCAACGGGACGGTGGTGGCCGATACGACGATGAACAGCTTTAACGACCTGGTCACGACCCGGCCGGTACCGGCGAGCCTGATCTCCGGCGGCAGTGCGACGTACACCATCAGCGACAATTCAGCTACGGGTTCCGATCGGATGGTTGCGTCTTTTGTCGAGCTGACCTACCCCCGTACCTTCAATTTCGGCGGAGCCGCCAACTTTGCCTTTCAACTGCCGGCGCGGGCGTCCGGATACCTGTTAAACATCACGGGAGTCGGCGCTTCGGCAGCGACCCCGGTGGTCTATGATCTTACGAACGGTTTGCGATATACGGGTGTGGTAAGCGGAGGGACGGTGTCTTTTGCGTTGAATGGATCGACGGCCACGATGAACCTTGTACTGGTCAATGAGGATCCTTCGACTGTGCGAGTCATTACTTCTTTGGCGGCCAAGACCTTTTTAAACCTTGCCAATACGGCCAACCAGGGCAACTACATTATCGTCAGCGATCCGAAACTTTATGTGGGAAGCAGCGGGAATAACCCGGTGATGGATTACAAGGCTTACCGGAGCAGCGCATCCGGGGGAGCATTCGATGCCCAGGTCTATGACATCAACGAGTTGGTGGACCAGTTTGCCTTCGGTGTCAAGAAGCATCCTTTGTCGATCCAGAATTTCCTGCGTTATGCGCGGGCCAGATTTGCCGGGAAGCCGCAGTTTGTGTTGCTCATCGGTCATGGAATGACCTATGATCTCTATCATAATTACAGTGAAGTCACTCATGATCCCCTGGCGGACGTGCTGAATATGATCCCGACCTGGGGCACGCCCGCCTCGGACAACATGCTGAGTGCGGACAACGGAGCCGGGTCGACGCCCGTGACGCCGATAGGGAGGTTGTCGGTCGTGTCGGGACCCGAGATTGAGATATACCTCAGCAAGTTGAAGGAATACGAGCAGGCGCAGGCGACCTCGCCGAATACCATCGATGGCCGGCTGTGGATGAAGAACGGCGTTCACCTCACCGGGGTGAGCGAACCTTACCTGGGAACGATCATTTGCAATTACATGAGCTATTATGCGGGGATCATCGCCGACACTTTGTGTGGCGCTACCGTTTCTCTTTATTGCGATGGAAATGCCAGCCAGGTCAGCCAGGTGCCCGCCAGTGTTATATCCAGCGCGTTTTCCAACGGCATCAGCTTCCTAAATTATTTCGGACACTCCTCCAACACAGTGCTCGGGTATAACCTGGACAATCCCAACGACTATAACAACCAGGGGAAATACCCGGTGTTCTTTATCAACGGATGCGATGCGGGTGATTTCTTCGGTTATGATGCCCAGCGACCGAGCGGGGTCAGCAAGACCTTGTCGGAAGCCTATGTCCTGGCCAAGGAAAGGGGATCAATCGCCTTTATGGCCAGCACTAATTTCGGCATCGTCAATTACCTCAATATATACCTTTCGAGTCTGTATACCCTGATGAATGGGAGTGATTACGGGAAGCCGGTGGGCCTATTGATGAAGGACGCGCTGAATGGGCTGCTTGCCGCGGTGCCGGGGGACTTCTTCGCCCGGTTGCATGCCGAGCAGATGACTACGCACGGGGATCCGTATATCAGGCTGAACCAGGGGCCGACCGACTACGATATCGAGCCATCGCAGGTAACGGTCAACCCGTCGTTAGTCACGGTCAGCAATACGAGTTTCACCGTGAAAGCCAGGATCTACAACCTTGGGAAAGCGGTGAGTGACAGTTTGGTGGTGACGGTCCAGCGAACCTATCCGAATGGCACTTCCACGACGCTTCTTTCCAAGAAGATAAAGGGTATCCGGTATGTCGATTCCATCCAGGTAACCGTGCCTGTCGTTCCGACGCGGGACAAGGGCAACAACAAGATCACCATCACGGTCAACCCGGGGAATGTCATTCCGGAGGTGACCTATGGCAACAATTCGCTTACGACGGATGTGTTTGTTTACCAGGAGGGGGCTACGCCGGTTTATCCCTATGGTTATGCGATCATCAACACCCCGACGTCGAAGTTGATCGCTTCCACGGCCAGTCCGTTCGTGCCGGCCACCACGTATGCGATGGAACTGGATACGAGTGCGAATTTCAATTCCGCGATGAAGGTGAGCAAGACTATTACATCGACCGGCGGCGAGTTGGAATTCGACCCCGGCGTGAGTTATCTGGACAGTGTGGTCTATTATTGGCGGGTATCGCCTGTGCCATCGACGCCCAATGGGGTGTACACCTGGAACAGCAGTTCGTTTATCTATATCGATCCTGCGCGGAGCAGTACCGGGATGAACCAGTCGCACTATTTTCAGCATCAGGGATCGACGGCCGACAGCATGAGTATTTCGTCGAATCGTCAATGGACCTTCGGTACGACCACCCATAATTTCTATCTTTCAAACTCGATGTATGGCACTTCGGGGACTTACGAGCAGGATTTCGCGGTCGGCATCGACGGGAATTCTTTTATCCAGAGCGCGTGTCTTGGACATTCGCTGGTATTCAATGTAATCGATCCGATCACCTTCCGGCCGTGGCTGAATGTGAACCCGAATACAGGCAGTAATCTGTACCTGAGCGGCAGTGCTTCGGCGAATTGCGGGCCGCAGCGCTGGTGGAATTTCGAGTTCTCGTACGAGTCGGCCGCCAGCCGGTATCTGATGATGCGATTCATGGACAGCGTTCCTGCCGGGTATTATGTGATCGTGCGCAGTTTCGATTACGATGTGTCCGGGGGTTCTTATTGTCCTACGTGGAGGGCCGACACTTCGCTGTATGGCAGCGGTAAATCCTTATACCATTACCTGAAGAATGCCGGCTTTGCGGATGCGGATTCGATCACCTTCCCCCGTGACTGGGAGTTTATCTACAAAAAGGGAGATGCCAGTTTCGTTCCGCAATATGCGATCTCACAGGATCTGTTCGACAAGATACATCAGTCTGTGGACGTATCGGCGCCGTTCTATGGGGGATCGGTGACCTCGCCGTTGTTCGGACCCGCCAAGCAGTGGAGCCAGGTGCACTGGCGGGGGCACGATCCGCTTACTCCCGTTACGGACACAGTCGGTATAAGGGTTATCGGGATCGACACGCTTGGGAACCGAAGGACGTTCTATACGTTGAACCGGGGGGTGCAGGATCTGGATATTTCATCGATCGATGCCAAGTTGTATCCGTATGTGCAGTTGGTGCTTGCGACGTTGGATAGTGTGCATGCGAAACCCTACCAGCTGGATTACTGGCGGGTAAACTATACGCCTGTGCCCGAGGGGGCGCTCGCGCCGAATATCCTTCTGAAGGCACCGGATACCGTTGGGATGGGACAGCCGATCGATTTCGCGATCGCATTCAAGAATGTAAGTCCTTATGCCTTCGACAGCATGAAAGTCAAACTGTATCTGCAGGACAAGAGCAGCGCCATTCATCCGGTCACGGTGGCGAGGAAAAAGCCGCTGGCGCCGGGGGACACCGTGGCAATCGAATATGTCTTCGATTCCAAGCCATATACGGGCGCCAACAACATCTATGTCGGATTCAATCCGGACAATGACCAGCCTGAACAGTACCTCGGGAACAACTTCGCATATAAGTCAGTCTATGTAAAGGGTGACGGGCGGGCGCCGAACCTCGACGTAACGTTCGACAACGTGCATATCCTGAACGAGGATATCGTTTCGGCCAGGCCGCATATCCAGATAAAGCTGCAGAGTGCCTCCCAGTACCTGTTGCTGGCCGATACTTCGACGGTGAATGTACAAGTGAAGTTCCCGGACGGGTCGATGCATACTTATCGTTTCAATACCGATACGCTTCGCTTCATACCTGCCACGAGCGGCAGTAACAATGTGGCGACGGTGGAGTTCACGCCGACCTTTACCACCCAATACAATCCGCAGGGCGATGACTATGAATTGATCGTGAGCGGCAAGGATGCGACGGGGGTAACGGCGGGTTTGACCCCGTACCGGGTGGTCTTCAAGGTGATCAACAAGGCGATGATCTCGAACATGCTGAACTATCCGAACCCCTTTACTACCTCGACGGCGTTCGTCTTTACGATAACGGGTAGTGAGGTGCCGCAGAATATTAAGATACAGATACTTACAATAACAGGTAAGGTGGTGCGCGAGATTACCAAAGAAGAACTTGGCCCGCTGCATATCGGCCGGAACATAACGGAGTTCAAATGGAATGGGACCGATATGTATGGGCAGCGGTTGGCCAATGGCGTATATTTGTACCACGTCGTTACCAATCTGAATGGTCAGTCCCTCAGCAAGTACAAGGCGGCAGGAGATAATACGGATCAGTATTTCAACAACGGCTATGGCAAAATGTATCTAATGAAATAGATTTTAATGAAGAGAAAGCGATTGCTGGTGTTCCTCTGTTTCCTGGCTGGAACATTATTGTTGTATTTTCCGGTGTTGGGGAATGGTTTTTTGACGGACGACTATGCGTCCCTTCACCGGGTGCTGATCGAGAGGCGCATTTTGTACAGGGAGTTTCTGCGGCCTTTGATCGATGTTTCCTTTTATCTGAACTGGCTGGTTTTTGGTCTTCATCCGGCAGGATATTATGCTTTCAACTTCGTTGTTCATGCCCTGACGTGCTTCATGGTGTACCGGGTCGTGCTGGATCTTCCTTTCTACCCCGAGGGGCGACGGGAATCCGTTGCGTTAGTGGCGGGGTTCCTGTTCCTTTTTTATCCTTTTCACAACGAGGGTGTCGTCTGGTTATCGGGACGGCTATCGTCGATGGCCGCTTTATTTGCCTTGCTGGCGATGCATTTCAGTCTTACGAAACAAGGCGTCAAAGGCTTTTTAGCGGCGGTCCTGTGCTGGTTCCTGGGTCTTTTTGCGTATGAGTCGATTATCGTGCTACCGGCGATGATCCTGATGTTGGAATGGGTCATTCATCGAGACCGGAGAAGGATGACCTGGTCGGTTGCTGCATGGGGGGTAGCGGGGTTGGTCTGTATCGTGTTGAGGCATATCGTCGCAGGGGCAGTAGTCCCGAACTACGGGAAGGGGGAAAGGACGATTTGGGCCTTTGTGCAGCGGATGATAAAGGTATTGGGCCGGTGTTTCCTGCCACCGATGGAGAATTCGCGGTTGATGATCGGGTTATTTTCCGGACTTCTACTGGCGCTGGTTCTTGGATATCTTCATTTCCGGCGGCGCAGGCCGGACCCGGAGGCGGGCTTGCGTTTGGGCTATATTGTGCCGGAGGCCCTGTTCCTGGTGGCGTTGCTGCCGGCGTTGGCCTTCGGAGTGAGTACGAGAACTTCGGAGGGCGACCGCATCCTCTATTTCCCGTCCTGTTTTCTTTGCATTCTGTGCAGTGCGTTGTTGTTCTATTTTGTTTCCAGTCGGGTTTGGCGGGTTTTGGTCTGCGTAATGGCGGCCACGGGAGGCATCATTCTCATCGGCCGAAACAACCGGAATTGGGTGTTTGCCTCGCGGACGGCGACGGCGGTGTTGGATTCCGTGCGTGCGGCGCCCGGACGGGTACTGTTGGTCAATGCGCCTGATGAGTGGGAAGGGGCTTATATTTTTCGCAACAACTTCGAGACGGGGCTCGAAGTGAATGGTGTCGATGCCCGGAAAGTATTGGTTACGCATTTTCTTATGCGTCTTGAATACCTGCCGGTCAGTGGCGGGATCGAACCGGTCGGGCGGGGCGGCGTGATTTCGGTTTATCCTGCCACGCGGATCATTTCGTCCGGTGACGAGTTCCGGGTGGAAGGCATTCCGGGCCGTTTTCGGGCCGGGGAGGACCGTGTCTACTACTGGGACAAGTTACAATGGAAACAGTTAAATTTGCCGAGGCAACAATGAACTTTTCTTTTTCAGACTATGCATCAAGGGGGCGTAACCTGCTATATAACAGGCTGATGCCCGGGTCGAAGCGCCTTTCGTCCCTGATGCTATATGCGACGGACAGATGCGATTCCGGGTGTAAGCATTGTCTGATCTGGGCGAAGCGGCCAACAACGGTGTTGTCGTATGAGTCCATTGTCGGGATCATGGGCAGTGATTGCATTCATCCGTCGACGGCGGTGGGTTTGGAAGGTGGAGAGTTTTTGTTGCATCCCGAAGCGGACAGGATCCTTGCCTGGTTCTCGGAGCATCACCGCAACTATGATCTGTTCTCGAACGGTTTGAAGCCGGGGGCGTTGATCACGGCCGTCAGGGATTACCGGCCGCGCCGGCTTTATATATCCCTCGACGGAGATCAGGATACGTATCTGCACATGCGCGGGAAAGATGGGTATGAAGGTGTTATTGAGGTGATCAGGGAGTTGAGGGGGGTGTTGCCCGTCTTTGTGATGTTTACCTTGTCTCCCTATAACGATTTTGGGGATTTGGCGCATGTCGCCCGGGTTTGCAAGGAGAGTGGCGCGTTTCTGCGGGTAGGCATTTACGATAATATTCCTTTTTTTGATACGATTGAGAGTGGGCCGGCATCGGCGTTCGGACAGTACAAGAACGACGATATCCTTACTTTCAGCAAGGCGAAGGAACTTCAGGCAAAGAAGGAGGAGTCGCCTGCGGTCAGGCCGGTGAATGATTATACGCGGCTGATCCCCGAGGAGATGCATGAGTTTGGCGAGAACCTGGACTATATCAGGTTATACAGAAACTGGGTGGAGGGGCGTTTGCGACTGGGCTGTCACAGCATCCTGGACAGCGCGGTGGTACTGCCGGACGGGGATGTGCCTATCTGTCAGCATCTGCCGACCCGATTGGGGAATATCCATAGGCAGTCGTTGGACGAGGTATTCAACTCGCCCGAAAGCAACCGGTTGCAGCGGCATCATTCCCAACATTGCAATCAGTGCTGGGTCAGTTATCACCGTAAGTACGATATTGTCCTGTACCGGACCTTTGAGAAATATTTCGGCCGGTGGGCGACGAGTAAGTTGCTGGGATATTACAAGTGGGATACCGATGACCGGACCTCCTATGCGGAGGCGTCGGGCTGAGCCAGATTTTGCATCAACTCATAAATTCCGGAGAGAGAGGCCAGGTCGTTCCTTTCTGCTGCGGAGCCATCGCCGGCCTCGACCAGGGTGATGAAGCGGGTGATCTCCGGGAGAAAGCCCTGGATGAGAAAGGTATTGGTGTGTGCGTCAGGAACGAGGGTAGGGTTTCCGGAGAAATATTCCTTTGTTTGTACGGGGCTGTGTACAAGGCGTTCGGTGGGGATATCGAGTACCCGGAGCGGCATTTGTTTCCCGGACACCGAACCGGGATATTGGATGGTGAGGGATTCTCCCGGTGTCTGTACCATCAGGCATTCGACGGGTGGGTTCCAGGTGTGGTGAGTCGAAAGGTGGAGCAGTCCCGAGATGTTGCCGGGGTGGGTGAGGTGCAATTGGAGTGTGATGCCCTTCCGGTCTTCGTGTTTCGAGAGTGACCGGAGCCTGGGTTCGCCAAAGAGGAAGCGTGCGTAGTCAAGTGGGTGGATGAACAGTTCGGTAAGGACATCGCCCTGGGGATAGCTGCCAGTCTGGAACTGATAAAGGTACGTCGAGGCCCGGCGGCATTTATCCGTGATATGCCGGTTGCCGGGCCAGTATCGGCGTTGCAGGCCGACCTTGCAGATGGCGGCGGGGTTAAGTTGCTGAAGATGGCGGAGTTGGGCCAGGGTCTGGCAGGGGGGTTTCTCAACAAAGACGGATTTGCCTGCCTTCAGGAGCGGGGTCAGGATATCGTAGTGAGCTTCCGGCGAGGCGCATACGAAGACCCCGGCGATGGTGTCGTCGGTCAATATGGCTTCAAGGTTGTGGGTGAACGTACAGCCGGGAAAGAGGGGGGAGAGGCTGTTCTGCCATTGCGAATCTTTTGTTACGACATATTTCAAAGGGATGTTGAAATGGCGTAACACGGGGTAGAAGCTGGTCATGCTGTGAATGCCGAATCCAACGAAGGCATACTGTTTCCGGGCCCCGAAGAGGGGTGAACGGAAGTACTTCTCCTTGCGGTAATGTTTGTATCGCTTAAAGAGCGCTTTGAGCATGGGGGGCATCGTTTGACCGGACAAGTTCCGTAAATTTTCTTTTATTTCTGAGAAAATAGGAAAAGAGAATGGTGCCTTTGTAGATGCCGGCGTTGTTCTTCCAGCCTTTTGGCTGGCGGTTTTTTGGACCGGGCCGGAGGATGAGCCATTTGAAATAGGAGAGGGCGGCCTTGAACATGGCTTTGCTTACGCCGGGTTCGTGGCGGCCGAGGAAATAGAACCAGCCGAAGAAGTCCGTGATCAGGCGGGTACTGACGATCAACGTCGCATGGAGAAAGGGCAGGTTGCGGGAGAGGAGTATATAATTGTTTCTGAAGGTGAGGAATGTTTTGAGATAATTCTCCCAGGAGAGGGTTCCGCCGCCTTTGTGGTAGACCACGGACTGCGGGCACGCGTAGATGGAGTAGCCGATGTTGCGCACCCGCCAGCACAGATCGATGTCCTCCTGGTGCATATAGTAGAAATCATAGAAGCCGCCTACCTCTTCGAAGAGTTTGGATGAAAAGCACATACAGGCGCCCGTGGCCCAGAACAGTTCCTCGGTGGCGTCGTACTGACCTTCGTCCTTTTCGATGGTGGTGAGTACCCGGCCGCGGGTAAAGGGGAGGCCGAGCCGATCGATCCAGCCTCCCGCTGCGCCGGCGTATTCGAACATTTCCCTATTGTCCAGGGAGAGGAGTTTGGGCTGGCAGATGCCGATCGACGGGTTATTTTCGAGCAATTCTATAAGCGGTTCGATAAAACCGGGTGTTACTTCGATATCGGAATTGACGATGAGGTAGTAGTCGGTATCGATCCGGGGGAGGCCGAAATTATAACCGCCGGCGAATCCCAGGTTCTCGTGGGCGGCCAGGATATGGACTGAAGGGAATTTGCGTTCCAGCAGCCGGATGGAATCATCCGCGGAATTGTTATCGATGACATAGATCCCTTTATTCGGGTACGTAGTGTCGAGCAAGAAAGGCAGGAAGCGCTCCAGGTAATGGGAGGTGTTCCAGTTCAATATCACGAGGGCCACCGAGGGGGGATTTGTCATTACTTGGTTTTTGCCGCACGGTGGTTGTCAACGGACTGGTAGCGGGAGACGTATTTTCCGATGATATCGAATTCCAGGTTTACGGTGGAGCCAGGATGGACTGTTTGGATATTGGTATGTTCGAACGTATAAGGGATGACGGCCACATCGAATTTCGACTTCTTGACATTGAAGAGTGTCAGGCTGATCCCATTGAGGCTGATCGAGCCTTTTTCAATTACGAGGTGGCTGAATTCTTTTGGAAATTCAAAGCGGTATTCCCAGGACCCGTCGCGATCTTTCCGCCCGATACAGGTTGCGGTGGTGTCGATGTGGCCCTGCACGATATGACCGTCGAGGCGGCCATTCATGACCAGGCAGCGTTCGATGTTAACCTGCTGGCCCGGCGTCCATTCGCCAAGGTTGGTTTTGCGCAGGGTCTCTTCGATGGCGGTGACCTGGTGGAGATCGTCCCGGATGGCTTCGACGGTCAGGCAGGCGCCGTTGTGGGAGACGCTTTGATCGATCTTCAGTTCGGGGGAAATGACCGATCGGATCCAGAAGGTTTTGTTGGCGCCATGGATTTCGATCGAGTGGACTGTAGCGAGAGCTTCGATAATGCCGGTAAACATAGTGGGCAAATTTCGGGATTTTCGAAAATAATTCCTATCTTTGCCGACCAACATTAAAGGGGGTATAATAATTATGCTGATCATTGATTCCAAAGATTGCGAAAACATCGACAAGGCGCTAAAGAAGTACAAGAAGAAGTTTGAAAAGGCGAAGACCCTGCTTCAACTTCGTGAGCGCCAGTCGTATACCAAGCCGTCGGTGCGCCGGCGGGGAGAGGTGTTGAAGGCGATCTACAAGCAGCAGGTTGCCAGCGGCAAGTTCGAATAATCCGGTTACGATAATAAGATGATATTCAAAGGCTTTCCGGGACACTAAGTCCCGGAAAGCCTTTCTTATTTTATGGACCGATCGGGTTGGTCGGTATAGAGCGGCTATTGGACCCGATGTTTGGCTTTGAGGGCCGGGGATTCGACGGTATACCAGGAGAGGATTGCCAGCGGGAGGGTTATCAGGAGGGTCAGGAAGAAAAGGGAATTGGCCGAGGTTGGGTGTAAATAATTGATCGTGAGTTGTTCAACCGGGAATGCCCAGAGGTATAGCCCGTAGGACAGGTCGGGTCCGGGTGTGATCGGGAGGAGCAGCGTCGTGCCCGAGGCGGCCATCCAGAGTAATAGCGCCGGCAGGAGGAGATATGCGGCGAAGTCAAAGAGGCCAGGGCGGGCCGTGGCCCAGCCGGCGACGGCGATGGCGGCCGGCCACCAGGGGTAGATGCGGATGTGGTACCGGAGGTGATAGCAGAGGGCGCCAATGATGAAATAGGCGGCCAGGTTGTTATAGGGGGAAAGGACGAATGCGGGGCCGAAGATGGCCTTTCCTGCGGATTCCACCGGGCCATCGACCGATCGGGATAGGATCAGCAGGCCGAGCAGGAGGGTGAGCAGGAGCGGATAGCCTTTTCTGCGGGGGAGAAAACCGGCCAGGAAAATCCCGATATAGCATTTCAACTCCAGGGTGAGGGACCAAAGGGAGGAATTGACGGAAGGTCCGAGGGGGGATTGGTTAAAGACGCCGGGCAGTAGAAAATAGATTTTTACCAGGAGGGACGTGCGGAGATAGCGGAGAAGGAGTGGGTTGGTGAAATAGGTTTTGGGCGGCAGGGAGGTGACCAGGGGGCCGATAAGGCAGGCTGTGAGGAGGACGGTTGCGATGGCGGCGGGATAGAGGCGAAGGAAGCGTTTCCAAAGGAAGTTCAGGCGGCTTGTACTGTGATCGAGGGATTGGGCTACCAGCAGGCCGCTGATGAAAAAGAACGCCGGCATTGCGAGGTTGCTGCTGAAGAGGAGGTGGCCGGTGAGGAGGAAGAGGGGGTCTGCATCGCGATAGCAATGGGAGACGACGACCCCGAGGGCGCAAGCAAGGCGGATAAGTTTAAAATTGTTCCGTTCGGGTCGACCGAGGCAGTCAGCTACTAATCTTGCTTTTATGGCGTGCTGTTTTGGTGAAGGTAGCTGAAATTCGGTAATTTCGTGGACCCAAAAGCATTGTGTTTGAGCGCCTTTGTCCAGTCCTTTATTGACTATCTGAAATTCGAGAAGCGATATTCGGAGCATACGATCCGGTCGTACTGGGACGACCTGGAGGCGTTTTGGAAGTTTGTGGCGGCGGAGTATGGGGAGATGGGGGTGAGGGAGATCACGCCGGCGGTGGTGCGGACCTGGCTGGCGGCGTTGAAGGATGAGGGGATGAGCAGCAGGACGGTGAACCGGAAGATCTCGGCGTTGAGAAGTTTTTATAAGTTTCAATTACGGATGGGGGGTGTGGAGCAGTCGCCGATGACGGCTATTATCGCGCCGAAGGCGGGGAAGCGGCTGCCGGTGTTCGTGGAGCAGGGGGATATGGCGGAGTTGTTTGAGACTGTGCGGTTTTCCGAGGACTGGGAGGGTTTGACGGACAGGCTGATCCTGGCCATTTTGTATCATACGGGAATGCGGCTGAGCGAGCTGGTAGGGTTGAGGGAGGGGCAGGCTGATGGGGGGACGGGGACCTTTAAGGTGCTGGGGAAGGGGAACAAGGAGCGGGTGATCCCGGTGAGTCCGGTGTTGATGCGGATGGTGGAGGAGTATAAGCGATTGAAAAGGGATGAGTTGGGGGGGGCGGATACGGAGTTTTTGCTGGTGGGGAAGAAGGGGCGGAAATTGTATCCGCAATATGTTTACCGGGCGGTGAGGGGGTATCTGGCGCAGGTGACCACTATCGACAAGAAGAGTCCGCATGTGTTGCGGCATACGTTTGCGACGCATTTGATGAATGCGGGGGCGGAGTTGAATTCAGTGAAGGAGTTGCTTGGGCATGCGAGTTTGGCGGCGACGCAGGTGTATACGCATAATACCATTGAAAAATTGAAAGATATCTATAAGAAAGCGCATCCGAAGGCCTGAATTGACGGGTTTCTTTCAATCGGCGAAGGCCCATTTTTAGCGCAAAAGCGCCGCATTTTATTTGGAAAAAACCATTGTAAAGATTAACTTCATTGTCCCACTGAAGCGCAATCTCATGTTACGGCGCGAGTGACCTTATCCTGCGGCAGTAGTAGTTCTTTCATTTATTGTTCACTGATTAAAATTTGGGATGTATGAACGTAAACATTCAAACTGTGCACTTCGATGCAGACGGTAAGTTAGTAGAGTATGTTCAGAAAAAAATGATTAAACTAAACACGTTTCATGACAGGATCATCAAAGTAGACGTATTCCTCAAATTGGACAATGTGGTTCACACCATCAAGGACAAGATCGCGGAGATCAGGGTCCATGTTCCCCGGCACCACTTTTTTGTTAAATGTTCTTCCAAATCATTCGAAGAGTCCTTTGACAACGCATTCGAGTCGCTGGTCAACCAGGTAAAGAGAAAAAAAGATAAAACACTTGCATAAGACATAGAGACCCCCTTTTTGGGGGTCTTTTTTTTTGCCGTGGCCTGGCGGTGCGGCAGGCTGTTCTCCGGTGGGTTCTTGCCGGGGTCCTGCGTGGCCAGAGCCGCCGGGGTGCGGTTCCCGACATTGTGAAAAAAAAGGCCATCTACTTTTTTTGTGGGATGGTGGCCCTTTTTTTTGCGGGGACCTTTGCCTGGTGGAGCATTGGGGGCGTTCTGGTGGCGGCGGTGGGGGAGCGGGGAAATGGGATGGGGTGGCGTTGAAAAGGAATAACTTAAAAAAACGGGTTGAAAATTTTTGAAGTTCACGATTTTACATACCTTTGCCTTCCCAAAAAAATCAGTCAATCAGTGTGATAAGTGTTTTGGGGTCCAAAACTGCCGGGGCAGTTTCGCCTGTTAAGGCAGATAGAGTGAATTATAAGCCGGCGTAGCTCAGTTGGTAGAGCAGCTGATTTGTAATCAGCAGGTCGGGGGTTCGAATCCCTTCTCCGGCTCGGTAGGAACGGGAGATGGCTCCCGGGTGTAAAAGATCAGAATAAGTGCCGGGAATTTTTCCTGGTGTTGAAAAATGGGCAAGTAGCCAAGTGGCCAACGGCAACAGACTGTAAATCTGTCCTCTTCGGAGTTCGGTGGTTCGAATCCATCCTTGCCCACACCAGTTTAGGTGTGTTTTATGCGGAAGTAGCTCAGTTGGTAGAGCGACAGCCTTCCAAGCTGTAGGTCGCGGGTTCGAACCTCGTCTTCCGCTCCACGTAGCCGATGATGGCCCCCCTTGGGCGGGCGTTGTGCGAATGGGTCTGGGGCCAGGGGGCATGGACCGGTGGCTGGAATGAATCAGCCGTTGTAGCTCAGGGGTAGAGCACTTCCTTGGTAAGGAAGAGGTCGTGAGTTCAATTCTCATCAACGGCTCACTTTTGGATTTGTGTGATAGAATCGTAAGTAATGGTAACAGGTTTCAAATCCCAGGTGGGGTGGGGGACCTGCTAAAATTTTAAAATACAACTTAAAAACAGATAACAATGTCAAAAGAGACCTTCAAGAGGGACAAACCCCACGTTAACGTTGGTACGATTGGTCACGTAGACCATGGCAAGACCACTTTGACTGCTGCTATTACTACCATCCTTTCTTCGAGAGGTTTGGCTGAAGCAAAGAAATATGACGAGATCGACGCTGCACCGGAAGAAAAAGAGCGGGGTATTACCATCAATACAGCACACGTTGAGTATCAGACGGCTAACCGTCACTATGCTCACGTTGACTGTCCGGGTCACGCTGACTACGTAAAAAATATGATCACGGGTGCTGCACAGATGGACGGCGCTATCCTGGTAGTTGCTGCAACTGACGGCCCGATGCCCCAGACGAAGGAGCACATCCTGCTTGCGCGCCAGGTAGGTGTACCCCGTATCGTGGTATTCATGAACAAGGTTGACCTTGTTGATGATCCCGAGCTGCTGGAACTGGTTGAAATGGAAATCCGCGAGCTGCTGACCTCTTATGGTTTCGACGGTGACAACACCCCGATCATCAAGGGTTCTGCAACTGGCGCTCTGGCTGGTGAAGACAAGTGGGTCAAGGCGATCGACGAGCTGATGGCAGCTGTCGACAGCTATATCCCCCTGCCTCCCCGCCCGGTCGATCAGCCCTTCCTGATGTCTGTTGAGGACGTCTTCTCTATCACGGGTCGTGGTACGGTTGCTACGGGTCGTATCGAGCGTGGCCGCATCAAGGTAGGTGAAGCTATCGAGATCGTTGGTCTGCAGGATGCTCCGCTGAGCTCCACGGTAACGGGTGTTGAAATGTTCCGTAAGCTGCTGGATCAGGGTGAAGCTGGTGACAATGCCGGTCTGCTGCTCCGCGGTATTGAAAAGACCCAGATCCGTCGTGGTATGGTTCTTTGCAAACCCGGCTCGATCACTCCGCACACCGAGTTCAAGGGCGAAGTATACGTATTGAGCAAGGAAGAAGGCGGCCGTCACACTCCGTTCTTCAACAAATATCGTCCCCAGTTCTATTTCCGTACTACGGACGTAACCGGCGAGGTTACGCTGCCTGCTGGTACTGAGATGGTGATGCCTGGTGATAACACTTCGCTGTCGGTTGTTTTGATCCAGCCCATCGCTATGGAAAAGGGTCTGAAATTCGCTATCCGCGAAGGTGGCCGTACGGTAGGTGCAGGTCAGGTAACGGAGATTATTAAATAGCCTGAGATTGGCTTCGGCCAATATCGGAAGATTTTTATATCTTTATGGTCTGAAAGCTGTTCCGAGTTCCTTCGGGATAGCTTTCAGCTTTAAAGCGCCAGCGGCGATTTTGGCCACAACCGAGCGCAGCGAAGGTTGCGAACGAGGAGAAGGGGGTCCGAGCCTCTGGCGAAGGACCCGAACGAGCAGACGCGTGGCGAAGCAGCGTCGACGAAGTTCTAAGCAGCTTCGACGAAGTTCCAATCATGAGATTTTTGCCGCCAAATTGCGATCTTTTTTGGGGCGCGGTTTTGCGGCAATTCAAACGGGCATAGTATAACGGTAGTACAGAGGTCTCCAAAACCTTCAGTCTGGGTTCGAATCCTAGTGCCCGTGCAATTTTTTTATAATGAACAAAATCTCGACCTATTTCCGGGAGTCGTACAAGGAGTTGCTGGAAAAGACGACGTGGCCTACCTGGCCTCAGTTGCAGCAGTCGACGGTGATCGTGCTGGTTGCTACGGTCCTGATCACGCTGATCGTGTGGGTGATGGATATGGTATCCAGTTCGATCCTGCATTTTGTGTATTCTTTGTTCGGCGCATAGTTAGACCCCCGACGTTTGTAGCGGGTTAAAATTTTTTTTATGACGGAGACAGTCAATCAAACGGAGACAAAGACCCAGCAGCAGCCGGAGACCAAGTGGTATGTGCTGCGTGTGGTCAGCGGGAAGGAGCGTAAGGTAAAAGAGTATCTCGATAAGGAGATCTCCCGCGGCGGGTGGAGTGAAATCGTGAAGCAGGTTTTTCTGCCTGTGGAGAAGGTATATAAGGTTCAGAACGGCAAGAAGGTGATGCGGGAGCGTAACTATTACCCGGGTTATGTGATGGTGGAAGTGACGGAAGGGAAGCTTGGTGATGATCTGAAAGAGGTGATCAAGAATACGAACAGTGTGATCCACTTCCTGGGTAAGGAGAATCCGATCGCTTTGCGCAAGGCGGAGGTGAATAAGATGCTGGGTAAGATGGATGAGATGGCCGAGTCCGGAAGCATGAGCATGAGTGAGCCGTTCATCATTGGGGAGACGATAAAGATCATAGAAGGGCCATTCAATGACTTCAACGGTATCATTGAAGAGGTGAATGATGAGAAGAAGAAATTGAAGGTGACGGTGAAGATATTTGGCCGGAGCACGCCGGTGGAGTTGAACTATATGCAAGTTGAGAAGATCGCTTAAGCCGCGATATTCCTAAAATATAAAAAGCCTTCCGCAAGGAAGGCTTTTCTTATGTTGGTCTCTATTGTCTAGAAGTTGCCATTGTCATTGTCGGTATCGAAATGATGAGTTGCGGGAGCGTCATCAAACGTCGAAGGAGTGGGTTCCGGCATTGGCTCGGGCATTGAAGTTACGACGGGCTTGGGCGCCGGTTTCTTCTTAGCCGGTTTTTTGGCGACCTTTTTAGGAGCGGCTTTCTTAGGAGCGGCTTTTTTAGCGGCTTTTTTTGGAGCTGCTTTTTTTGCAGCTTTTTTCGGGGCCGCTTTTTTCACGGCTTTTTTAGCAGCCTTCTTTGCAGCTTTTTTGGGAGCTGCTTTTTTCTTGGCAACCTTCTTTTTCGCAGCCTTTTTAGGAGCCGCTTTTTTTACTGCTTTTTTAACAGTCTTTTTGGCTGCCTTTTTAGGCGCTTTTTTGGCCGCTTTCTTAGACTTTGACATAGTTTGTTGAGCGTTTTAAGTTGTTAGTAAGAATTATAATGGATTAATAGTGCAAAAGTTAGTCAGAAAATTCGAATTATAAAAAAATGCGGCGGAAATTTCTTTTGATAAAGGGTTCGCACCGAAGGAAATAACCCTTAAATGGGGTGTGGAGAGGGGGATTTGTTCGGGTGTGGGACGGCGGGAGCCTGTAAAAGGACGGTGCATTTTAGGGGTAGGCTGCTGCGCCTGGTGGGATGCATTATGGGGTAGGAGAAGTTTTTTATGGTGTCTTGCGTGAAATATCCCGGATTTTATTAACTTTGCGTCCCCAAATAGAAGTTCTTTTAGAAGTTTTATTGCTTTGGGAGTTTCGGCGAATCTAAAGTCCTTAAGCCAAGGCTTAAGGGGCCGGGACGTTAACACCAAAAATAAGTAACATGGCAAAAGAGATTTCCGGTTATGTCAAGTTGCAGGTAAAGGGCGGTCAAGCCAATCCTGCACCTCCTATCGGTCCGGCGTTAGGTTCCAAGGGTGTGAATATCATGGAGTTCTGCAAGCAGTTCAATGCGCGGACCCAAGATAAGATGGGGAAGGTCCTTCCCGTTCTCCTCACGGTTTACACCGACAAATCCTTCGAATTTATTATCAAGACCCCGCCCGCAGCGGTACAGCTGCTGGAGGCTGCCAAATTGCAGAGTGGTTCAAAAGAGCCCAACCGGAACAAGGTTGGGAAGGTTACCTGGACGCAGGTGGAAGCGATCGCAAAGGACAAGATGCCCGATTTGAACTGCTTCACCGTCGAGAGCGCTATGCGCATGGTAGCGGGTACCGCCCGTAGTATGGGTATCACTGTCGAGGGACAGGCGCCCTTTGCAATTAAATCCTAACGTCAAAACTTATTGAAATGGCAATCACGAAGAAAAGAAAAGCAGCCGCTGCGAAGGTTGATAAAAATAAATTCTATACGCTGAAGGAAGCTTCTGCGCTGGTGAAGGACGTGAATACGACCAAGTTCGACGCTTCCGTCGATCTGCACGTCCGGTTGGGCGTCGACCCGAAGAAGGCCGATCAGTCGATCCGTGGTACGGTGAACCTGCCTCATGGGACGGGTAAGACCAAGCGGGTACTGGTGCTTTGCACGCCTGATAAAGAGGCGGATGCGAAGGCTGCGGGCGCCGATTTTGTCGGTCTGGACGAGTTCATCACGAAGATCGAAGGGGGTTGGGTGGATGTGGACGTTATTATCGCCACTCCGTCGGTGATGCCGAAGATCGGCCGTCTGGGTAAGGTGCTGGGTCCCCGTAACCTGATGCCGAACCCCAAGACCGGGACGGTTACCAATGATGTCGCTGCGGCGGTCAATGAAGTAAAAGGCGGTAAGATAGCTTTCAAGGTGGATAAGGCAGGGATCATCCATGCTTCTATCGGCCGGGTGAGCTTTTCCCCCGAGAAGATCGCGGAGAACAGCCAGGAGCTGATCAACGCCATTATTAAAGCAAAGCCGGCGACGGCGAAGGGAACCTACGTGAAGAGCGTGTTCCTGGCCAGCTCGATGAGCCCGGGTATCGCTTTGGACGCTAAAGCATTTATTCAGTAACCATTAGGGCCATTTGGACCTACGCAAAGCAAGAGTTATGAACAAAGATCAAAAAAATGAGGTCATTGAGCTGTTGAAAGACAAGTTCAATCAATATAACAACTTCTACGTCACCAACACGGAGTCGCTGACGGTAGAACAGGTGGGTAAGCTGCGCCGGATCTGCTTCGACAAGAAGGTGGAGATGAAGGTGGCTAAGAACACGCTGATCAAGAAGGCGTTGGAGAGCATCGACAGCACCCGTTTCTCGGGTGTATATGAGAGTCTGAACGGGGTTACGGCCCTGTTGTTCTCGGAGAATGCCAAGGAGCCGGCGATGATCATCACTTCCTTCCGGAAGGATGCGAATACGGAAAAGCCGATCCTGAAGGCTGCCTTTATCGATGGGGATGTCTTCGAGGGTAACGACCAGCTGAAGACGCTGACCACGCTGAAGAGCAAGCAAGACCTTATCGGCGAGATCATCGGGCTTCTGCAGTCGCCTGCGAAGAACGTTATCAGCGGCCTGAATGCCGGGGCCAAACTGGCGGGTATCATCAAGGCGCTGGAAGACCGCGGCTCCAATTAAGGGGCGCGCAGTAAGAAGGGTTATTGCGCTGCATTATGGCGCTAATCATATAAAAATTTTTTTAAACAATCCGCCGGAGCGTATCTAAAGATTGCAGTGAAGGCGGAAAAAATTTACAACTATGGCAGATCTGAAAGCATTCGCAGAGCAGCTCGTTGGGCTGACTGTAAAAGAAGTTAATGAACTCGCAAAGATCCTTAAGGAAGAGTATGGTATCGAGCCTGCAGCTGCAGCTGTAGCCGTTGCCGCTGGTCCTGCTGCTGGTGGTGGCGCTGCTGCCGCTGAAGAGAAGACCTCTTTCAACGTTATCCTGAAGGCCGCCGGCGCTAACAAGCTGAACGTCGTTAAGGTAGTTAAGGACCTGACCGGTCTTGGTCTGAAAGAAGCCAAGGACCTGGTTGACGGCGCTCCCAAGCCCGTTAAGGAAGGTATCAGCAAGGCCGACGCGGAAGCGCTTGTTGCCAAGCTGAAGGAAACCGGCGCTGAAGTCGAGATCCAGTAATTTCGCGATAATCGAAAGGTTTTAGCCCCGGCTGACGCCGGGGCTCTTTTTTGGGGGGTAAGGGGACTGGCTTTTTTTTGTGGATAATTGAAAAAGTGGTATTTTTGCGGTCCGTTTCCCTGGGCTAAGGTACTCATTGATAATCATTTATGCATTTAAATAGATGAATTTCAATGGGTTAGGTTCATTGATACACAGATAAAAAAACCGGTTTTTACATATATGTCTTCAACAAAATTGCAAAACAGGGTCAACTTCGGTAAAATCAAGCACCTTGCCGAGACTCCTGACCTTCTTGAAGTGCAGATCCAATCTTTCAAAGAATTCTTTCAACTCGAAACCACCCCGGACAAACGTAATATCGAAGGTTTGTTCAAGGTGTTCAAGGAAAATTTCCCGATCACGGATACGCGGAACATTTTCATGCTGGAATTCCTGGATTACTTCATCGATCCGCCCCGTTACACGATCGAAGAGTGTATGGAGCGTGGTCTTACGTATGCGGTTCCCCTGAAGGCCAAACTGCGTTTGAGCTGTAACGATGAGGAACATGTGGACTTCCAGACGATCGTGCAGGACGTGTTCCTTGGTAATATCCCTTATATGACCCCGCGCGGGACCTTTGTGATCAACGGTGCGGAACGCGTTGTCGTTTCGCAGCTGCATCGCAGCCCGGGCGTATTCTTCGGTCAGTCCATCCACCCCAACGGTACGAAGATATATTCTGCGCGGGTGATCCCCTTCAAGGGCGCCTGGATGGAATTCGCCACCGATATCAACAACGTGATGTATGCGTACATCGACCGGAAGAAGAAGTTCCCGGTGACGACGTTGTTGCGTTCCATTGGATACGAGACGGACAAGGACATCCTCGAGTTGTTCGGCATGGCCGACGAGGTGAAGGTGGACAAAAAGTCCCTCCAAAAATATATCGGCAAGAAACTGGCTGCCCGCGTGCTGCGCACCTGGGTGGAAGATTTTGTCGACGAGGATACCGGCGAGGTTGTTTCGATCGAGCGGAATGAGATCGTGCTGGAGCGCGATAGCATCGTCGACGAGGAGGCCATCGATATGGTCGTCGAAATGGACGTCAAGAGCATCTTCGTGCAGAAGGAAGATGTCGGCGGCGATTATGCGATCATCTACAACACTCTGAACAAGGATACCTCCAACTCCGAGCTGGAAGCCGTTCAGCATATCTACCGCCAGCTTCGCGGCGCCGACGCTCCGGATGACGAGACGGCAAGGGGGATCATCGATAAATTATTCTTTAGCGACAAGCGCTATGACCTGGGCGAGGTCGGCCGTTATAAGATCAACCGCAAGCTGAACCTGAACCAACCGCTGGATCAGAAGACGCTGACGAAGGAAGATATGATCGAGATCATCAAGTATCTCGTCCGGCTGACGAATGCCAAGGCCGAGATCGACGATATCGACCACCTGAGCAACCGCCGGGTGCGGACGGTCGGCGAGCAGCTGTATGCACAATTCGGCGTAGGTTTGGCGCGTATGGCGCGTACCATCCGCGAGCGGATGAACGTGCGGGACAATGAGGTGTTCACCCCGGTGGACCTGATCAATGCGAGGACGTTATCTTCCGTTATCAATTCTTTCTTTGGGACCTCCCAGCTGTCGCAGTTTCTCGATCAGACCAACCCGCTGTCTGAGATCACGCACAAGCGTCGTATCTCGGCGCTCGGACCAGGCGGTTTGTCCCGTGAGCGGGCGGGCTTTGAGGTTCGTGACGTTCACTACTCTCACTACGGCCGTCTGTGTACGATCGAGACGCCGGAAGGTCCGAACATCGGGCTTATCTCCACGCTTTGCGTTCACGCGAAGATCAACGAGATGGGCTTTATCGAGACTCCTTACCGCAAGGTAAACGATGGTAAGGTCGATCTGAAGAAGCTGACCTATCTCAGCGCGGAAGAGGAAGACATTGCCAAGATCGCCCAGGCGAATATCGCGCTGGATGAGAAGGGTAATTTCGTGGAGGACAAGATCACGTCGCGTCAGACGGGTGACTTCCCCATCCTGGACAAGGGTGAGGTGGAGTTCATGGACGTCGCGCCCAACCAGATCGTGGGACTTAGCGCTTCGCTGATCCCGTTCCTTGAGCATGATGATGCCAACCGTGCGTTGATGGGATCGAACATGCAACGTCAGGCCGTTCCGCTGATCCGTCCCGAGATGCCGATCGTCGGCACGGGTCTGGAAGCGAAGGCTGCCCGGGATGCGCGGATCCAGATACACGCAGAGGGCGAAGGGGTTGTAGAGTTCGTGGACGCCAACGAGATCCATGTCCGTTATGACCGTAACGAATCGCAGAAGCTGGTCTCTTTTGAAGAAGACCTGAAGGTATATAAGCTGACCAAGTTCATCAAGACGAACCAGGAGACCTGTATCAACCTGAAGCCGGCAGTGAAGAAGGGCCAGAAGGTGAAGGATGGGGATTTCCTGACCGAAGGGTATGCGGTACAGGATGGTGAGCTGGCACTGGGTCGTAACCTGAAGGTGGCGTTCATGCCCTGGAAGGGTTACAACTTCGAGGATGCCATTGTGATCAGCGAGAAAGTAGTGAAGGAAGACCTGTTCACCTCGGTACACATCTCCGAGTATGAGCTCGAAGTAAGGGATACGAAGCTGGGTGAGGAAGAGCTGACCCCGGATATTCCCAACGTTTCCGAAGAAGCCACCAAGGATCTCGATGAGAATGGCATCATTCGCGTCGGGGCCCAGATCAAGGAAGGCGATATCCTGATCGGTAAGATCACGCCGAAGGGCGAGAGCGATCCGACTCCGGAAGAAAAGCTGTTGCGCGCCATCTTCGGCGACAAGGCCGGTGATGCGAAGGATGCTTCGCTGAAGGCGCCGAGCGGTACCGAGGGTGTGGTTATCTCCAAGAAGCTGTTCCAGCGTGCGAAGAAGGATAAGAACGCGAAGGTTCGTGAGAAGGCAGCACTCGAGAAGATCGAGAAGGTGCATGAGAAGAACACTTCCGATCTGATGGATGTGTTGCTGAGCAAGCTGACCGTGCTGTTGAAAGAGCATGTATCCGCCGGTGTGAACAACAACTTCGGCGAGGTGCAGATCGGAAAGGGTGCGAAGTTTACCGCCAAGAACCTGAGCGGCATCGACTATCTGAACGTCAACCCGCTGGGTTGGACGGGAGATGCGAAGACCGATGACTCGATCAACATCCTGTTGCACAACTATAGCATCAAGTACAACGAAGAGCTGGGCCGGTATAAGAGAGAGAAGTTCAATATCTCGATCGGCGACGAATTGCCTGCCGGGGTGTTGAAGCTCGCGAAGGTCTATCTCGCCGTCAAGCGTAAGCTGAAGGTGGGTGATAATATGGCCGGCCGGCATGGTAACAAGGGGATCGTTGCGAAGATCGTAAGAGCGGAAGACATGCCGTTTCTCGCCGATGGTACGCCGGTGGACGTCGTTCTGAACCCGCTGGGTGTACCTTCGCGTATGAACCTAGGCCAGATCTATGAAACGGTGCTTGGCTGGGCCGGTGAGAAATTGGGTGTGAAGTTCGCGACGCCCATCTTCGATGGGGCAACTGTCGAGGAGATCGCCGAGCATATCTCTAAGGCGGGTCTGCCGAGCTTTGGTCATACCCATCTTTATGACGGGGAGACCGGCGAACGGTTCGACCAGAAGGCTACGGTCGGGATCATCTATATCATCAAGCTGCACCACATGGTCGATGACAAGATGCACGCCCGGAGTATCGGGCCGTATAGTCTCATCACGCAGCAGCCGTTGGGTGGTAAGGCCCAGTTTGGCGGTCAGCGTTTTGGTGAGATGGAGGTTTGGGCGCTGGAAGCTTACGGTGCGTCGAATATCCTGCAGGAACTGTTGACCTTGAAGTCCGATGATATCATCGGCCGTGCGAAGACCTACGAGTCGATCGTGAAGGGCGATAACATTCCGCGGGCGGGTATCCCTGAGTCCTTCAACGTGCTTGTGCATGAGTTGAGGGGTCTTGGATTGGACCTGAAGTTTGACTAAGAACTCTGCTCCGCTAACTGATGAATAAATATCAAAGCCACCCCAAGGGGTGGCTTTTTTTATGGGCCGCTTTTTTTAGAGATAGCTAAGCCACCATTTTGTTGACTGGTGGGCGCGTTTGTAGGCATCGAAGCGCTTGCAGAGCGGGTACAGGAGGAGGATGACCGTCAGCCATACGGCATAGACGGCGATAAGGTCAAAGCCATATCCTTTTAGTCCCGGCACCCAGGCGGGGCGGGTAGGCAGGAAGAACATGACCCGCCAGTTGTGGATCGAGATCGCGGCGCCAAAGACGGCCAGCAGGTGCGCCAGGTAAATATGGACGACATAGTAGAACATGGGGACGCGACCGAAGACGAGGACTCTTTCGGACCAACCCTGCTTAATCTCTTCCGAAAGCGAAAGGAAGAGCATGGCGGGCCCCAATGTCATCAGTACATAAAGCAAGGAAGGGGGATATTTGGTGACGTTCAGGAAGGACATTATAGTGAAAACGGTATTTTTTTGAACGCTCCACAGGGCATGGTCGCCGTACGCATTGAGGGCCCTGAGAACAATAAACAGCGTAATTGCCCCCGCGCCAAGGCAGAGCAGGATGGATTTCCTCTCGCCGGCGTTCGCCCGGGGACGGTAGAGTTGGCCGACACAGTAGCCGACTGCCAGAATGCCGATCCATGGAAGGACCGGATAGCGGACAAATACCGGGGTATGGCCGATGTGGAAGGTGCCGCCGTCATGGAGGACGCCCCAAAGGATCGCGCCGGGGCTCCCGCCCGGAATATGCACGTTATCCAGCAAATTGTGACCCGCGATCAAGACCAGGCCCGTTAGGAGGATGAGCCGCGGGGGCAGACGGATCATGGCCGCCAGTGCGATCATGCTGACACCGATGGCCCAGATGACCTGGAGGTTGAAATATGGATAGAGCGGATTGAAAGACCAACCCAGGGCAATAATGAACAGCTCGGCGAAGATCAGCCAGACGCCGCGCGTGAGCAGAAAGAAGGAGAGCGCTTTGCGGCCTTTGCGAACGCCGTATAAATGAGCGGAAGCGCCGGCGAGGAACACGAAGACCGGCGCACAGAAATGCGTGATCCACCTGGTGAAAAAAAGGGCAGGGTTCGTATGTCCGAGATCGGTAGGATCGTACAGAAAGCTGTCCCGATGGAAATAATCGCGAACATGATCGATCGCCATGACGATCATTACAATACCCCGGAGGAGATCGATGGACCCGATACGGGTGGATACCTTTTTTTGCGGGCGGTGGCTGTTAACCGGAAGCGCCGCGGCCATGGTGGATTCGTTGAACATGGATGCAAATCTAGGGTCTGCCGGGATGCGCATCGGTCGAGAATCTTCAAATGGAGGCCGCGGATTCACCTGCGGCGGGGGCGGGTTCTTCAACGGTGGAGGGGCGTGCAGACAGGGGTGAACCGGTTCAACCGGTGGTTAGAAAGATACCGCCGATGGTAAGAGGGCGGTTTGGATTCGTACAAGCGGCGCCTATTTTCGGGCGGATAATCTAAAAAAACACCAAGAAATGAGGAAACCTATCTGCACGCTACTGCGTGCATGCTGCTTTATTATTTTGATCGCAACGGTTGAGGGGAGTTCCGCCCAGACGCCGAAGGTTAAAGGGGCCATGAAAGTTGCGGACACTTTGAATTTGGATGAGGTGGTGATCGTGGGTTCGCGGTCGCGGGATGCGAGGAGCAAGTTATCGACGACTGTCCCTGTCGATGTGATCCGGACAAAGGATATCAAACCCTTTGCACAGATGGATGTGACACAGATGCTGACGTACGCGGTGCCTTCTTTTCAGTCCTCGCGGCAGACGATCTCCGATGGAACCGATCATATCGATCCGGCCGGGCTTCGCGGTCTTGGGCCGGATCAGACGCTGGTATTGTTGAACGGCAAACGGCTGCACAGCACTGCATTGGTCAACATCAATGGAACCGTGGGGCGGGGTTCCGTCGGCACGGATCTGAACACAATTCCCGTCGCGGCCATCGACCGGATCGAAGTGCTGCGGGACGGAGCTGCCGCGCAATACGGGTCCGACGCGATCGCGGGTGTGATCAACGTGGTGTTGAAGAAGAACTACAATGGCTGGGCTGTCTCCGGCGCGGCGGGCGAGAATTTTACGCGGATGCCGTATAAGGGAGGCGTGGGTATCAATGACGGGGCCAATACGCAACTGGACTTCAATGGCGGCTTTGCGAAAAGCAATGGCTCGTATCTGAACGTGAGCGGGCAATGGTTGCGACGCGAAGCGACCAACCGAAGCGGGGAGGACAATTTTCCGTTGATCTATCTTGGCAATGCGGGGGCTTTTCCCGCCAACCCCTATACCGGTGCGGTGAGCGATGTTGAATACCGGCAATGGCTGATGGACCAGGATGCGGCGGTTGTCAAACAGCGAGGCTATGACCGTCACAATAACGTTGTTGGAAATTCTTTCGAGCAGAATTTTTCCGTTTATGTGAACGCAGGGGCGGCCTTGTCGCGCAGCGTGGACTTTTTCGCGACCGGGGGAGTGATGCGGCGGGAGGGGCTGGCGAGCGGCAATAGCCGGAATCCCAATTCGGTGGCGCAGCAGCCGGTACTGGCCAATGGGCAGCGCCGATATCCCGATGGGTTCCTACCGCAGATCGCACCCACCATCTATGATTGGAACCTGCTGGAAGGAGTCCATATAAAGGCGGGGAACTGGCTGTTGGAGCTGAGTGATATCGCGGGACAGAACGGGCTGCACTATACCGTTAGACGCTCGGGGAATGCCTCCCTGCCTGCATCGGATGCGGTGCAGACGGAATTCGATGCGGGGAAACTCAGCTTTCTCCAGAATACGGTGAATGCCGACCTGAGTCGCCTGTACCGGTGGTCAGCCGGCAGCAGTTTGAATGTGGCCTTTGGCGGGGAATTCCGGAGCGAGGTATTCCGGATCGATGCCGGCGAGCCGAACAGCTACAACAATGGCAAAAGGCTTGCCCATGTCGATTCCATTGCGCCTTACCCGGGCATGACGAAGTATACCACCTTTCCGGTCGCGGTGGGGCCGGCTTCGGGAGCGCAGGTGTTTCCCGGGTTCAAGGACCAGGATGCGGTCAGGGCGACGAGGAATATCTATGCCGGCTATGTGGACCTGGAGTTGACGGTGGGGCAGTTGCTGATCGACGGCGCGTTGCGCTATGAAGACTATGCGGAAAAGGGGATCCACTATGACAACCTGGGCGGGAAGGTAAGCGCGCGGTACGAGTTGACCCCGCAGTTTGCCATCCGGGGTTCGGTGAGTAACGGTTTCCGGGCGCCGTCATTGCATCAGCGCTATTTCCAGAATACTTCGACGCAATTCGTCAATTCCCAGCCATCCAACTCGCTGACCGCGAATAATTACAACCCGATAGTACGGGATGCGTTCGGCATCAGGGAATTGAAGCCCGAGACGTCAACCAATTTCACGCTCGGGGTTTCGGGCAAGCTGGGCAGCGGCATCGTATTTACGGTGGATGGCTATTTTATTTCGATCAGGGACAGGATCGTGTTGTCAACCCCGTTCAACCGAAGCAACCCGTTGGTGAATACTATCCTTAACAATAATCATGTGGACTCTTCCACTTCTGCCCTGCAGTTTTGGACCAATGCCGTCAATACGGAGACCAAGGGTATCGATGCGGTGTTGACGGATAAGTTCGGGATCGGCAAGGGGGTTGCATCGGTATCGCTGGCCGCGAATTTCAATCAAAACCGGGTTGTTGGAAGGATCCATACCAATTCGGTCATCGATGATCCGAAAAACAATCCCAGCACGACGAATGCGTCGGCCAATCCTGCGAATGATCTTGCCTCCACCTTATTCGATCGCCAGCAGCGGGGCCGGATCGAAACGGCGCAGCCGAACAGCAAGATCAGCCTGGTGATGACGTATTCGATAGGTCATTGGGATCTGCTCGGGCGTGGGGTGCGATTTGGCCAGGTGCAATTTCTCAATAATGTAGACCCCCGGCTGGTGAACAAAGGCACGGGAGCTTTTCTGAACGATGTCGCTCTGGGCACGGACCAGGTCTTTGGCGCGAAGATCACTACGGACCTGGTGGTGTCGTACAGGGTCCGGCCGGGGATCGGTATTTCGGTTGGGGGTAATAATATTTTCGATGTCTATCCGGACAAGGTGTTTGTCGACCCGCGGAACAGTCTGCAGGCGGTTCGGGCCAACCCGATACAGGGGGCCAACAAGGCGCCGGGAGGGTATAATTCGGGGCGGGACGCCTCCAACCGCGGGCGGCTCCTTTTTAATCCGAATCAGTTTGGGTATAACGGGAGGTTTTTGTTTGCGAGGGTTTTGGTGGAGTTTGGGAAATAGCCTTTTTATTCGTGGAGGATGCGTTGGGTCTCGACGCCGATGGATGAGCGGACCTCGAGGAGGTAGACGCCCGGGGCGAGTGTGGCTCCGGAGATGCCGAGATGGATGCGGCTGCCGTCGGATCGTACGCCCGACTGTTGCCAGAGCAGCCGCCCGGTGATGTCGAGGAGGCGGAGCTGGACGGGCCCATTCGGTACGTGGCCGAACACGATGTCGAGGGTTGTAGAGAAAGGATTGGGCAGGACGGTGAAGCTGGGTATCGCATGGGGATCGCGTACGAGGACGACCTTGCTATAGGTGGCGTGGCCGTCGAGGCTTATCTCTTTCAGCTGGTAGTAGTTGCTATCAGCGGCAAGCGATGGATCGGTGAAGGCGTAATCCTTTTGGGTGCTGCTGTTGCCGGCGGCTTCCACATAGCCAACCTTTGTAAAGTGCTGGCCGTCGTAGGATCGGTCGACTTCGAACCCGGCGCTGTTTTGTTCTTCGGATGTCGACCAGGAGAGGACGGCATCGTTGTTGTGCAAGCGGCCGGTGAAATCAAGCAGGGTGACGGGGAGGGATATGAGGCTTGGGACGCCGGCGCCGAAGCCGGAGAAGCCGTTTGTGAAATTGTAGGTCAGGCCCGTGTTGGTGCCTAGGGCGCTGATGGTGGGGGTGACGATGGTCGGTGTTCCGGCGGCGTTGGGGGTGGCGGGGGTGACGGAGGATATCTGTCCCGGCACTTTGACGAGCTGGATGGCGCTGAGGGTTTGGGTAGTGGCGGTCTGCCAGCCCTGGACCTCGGCCTGTGTATAGTAGAGCGTGATGTTATAGCTACCCGATGAGTTATTGGTCGTGGGAATGACATGGAAGGTTTTATCCATGAGATAATTGGCGGTGTTGGGATTCCAGAATTGGGTCGAAGCGGCGCCTGCGCGGTCGATGACCACCTGGGTGCAGCCGTAGTCGAAGCTGCTAAGGTTTTGAATGCGGGCCATCAACTGACCATTCGCGGCGTCATAGAAGTAGACGTCGGCGTTGGGGCCCAGGTATTGGGATTGGGAGGAGTTGAGGGCTGTCTGGATGACGGTCGGTGTGACGCCGTAGGAGAATTTGATCTGGGGTTTATAGTCGGTGTAGAGGTCGATGTTGGAGAAGTTCTCCCAGCAGTTGATCGAGCTTTGTCCCATCAAATTAAAATGCGATCCGTCTCCGTCCAAATAAACGGCAAGCCGGTCGGCGGCATCGGTGGAGGAGGAGCCATTGTCGTAACAGAATTCCACGATGATGTTGCTGGTGCCGTTCCAGGTGAACGCGTTATCGAAGGTTATCGTATTCCAGCCTGTGGTGAACGAATAGGACGGCAGGGATTTGACGGTAGTCAGGTTAGAGGCGAGGTTGATGGGGCCGTTGTTATAGAGAAAAGATGCGGTGGTGGTGGTGAGTTTGACGAAGAGATTTGTATAGGGACGGGTGCTGTTCTTTGCCGCGACAAAGAAGGACAGGCCGGTCAGCTTTCCCGCGGACGCTCCGGCGGCCGTCAGCTCGGAAGCCCGGTACAGGATCTGCGTGCGCTGGGATATCTGGCTTGCATCGAAGGGAGCGGTGGGGAGGGAACCCTGGTTGGAGCCGAGGGAAGCGGTTCCGTAGGGCGATGTGCCTGTCGAGGGCGCTACGTCGTTATCGTCGATGGTCATCGTGAAATTGGGGTGGGTATCACCGGCTATGGCGTTACCGCCGCCGTTGTTGACGGTGAAGCCGAGGGTGAAGTTTCGGGTGCCGTTCACGCTGGCGTCGTCGTAGATGCGGATGGTGAAGGGCTGGGATGAGGTGGAGCCTGCCGGGAACGTGAGCACGCTGCTGGGGCTGGTGAAGCTGCCGTTGGTGGTATAGTCGAAGTCAAGGCCTTTGACGGCGGTGCCGCCGGTGACGGTGAGGGTCGCCGTTGCCAATGTGGTGGACCCGCCGCCGATGAGCATGTTGTAGGTATAGTCTGTGTAGCTGCGGCAGCCGGTGGTAGTGGCTGTGGATTCGGTCACATCGCCGCCTGTGAGCTGGAAGTCTATCTTTGGCGCTCCGCAGCCTGCGTCGGGGGCGCTGCCACCGAGGGAAGTCGTGAGGCTGGCGCGGGAGCTTGCCGCGGCGGCTTGCATCCGGGCAGCCTGGCCGGCGGTGAACTGGTTATAGCAGAACGTGTAGTTCATGTAATTGTACTCCGTGGCGGGCGTGTAGGGAGAGTTTGGAGTGGTGCAGGCATTGATATTGTTTGGCGAGGAGAGGTCGGAGCGGCAGGAAAAGTTGATGACGCCGCCGGAGATGTTCTCCGAGATGGGTGGGGTATCGCAGACCTCGTCGCCGTCGAGGCTGCAGTCCGTATTTGCCGGGCATTGGGAGACGTTGGTTGAGCCTTCGAAGGGGTGATAGAGATTGAAGGCATGGCCGATCTCGTGGGGGAGCGTTTTCTGGCCGGTTTCCATCTGGGTTGCGAGCATGACGATGCCGTCGAGGGTGGCCGGGGCGCCGGGGAAGTAGGCATAGCCGGCGATAAACTGGCCGGAGGTGCCGTCGTTGCCGTCGAGCTTGTTAACTATCCAGATGTTATAGTATTGTGTATTGTTCCAGCGGCTGAGGCTTTTGATGTCCAACTCGTCGGCGCCGCCGGTGGTGTTGTTGACCATGACGCCGCCCGACACGTAGCCGGGGACGGCGGAGCCGTCGACGCGGTTGATGCCGTTGGTGGGGTTGCAATTGGGGTCGCGTTGAGCGAGGACGAACTGGATGCCGAGATCGCCTGCGCCCTGCGTGCCGGGATAGGTGCCGTTGTATACGGCGTTGAGGTAGGCGATGGCGCGGAGGATCTGGGCGTCGGTGGGGTTATAGATGGTGCCGACATCGCCGCCGGTGTTGATCACGTGTACGACGACGGGGATCGTGTAGCCGGAGGACAGTGTATGGGGGCCGGTGGCGCCGCCGGTGATGATCTTTGGGGATACGCCCGGGCTTGTCTTGAGCTGGGGATGTTGTTTCATCCAGGTGCGGATGGAATTTTCCGTGGAGATGACATTCTTCCGGTAGTTGACGTCTTCCTGCATTCTTTTTTTGTGGACGTGGTCGAAGCCGCAGATCGGCTGGGCGATGGTGCGCAGCGATGATAGTCCGAAGAGACCGGCGAGGAAGAGGGGGAAGAGGCTTTTCATGATAGGACGGATGGATCCGTCCTAAGATAACAGAAAATCCTTCAAATTAGTGTATTGCGCGGGGATTTTTTTGCTGTGTTTTTGCTTGTCTAAGAGTGATCGCACGGAGGCCGGTAAGGGGATATTCTTTTGGATTATGGGTTCTACCGTATCGTAGAATTTTACGGGGTGGGCGGTCTCGAGAAAATAGCCTTTTGCACCCGCGTGCCTGTCGAGATAGCGTTGCAGGGCGAGCCAGCCAACGGCGCCGTGTGGATCGGCGAGGTAATGATGATCGTTGTGCAATTGGCGGATGGCCGCGATGGTCTCTTCGTCGCTGATGCTGACGGCCGAGAGACTCTTTTTGAGACTGGGGACCTGTTTTTGGAAAATCTCCAGAATTCGCACAAAGTTGCTGGGGTTGGCGACGTCCATGGCATTGGAGAGGGTGGCCTTTGCGGGTTGCGTTTTGAATTCGCCTGTCTGGAGGAAGTTGGGGATGACGTCGTTGGCGTTTGTGGCCGCGATGAAATGAGCTGTGGGAAGACCGGATTGGCGGGCGAGGAGGCCGGCGCAGATATTCCCGAAGTTGCCGCTTGGGACGCAGATGACGGGTGGGTTCGTCTTGTCCGTCCATTGTTGCCAGGCGAAGAAATAATAGAACTGCTGGGGTAGCCAGCGGGCGACGTTGATGGAGTTAGCGGAGGTGAGAAAGAGCTGTTGTTGGAGAGTGGTGTCGGCGAAGGCTTGTTTTACCATCTGTTGGCAGTCGTCGAAGCTGCCTTCGACTTCGAGGGCGGTGATGTTCTTGCCGAGGGTGGTGAGCTGCAGTTCCTGGACGCTGCTGACTTTTTTTGATGGGTATAGAATCACGACGCGGACCCCTTCGACGTCGTAGAAGCCGCTGGCGACGGCGCCGCCGGTGTCGCCGGAGGTGGCGACGAGGACGGTGACGGGGCGTTTGTTATCGCGGACGAAGTAGCCGAGGCAGCGGCTCATGAAGCGGGCGCCGACGTCTTTGAAGGCGAGGGTGGGGCCGTGGAAGAGTTCTAATGACTGAATATTCGGGGAGACATTTACGAGGGGAAATTCGAAGGCGATGGTTTCGCGGACGATGCGGCGGAGTTCGGTTTCGGGGAGGGTATTGCCGGTGTATGGGCGGATGACCTGGTAGGCGATCTCTTCGCGGGAGAGGGTGTCGATGTTGTCCAGGAGTTGGTTGGGTAGGGTTGGGATGGTTTGGGGGAAATAGAGGCCTTTGTCCGGGGCCTGGCCGCGGATGGTGGCTTCTTTGAAATCGACGTATGTGCCGGGGCTGTTGAGGCTATAGTAGTTCATATGATCTTTACTCCTTGTTGGTTGATGGTGGTGACGTAGGTGTGGTGGTCGAGGCCGATGCGGGTATAGATCTCCTGCATGGTCTTTTCGACGGCGAGGGCGGTGGGTTTGTCCTTGCTCAGCATGAAGATGGAGGGGCCCGATCCCGAGATGCCGCCGCCGAGGGCGCCTGCGGCCTTGCATTTTTCCTTGACCTCGTCGAAGCCGGGGATGAGCATGCTGCGGACCGGCTCGATGATGACGTCTTCGAGGCTGCGGCCGATGAGGTCGTAGTCGTGTTTCATGAAGCCGGCCACCAATCCGGCGATATTACCCCATTGGCGGATCGCATCCTTTAGCAGGACTTGCTTGCGCAGGATCTGGCGGGCGTCGGAGGTTCGTACTTCAATTTGCGGATGGACGGCCGTAACATGGAGGGGCGGCGCGGGGATCGTGACGATATCGAGGGGGAAGATGGAGCGGATGAGCGTGATGCCGCCGTAGATGCAGGGGGCGACGTTGTCGGCGTGCTTTACGCCAGAGGCTACTTTTTCTCCGAAGAGGGCGAAACGGACGAGGTCCTCTTTGCTGAAGGGGTTGCCCAGCAGGTGGTTTGCTGCGACTACGGCGCCTGCGGCGCTGGCGGCGCTGCTGCCGATGCCGCTGCCGGGTTTTATCTGTTTGGTGATGGTGACTTCGAAGCCGATGGGTTGGCCGAGCTCTGCGAGCATTTCGATCAGGGGTGCGCCGGCGGTGTTCTTTGCAGGGTCGGTGGGGAGGGGGAAGCCGTCCTTACTGGTGACGGTGACGCCGGGTTCGTCGCATAGGCTGACCTCCATGATATCGTAGGGATGGTCCAGGCAGAGGCCGAGGATGTCGAAACCGCAGACGAGGTTGGCGACGGTGCCTGGGGTGTGTATAGTGACTTTCTTCTTCATTGCTATGAATTGATGACGCGAAGGACGTCGGCGAAGACGCCTGAAGCGGTGACGTCGGCGCCGGCGCCGGCGCCTTTTACGACGAGGGGTTGTTCGGGGTAGCGGTCGGTGTAGAAGAGGACGACGTTGTCCTTGCCGTACAGATGGTATAGATCGTGTTCGGGTCCGATGTGCTGGAGGCCGACGGAGGCCTTGCCCTGGTCGAACTGGGCGACGAATTTCAGCTTCTTTCCTTCTTTTTCCGCGGCCTGGTAGAGCGCTTTGAAATGGGCTTCTTCGGTTGTCATAGCCTTGTAGAAGTCGTCCACGGCGCCCTGCATACAGGAGGCGGGCATGAAGGAATTGTTGACGATATCTTCCATTTCGGTCTTTTCGCCGGATTCGCGGGCGAGGATCATGATCTTGCGCATGACGTCGGTGCCGCTGAGATCGAGGCGGGGATCGGGTTCGGTATAGCCTTCGTCCTGGGCCTGGCGGACGACTTCGGAGAAGGGCTTTTTGCCGTCGTAATTGTTGAAGACAAAGTTCAGGGTTCCGCTGAGGACCGCCTGGATGCGCCGGACCTTGTCGCCGCTGCGCATCAGGTCGTTGAGGGTTCCGATGACGGGCAGGCCGGCGCCGACGTTGGTCTCGAAGAGGAAGCGGGCGTTGAATTCGCGGGCGAGGTCTTTGAGGCGGCGATAGTTCTTGTATTCCGAGGAGCAGGCGATCTTGTTGCAGGCGACGACGGAGATGCTTTTCTGGAGCAGCGCCGCGTAGCGGGTAGCCACGTCGCTGTTGGCGGTGACGTCGACGAAGACCGCGTTGCGGAGATTGCGTTCGGTGATGCCCGTGATATATTCGTCGAGCTGCATCGGCTGGCCTTTGTCGAGCGCTTCCTGCCAGTTCTTTAGGTCGATGCCTTCGCCGTTGAAGATCATCCTGCGGCTGTTGGCCATGCCGATGACGCGGACCTGGATGCGGAGGTGTTCAAGGAGGTAGTTCTGCTGTTGCAGCAGTTGGGCGATGAGGCGGCGGCCGACGTTGCCCGTGCCGGTGATGAAGAGGTTCAGTTGTTTATAGGAGGTTTCGAAGAATTCTTCGTGGAGAACGTTGATGCCTTTACGGACATCGGCGGCGGCGATGACCGCGGAGATGTTCCGTTCGGAGCTACCCTGGGCGATGGCGCGGACATTGACCCCGTTGCGGCCGAGGGCGCCGAACATCTTGCCGCTGACGCCGGGGTGGCTTTTCATATGATCGCCGACGAGGGCGATGATGGCCAGGCCGGTCTCGATGATGAGGGGTTCGACCGTTCCGGTGCTGATCTCGTGGTTGAATGCGTTGTCGACGGCCGCTTTGGCGGCGCCTGCGCTGGCTTCGTCGATGCCGACGCAGATGCTGTGTTCCGAGGAGCCCTGGGTGATGAGGATGACATTGATCTGCTTGCCGGAGAGGGCTTCGAAGAGCCGTTTGGAGAAGCCGGGGATGCCGACCATGCCGCTGCCTTCGAGGCTGAGCAGGGCGATGCGGGGGATGCTGGAGATGCCGCGGATGCTGCCGCCGCCGTTGCGTGCCGCCTCGAATTCGATGACCGTGCCGGGATCGTTGGGGCTGAAGGTATTTTTTATCCAAACGGGGATGCCTTTCTTCATCACGGGCTGGATGGTCGGAGGATAGATGACCTTGGCGCCGAAATGGGAGAGCTCCATGGCTTCCTGGTAGGAGATGTATGGGATGAGGCGGGGGTTGGTGACGAGGCGTGGGTCGGCCGTCATCATGCCGGAGACGTCCGTCCAGATCTCGAGGGTTTGGGCGTCGACGGCTGCCGCGAGGATCGCCGCGGTGTAATCCGAGCCGCCGCGGCCGAGGGTAGTAGTGGTATTGTTGGCGTCGGCGGCGACGAAGCCAGGGAGGACGAAGAGGTTGACGGCGGGGTTGTCCAGCGTGTATTGCAGGATCTGCGCGTTTGTCTTTGTGAAATCGACGGCGGCGTGACCGAAATGGGAGTCGGTGCGGATCAATTCGCGGGAGTCCTTCCAGGTGTTGGCGATGCCGAGGGATTCGAACCGGGCGGAGATGATGAAGGAGGAGAGGAGTTCGCCATAGCTGACGATTTTATCCTGGGTACGGGCCGAGAGCTCGCCGAGGAGGAATACCCCGCTGCAGATATCTTCGATCTCATTACAACGGGTCTTTACCGCGCTGAGGACGGCACTCTGACCGGTGAGGGGCAGGAGGGCGCGAACGGTCTCGAGGTGGCGGTGTTCGATCTGCTGAAGCTTTTCTTTGTACGATTCATCGCCGTTTGCCGCGGCCTGGGCGGCGTGGATGAGCATATCTGTGATGCCGCCCAGTGCGGAGACGACGAGGAGGGTACGATCGTTTATTAATGCCTGGCTGACTAACGCTATTACTTTATTTATGTTTTCGGCGTTTGCTACGGAGGAGCCACCGAATTTTAGAACCTGCATACAATAGTTATGTTTTGTAATTGGAAGGAAGAAGATCCCCGGGGGTAATATGGAAATTGACAACCCTTAACGGGTTGTAATGGAGATAATAGTTGTAATTTCAACAACTGTGAGAGGGGAGATGATATGGGGATGACCGATGATCACGGACGCTAAGGTAGGGAGAAATGAATGCAAAAACAAAAAAATGCCGATTTCTTAGTTAAAATAGGATATTTTTGCGGTTGTTTTGAATGTTTACTGCGAAATCGCAGCTGCGATAAAAAATTGTCAAAATGAACTATCAACCGTCCCAGGGGTTGCAGCAATTCAAGAACCTGGTGGGCATCAAATTCCAATTATACAACAGTCTTTTCACGTCACTGCCTTTTCATCGGATCGAGAAAACGGGTATCCTGCTTTCGTTGTTGCTGACGATCTGTGAGGATGGGTATAAGAAGCGGCAGAGCCCGGAGCAGATCCTGGAGGAGTTCTTCCAGAAGCATACGACGTTGGCGGGTGAGCGGGAGAAGGCGGATGTGTTGTTCCGGTTCGTGCAATATGTGGAGCGGCAGATCGTGCTTTTCGACGCGTTGGAAGATGCGGCGTTCAAACATGTGAACGATATGAGCGGGGCGGGGACGTTGAAGCATTTGTTATCGGAGGTGATCCAGACCAATAAGGAGGAGGAGTTGACGGAGAAGCTGAAGGATTATTCGGTGCGGATGGTGCTGACGGCGCATCCGACGCAGTTCTACCCGGGGGCGGTGCTGGGGATCATCAATGATCTTTCGCG
>Ga0157372_10000645_pt1 | contig 38300 bp, 32 predicted proteins | sample C55metaG_FD_115307 | JGI IMG/M metagenome (GOLD analysis project Ga0157372, IMG submission 115307) | Corn rhizosphere microbial communities from Kellogg Biological Station, Michigan, USA - C5-5 metaG | ecosystem: Host-associated > Plants > Roots > Rhizosphere > Soil | place: USA: Michigan...
TAACCACACCACCGCTCTCATAACGGATGGACGTTACTCCGGTGCGATGAAGGGTCCCTGCATTGGACATGTCACGCCGGAAGCGATCGACGGTGGTCCCATCGCTCTGGTGGAAGAAGACGATCTAATCGAAATCAACATTCCAGAGCGGCGCCTGGGAATCGTAGGCATGGGGAAGAAATCCATGGAACCTCGCGCGGTAGAGCAAGATCTCGCCAAACGTCGGGAGCACTGGGCCCCGCCGCCCTTCCGGCACACTCGTGGAATTCTGTCGCTTTACTCTCGAGTCGCCACAAGTTCCTCGCAGGGTGGGTTGATGACGCCTCGCAATGGAGTGAGCCATGATGCGGTTCCGGCAGCCGCTGAACCCGTGAGCCGCCACAAGAACCTGGCCCATGTCGAGCTGGCCGAGAGAAAGCGCGCATAGATCTCAGGAGGGAAAAGATGAGCGCGAATCGCAAGCCCAAAGTGGTTGTTGCCGACTACGACTATGGCGATGTCGATATCGAACGATCCATTGTTACGGGAGCGGGTTTTGAATTGGTCGCGGCACAAGCGAAGAGTGAGGACGAGGTCATCAAGGTTGCATCCGATGCCGATGCCGTGCTGACGCAATACGCGGAGATCGGGAAGCGCGCGATCGACAGTTTCAAGCGGTGCAGGATCATCGCTCGTTATGGAATCGGGGTGGACATCGTGGATGTTGAGGAAGCGACCCGTCGGAACATTGTTGTAACCAATGTTCCGAATGATTGGTGCATGAACGAAGTCGCCGATCATGCTGTCGCTCTGCTCATGGCTTTGGTCCGGAAGCTCCCGCAATATGATCACGCGACGCGAGCTGGGGAATGGGAGTGGCAGACAGGAAGGCCGATTCAGCGATTCCAGGAGGGCACTGTGGGCCTGTACTCCTTTGGCGCAATTGCCAAGGAAGTTGCCCGCCGGATGAGAGGATTCGGCGTCAAGAACATTATCGCTTGCGACCCATACGCGGATCAGAACGAGGCCGCTCAAGAAGGAGTGCCCCTCGTATCCTTCGAAGAGTTGCTGGCTAAATCCGACTACCTGGTAATTCAAGCTCCCTTGACCGAGGAGACACGAGGCAGATTCAGCGAAGCAGAACTCCGCCGGATGAAAAAGGGATCGATCCTTGTCAACACCGCGCGAGGGCCGATCGTAAAAGATGACGACCTGTATCGGGTGCTCATCGATGGTTGGCTCTCTGGAGCTGGCTTGGACGACATCGAAGAAGAGCCTGCGAAGCAGGCACACTGGGAACCGAAGAACCCGCTATTCAGCTTGGAAAACGTCATTATCACTCCTCATGCGGCTTACTATTCCGAGCAATCGATTCAGATCGTTCGAAAGTTTGCGTCTGAGGAAGCCGTCCGTGTCTTGAAAGGGAAAACGCCACTTTCTCCAGTGAACAAGGTCGCTATGCCGATCGGCATTGCTGCTTGAACATCAGCGCAATAACCCGAGCATCGTGGCTAGGCCACCGCTCGTAGGTTGCTTGAGGTTACTCCATGCAGGCTTTGGCAGTGTTCCCATCGAAGAAAAAGCTTCAACTCGTCGATCTGCCCCAACCAAAGCTGCAGGGCGCAAGCCAGGTGCTTCTCAGAGTGCACGAGGTAGGCCTCTGTGGTACCGACAGGGAGATCGGTTCCTTCGAATATGGTAGCCCTCCTACGGGATCGGATCACCTGGTTCTCGGACATGAGTCGCTAGCGGAAGTCATCGAAGTGGGGCAGGGAGTCCGAGGCTTTAAACCGGGCGACCTAGTCGTTGCCCTGGTCCGCCGGCCCTGCCCGCACGCGGAATGCCGAGCATGCCAGGCCGGACGGCCTGATTTCTGCTTAACCGGCGACTTTACCGAGCGCGGTATTAAAGGCGCAGACGGATTCTTGACGGACTGGGTCGTCGAAGAGGAAGCATATCTGGTAAGAGTACCGCGAGCTCTGGCTGACGTCGCGGTATTGATCGAGCCCTTAACGGTGGTCACAAAAGCAGCTGATCAAGCGCACACGATCTTTAACAGACTGCCTTACGATCCTGGCCCGCAGCGTGGATTAGTTCTCGGAGCCGGCCCCATCGGTCTTTTGGGTGCAATGGTCCTTGTGGCAGATGGTTTCGAGACGCTGGTCTACTCAAGAGACACAGAACAGAGCAAGCAGGCAGAGCTTGTCCGTTCCTTGGGAGCCCAATATGCCTCGTCGGCTGCCATTCCAATCCAGAATCTTGCAGAAGCCTCGGGCGAATTTGATGTGGTACTTGAGGCTGTAGGGTTCGCTCCCCTGATGATAGCCGCGACTCAAATGCTGAGGGCGAATGGGGTGCTGGCTCTTACCGGGGTTCCCTCCGATGCGGCCACTGCCGAACTCAGTGTTGGCCGCGCTCTCCGTGATCTTGTCCTTCGGAACGAAGTCGTTTTCGGAACAGTAAACGCCGGCCGCAGAGATCACTTATCCGCAATCCAGCACCTGGAACAGTTCATGGTTCTGTTCCCGGAGAGCGTCCGCCAACTTATCACTCATCGCGTGCCCCTAGAGGAGGCACCACAAATACTAATGAAGAAACAGGGAATCAAGAACGTGGTCGAGATGAGTCACGCAGCCTGATGGAGAGTGTATGACACAGCTACAAACAAAAGCAGCGAATTCGCCGGAAGTATCAAGCAAATGGGCCGATGTCTCCGTGCCGATCTATGCCGGGATGGTTCATTTTCCTGACAATCCCTCCATCGAAATTGAAACCATCACTCACGTGGACAGGGGCGATCTCTGCACAGTTTCCGCGCTCACGATGGGAAGCCACACCGGAACTCACATCGACGCGCCCATTCACTTCTTACCCGGCGGAACGGGAGCCGAGCAAGTCCCTTTGGAAAACCTGATTGGGCCTGCGCGAGTGATCGAAATCAAAGATCCCGGCGCGGTCAAAGCCGAGGAGCTTAAGGGTCACAATCTGGGGGTAAGGGAGCGTCTGCTATTCAAGACGGTCAACTCGCAGCGATGCTGGAAGACCTCTCAATTCGTTCCTGACTTTGTTTCCATTGCCGAGGATGCCGCTTCGTATCTCGCCAGCCTGAACACGTTGGCGGTGGGGATCGACTACTTGTCCGCAGGCAGCCCCGAAACACATCGCACGCTTCTCGGCGCAGGTGTCGTGATCGTCGAGGGATTGAACCTGACCGGCATTTCGCAGGGCCGCTACGAGTTGCTATGTCTTCCTTTGAAGATTATGGGAGGCGACGGGGCACCGGCGCGCGTCTTGCTGCGAGCCGACGTTAGCGATGGACCGCAAGCATCTGTGGAAGGGGCTAAGAAACCGTCAAAGAGACATGGAGGTGGCTGATGCCATCAGCACACGAGGTTTTCCAAGTTCACCAATTTAACAAGTACGAACCACTCCTGCGCAGGGTAACCGGAACCTATCTATGAGCCACTCCACAGCTTCCACAATTGCGGCTGAAACAACAAGCCGTGTAAACCACTTGTTGTTGGCTGGCACCACGAACCAAGGAGCATGCTTGGTTGCGGTTGCACCGATAGCTTCTTCATATGCGAGCATGTAGTCGCCCCAGAATTGGCGTTCGTGTACGTCCGAAGCAGAGAACTTCCAGTTCTTCTCGGGAGTGTTCAGTCGCTTCATAAAACGCTTTTTCTGCTGCTCCCGCGACACGTTGAGGAAGAACTTGAGGACAATGACTCCCTGTCGGCCGAGGTAGTCCTCGAAATGAGCGATATCGGCGAGCCGATCTTCCCATATGCGCTTCCCCACCAGCGACTTGGGAATCTTCTGCTGCTTCAGGATTTCCTCGTGCACGCGCACAATCAGGACCTCTTCGTAATAGGAGCGGTTGAATATCCCGATCCTCCCACGTTCGGGCAAAGACTTGGAATACCGCCACATGAAGTCGTGGCTGAGGTCCTCTCGGGAGGGCTGCTTGAACGAAAAAACCTGGCAACCCTGCGGATTCACGCCTGACATGACGTGCTTGATCGTGCTGTCCTTGCCCGCTGCATCCATGGCCTGGAAAACGAGCAACAGCGACCAGCGATCCTGAGCGTAAAGCATGTCCTGCTCTTGCGCGAGCCACTCGGTGCCTTGTTGAAGGAGTTGCGCGGCCTTGGCCTTATCCAGCTTCAACCCGCAAGTTTCGCCGGGATCGTAGTTCTTCAGCTGAAAGCCGGTGCCTTTTGTGAGACGGAATGGTTCAATATAGTTCTGGATGCGGTCAAGGATCTCTTTTCGCGGCACAGCGTAACCTCTTGCTATTTCTCCTGAGGGTGCAATTTTACGAAGGTATATCTTCCCGTGATTTGAAAACGGGGATCATTAGCACTGGCTCCGCTCTTCTGCTCTACCCTGCCGTAGAGAAACTCGGCGCCGAGATCCAAGCTGCCCACCGGATTCCAGATCAGGTTGAATGACGAGTAGGCGCTGTTATGAAAGATGTTCGCCGCCTGGAATGCAGTGTTCTGCAGCTGCACAAAGCCTGCTGTGCCGCTCGACCGCAGCGCCGACGACCAGTAGTGTTGATAACTGGCGTACGTTCCAAACAGTGGCAGCGCTCGCAATGATAAGTCCGTTGGCGATACTGGGGCAGCATCCAGGTTCAAGCCTGCCGAGTCTCCCATGTACCGGGCGATTCCATGACCGTAAGTCACGCCTAGAACGACGTTGTCCTTGCCGTATACGTTCACTCCGCCCGTCAGATTCACCCCCCATCCAAAGACGGATTCGTGCGTCCCATTTGGCAGCTTCACCCCCAGATCGCGGAAAACGCTCGCCACTTGGATATGACCACGTTCCCATTCGTTTCGAAATCGGAGAGTACCGTCCGGAGCAGGAGTAGTCGGCGTCACCGGCGTGCCAGCGACAGAAAAAAGAATGGAGGACGAAGGAACCTCAAGCGAGACATAGGCACTTGCACCGCCTCCCAGTCCGAAGCTGTATCTAGCCTGCGGAACCCGTACGCTGACTCCAGAATTTGCTCCCTGAGTGTCTAGCGTGTCCGCAAACGCATCCGGGTCCATAAAGTTGGTAAAGGTCTGGCCTACCAGAACGTTGTCCAATTGACCATAAAAATGCCGCAGCCGGGGCGCAGTCGTGCCGTTGGGACCGACGAAATCGAGCTGAATGAACGTGCGCGCCACCCCGTGATCACCCACAGGGATAAGAAAGTCGGCCATGGCGCGGCTCCCACGCACGCTAGCAAGGAAATTTCCGGGGCCGGATACCGATGGAATCGGTATCGATGAGGGGATAAACGCGTCCCCTAAGGTCGTCAATCTTGGGTCATAAATGAAATCAGTTCTTACCGACCCGTTGAGACGCAGCATAGTGCGAGTTCCGGGCAGGAGAAAGAATCCAGGCTCCTCAGGTTCGAGCGGTGCATTGTAAAGTCGCGGAGCGTCCTGCTCGTCCTCGTTAAAGGTTTCGTGCTTCGAGGTTGCCTCACCGGCAGCTTCCTCCTGTTGCTCGGGAGTGAGCTGGATTACAGTGGGCAGTGGGGTGCTCACGATGTAGCCAGGGCGCGGAAGCTTCTCCCCATGAATGGCATCCAATTCAGTCTGAATTTTCGCCATCTCCGTTTTAAGCTCATCCATTCTGGTCTGCAGATTACGAATCGTCTCCTCTTGAGTCTTCTCAGTCTCCTGTGCTGAGAATCTCGGGCTGCAAAGCAGCATCGCAAGGAGTAGGCATATGATTTGCTGCTCATGCCTCATGGTTGTTCTCCTTTCTTCGGCGTAGTGGACGTGACATCCACGATTTAAGAGGGGCTGGTGAAGTGAGAAGCAGAAGAGCCTACGTTCTTACTCAAGAGTGGGCTGGCGGGGGGATAAAAAGGAACTGAGAACTTTGTCAGGTGGCCTTAAGGTGTTACTCACGAAAAGCTGTCACTCACGAACAGGTGTTACTTACGAAGAGGTGTTACTCACGAACAGATGTTACTCACGAACAGATGTTACTCACGAACAGATGTTACTCACGAACAGGTGTTACTCACGAACAGAGCTCACGTCAGGACGCTTTTTCGGCTTGCCTGACGCGCTCAAGCCATCTCAAGATCTCTCCCATTCTTTTGGTAGTACGACTTACCCGAACGTTGGCCGCGCGTAGCGATCGCGCCGTCGCACGTTCGATCGCACTTCTTCCGTGATTCGAGATTCGATTCCACTTAGGTGCGAAGTTTCTGGTCAACTGAACCAGTTCTGTGGCGCTTTTCTTTAAGCGGCCGTCTTCCCGCTGAATATTGAGCCGTCGCTGTTTTCCCATCGTGCCCTCTCTCCGCCATTCTGGCAATCTTTATTGCTATTTACCCCTGTTAAAAGACCCAGACCGAACACGTAAGGCGCGCGCCAAATTTGAAATGCGGCAACGCCGGTTTTGCCAGTCGACAATGTTCCACGTCTAGCACAACTGCCAGTTAACGAAAATGCGCTTATGGGCGAAGCTTTTTGCACAAAGCCGGTTCCCGGCACGCAGAGGCATACAACCCCCGCACCTACCGCTTAACCGACACGTTTGGAGGATAGGATGAGCACCTTAATCGCAGTTGTTTTTCATGACCAATCCACAGCATTCGAAATGCGGGCAGCACTTGCCAAAATGCAGGACCAATACCTGCTCGAGATGGAAGATGCCGTCGTGGTCACGCGGGATCTGAAAGGGAAAATCAAATTGCATCAAGCGGTAAGCCTAACGGCGGCGGGTGCAGCCAGTGGCGCATTTTGGGGCATGCTGATCGGCTTGCTTTTCTTTTCTCCCTTCCTTGGGGCGGCGGTCGGGGCCGGAGCTGGCGCGCTGTCCGCCAAGCTCACCGAAGTCGGCATGGACAGCAAGATGACCAAGCAGTTAGGAGACGAGCTCACGCCTAACTCCTCGGCACTCATCGTGCTACTCCGAAAAGTTACCGCGGATAAAGTTTTGGACGGACTGACGCAGTTTGCTGGGAAAGGAAGAGTGTTTCAAACCTCGCTCAGCAAGGACGACGAAAAATCGCTGCGTGAGGTTCTGGAATCGCCAGAGAAGACACAGGTTGCTTAAACCGCGGGAGAAGAAATAACTCGCTTATCTGGATTCTTTGAATGAAAAGGCTCGTCTGAACGGTTTACCATGGAGGTCGAATTGTGGCTGAGAGAGCTCGAATTACCCCCATCGCACCGCCGCAGCCAAAGAAAACGCGGATGGAGAAACTTCTCGACTCCGTCGAGCGTGTTGGCAATAAGGTTCCTCATCCGGCCGTGCTCTTTGTTTGGCTGATTGTGACCGTCATCGTTGTGTCGCACATTTGTTATATGTTGGGATTCAGTGCAACATACGAGTCAATTAATCCGACCACTCACCAACCGGAACAACTAACCAGCACCGCGCAAAGTTTGCTTACCAGCGGCGGAATCGCGTTCATGTACGAAAACGTTGTGAAGAATTTCATGAACTTCACGGCGGTCGGAGTGATCATTGTGGCTATGTTGGGGGTGGGCGTTGCCGAAGCGTCAGGGCTCATCAAGGCGCTGATACGAAAACTAGTACGGGTTGCCCCGGCTGGCGCATTGACTTACATCCTAGTGTTCGTTGGTATTGTGTCGAGCATAGCGGCGGACGCGGGCTATCTTGTCCTAATCCCATTGGGTGCCGCGGCGTTTCTCAGCATCGGCCGCAATCCACTGGTCGGACTGGCTGCGTCTTTTGCCGCTGTCTCGTCCGTGTTCAGCGTAAACATTATTGTCAAGCCTCTCGATGGCATTCTGACGGAAGTTACCAATGATGCCATTCATCTTCTCAATCCGAACGAGTCGGTTTCCCTCACCGCGAATTTTTGGTTTTCAACGGCGTCGGTTGTGCTCATGACGGTGGTCTGTGGCTTGATCACAAACAAAGTCATGGAACCTCGTCTTGGGCCGTATCGCGCTCCCAAGGAAATACAGGAAGAAGAAGGAGAGGCGGCAGATGCAACAATGGAATCGCGAGGGCTTAAGTTCGCGGCATGGGGCCTTATCGCGATTCTTGCACTTTTCTGCCTGGTCACATTGCCGCACAACGCTCCCCTTCGGAACGCTGAAACCGGCTCCCTAGTGGGTGACTCTCCGTTCATGAATGGACTGATCGTGTTCATAGCTTTGGTATGTCTTGTCGTCGGTGCGGCATATGGATTTGGCGCAAGGACGATGCGCACCACTACCGACGTGATCGTGGCGATGGAAAAAGCCACGATCGGACTAGGCGGGCTGATCTTCCAGCTGTTCTTCATCAGTCAGTTCATCGCGCTTTTCACATACACCCATATCGCAACCATCATGGCGGTGAAGGTGGGCGACTGGCTGGAGACGGTCGGCCTTGGCCCGATCCCATTGCTCGTGGGATTCGTGCTGGTTGTGATGGTTCTCGACCTGTTCATCACCGGGGCCATCCCCAAATGGGCGATATTTGCACCGGTGTTTGTGCCATTGTTGATGAGGCTTAACGTACGCCCGGAAGCTGTATTGGCTGCTTATCGGGTGGGAGATTCGCCCGTGAACGCCATCACACCGATGATGGCCTACTTCCCCCTGATTGTGGGGTTCGCGGCCAAGTACGACAAGAAAGCGGGCGTTGGCACAGTGATTGCCATGATGTTGCCTTACGTCATCACGATCGCGGTGGTATGGATCATCATGTTTGTTTTGTGGCAGGTACTGGGCTTGCCATGGGGGTTCTGACGAACACCTGATCATTCGAGAAAATCTGTCTGTTCCAGCAAGCAGCAATGGCAACGGTTATGAGTAATCCGGTAGAGCTGAAGCTTGAAAGCGCCTCCCCCGAAAAGGTCCCCACTGGGGTGCTCATCCTTGGGGCATTCAGCGACGGTATCCTTCCGGTTCCGGCAAAGGCGGTCGATCATGCCTCGCATGGGAAAATATCTGACCTCATTGCCCGTGGGGACCTCGAGGAGAAAGCCGGCGCTTCGATGCTGTTGCAGGCTCTGCCAGGAGTCGCGGCCGATCGTACTTTACTCGTTAGCCTTGGGAAGCTGGCCGAATTCGGCGACAGGGCGTATCGAAACGCGTTGACATCAAGTGCAAAGATGCTGGCAGAGACCTCTGCAAGCGATGCCGCTGTGACCCTGGTCGACGTGGAAGTACCAGGCCGTTCACCAGCATGGCGTGTGCAAGAGGCAAGCCGACTGTTCGTCGATGGAACCTACCGTTTCGATGCACACTACGCCAAGCCAGAAAAGAAGAAATACGAGCGCGGTGTGCACACGATTGCATTGTTAACCTCGGGCAAGGTCGATGAGGAACTCAGGAATGCGGCGCAACGCGGACAGGCGGTCGCAGAGGGAATGGCGCTAGCGAAAGATCTCGGAAATCTACCTGGGAACGTGTGTAATCCATCTTATCTCGCCAAGACTGCGCTTGCGCTGGGCAAAGAACTCAACTTCGGGGTGGAAGTACTCGAGGGCGAGGACATGAAAAAACTCGGGATGGGTGCCGCATTGTCCGTTGGGCAGGGCTCGGCACAGCCCTGCAAATTCATCGTCATGAATTACGAGGGAGGGCAAGCGAAAGGCGACCCGGTCGTACTCATTGGGAAGGGTGTCACCTTCGATAGTGGAGGCATCTCTCTCAAGCCGGGCGCAAACATGGATGAAATGAAATTCGATATGTGCGGTGCGGCGAGCGTATTTGGCGCAATGAGGACGGCAGCGCGAATGAAGCTGCCGATTCATCTCGTGGGCATTATTCCGGCGGCCGAGAACATGCCGGGAGGAAACGCCAGCCGCCCCGGAGATGTCGTGACTTCGATGTCCGGCCAAACCATTGAGATTCTCAACACAGATGCGGAAGGACGGCTGGGATTGGCCGACGCTTTGACCTACGCTGAGCGCTTCCAGCCAGCCTACGTGATCGACATCGCGACGCTGACCGGAGCGTGCGTCATTGCCTTGGGGAATCTCACCAGCGGGCTGTTTGCAAATGATGACGGACTCGCCGAAATGTTGCTTCAGTCAGGCCAAGATACCGGCGACCGGGCCTGGCGGTTGCCAATGTTCGATGAGTATCAGGAGTTACTCAAAAGCAATTTCGCCGATATGAGTAACATTGGCGGACGTCCGGCGGGTGCGATCACCGCCGCCTGCTTCCTTAAGCGGTTTGCAAATCACTTCAAATGGGCCCACCTCGACATTGCGGGAACAAACGCCATCTCGGGCGATGCGAAAGGCGCAACCGGCCGGCCGGTGCCGTTATTAACAGAATTTTTGTTTCGCCACGCTCGCGCGGCCATGCAAGAGAAAAAAATCGCGGCTTAGTCAGCGCGCAGATCAAGGAGTCGACCTTATGGCCTCGGCTAAGAAAGCATGCAAATACTCCCGCGACCATGCAGAAAGATTTCGCCGTCAACTTCATGAATTGCTAAGGATCCCAAGCCTGAGTGGCGACCCCGCTCATGCTGGCGACGTGAAGCGTGCTGCCGAGTGGCTGGCAGACGAATTGAAGTCCATAGGCGTGAAGAATGCCCGGTTAATTCCCACTGCCGGCCATCCGATCGTGTACGGCGAGTGGACCGGCGCTGGACCGGATAAACCGACGGTTCTGATCTATGGCCACTACGATGTGGTGCCGGCAGCGATGGAAGACGGCTGGACGACGCCCCCATTTGAGCCGGTAGAAAGAGATGGAAAAATCTACGCGCGTGGCGCAACCGACGACAAAGGCCAATTATTCATTCACCTGAAGGCCCTCGAGTCTTGCCTGGAAAGCAATGGCACCGCCCCGGTGAACGTAAAATTCCTTCTCGAGGGGGAAGAGGAAATCTCCTCGCCAAATCTTGCCCCTTTTATCAAGAAACATCTCGATTTGCTCAAGTCCAATGTGTGCATAATCAGTGACTCCTCCATGCGCAGCATAGAGGAACCTTCAGTGACGCACAGTCTGCGGGGAATGACTTACCTCGAGCTGGAACTTCAGGGACCAAAAGACGACTTGCACAGCGGCTTTTTCGGCGGTGCCACTCATAATCCCGCGCTCGCGCTCGTAGAGATACTCTCGAAACTCTATAAACCCGACAACACAATCGCAGTACCCGGCTTTTATGACGATGTTGTGGCTTTGTCGGATGAGGATCGAAAGATGATTGCGATAACGGACTTAACGGAAGAACAGTTTAAGGAAGTGACGGGCGCACCAGCCGCTTGGGGAGATAAGAGATATACCATTCGCGAGCGCGTTTCCGCGCGCCCGACGCTCGATATTAATGGCTTATGGAGCGGTTACTCAGGACCTGGCCCGAAGACGATTATCCCTTCCAAGGCCGGAGCCAAGCTGAGTTCACGCTTGGTAGCGAATCAGAATCCAGAGAGGATTTTTGAGCTTCTGAAGAAACACATCGAATCCGTTACTCCGCCCACCGTCAAAGTGCAAGTGAAGCTGCTCACCAAGGGCAAGCCTGCACTGATTCCTTTTGATTTGCCCGAGATGCAAGCTGCATCGCGCGCTTACGAAAAAGCTTGGGGGCACAAGCCGGTGTTCACCCGCGGCGGGGGAAGCATCCCGATCGTTGCCGACATCGTCGATATGATGAAAATCCCGGTCGTAATGATGGGATACGGGCTCGATAGCGACGGCCTACACGCTGCCAATGAGCACTTCACCATCGAGATGTTTCACCGAGGAATCGAAACTGCGATTACCTACCTCGACGAAGTCGCCGCCACCTTGCAACCAGCTCAGGCTGCCGCCTGAGGAACGGGGACTCAACTTTGGTGTGCTGAAATGCCTCAGCGCAGGCGCACCGGGCGTGACTTTTTGGCAGCTACCGCCGATGCCTGCCAAAATCTCGCCCTGCCGATACCAAGACGCATGAAGCCGTTGCTCTGGTAGGGCTGGTCTCATGGTTCGCGGGAGGCCAACAGTTGCCATGATTTCACAATTGCACGAAGTTGAAGAAGCGTCGTACGTCTCTACCGGACATTTGCCTTCGCCGGACCAGGTTCAGGCGCTGGTTAATCAAGCTCATGCCCGCTTTAAGTCGAACACCGAAGGCGCTAACTCCAGTGTGTACCCGGCGCTCGAGCGTGTTCCGAGCGACCTATTTGGAATATGCATGGCTTCTTGCACTGGCAATATCTACTCCGCCGGCGACGCTGAATATGAATTCACAATCATGAGCGTCTCGAAACCCTTCCTCTTCGCGCTGGTTTGCCAGTCGATTGGTCCCAAAGCCGCACGGGAGAAACTGGGAGCGAATAGCACGGGCTTTCCTTTTAACTCGCTCGCCGCCATCGAGCGGGGGGAGGAGGGGCGGACGAACCCTATGGTGAATGCTGGCGCTATTGCTGCCACCAGCCTCGTGCCGGGCACAACCCTCGATCGGAAGTGGCGCTGGATTCATGACGGCCTGTCCCGGTTCGCCGGGCGCGTACTTCGCCTTAACGAGGAGGTCTACGCTTCAGCATCGGCGACCAATTCTCGAAATCAGAGCATCGCACGCTTGCTTGAGAGTTACGGGCGAATTTACCTCGATCCGGCGGAAGCCACGGACCTCTATACTAAGCAGTGCGCGTTAAATGTCCATGCAAAGGACTTGGCGGTCATGGGCGCGACGCTGGCCGATGGCGGTGTGAATCCAATCACCAAGGAGCAGCTGGTCAATCCCGAAGTCTGTCACTATACGCTGGCGGTGATGGCCACTGCGGGCTTGTACGAGTCTTCGGGAGACTGGCTGTATGATGTCGGCGTGCCGGGCAAGAGCGGAATCGGAGGCGGGATCGTCGCAGTCTCCCCGGGGAAAGGCGCCCTCGGAACATTTGCCCCGCCACTCGACAGGGAAGGAAACAGCGTCAAGGGGCAACTGGTTGCAAAGTTTTTTGCTCAGCAGCTCGGAATGGATTTATTCGCCTCGAAACCGGAGTCCGAAGCAAAACGCTAAGGAGTAAATGAAAGCTCTTGCAACACTGCTATTAAACATCTTTCGAGGGTATGAACGAAAGCATCTGCAACTCGTGGCGGCGGGTCTCGCATACTATTTCGTGATGGCGTTGTTCCCCGCGCTCGTCTTGTTGACAGCGGTGGCAGCATACTTGCCCGTACAGAATGGCTCCCAACGAGCGACCTCTTTCATGTCGCACCTGGTTCCCCAGCAGGGCCTCTCCTTGGTCGAGCCGATCGTAACTTCGGTCGCGATGCATCGGTCAGGGCTTCTTTGGCTTGGCATTATCTCGACTTTGTGGCTTACGTCAGTCGGCGCAAAAGCAATCATCCAGGGTCTTGATATTGTGTACGGCGTGCAAACACCACGTTCTTTGTGGCTGAACCGGCTTATTGCATTCCTACTTACCTTGGCGGTGGGGGTACTTCTCTTATTGGCGGTGGTTCTGACGGTAATTGGTCCGCTCGCCGAGCGCATTCTCGCTCCGCTTGCACCTGCGAAGCAGGCCTGGATTCACCTGTGGCCTTACGTTCAATGGCTTTTAGCAGGGACTTTCACCTTCGCAGCAATTGAGTTGTTGTACCTTCTCGCTCCCAATACTCCGGCTAAGAGGCGCACAACGGTGCCTGGCGCCGCAATTGCCGCTGCGGCCTGGTTGGCGCTTGCGTGGGCGCTTGGGTACCTTTTCCACGAATTCGCAGAATCCAAACTCAACACGATGTATGGGGTATTCGCGACACCGATTGCGCTGCTCACTTGGTTGAATTTGGGAGCTACCGCCATCCTGATCGGCGCAGAGACGAACGTTCGCCTGCAAGCCCATCGCTCCTTGGCAACATCCGATCTGGCTGAGAAATCGGTTGAGCCCTAGCCTAAGGCAGAGCAACTCAAAGACACAGCACGCTAATCTCCCACCTCCCGAGCTCCTCTTTCAAAACTGACCCAAGACTCAGGATGAGCTCAATCGAACACAACCTAGTTTCTCTTTTTGCAGGTTGTTGATACGCTGCGGAATAGTGTCCTCCACGTCGGGAATATCAGCAGCACTGGCGAGCTCACAGCTGCAGACACTTACTCAACTGTCAGAAGTGACAGTGTCGTGACTTTGTGGGAAAGTTGTAAAAAAAATACGCCAAGCAAGTATGCGTGCTGATTGCCGCTAAATGCTTAGCCAAATTCACGCTACGCGCAAAAGGAGACGACGCATGACTCGACAAAGCGTAAAGTGCATTGGTGCAGCAGCCCTGGGTTTCGTTCTTTCTATTTCGTTCGGAAAAGCACAGGACCAAACGGCGGCAACTCCCTCGCCGAACGAGAAAGCAATCCAGAGAATCGCAGAGGAAGTTCGCAGGCAGATCGTCAGCCTGCCCCAGTACGGGGTTTTTGACTATATTCACTTTGCGATTAAGGGCTCTGACACCGTGGTGCTTCACGGAAAAGCCTCTCGTCCGACCCTTAAATCCAGTGCCGAAAACGTAGTCAAGAGAATTGAAGGTGTGACCACAGTAGACAACCAGATTGAGGTGCTGCCAGTTTCCCCCAATGACGACCGGATTCGTGCCGCGGTTTATGCCAGCATCTACGGCTACGCCCCGCTGCAGAAATACACCGCCAATCGAGGCGGGCCGCGAGGCAGATCGATTGCGAGAGCCGCGGGCGGAATCACCGCCGATCCTCCGGTTGGCTTTCACGCGATTCGCATCATCGTCGAAAACGGCAACGTTACCTTGATGGGTGTCGTCAACAACGACGCCGATATGGCGATCGCGGGGATGCGGGCCAACATAGTGCCGGGGGTCTTCAGCGTCGATAACAACCTGCAGGTTGCAGGTGAAATGAAAGAGAGTGCGGAATTGCGATAGGTAGTTGGCGGTCCTACCGGAAACCCAGCCTGGGTTTGAAGCTTAGGAGGTTTCCCCGGGATCGCCACGTCTGCATTGCGGACCAGAACCCGCAAGTACGTGGAATCGATTCGATTTCGCCTCCGAGGTTATCCATTTTTTGGAAGGTTCCCAAGAAGCGGAAGTAGCTTCGCACCCCACTTCCCTTGGATTCAACAACCGGACCCACACCTAGCCTTCCTTTTTGTTTCTCACTAGCAGGACAAAAGGGCACTGAGATCGTTCACATCACGGACATGTTTACCACCCTTCTGCTTTGGGCTGGGTTGGAAATTCCAAAGGATCGAGAGATTGACGGCGTTGATCAACGCGCCTTCTCTCAAGGCAGGCAATCGGGCTCTAACCGCGAAGGGTTTCTCGTCTAGATGGAAAGTGAGCTCTATGGCCTCAAGTGGAACCAATTCAAGATGGTTTTCAAAAAGAAGAAAACACTCACCGATCCAGCACTACACAATCTTGATACTGATCCTAAAGAGCGCGAACCAATAGATTATCCCTACATGCACACCTCGGTCGGCGCACATGTCCCCAAACTGCTCGAAGAATTTCAAGAGAGCGTGTCTCGCGAATCCCTAGTCCCTCTCGGCGCTCCGCTTGACTACGTTCCCAAAGGTCAAACAGAGCAGAGCGGCGTGACGTCTGAACGCGTAAATGGCCGGCGAGCACTACCGCAAGCGAACTGATGCTCCAAAAGAACATCTTCTTTCGTTGCATGTGACCTTCAGTGAGAAATAAGCAAGCCGCAATGAAGCTCCCTCACTTTACGGTGTCCGCTGCTGTTTTACCCGCGTGCTTCACGCCTACAGCGGTCTTTTCTCCTGCTTCTTCGGTGTATTTCACAGACACTTTCGCGCCCTCTTTTACGCCTTCGCTTACATCTTTGCCGCCTTCCACAGTCGTTTTATCCGTCCATTTGATCGTGTGTTCGGTGCCATCAGAGGCTTTGACGACCATGGTTTTGGAATCCTTGTCCACCGACTTCACGATGCCCTTTACCTCGTGAAACACGCCGGCAGACACAGTCTGCCACGCACAAACCGTCAGGCACACAACGGCAACTCGAAGCGTAACGCGCCACTTCAATGGAAACGACATTGGTATCCTCCTTTGGGGAATTATTCATCGCTGAAGGTTGTTTTACTTCAAACTTTGGCTCGATAGGGATTTGTTTCACTACAAGAGCTTGGTAAACACTCACTTGCAAACTGACTCCCAGCGGTCATTCGGCTTCTGTCACACCCAGGTCCCCTTTGCGCACGGCCTTCAGGAGAAAACTGCGTGGTTCTTTTCGCTGTGATGACACATGCAATCGAGAATGCCGCAATCGCTTTGTCGAGCGTGTCCCTCCGGCCCAAGTAGCCGCTGTTCAATGAAGACTCCCCTGAGCGAGCGTGCGCACGGGCCAGGGCAAAACCGCATACCTCCCCGACCGGAACATGTCCGTCAACCCAAATAGCTCGACCAGCATTTTGGTCTTCATGTCCCGGAGTTGGCGGACGAGAATTGACGGCACTGTTTTCCCTTCTGTCCAGCCAAGGAAGATGCTTCTCGTTCTGTGCTGGCGAACTCCGTGCGAGAGACACTCTCGCGCTGCTGGCCATGTACGCCTCCAACGCCGGTGTGTAAAAGCAACCGTACTATCAGCCTGCGGCGGTCCAAACTGGCAAAACTGATAGCAGTCATCTCGCTTTGACTCGTGGTACCGTCTCTGAAGACTGATAATTTTGCCGGTTGCAAAGAGGAAGAGTCAACGTTTCGGGGAAGTTAGCGCATCGCAGCTCGAGATCAACCTGATGAGTGCAATTGTTTTCCAGCACAGAGCGAGGTATGGCCATGAATAACTCCGCCGAAGGAAAGCGTCTCGAAGCTGCTCGAAACGAAAACGTTTCATGGAGAAAATGGGGACCTTACTTGAGTGAGCGCCAGTGGGGCACCGTGCGCGAAGACTACAGCGACACGGGAAATGCCTGGGACTACTTCTCGCACGAACAGTCTCGTTCGCGTGCCTATCGATGGGGTGAGGACGGTCTGGCGGGCATTTCTGATGACAAGCAACAGCTTTGCTTCGCTCTCGCGCTTTGGAATGGCAAAGATCCAATTCTGAAGGAGCGCGCGTTCGGGTTGACGAACAGCGAGGGCAATCACGGCGAGGATGTGAAAGAGTACTACTTCTACGTCGACAGCACGCCTACGCACTCATATATGAAGTACTTGTACAAATATCCCCAGGCCGCCTTCCCCTACTTCGACTTGGTAAGTAAGAACCGGCAGCGGAACCGCTACGATTTTGAATACGAGCTGCTCGATACGGGGGTTTTCAACGAGGACAAGTACTTTGATGTATTCGTCGAATACGCGAAGGAAACGCCCGAGGACCTCCTGATCAAAATCACTGTCTGGAATCGGGCGGCTCAACAGGTTTCCCTCCATGTTGTTCCTACGCTGTGGTTCCGGAACACGTGGTCGTGGTCGCAGAAAGCATCACGGCCAATAGTGAGGCCGGGAGCGGCAATCAAGGAAGCGCAGGTCATCGAGGCGTCGCAACCGCAATTAGAAACGAGGTTCCTCTATTGCGACGGCGATCCGGAGCTTCTCTTTACAGAGAACGAGACGAACAATGAGCGTCTGTTCGGAACGCCGAATCCCACGCCCTACGTAAAAGACGGAATCAACAACTACATCGTGAACGGCGATAACGGCGCCGTAGATCCGAACCGGACAGGAACAAAGGCATCGGCGCACTATACGGTAACTGTCGGGCCCCGAGAGAGCAAGGTCTTTCGCTTGCGTCTCACGGACGTTGCCCCCGCCGCGCTCAAGCACGCTTATGCGGCGTCGAACGGAGGTCCATTCGGGAAGCATTTCGATGAGGTCTTTGGCGCCCGTCAGCACGAAGCAGATGATTTCTATGCTTCAATCACTCCGTCATCCATCAGCAAGGACGAGGCTCACGTGATGCGTCAGGCGCTGGCGGGAATGCTGTGGTCTAAGCAGTACTACTACTTCGACGCCGACAAATGGCTCGACGAACATAGCGCCGATCCTTTCAGCGTGCGGAGCCGCGAGGTGCGGAACAAGAACTGGTTCCACATGATCAACGATGACATTATTTCGATGCCCGACAAATGGGAGTATCCGTGGTACGCGGCGTGGGACCTGGCGTTTCATACCATCGCCCTGGGGTTGGTGGATCTGGATTTCGCAAAGCAGCAGCTCACTTTGATGCTGGACTCACTATACTTGCACCCGAGCGGTCAAATTCCGGCATACGAATGGAACTTCAGCGACGTGAATCCACCGGTGCATGCCTGGGCAACACTCTTCCTTTACAACACGGAGAAGATGCAGCGCGGTCAGGGTGACATTGAGTTCCTCAAGCGTGCGTTCAATAAACTTGTTCTGAATTTCACTTGGTGGTTGAACCGGAAGGATCGGTTCGGCAAGAATGTATTTGAAGGTGGTTTCCTCGGTCTGGACAACATCGGCGTTTTCGATCGCAGCTCCCCGCTGCCGACGGGAGGGTACCTGGAGCAGGCCGATGGTACCGCATGGATGGCGCTGTTTTCGCAGAACATGGCCGAGATTTCTCTCGAGCTTGCGACTCACGATCCAGCTTTTGAGCCGTTTGTAATCAAGTTTGTCGAGCATTTTGTGTGGATTGCGGCAGCGATCAATCGCCCAGGGCAGGAGGGGTTGTGGGATGAAGAGGATGGTTTTTATTACGACCTGTTGCGGTCGCCTGACGGGAGTTCGACTCGATTGAAGGTTCGCTCGATGGTCGGGCTTTTGCCCTTGTGCGCAGCCACGATCGTTGAAAAGTACCAAAGGGAGAGCTCGCCAGCAGGGCTTGAGCGTTTTCGCAAGCGAATGGCAGACATGCCGGAACTAGTGTCAGCGATACACCCGACAGGCCCGGGGCATTTTGGGGCGCAGGAGCGGGGTATTTTGGCGCTGGTCAATCCTGATAAGTTGAGGCGGATTCTGGCGCGAATGCTCGACGAGCACGAATTCTTAAGCCCTTACGGAATTCGTGCGTTGTCGCGCTACCATGCGGAACACCCGTACGTATTCAATGCGCAGGGGCAGGAATATCGCGTGGACTACCTGCCTGCCGAGTCCAACACCGGAATGTTCGGTGGAAACTCGAATTGGCGGGGGCCGATCTGGATGCCGGTCAACGGACTGATCATTCGGGGCTTACTGCAGTTCTATCTTTTTTATGGCGACAACTTCAAAGTTGAGTGCCCGACTGGTTCGGGGAAGATGATGAATCTGTTTGAGGTGAGCAAAGAAATCGGCAGGCGTCTGGAGAGTATTTTCCTGCGAGACAAACACGGGCGTCGGCCAGTTTATGGAGGCACCGAGAAGTTCCAAAATGACGTCTACTGGCGCGACTATGTTCTGTTTTATGAGTACTTCCACGGCGACAATGGGGCCGGCCTCGGCGCCAGTCATCAAACCGGGTGGACGGGAATCGTCGCTCGGCTAATTTCTTTGTTTGGGAATCTCGATGCTGGTTCCCTTCTTGCCGGCGGAAAAAGAGCTGCATTCGAGCGCCAGCCTGTTTCAAGCTCGGTTGCTGCATGAGGTACGAAAAATTCCTTGCTGGTCTGGCTGCTATAAGCAGGGACATCCGCTCAAAGAACGGATCGGAAAACAGGAATTCTGCACGCTAGTTGCACGTAGCTTTCAACCGCCGGGCCTGGTCTAATGCCGCTTCAAAGCACCGGTCGATTCCACGTCAGGTCTGTGCTGTTTTTATTGTGGGAGCTTACTGAGCGAGTCTCACTTCGAGCGCCTTTAACGAGTTCTGGTAAGCGCCTCGAAGGCGATTCCACTCGCGTCATCCGTGTTACTGCCTAGAAAAGTGGAATAAACGGGCCCAGTTCCTAAGGCTTGGCTTTTCGTCTTTAACGTGGGGTCATCGATCGTGCTTGCTTAATCCGGAAGCATTTAAGTCAGTTCATGAGGTTCCTCGGTGGCCTGTTGTTATTTTGCATCCGCCCTCATTGCAGCCATGTTGCTGTCGGTTACTCTTGAGTACCAGAAGGTGGTGCATGTGGCAGCCCTAGCGGCCCTAATCGATGAGGCCATCCCCTAGACAACGTAAAGGGTAAAATCGACAAACTCACAAACCGATAGAGCATCGGAATCTTTTGCCACCAGCGACACGAAGTGATGCCAACCGTTGTAATTTGTTAATTTGAGACCTTTCTTCGCTCTGAGATCAACCCTGTTATCCCCTATTCGTTTATGCCTTTGTTTTGAGATCGTGGATGGGACAGATCGCGCCCTGATTGTATTCTTGCCGTTCTTATCGTGCTCTCGGCAAGCGCAGCTTTGCGAAACACAACACCTGTCATTGCAACAGTCGATTGGGGTCGTTGCAGGTTTGGGGGCAGGCTCATTGGCAGCGCTGGTTTCCGAGCCTGCAGCCGCGGGCTGAGCCTGATACGAATATGCCGGCGAGGTAGTGATCACGAAAATAAGACTGAGCACTACCGTCAGAGCATCTCTTAACTTTTTTGAGCATTTGGCCGCTCCAACGTTCAGCAGAATCTCGCTCGAGAGTAGGATTACGTCTTCAAACGGCAAATTGATTCGGACACGGGCTTTCTTGTCCCCCGAGAGGCATAGAGGGAGTGCGTTTCTTCAAACGTCCCGCACAAATGGAAACATGACTAAAAGCCCTTGAGTACTGTCAGTTTTCATAGCTTCGCAAAAGGTGGCCCTATGTGAAATTAAACTCGTTGCTGGGCCGTTCTAAGAATCACCTATCTGAATCGGACTGAATCGGATTTTCGGCAAAATGAAGTCCGGACCAGAAATATCGAAGTCTCAAATGATGAGGGAACCTTGGAAGATTAGAGTCCCGCAGCCGCACAACTCTCAGGAGAAACCGAGATGAACCTGCCTAGTTTTCCCAATGTCGATTTATTTTCAGCGGGCATTAACGCTTTGAACGGAGCGCTTGTCGCTCGTAATCCATCGCACGACCGAGGCTATGCCCTGGTCGGATTGGTCATAATGGCGTTTTTTGGCGGCATCGGAGGCGGCGTATCGCGTGACTTGCTGCTGAATGACATCCCCTCGCCGCTAAAAGACCCTAAATACACCTTGGTGTGCATTCTTATGGGCTTGTTGGGGGTAGCGATTTATCGCTATGCCGAGTCGAAAGAAGAGAAGTTCCGCAGGAGAACGCTGGCGTATTTCAAGTCTTTTACCTTGCCCTGGTTTGCGATCCTCGGCGCGCATAAGTCGCTCGATCATGGCCTTGGAATCTATACTGCGATCATCATCGGGCTCATCTCCACTACGGCAGGTGGGATATTTATCGACGTGTGTTCCGACGTCACACCCGAGATTCTGAGACCTTCTGAGCACGTCGTGACTGCCGCCGTGCTGGCGGCAGCTACATACGTACTTCTCGAAAAATATGCACTGACGAGAGCTCCCGCATTCCCGCTTACGTTGATTGCGGTAGTGGTTGCATTCGTCTTCCGCGTGCTTGCTGTGCGAGAGCATTGGGGTCAGATCGTTCCCTATCAGGCGCCCGCGGCAGGCCCAGGCGTGCGCGCCGCGTGAACTGCAGGCATAGGGCTTTTTGATGTTTATCTGTGCCGCGCGGTCAGCTCAGGCCCGGCTGGAAAAGCATTAGCAGAATTCCCCTTCTGACTGGCGATGATGCTGTTGGAGAAGCGAAATCGTCGCTGAATGTGAGGCTAGCAGAATCAACAAAGGCCTTTTGTGGTTCAACCTGCATGACAAACATCGAAGGGAAGCCAGAAGACCGGGGAACAGTCCTCGCAAAACAGCGGACGGATTTGGCTATCATGCGTTCTGCGATCGCGGCAGAACGAACTTTGATGGCATGGATTCGCACTGCGATTTCGATGATTGGATTTGGCTTCAGCATTTTCAAGTTTTTTCAGTACTTACCTTCTGACATTACCAAGGGAAACGCAGTGCACTCGAAAGCGCCGCGAAACCTGGGTATGACGCTCATCGCTCTCGGAACTCTGGCCCTCGCGGCAGCGACTTGGCAGCACCGAAATTTTCTCCGAGAGATTGGGGCATGGCAAGGGCGCGGTCGATGGTCCATTTCGTTTGTCGTCGCAATTGCCGTGATGTTGATCGGACTCCTTACATTTTATGGTGTGCTGTTGCGCGAAGGCCCATATTGATTACTGTGCATCTTGACAGTTCATGGTTTTGCCGAGAAAGCGTCTAATCTCCCACTAATAAGGAACCGCAGCGTCACATTTTCCACAGGAGTTACGAATGTTGGTTCCTTGCAGTATTCCCCGCTGGTCATTCGTCAACTGATTCGAGACCCGGCGTCAGAACTTCATCATCGGAAAGACCGCTCACGCAGAGGTTTCGCTGTCGCAAGATCGAGGATTGGTTGCGTCTTAACCTTACCCTATCCCGGTACAAGCCGGTAGTTGTATTCCAAGTAGAAGTTCGAAGTAGGAGAAAACCATGGCTAAGCAAGAACAGAAGAATACGGCAAAGAAACCAAACATCCTAGTACTTTGGGGCGACGACATTGGCACGTGGAATATCAGCTATTTCAGCCGCGGAATGATGGGTTATCGAACTCCCAACATCGATCGCGTTGCCCACGAAGGTTGCGCCTTCACTGACTATTACGGCCAACAGAGCTGTACCGCCGGGAGGGCTGCTTTTATTACTGGTCAAAATCCGCTTCGTACTGGATTAACCAAAGTCGGAATGCCGGGTGCGACTCTCGGACTGCAACCGGAAGATCCCACGATTGCGGAGCTGTTAAAGCCCCTCGGCTATGCCACCGGGCAGTTTGGAAAGAACCATCTCGGCGATCGCAATGAATTCCTGCCCACGGTGCACGGCTTCGATGAGTTTTACGGCAACTTGTATCATTTAAACGCTGAGGAAGAACCCGAACTGCCCGATTATCCGAAGGACCCGAGATTCAAAGAGGCTTTCGGGCCCCGCGGCGTACTCCATTGCAAAGCAACGGACAAGGATGACCCAACGGAACAGCCACGATGGGGACGCGTAGGCAAACAGACAATCAAGGATACGGGCCCGCTTACCAAGAAGCGCATGGAGACTGTCGATGAGGAGATCACCGCTCACGCGCTTGACTGGATGGAAAAGCAGGTCAAAGCCGACAAGCCTTTCTTTCTGTGGTACAACGCAACCGCTTGTCATATGTGGACCCATTTGGCGGAAAAGAACCGCGGAAAAAGCGGACAAGACGATTACAGCGATCGCATGGTAGTCCATGACGAGCAAATCGGTCAGATGCTCGATAAGCTCGACGAACTTGGGGCTGCCGATAATACCATTGTGATGTATTCGACGGACAATGGCCCCGAGAACGACACCTGGCCAGATGCCGCCAACACGCCTTTCCGCAGCCAAAAGGACACCAACTGGGAAGGCGCTTGGCGCGTTCCGTGCTTTATCCGTTGGCCCGGGAAGATCGAGGCTGGTACGGTTCTCAATGGCGTCGTAAACCATCAGGACATGTTGCCCACCTTCCTGGCCGCAGCCGGTGACCCCAACGTATCCGAGAAGCTCAAGAATGGATATGAGGTCGGGGACAAGACCTTCCGCGTGCATATCGACGGATTCAACATGTTGCCATACCTGACGGGCGAAGTGAAGGAGAGCCCCAGAAACTACTTCTTTTACGTCAGTGACGATGGTGGCATCATGGCGTTGCGCGTGGAAGATTACAAGCTGATTTTTGAGGCGCAACGCGCTTTTAGCACCAATGTTTGGGCTGAACCCTTCGTTAAGCTCCGCGTTCCCCACATCTTCCATTTGCGCCGTGATCCCTTCGAACGGGCCGACTTCAATTCCCAGGTCTACTGGAAATGGGTTATAGATCACGTACCATACCTGTACGCAGCCCAAGCGATCGTGCAGGCCCAACTCGACAACTTCGTCAAATATCCACCGCGCCAGAAGGCGGCATCGTTCAATCTCGACACCGTGATGGCACAATTAAAACCGGCGATGGAGGCGGAAAAAGCAAAGGAAGCACGAGAGGCAGAAGCACAAAAGCGCAGGCCAGGAGTGGCTGCGTAAATCTCCGTTCCCCCCCGGCAGAAATGTTTGCCGGGGGGTCTGATTCCAATTAATCGAAAACTACGAATGGAGTAGCTTGTGCCATTGGTTGATGTCATAGACAGAGTACGCAGTTTCTATGATGATCATCCATACCCCCCACCAGTTGAAAACCTGGAAAGGTACAAGCGTCGTTGGCAGGATCCGCAGAGACGGCGGGCAGATTTTCATCTGTTCTGGCCGGACCGTGAATATCGGGAGGATCCATCCATTCTTATCGCTGGCTGCGGAACGTCTCAAGCAGCCAAACACGCATTGCGCTGGCCTGCCGCTCAAGTTATTGGCATCGACCTCAGCGCGACCAGCATTCATCAGACAGAGCTACTGAAGAAGCAACACGGCCTGAACAATCTCCAAGTGCACCAACTCGCTATTGAGGATGTGAGCACACTGGGCATGAGCTTCGATCAAATCGTTTGCACCGGAGTTCTCCACCATCTTGAGGATCCTGATGCAGGTTTGAGTGCTCTGAAGGATGTGCTTAAACCGGATGGTGCGATGCAGCTGATGGTGTATGCATCCTACGGCCGGGCTGGTATTTATATGCTGCAAGAATTCTGTAAGCGCCTGGGTATTCGTGCGACCAAGACAGGTATTCGCGACCTGATTTGTGCCTTGTGCGCACTACCTACAGGGCATCCCCTACAAGCTATTTTGACCCAAGCCCCGGAACTCCGAAATGAGGAAGCACTAGCTGATTCTCTACTGCACCCACAAGACCGGGCATACTCTGTCACCCAGTTTTTTGATCTTATTGAAAATGCCGGACTGGTCTTCGGCCGGTGGCTAAGGCAAGCTCCGTACTCTGTCCATTGCGGCGTCATTTCGCAATTACCTCAGGTCGAGAGCATCGCAAATCTTCCTTGGCACGAACAATGTGCCGCCATCGAACTGTTTCGCGGAACGATGAACCGGCACAGCGCTGTCGTCCTTCCACCCGGTTACTCTCGCGCTTCATTCTGCATCAATTTTGCGGGAAATGACTGGCTTGAGTACGTGCCCATGCGTATGTCAGACACCATCTGCGTGCAGGAGCGGGTACCTCGTGGGGCAGCAGCTGTTTTGATCAATCGCACTCACACTTCCACGGACCTCTGCCTGGCAATAGGCGCGACTGAGAAGAAGTTATTCGATGCTATTGATGGGCAGCAAACCATCCGCGAAATCGTCGATGGGACGCTGTCGCATACAGATCCCGTTATTCGCCGTGGCCTGGCCGGAAGTTTTTTTGAGCAACTCTGGTGGCATGATCAGGTGGTGTTTGCGACGGGTAATCGAAGCAACAAATACGAATCTCACAGGGGTGTCTCGGGCCTGCCCGATCAGGCTTGACAGTTTCGAACGAGGAAAGCCACTAGACTCGCCGACTAAGAGTTCCGGGATTGACAATGTCAGATGGCTTAGGACGATGGTTAGTTCTCATTTCGACTGCATGTGCTCTGTGCCATGCCCAAGACACTCAATTTCTGCCCGAAATAGACACCCACGTCACGTTAAATCAACGCGTCCGCCTACTCGTCCAGGCGAAGGATGATCGCGAAGGCGGCGATCCGCAGCAATTCACTTTTGGGCCGAGTATTCAGTTTTACTTCAAGCCTTTGCTGAAACTCAAACACGTGACTCTGTTTAATCTTGATGACGCGAAGAAACGGCCTATCGTATTTGAGAGTGGCTATCGCATAATCACAGCTCCGCATACTTCCGCGATAAACCGTCTTTTGGGATCTGTGACCTTCCATCTTCCGATCATGGCGCGGGTTCTTCTGTCCGACCGAAACCGCGCAGATCTTGATTGGCAAAATGGCAATTTCAGGTGGCGCTACCGGAATAAATTGATGGCGGAACGGACCATCTCAATTTCCTCCTACCATTTCATTCCTTACCTTGCCGCCGAACCCTTCTACCAGAGCAAGGACAACAAATGGAGTACGACAGATCTCTATGTCGGTTGCCAATTTCCTATGGGACACATTGTCCAATTTGATCTTTACTATGAACACGAGAACAACACTGCTAAGAGCCCTAATCGGCAGAACAACTTTATTGGGCTGAACTTAAACCTATATTTCTCTACGAGCAGACCAACTCATTGAAGGAGGTTAGGTCCAGGAACACAGGTGAACGTCCGAACCAGACTTGTCACAGACGTGGGCGTGGGTTGAGGACCCAAGAGCAGATCACAGCGATTCTGATGCGAGCCAAGGATGAAGAACCAAAGATGAACTCGGGGCTGGTTCCACAACTAGTAGAATCTGCGGCACTTCGGGAATCCGAGAGCTGTATGAAACGGGAGTACCAGAGGGTCGAGCAGTATGCCCAGCACAAAACGGAAGTGCTGACTCTGCTAATTTTCCCAGTCGCCAAACCCTTCCCCTTGCCCTACCTTCCGAAATTAAAAGATAAAAGCGGATCCGCAAAGATCCTAGAATTTTTCTGGCGCTTTTATACCTAAAAACGAGTTCCTGTACGTGCAAAGGCACAGCAGCGAGCTTATCCAAGCCGTTCCAGGCTGTCGAGTAATAACTGCAACAGCAACCCAGAAGGAGTGATGACGATGAAAGCCAAAACTATTTGTGGTGTGATGCTCATCTGCTTGTTCTCAGCTCTTGTCGCAGCGCAAACCGTATATGCCGACTACAACCACCACGTGGATTTTACGAAATTCAAGACTTATGCGTGGGGCCAAGGCTCGAACCCCAATGCGATAAACGATTCAATTCTGGCTCAAAGTGCACAACAGGCGATCGACTCCCAGCTTGCCGCAAAAGGCCTCCAGAAGGTTCAGGAGTCCGAACATCCCGACCTGATCGTGGTGACCAGTAGCGGCATGAAACAGCAGACCTCGTACAACACGTGGGGGACTGGCGGCTGGCGGTGGGGAGGGGGCATGGGAGAAATAACTCCAGAGACCACCAACGTCGGCACCCTCGTTGTCGACGTTTACGATGCAAATGGGAAACAGATGATCTGGCGCGGGATCTCCCAGGGAACCTTGTCGAATAAGGGATCAAAAAATGAAAAAGAGATGAACAAAGCGATTGAGAAAATGTTCAAACAATATCCGTAGATTTGTTTGAGAACGGCTCCACATATGCTCGTCCGCGCACTGGGTTGATTTCTATGGACTTCAAAGTCGTGATCGTGCTGCTCGTAAAACTCAGCATCAGTCTCATGGTGTTTGGTCTCGGACTGACCACAACTCTGTCCGATGCCTTAGACGTTTTGCGCCGACCGCGTAAATTGGGCCGTGCATTTCTCTCAATGAATGTGTTCATGCCAGCCCTAGCGCTAGCAATGGCACTCAATTTCAACTTTCACCCAGCGGTGAAAATCGTTCTCGTCGCATTATCGGTGGCCCCGGTGCCACCGATGTTTCCGCGAACTGCGCTCAAGGAAGGCGGCAGACAAGATTATACCGTTGGGCTCTTGGTGGCGATGGCATTACTCGCGATCGTTGTAATACCGATCACCATGCAAATATTTCAAGTGCTTACCGGCCTACCGCTTCGATTTCCCGTCAGTTCAGCTTTGTGGTTCGTTCTGAGAAGGCTACTGTTCCCACTCTCGGCTGGAGTTGCCCTCCGCACGTTCGCGCCGGAACTGTCCAAACGATGGATTAAGCCAATTGCGGTTATATCCACCGTCCTTCTTATTGGGAGTGTGTTGCCTGTGTTATTCGTCTCTGCCCGCGAAATCTTGTCATTGATTGGCGACGGCACCATCCTTGCGTTTTCCGTATTTGTACTCGCCGGTCTCGCGATTGGATACTGGCTGGGAGGGCCTGACCCCGCTGACCGCCGTGTGCTGTCACTGGCGACATCTTCTCGGCATCCGGGCATAGCCCTGGCGTTGGCTCACGCAAATTTCCCTAACCAAAAGCTGGACATGTCAGCAATGGCTCTTTACCTGGTCATCAATGCCGTTTTCTTGGCACTGTTATCAATCAGGCACAAAAGAGAAATGGTCACGCCTCCTGCAACCGCAGACCGCAAAGCTGCTTGAGCTCTTTCGCTGCTCTCTGATATTTCGAGATCGGTGTTAGCCATCACTTACGGCTGGAATGATGGAATTCGAAAGAGATTCACGATGACGATGCAAAGGAAACTTCAATGTGGTTGGCACTCACTCTGATCACCGTCAAAAGTGAAACTTTAGATTCCTTGCGCGCGGCCTTATCGCATTTGCCCGTGCTGGTGAGGTTCACCGTGGCAATGGCAGCAATCTTGATTATGCCGTCGCTGTCTCGCCGCCTCAAGCTGCCGTCGGTGGTTGGGGTGTTGTTTGCCGGAATCATCCTCGGCCCGCATGTGCTCGACATATTCGGAAACGAACAGCCGGTGGCGGACTTCATGTCTCAGCTGGGAATCCTTCGGAGAGGACACTGTCAACGTGCCTAGCCTCTGAACGCTAGCCATCCCAGAAGAGTGGGTCATTTGCTTACGCCCGGAGTTATAAGGCCACGGGTTACAGGGAACCGCAAGTATCACATTGCGCAAGCCAATTCAGCGAAGGAGAAGCATGTTATGAAAGTGAACAAATTCAGAACCTTCTTGATCGTTCTAACTGCGGGTGCAAGTATTGTGGTTGCTCAACAACCAGCCACTACCGCGCCGAAGATCAAGCCCAGCCTCATTCCTCAAGAAAAGGCGAGCAACCCAGCCCCGTCGGGAAATAGTCAGATGAAGAGCCAGAAGAACTCCATCGGTAGAGGAAAGTTGACCGCGACGACTGCGCAACCGGTCGATTTTTGGCAAGAGCAAGTCGCGTTCCGTAACGGAGCAACTGTCACAACGGATTTTCTCTATGATTCAAACGTGGGTGTTGTTTATGGTTACAGGGAAGATGATTTTAAATGCGCTAATGGCAAACCTGGTTTCGGGGGAATTCTCGAAGCGCTTTACACAAGCGGAAACCAAATGAAGAAGCCCGTGGGGTCAGGATGGTATGCCGTGGAACTCAATGAAAACCAGTGTGCCGCACAGGAATCGGGCATTTACGGGTGTAGATTTGACGCGAACGGAAACGCTACCCAGTGCGGGGCAGCAGCGCTCGACAGTCGTACTGGTGATCTCGAGATCGCGGCCGAGCAGCAATAAAGGCGACATGTAGTTAAAACCAACTTGTCTACGTAACCTGAGCGCAGGCCACGCACGCCTCGCCCGTGATGGCCTGAGCCCCCTTGTTGTTCCTTGGAGTTTTCCAATGTGCTTACTTCCAAAAACGTTGTTGATTTTAGCGGGAAGCATTATCGGTGCGACCTACACAAATGGACAGTCAATGCCGATAACCATGGATGCACAGTCGCAAGCACCATCGCTGAGTGCAGGCCCGACGAACTCATCTTCTTCTTCGACAAGCTACGACCACGGTTGGCGCTTGGACTTGAGTCCTTATCTTTGGTTCGCTGGCACACACGGAACCGTGGGAGCGTTCGGACGGGATGGCAGCGTTCATTCAAGCGCCGGAGATCTTCTTTCTCATCTGAACGCTGGCCTGATGGGGACTGCGGACGCCCAATTGGGTCGCTTCTTGCTCACCGGCGACCTGCTATGGATAAGGTTGTCCGATAGTTCAGCATTGCCGTTTCCCGGCCTGAATGCCACGTCGGTTGACGTGCGTGTGGGCCAGTTTATGTGGACTTCCAAAATCGGTTACCGATTGATGGACATGCCGAGATTCAAGGCTGACGCCAATGTCGGCGCGCGATACTGGCATTTAGGCCAGCAGCTAAACTTAAGCCCTTCAAATCTGGGATTGAACATCAGTCATTCGCAAAGCTGGACAGACATTGTCGTTGGCGGACGCATCGAACTGCCCCTTGGGCCGAAAACATCAATTACTGCGTTGGGTGATGTCGGTGGGTGGAATGCCACTGCCAAGCTCGATTATCAATTTGCGAGCTTGCTGAATTTTAAGGTCAGCCAAAAGTGGACAATCAGCCCCGGTTATCGCTATCTATTTGTGGACTATCGCACCGGGAATTCGATATACAACATGGTAACAGCCGGGGCGGTGATAGGTGTGACTTACACAATGGGCAGCAAGACCGGAAAGTAGTATTGCACACACTTGATGTTGTTTTCACAGACAAAAGAGTGCTCGGTGATGCATGTTTTGAAGGGAATGGGCTGCAACTGACTCTTCATGGCTGTCCACAATAAAACCAGACTATTCACAACCAGTTCTTCCGAATGACCGCAACTTTCAACGATTCTGACTGAGAGAAAATATTGCCTGATGAATAGATTGTACGCTCTGTAAGTTTTAGCAGTGTTGGTCCTTAGCTGTGGGTTTTAGTCTTTTAGCAAAGAACATGAATGGCTCCCGCGGCGCTTTGCTTCTGCTAGAGGCTCTGCTTTGCGGAAGGACAGCTCGGCAATTGACAATGGCAACTTTTTGGTTTTCTTTTGGAACCCTCTATGTCTGCGCCTCAAGATTTAAGCATTCAGAAGTCTAATGAGAGTCCTCGCTGGCTACCGACCAAGGATATGGATTTCATTCCCGGTGGCACGTTTGTCATGGGCTCGAACCATCACTACCCCGAGGAAGCGCCGGCTCACGCCGCAACGGTTGATGGATTCTGGATTGATAAATTCGCAGTGACCAACCTGAAGTTCGAGCAGTTTGTGGACGAAACCCACTACGTTACCGTCGCCGAGCGTCCTCCTAGAGCAGATGAATATCCGGGAGCGAAACCGGAGATGCTTCGTCCCGCTTCCATCGTATTTCAAAAACCGCCAGCTCGAGTTGATTTGCGGAATCATTACAACTGGTGGACTTACGTCCCGGGTGCAGACTGGAGGCATCCGGAAGGTCCAAAGAGTTCGATCGTTGATCGTATGGAGCATCCGGTGGTTCACCTCGCTTACGCGGATGTTGAAGCTTATGCAAAATGGGTGGGAAAGGAGCTGCCCACAGAAACAGAATGGGAGTTTGCCGCGCGTGGTGGACTTGACGGTGCATCCTACGCCTGGGGAGATGAATTCGCCGTTGCAGGGAAGCAGATGGCGAACACGTGGCAGGGTGAATTTCCCTGGCAGAATACGATGCAAGACGGCTTTGAGGGAACAGCGCCCGTCGGGCAATTCCCGCCGAATGGTTACGGGCTCTATGACATGATCGGGAACGTGTGGGAGTGGACTGCTGATTGGTACGGGCCAAGCCATTCCGTTCAAAAGGCATGCTGCGGTGGGGCAGTTGCGCGAGGCGGGGATCGTGAACAGAGTTATGATCCCGCACTGCCTGGTATTAAGATTCCGCGAAAAGTAATCAAAGGGGGGTCGTTCTTGTGTGCACCAAACTACTGCAGGCGATATCGTCCAGCGGCAAGAATGGCGCACCCGATTGATACCTCAACCTGCCATATCGGAATGCGATTCGTAATTCGGACGACAAAGTGAACCTCCCATACTGTCACTCTTCCCAGTTATGTGGTGTAGTTTGCTATCACAACCTATTCGGATTGGTTTCCTTTTAGCATCTGGGGAACTGTGAACTGTCCAGAGACAAGGCGCAAACATGATCTCTTGTCATGCATGGTGGGACGCGCAGAGATCACGATTGCGGCGACACATCGTTTTCATCAACAAGCAGGTCCGGCTACTTTCTATTCTGGTAAGACGTCCCGAAGTCCCTTGGCCAGCTAAACTTGTTGGGGGTTGTGCTATCGCATATATATTCAGTCCAATTCAATTGATTCCGACCTTTATACCGGTGATCGGGCAAATGGACGATTTACTGGTTTTGCTTCTAGGTACGAAGGTGGTACGCAAGTTTACGCCTTCGGCGCTACTATACGAATGTGAATTGCGCGCGGAGCAGGGCTCGGAGACCCAAATCGAAAGATGGGAACGCGCTCTTTCCTGACTTACGAGAGTGCAGGCGTTCGCAAGGATGCTTCCCTCCCGATCTGCGTACATAACCATTTCTCGCCCACACACGAACAAGCTCTATGCCGGCCTTTACCAGTGGTAGCTGCTCCTGGCGATGGAGAGGCCCAATCCTATTTGCAGGCACCGTCGCCAACTAAGGATGGCAGCAAAGCCTCGGTGGGATTCCAGCCAACGGATCACCACGAAGGGTGAGAGGATCAGCAGATTCCTTTTTTCCGCCAGAATCGCGACAACGGCGTCCCTTAAAGGCTGCATTGGAAGGCGCAGAAGTTTTCTTTGACGTTGCCATTGGTGCAAGCGCAAGGCAATTGCAAAGGCGGTGGTCAAAATCTATGTCGAATGCCTTAGTTCATTGGTGATCGCTGGCAATGTCGAGTTTCCGAAGGGGGTTGCCGCCCTACTTTTATCCATGAAAAAGCTTGAAAGAAAGCTAGTCACGTCCAATCTTGAAAGTGGCCTGAAATCGAAAGCAAGTTGCGACTTCTTAGGAAGGCGAACGCAACGAAGAACCATCACAGTTCAGCCACAGTACAAAGGGCCGCCCGATTCTGAGCGGCTCTAAATTATTGCAAATATTGGTTGCGGGGGGTGGATTTGAACCACCAACCTTTGGGTTAGAACCCTAGAAGAATGGTTGAAGGTTCAATCTGAGATCCTTCTTTTGCACTTGCAGCAAAGCTAACCTGTGATCGCGGCCATCCCTCTTTATGGGCGGTGATCCCAAACCCTCAGGTCTCTGTCTGAACCTCGATCCGACCTTGGCGAATCGCATTTTTGAAGGCGCCATGGTCTCGCTCGGTCTGGTCCGCATATGTTTTGCCGAAAGCCGCCATGGCTTTGTCGAAGACCTCACTCTTGCCCATATAGCCAGCGATCATCGCGGGATCGCCTGAGCGTGCGTGGGCGCGTGCCAACGTCCAGCCGCACAAACCCGCGTAGTCAAACAGGGTGACAGGTTTGAACAGCTCGACGAGCGGTTTAATTTTCATGTCGCGTAGCTGGCGCAAGTAAAAATGGCGCTTTCCCTGGTCATGCGTCCACCCCAGGAAGATGTCGCTTGCTGTCTGCATGAGGTGCTGGCCGACCACCACTCTCTGCCCGTGGTTCGGATAAGTGCTCCTGCCCACGTAGGTTTCAAGTACCGAAGGTCCCGCCTCCTTGATCTGAATGAATAACGGGTCATCCTCGGCGGCCATTAACAGCGCGACAGCGCATAGTGTACCTACGCTGCCAACCCCAACCACCTTCAGAGCAAAGTCCAGCACCTTGTAGCGGTCAAGTAATACCCTGCGAGCGTCGGACAGGCTCTCTCGGTACAGAACCAGCGCACGTCGAATGGCCTCTCCGCTGGCCACAATGTGAGGATGGTGATAGATGAGTGGTGGCGCATCCTTAAACACATAGCGCCCGCCGCGCGCCTGCACCAACTTGGGAAACTCGTGCTCAGGAACCTGCTTGGCCTTCACTTTTTCAATTTGCCTTTCCAACCTACGCCGCCCGGCTTTGCGATGGATCGCCGCCAACGTGTCGCTGAACTGGATACTTGCATACCAGATTTCGAGTACCGTCATTTCGGCACATTCGAGCATGTGTTCGCGATAAGACCGCACACAAGTTAGAGCCGCTTCTTGCTGATCGGCGGAGGAAAAACCATTAGAACGTGCCGCAAGCACAAAGCTTGTGGCGAGCCGCTTTAGATCCCATTCCCAGGGGCCGGGCAAAGTCTCATCGAAATCGTTGATATCAAGAACCAGGCGGCGCTCAGGCGTGTCGAAGCCGCCAAAGTTAAGCAGGTGGGCATCGCCGCAGAGCTGCGCATCCAAGCCCGACACCGGTGTGGACGCCAGGTCGGCGGCCATGAGGTTGGCGGCACCTCGATAAAAGGTAAAGGGAGAAACCATCATGCGACCGTAGCGGATGGGAATGAGCTCCGAAATGCGGCCTTTGCTCGATTCGACTACCAACTCCACCGGATCCCGGCGGTTACGACTAATGGTCCATTCGCCGTGTTGCTGTCGTGCCACACGCTGGCGCGACTCTTTGCCCGCAGCATAGCGTTCCTTGCGGCCTGGTGGAAGGATCGAAGCCGCGAAAGTCTTACCCGGTCGAGGCCTTGACGGAAATGGAGTGACAACGGCTGCCATGAAGGCCTCCTTCGCACGACCATGAAGTTTAGCAACGGCAAGGGCTTAGTGAACGAGCGATCCTCCGCGTCGCACGCGCCGGAGTTTAGGCTTCGCTCCGCGCTCGTTCATGAATAATGTTCTCCCACCGTGCCACCTGCATCCAGGAAGCCAACTCGGCGCGCGCCTCACACTCCTTCAGTACCGCTGCAGGAGTGAACTTACGCACAATCTTGTTCCCAAAAAAAGAACCAAATGATTGGGGCTTTGCTTTGAACGAGGGCACTCACGGCGAGCGCCGATAGCTTTACTTTAGCTTGCCGGCCATGAACCCGAACCTGTCAAAATTGCTAGTCAGAACAAACGAATGATGTTTTAGCGAAAGTCGAGCCATGAACTCAGAAGCCACATCAGCGTTGCTGTTCCTAGGGGTGAGCGACTGCTTTTTCTCTGCGAATTCTCACAGTTGCCATGCCAAGTATCTCACGTGATCATGTAACGAAAGTCAAAGCTTGCAGAGATCCTGCACGGTGCCGATTCAATGAAAGCAAATTTGAACGATTGGCACGCTCGACGTCTCCTGCTCATACATCCGACAATTCGTTAAGAAACGGTCGACAGCAGTGAATCCGCATGACCTGACGCTGATGTGCTCGCGCAAGGATACGAGCGAAAGGAACAAAACTAATGAGTAGCAACACGATCAGCATCCTCGACGGCTCAACATTCTTGGTTGCCAGCCCCAACGGTGACATCGATGCCGGGCCGACCGAACCCCAAGGTTTGTTCTATAAGGATATGCGGCATTTATCGAAGTGGAAACTAAGGCTCAATGGCATCTCTCTTGAAGTGCTCTCCACTGATGCCAGCGAGTACTACTATGCCCAACACTTCTGCGTTCCGCCGACCGGAACTATCTACAAAAATCCCGCGCTTTCGGTGGTGCGCCGCCGCTTGGTGGGGGACGGCTTCGTCGAACACGTAAGCGTGCTGAATCATGGTAGCGAAGTAGAGGAAATTGAATTGCAGCTGGAGATTGGGTGCGATTTCGCCGATCTTTTTGAGGTGAAAGACGCGCTTAAAAAGAAGGGCGAGTTCTACCAGGCCATGAGAGACCGGCACCTTATGCTCGGTTACCGTCGCAACGGTTTTGTTCGGGAGACACTTATCAGTTCGAGCACGCCCCCGACCGAAGGAACCGCAAATAGTTTAGCCTTTCGTATAACGCTGCAACCAAAATCGGCATGGAGGACAGAGTTCCATGTGACTCCGGTGACCACGGAGGCCGTGCACCAGCCCAAGTTCGCCACTGGAGCTGGAAGTGTAGTGCGCAACGATTTGAAAGCGTGGCTCGACAAGGCCCCTTCAGTGACCTGCCATCCCGAAGCGATGCGTATCTACGCACAAGGCCTGGTCGATATAGCCTCGCTTCGTTTTCATCCTGATTCGATGCCCCAACATTCGCTTCCTGCAGCAGGGCTGCCCTGGTTCATGGCTCTGTTTGGACGCGACAGTTTGATTACCAGCTACGAGATGTTGCCCTTTGCTCCTGAATTAGCCGCCACTTCGCTTCGCGCATTAGCAGATGCGCAGGGACAGAAAGAAGTGGAACTTACCGAAGAGGAACCCGGGCGAATTCTTCACGAGTTGCGTTTTGGCGAACTCACGCATTTTCACGAACGGCCACAGTCTCCTTACTACGGAGCCAGTGACACGACGCCGCTCTTCCTTGTCCTATTGGACGAATACGAACGCTGGAGTGGCGATGTAGATCTCGTGCGCGCACTTGAACCAAACGCTCGCGCAGCACTTGACTGGATTGATCACTATGGCGACCGTGACGGCGATGGTTACATCGAGTACCAGCGCAAGACGACATTGGGCCTCGACAATCAGTGCTGGAAAGACTCATGGAATTCAATCCTATTTCACGACGGCAGTCTCGCGCGCACTCCACGAGCCACCTGCGAACTACAAGGGTATGCCTATGATGCCAAGCTGCGAAGCGCGCGCCTTGCACGTGAAGTGTGGAAAGACGAGTCACTTGCAGCGAAGCTGCAAGCGCAGGCCTCTGAGCTGAAAGAGCGCTTCAACAAGGATTTTTGGATTCCAGAGCGGAAGTTCTTTGCAGTAGCGCTCGACGGCGGAAAGAAGAAAGTCGACAGCCTCTGCTCCAACATCGGCCAACTTCTGTGGAGCGGTATTGTTGAGGACGACAAGGTAGTCGCAGTCCGCGACCATCTCATGAGCCCCCAGATGTTTTCTGGCTGGGGAATTCGTACCATGGCCGAGGGTGAGGGTGGATACAACCCAATCGAATATCACAATGGAACTGTTTGGCCTCATGACTGCAGCATCATCGCTGCGGGATTGGCGCGACATGGATTTCGAAAAGAAGCCTCAGACATCGTTGCCGCAATATTTGAAGCAAGTCTATTTTTCCGGTCCCGTTTCCCGGAGGTCTTTGCAGGCTACGACCGCAGCAAGACTCGCTTTCCGGTTCAGTATCCAACCGCCTGTCTGCCGCAGGCTTGGGCTGCGGCTGCGCCAATGCTGGGCTTACGAACTCTCTTGGGGTTAGAGCCAAGAGGAGATGTACTTACTTCCGTTGCTCATCCAGTTCTCCCTTTTTGGATGGGAACCATTTCGGTGAGCAATATTCCGGGCCGCTGGGGACGGGCAAGTGTAACTGCTAAGGGTGACGGCGGCAAGATTCTTACTACCAAACAGATTTTCGAGGAAACACTCGCAAGGCGTGCTGAACTTGACGAGCAGCAACTCGCAGCATGAGGACCCGTCCTCCTGAGTGTTTGACGGGCGGAACACCGTTGCGTAGATGTAAACGTCTTGCTTAACAAGGGTATGAACGAACAATAACCCTCATCGGGGATTCGTAAGGACTTGACAGTTAATGTCTTGCGCTCGGCCACCTAGACTAAATCTTTGTAGCCGCTTCGTTTCCTGGTCCCGATCAAAGACTTCAATGCCTGATACGGATAACTCCAACATTGAATTTGCCCGGCATCTCAATGAACGCGGCGAACCTTCTGAGTACTACGGAACCGACGTGCTTGAAATCGCTGAGGCTCTGGTTCTCGCGACAGTCGCGGTCGCGACAGCATGGAGTGGATATCAAGCGGCCCGTTGGACGGGATACCAGGCGGAGCTGTATGGCGAAGCTAACCGGTTGCGGGTTGAGGCTGAAGGAGCTACGACCACGGCGAACCAGGAGCGTCTGTACATAGCCTCCACGGTGGTTGAGTGGTTGAAGGCTGAAACCCAGGGCCAACGCCGACTCAGCCAGATTCTCGAAAAGCGCATTCTTCCGGAATTCAAACCGGCATTTGAGGCATGGAAGAGAACCGACCCGATACACAATCCCAATGCACCTGCTAGCCCTCAATTGATGGCTGAGTACAAAAGCGCGAAATCAGAATGGGCTGAGAAACTGACTCGCCGGGCCTCAGATGTCTTTGAAAAGGGCAATGAGGCACGACAGCGGTCTGATGAATACGTGCGCGTCACAGTGATTTTGGCAACGGTGCTACTACTTATCGCTGTCAGCCAACGCTTTAAGGTGCGGTATGTTCGCTTGGCCATGTTAGCGTTCGCTGCACTTCTGCTTTGCTTACCCATGTACCTTCTTCTCAGGCTGCCCCGAGCGTAGTTGTAGGCTAATTGATAAGAAACGTTCTCGATCAGAAAGGCCCGTAGTGCCCACAGCACGCCATAAAATGTGATCACTCCACCAAACAGCTATCGTGAAAAGGCGACGCTCCCATTTTCCTTTAGGAATCTCGCTTGTTGCCAGGCCGCGTCGGCGAGCGCGAGAGTACCCATAAGCGTCACCCCCAGATTCCGCGGTGCCTGAGGATCGGAGAGCTTCCCTTGGCAAGGTTGGATGGCAGATACTGAAACAACTTGTAAATAGTGAAACCAAACCCAATTTGGCGGACTTTTCTGCTTGGCGATCTGCCAAACCGGCCGCGAATTGCCAAGAAACACGATGTTGCGGGCTGAAGAACGAGTCTGAATTTCAAAGGCCCGCTCACGCGCTGCAAAAGCAACGCCGTCTCGTTTTCATCGCCGAAAGTCCGACCTAAGAATTTCGCGGCGGAAGGAAGCTGACGTAAACATCTGATTTTAGGAATGGTCGGGGCGATAGGATTTGAACCTACGACCCCCTGCGCCCAAGGCAGGTGCGCTACCAGGCTGCGCTACGCCCCGACAGAAACTGAACTACATTTTACCCCATGGGATTGAGGACTGACCAAACAGCACTGGTGCAGATTGAAGCTGCACAGCTAACGCATTTCACGCCTTTGCAAAGTCAACGTATCCGCGCTGAA
>Ga0157372_10000648_pt1 | contig 38170 bp, 25 predicted proteins | sample C55metaG_FD_115307 | JGI IMG/M metagenome (GOLD analysis project Ga0157372, IMG submission 115307) | Corn rhizosphere microbial communities from Kellogg Biological Station, Michigan, USA - C5-5 metaG | ecosystem: Host-associated > Plants > Roots > Rhizosphere > Soil | place: USA: Michigan...
AGATCGTTTGGATTGCGCGAATAGGTCTGTTCAAAAAATTAGCCCTATTCGCGCAAACGGCTAATGTCTGACCTTCGGTCGAGCCGCTTCCAGCAGCTCCTCAGGAACCCTAAATTAATCGTTTTTTTGACAATTAATAAAATTTTTCACCGCCCCGTGGACCCGGCCCGCTATTCTCTTACCTGGCCTGTCCCCCGGATCACCCATTTCTCGGTCACCAACTTTTCCAATGCAAAAGGTCCGCGGGCATGCAGCTTCTGTGTAGAGATCCCGATCTCCGCCCCAAGACCCAGCTCCTCCCCGTCCGTAAACCGCGTCGACGCATTTGCATACACCGCCGCCGCATCCACCTCCGCCAAAAAACGCTCACAGGCCCGCTTGTCCTTCGACACGATAGCCTCCGAATGTTTCGTCGAATGCACCGCAATATGGTCCAGCGCCTCGTCCATATCTTTCACCACCTTTACCGCGCATTTCAGGCTAAGCCACTCCCGGTCATAGTCCTCCGGCTTCGCCCGCTTCAGCAAAGGGTATCCGGCAAACGCCCTGACACCCGCCGCATCTGCAAACACCTCCACCCCATATTTCTCAAACGGCCCACGCAGCCGCTCCGCCAACGCCCCCGCAACAGCAGCATCCACCACAAGCGTATCCATCGAATTGCAGACGGACGGCCGTGACACCTTGGCATTGACGACGATGGCCGCCGCCTTCTCCAGATCGGCAGTCGACTCTACATACACGTGACAAACCCCCGCGCCGGTCTCGATCACCGGGACAAGACTATTGCTGCGGACATAGCGGATCAGCGCATCCGAACCCCGGGGGATCAGCACGTCGACCCACCGTGTCGCCGTGAAAAGCTCCTGCACCACCTCCCGTTCCGGCGGCAGCAAGGTCACGCAATCGGGATGGATGCCCGAAGCCTCCAATGCCTTCTTGATCAGACCGATGGCCGCCCTGTTCGTGTCGGCAGCCTCCTGGCTTCCCTTTAGCAGGCAGCCGTTGCGGCTCCGCAGACAAAGCGCCGCAATATCGAACGTAACATTAGGTCGCGATTCATAGATCGCCCCCACGACCCCAAGAGGAACAGCCCGTTTCTCCACTTTCAGCCCATTGGCCAGCGTCCTGCTGTCCAACAACTTTCCCGATGGATCGGGCAGCCTGCTCACCTTCCGGATACTTTGAGCGATCCCCCGGATCCGCTGCTCATTCAATAGCAGCCTGTCCGTTCGCGGGTTATCCGCATCCTGCCGCGCGACATCCTTCGCATTGGCCCGAAGGACCACGGCGCTTTGTTCTTCGAGATTCCTGGCAAGCAGCTGCAACGCAGCCTTTACCTGCCGGTCGCTGGCCCTTCTCAACTCAACCGCAGCCCGGTGGGTCTTGCGGATCAACGGCTCTATTTTCTTTGTGCTCATGTCAAAACAATACGATGTCATCCGCATGGGCGGCGACGGTGTTCTTATTATTCAACCTCGCGGTGATCTCGGCAACACCCAACTTCACCTTGGCAACCCCGATGATCTGCTCCTCCTCATCCTTCAGCTGCACGACCTCCCCCGCGGAAAATTTTCCCTGCAATCGCCGGATGCCGACACTAAGCAGGCTGCGCCGCTGCTCGAGGGCCCGTATCGCCCCCTTGTCGAGATAAAGACTGCCCAGCGTGATCGATCCGCTGGCCAACCACTTCTGCCTGGCTCTGAAATTGGCCCCCCGTGGCAGAAAGCTCGTCCCGGCCTTTCCGTCCAGGGCATCGGCAAAGGGGCTCTTACCCCCGAGCCCGCAAATGACAACCCGGATGCCAAGGGAAGTGGCCAGTCGGGTAAAGGTCAGCTTCGACAACATGCCCCCCAATCCAAGGCTGCTCTTTCCCTCCTGCACAAAACCCATGATCTTCCCATCGACCCGCTCGACGAGGGGAATGATCTTCTTCGAGTCATCCAGGAACCCGCCGACGGAAGTACAAAGCAACAAGGCCTCCGCATCGAACCCGATCGCGGTAAGTGTCGCCAGCTCGTCATTGTCGGAGAATTTCAACTCGACATTGCTGACAAGATCGTTCTCATTCATCACAGGTAGAATGCCGTTCTTCCAAAACTCCTCGAAGGTCTCTTTTAACTGCAAAAAACGCGGCCTGCTGGAGAAATGCTGCCGCTCGCACAGAGCCTGCGCCACAGGTATATTATATACCGAAAAATGCTTTTGATAATGCCTGATCAGGATGGGATTCCCCACGGCCGCGGCCGCCTTTCGCTCCGCCAGCGTCCCCTTGTAACCGCTGAAAAATCCCCTGCCACTGCCCACCGCCCCGCTAGACACCAGGATGACCCGATACCGGCTACTCAAGGCAGCAATCCCCGATGCCACCTTCCTGATCGTGGCTTGACTGATCTCTCCCTTTTCATTCGTGAGCACAGCCGTACCCAGCTTGATAACCAAAACAGGCTTTTGCATCCCTCGAAAATAGTCTATTTCTGCTTCACGATAACTCCATTCACCATCAGCGGGCTTTCCCCATCGGCCACGATATTGTACACCCGCTGCATCCCGCCGGCGCCCTCCGTTTTCTCCCAAACGGTAAAAACCCCATCGGCACACAACACCGCATCTCCCACCTTCAACTCACCGACCTTCTTTCCACCCATCATCGGGTGATTCGGCGTCGCCTCCAATACCCGCGAAGAAAGCACCAGGTCCCGCTCCCCCAACTTCCTGACCCCAACCAGCACCAGCCGCGTGATCGCATAATTCTTCGCTTCATGCGCCGTCAGCTCCTTCACGATGACGGTCTTCTCGCGGTTCGTCACCGGGTCCATCGTCACCACCGCATCCCCCGCCTTCACCTCGCTGAGCAGCTTCTTCCCGCCACCCGCCATTGCCACCTCCATATCCCCCGGGAAACAGATGTCATTGCCATAGGTCCCCGCCTCGCGGCTCACCTCTTTTCCCGCATTGCGATACAGCTGATAGCCCAATTCTTTCGACAGAACATAAGACAACTTCAGTACAAAATTGGGCTCATCCTTCTCGATAGCATGGATATCTTCAAAATACTTTTTCCACACGTCGGCGCCGGCCCTGTAGCCGGGCATGCAAGCTACCCAACCCTGACCCTTCTCGTTCGTATAAAAGATCATCGTCCCCAATTCGACACGCCCCTCCTTCAGGATGAGCCTATACAGATCCATCCGCTTTCTCTTCCCATCATCTCCTGTTATAAAATAAGGCTTCCCAAACCCGCTCTTATCAAGGATATACGCGTTCTCGAATTTGACATACGTATCCTTATCCAGGTCCTTGACATGAAAGGATGGAGCCTTCTCATATTCTGCCATCGTCAAAGCACGGCCTGAAGCCGAATCCTGGGCACGCACAGCGATAAGGCCGGCCACAAGAAGGCCGGCCGTCAATAGAATGTTCTTCATCAAACAGATCAATTTTAAGAAATTTCTTTAAATGCAGTGGCAAACGCCTCCATCTCATCCATGCGGCCGATACTCACCCGGCACCATTCCTGGTTATTGAACTTCCAGAAACGCACGCCCACCCCCCGCTTCATCATCTCATCCGTGAATTGCTTACCCTCCATCTTGATAGGAAAAAGCACAAAATTCGCGCTGGACGGAACATAGGTATAACCCTCCTTCTTCAAAACTTCGTACAGATATTCCTTCGAAGCCAGGGTCTTCTTCAACGCGCCGTCAAGATATTCCCGGTCCTGGTAGGTGGCGATCGCCCCGGCAAGAGTAGTGGCCGAGATAGACATGAAGGCCTCCGTATGCAAGGTCAGATTCTTGATGATGTCAGGCTGCGTCACCACATACCCAAGCCGCAACCCGGCAAACCCATACAGCTTCGAGAAGGTCCGCGCAACAATGATATTCGGATTCGAATTCGCCATGGGGATCAGCGTCGTCCCCTGCGGATCAGGCAGATAATCGATATAAGCCTCGTCGACAAAGACGGGCACCCGCTTGGACACCCGCTCCACAAAAGCCTTCAGTTTCGCAGTGTCCACCACCGTCCCCGTGGGATTGTTCGGGTTGCAGACATAGACAAGACCGGTATTGGCATCGATCGCCTTTTCCATGGCATCGAGGTCCAGCTTGTATTCCGCCGTAAGCGGCACCTTCACCCACTTTTCCCCCATCCGGACCGCCTTCGAAGGAAGATCCTCGTACGAGGGATCACCGGTGATGACATTCCCGCCCGGCCTGCTGTAATACAGCGCCGCAGCCATCAGCAACGGCGACGAACCCGAGGCCAGCAGGATGTTCTCCTCCTTGACGCCTTCAAAATCGGCGATCTTCTTCGTCAGCTCCGGCATCGAACGGAAAGGATACTGATAGGCCGTCGGACAGGCGTCCATGATCGCCTTCTTGGCCTTGTCACAGGGACCAAATGGATTTTCATTGGCAAAGAGCCGTGCCTTCAGCGGCACCGGCGCATTCAGGGCAATCGTTTTTTCCGTCCACGCTTCGGCATAAGGAGCGGAAAGAGTTCCGGGATGAGTGATCGCCGGGCTGGCCTGTACCTGATCCAGCAGGCTGGCGGCAAAAGGAAGACCGCCGGCCAATAGTGCGCCCCTCTTGAGAAGGGTGCGACGACTGATTGAGTTGCCCATAACAGTTTATTTTTGGTGGTTGAATATAAGTTAACTTCCAAGCACCGGATACGAAAACCGCTGCCCCGTCACCCGGCTATGCAACGCCGCCACAACACTCCTCGCCGACTCCAGCGCCCCCGCCATCCAGGCATTCAGATAGGTCATATGCTCTCCCGCAAAATACACCTGCTTGTCCGGCTGTAACAAAGCCTTATACAAACTCTGCCGCTCCTCCGCCGAATACAGCGCCCACCCCCCAAGGTTATATCTCGTCTTATGCCAGCTTACAGAAAAAGAGGTCTCGAACTCCTGCCGGTACTGCGGATGGATCAGGCTGCCCTTTTCAAGGGCCAGCTGCTCCCGCTGTAAATAGGAAAGATTGCCTGTCGCTACGGCCTTCTCATTAAAGTTATAATATCCTATCAATATTCCCTTGCCACTCAAATAATCATAGGAGGGATAGAATACCTGGGTCAGCTGATTGTTCGTATGCGTGATACCTCCATAGATCCCCTCGTCCTCCTCCCAGAAACGGCGCTTGAACTGCAGCCCGATCTTCCCGGTATTCATATACACCACGGAATCGATCGCCCGGCTGGCATCGGAGCCAAAATTATGATCGATATTGCTCAGCACCGGCAAAGGGATCGTACAGATACAAAGATCGGCATTTAAAGCCTTTTCACCCGTCTTATCGGTATAAGTTATAGTCACCCCCTGCTCCAGGTTGCGGATGCTCTTCACCTCGGCCTGGTAACGGATCATCGCCCTCACCTTCTGCTCAAAGGCCGCGGCGATCCGGTCCATCCCCCCAACCGCCTGGAAAAGTGTTCCTTGCAACTCATAGGTGTACTCCGCCACATTGTAAAAGTCGGGGTCCAGCAAGCCCGACTGCAGCATCGCCAGCAGGGTCAGCGGCTCACCCAGTTTCCCCTCCCGGTCCCCCGGTCCCGGCGATTCGATATACCCCCGTCTCGCCGATGCCTTGTAAAGCTTGTCGATATCCAACCCACCTTCAGCCCTCAGATACTCGATCACCTTCAACACATCCTCCTTACTCATTCCCGCATCCACCTTTCCCCCATCCATCGCCTTGGCCAGCAGCTCCGCCATCCAGCCCCTTGTCTCGTTATGCACCTCCCTGACCCTTATCTTCTTATTCGACAATGGCCCCTTCCCCTCGCTATAGTAATAGGCATTCTCATTCACATTATTATAAACCTGTATGGGTACATTCAGCTCCCTGCAATAATGCAACGTCAACCCGTGATGATGCGGGATCCGTGACGGCCCCGCATTGAAATATTGTCCCTCGTCAAAGCCGGCCGCATGCGACCCCAACCCCGTTTCCTCATTTACCGATCCCCGCCGCACGCTCCAGCAACGCCCACCGGCCCGCTCCCGCGCCTCGAGTATCGTACAGCGATACCCAAGCTTGCTAAGCTCATAGGCCGCCGCCAATCCCGCCAGCCCCGCGCCCAGGATCACCACCTCTTTTCCATTCCCGCTCCCCTCCAACTGGAACGGATGCACCGGCGCCGCCGGCACAAGGCCCATCGCCAGCATCGCCGGGTAGGCCCCCCCTGCAACGATTCCCGATCGTCTAAGAAATTCCCTGCGCGTCAGCATTTATCTAAAAATAGCAAAAATCACCGGTAATGCAGAGCGATCTTGGCTGCAATCTTCATAACATAAAAAAAGCTTATGGGATTAAAATTCAATTTTAATGCATCGACAGCCTGCTTCAGCGCCTGCCGTGGATCACCAAACCGGTGGTACACCATATCGGAGGTCCGGGCGAAATAGATAGAAAAATTCCGGCAGGCAAGCCGCTTCAGCTCTTTCCGCTTTTGCATCGGCAGATAGTCCTGCACGATCCGGATCACCTTGGAGATGTCCTTGATATGCTGCCCGCTCAGAAAGTACCGGCTCGAGATACTGGTATTGTGCACCCGGTAAAAGGCAAGGTGTTTGGGCGAATGGACGACAGGGAACCGGCAGGAGATCCGGATCCACATTTCCCAGTCTTCGCCATAATGCATCCCGAAAAAACTTCCGAGGGTTTCATACACTTCCCGCTTCACTACGATAGCCGGGGGTTGTATGGTCTGAGACTGCGCGATGATGTCCATCCAGTTCTCCACATACCCCGGCTGTTCGCTAAGGACCCTGTTCGGATACAGCGCCGAGCCGTCCGTTCCGACATGATAAAATCCCGTAAACGCCGCCCCCGCCTCCGGGTACGTTTCGAACAACGACCGGATCTCCGAATAAAAACCGGCGGCCACATAGTCATCCCCATGAAGCAGATGCACCCACTCGCCCCGGGCCCGGTTCAGACAGGTCTCGAAATTCCGCAGGCTGCCGACATTCCTTTCCTGGCGATAATACCCGATCCTTCCCTGGCCGATGGATCGTACTATCGCTTCCACATCCGCATCGGTACTGTAATCGTCCACTACTTCTATCTGCATCACCTCGGCTCCCGGGTCCTGGATAAGAATGCTCTTCAGGGTCTGCGCGAGGTATTCCGAACAATTGTACGTGGGGATCATTACCGACCACAGTGTCCTGATCTCGTCGCCTCTGACCGGTTTTATCACCGGCGGCGATGTGGGTATCCGCTCTGTCTCCATAGGGAAAAAATTTACAAGACTTCGTAATATTGCTTCCAGTTGGCGATCCCCTCCTCGTAACAACTCCGTTCCTCCTCGTTTCTGATCGATCGCTCCTGCCGTTTCAAGACGCTCACCGCCATCTTCGACATCCACTCCGGGTCCCTGGACATGTTCCGCTCGTGCATCCGGTAGGCTGCCACCTTATGGCAATGTCCATAGACGGGCAGATCCCGGGCGATCCTCAGGTTCAGATCATAATCCTCACAAGCCGCCAGCCCCGGATCAAAAAAATACCGGAAGAACAACTCCCGCCGGTAAAGCACCGTCGCCTCCATGCCGATATAATTCCCGCGCAATAAGGCCTCGTAGTTGTTGCCAGGATGCTCCACGCAGGCGGGCGCCTCGAGCATTTTTCCCTCACCATCGATCCGGTCGAATCCCCCCGAGACAAAGGCCGCATTGGGATAATACCCGATGTAATAAAGGTTCAGCTCGAGGGCGTTGGGATACAAAACATCATCCGCATCCAAAAAGACCAGGAATTTACCGGTACTCATCCGGACGCCGGTATTCCTGGCAGCTGAAAGCCCAACCCGCTCCACCCGGATATACCTTACTTCCTTATATTGACGGCAGAGTTCATCCGTTCCATCCGTGCTCCCGTCATCGATCACGATGATCTCCCGATGGGGATAGCTTTGACCGATCACACTCTCGATGGCCATTCCAAGGTACTGCCGGTAATTATAGCTCGGGATGATCACCGATACCAACGGCCCTTCCTGCACCGCCGCCTCCATTCGGGGCGGATCGTGGCGGACCGACCGGTAATAGCGCCACCCATCCACACATCCCCGCATCTCGCTCCATATCGTGTTCCTCGGGCCCTTGACCCACCTGGTCAGGTAGTACAAAGGCAACGCCTTGAATATTCTCTTTCTCTCTCCGGCGTGCCCATATTTCTCGTATTGAACAAGCCCGGCACAGACATGTCCGCGCATATAATGGTACAGCTGCTTTCTCAGCTCCCCCATCGTCTGGCGATGATGATGATAGACGACCAGGTGAGGGAGATAAAGACAGTTCCACCCCTCCGCCAATATCCGGTACCACATCTCCGAATCCCCGCTGCAACCGGCCGCTCCTACGTCGAGCCGCTCGTCAAACCATCCGGCAAGCCAAAAGATATTCCGCCGAAAAGCCATATTGGCTCCCGCACCGATATCCCATACCGGGGTCCCCGATGACAGCGTCTTCCTGAACCATCCCTGGTCGAAGCTCCTGGGCAGATATCCCTTGTTGAAGCTCCAATACCGTTCGAAAATATACTGGGCTGCAGTATCCAGGCTGGACGGCATCACCATCCCCGTCACCGCCATCACCGCCGGATCGGCAAAAGCTGTCTTCACCAGTCTTGTCCAGTCCCGGGTAACTTCCACATCATCGTCCGTAAAGGCCACGATCTCTTTGTTGGCCGCTCTGGCCCCTGTATTTCTGGCAATATCCAGTCCCCGTCTCGGCTCGGAGATATAACGCACTTCCGGGTAACGGGATACCATCTCCGCGGTCAGGTCGTCGTCCGGGTCGTTGTCCACCACGATCAGCTCGAAGTCAGGATCGGCGGATCCCATCAAAGATTTCAAACTTCGCTCCAGCTCCGCAGGCCGGTTCCTCGTACAGATGACCACGGACAGGCTCTGTGGCCCCGCAGCCCCCGAACCTGCGGGATGCAGCGCATAGTGATGAAGAACGGGCGCGATGACCTTTGCGATAGCGCTCGCATGTTCTTTTCCGGTAGTACCGGCCGGCCCCGCGTCCAGCCAATAATGCCCCAGTGGCAGGTTTCCATTCCAGAGTACCAGGTAATGCGGACCCGGGGAAAATTGCAGCTCCCCGATATGATCCCACTGCAGGTGATGCACGGTGTATGGACGAAATTTATCCATGGGTAAATGGATTATAGGTTTCCAGCTGCACCTTGAAGTCGGGCCGGACATGTCCCATCCATTTCCCATACCAGGCCGTATTCTCCCGGTGATCCGCCACCTCAAAGGACAAACAGGATTCAAAATAAAAAAGCCTTCGCGTCGTATTGCTCACGAAGACGATCGAAATATAATAGGAACCGTCGTTCAGAAAATTGGCCGGTATCTGGCAGCTTCCGCTGATAAGCCCTTTGGGAAGACGGGTTCGCGGAGAGGCAACGTCGAATATACAGTCGCCGCCAAGGGTGAATAGATGAACTCCGACAATAAGATCAGGATCGTCGAATGCCGGCGGATCATACCAGAACTCCAGTTCCAGCCGCAGGGCCGTCCGTACATCGATCAATTCCTCTTTCCCCGGGTAGGTGGGGATCAGCTCCACCCGCTTTATTCGGATATGCTCATTACCCGGTGCAACGGCCGGCGCACCATACGCCTGCCACAGACACTGGACACAATCCTCCCGGAGATACCGGGCGATCATCGCGGCGGGAGTGCCGCTGTCGGCCAATCTTCCCTTCTCAAGAATAAGAACCCGCTGGCAAAGATTACCCAACGCCTGCAGATTGTGGCTGACGAACAAAACCGTCCTGCCCTTTTTTCCGGAGATCTCCTTCATCTTCCGGAGACACTTTTGCTGAAATTCCGCATCCCCCACGGCCAACACCTCATCCACAATTAGTATCTCCGGCATCAGATGCGCGGCAACCGCAAAAGCCAGCCGGACATACATGCCGCTCGAATATCGCTTCACCGGCGTGTCCAGAAAGGCGCCGACACCGGAAAAATCAACGATCTCGTCAAATTGCGATTGGATCTCCTGCCGGGTCATCCCCAGGATATGGCCGTTCAGGAAAATATTCTCCCGTCCGGTCAGTTCGGAATGAAAACCCGTACCGACCTCAAGCAGGCTCGCGATCCTCCCCCGCCCCCTGATCCGGCCTTCGGTTGGTCGCGTGATCCGCGAAATGATCTTTAATAGAGTCGACTTACCGGCGCCATTCTTTCCGATGAAGCCAACCACTTCTCCTTCCCCGATGGTAAAGCTAATATCCCTTAGCGCCCAGATATGCGCTTCATTTGCGGGCGCCCCATTCGGGGAGGACCCCAGTCTCCGGCGCCACCAATGGCGGACGTCCTCCCGGAACCTGCCCGCACCTTGCGTGCCCAAACGATAATACTTCGAAATGCCTTCGACTTTGATCATGGTCTTGTCCATAAGAAAAAAATAAACGATCAAACAATGTCGGTAAGGCTTGTCTCATGACGTTTGAATAAAGCGATCCCCACGAATAGAACCATCAACACCGTTCCCGCCGCGATCCAGTTATAAACGGCAGGAATAACACCAGGCCCAAAGCACAGCGCCCGGAAAGCTTCTATTAGTGGGGTTAATGGGTTCAACGAGAACCATAGGACGAGACCGGCAGGAACGATGGCCGCCGGATAGAACACCGGACTGGCGAACATCCATAAGCGGAGGATGAATTGCAGGCTATAATCGAGGTCGCGGTATTTTGCCGTCGCCACACTCAGGATAAGCCCCACTCCAAGGCCAAACAGACCGGTCAATAGGAAGACAAAAGGCAGCATGAACCAGCCGGCGCGGGGAGCCGGCAGCTGACCACGCAAATAAAAATAGCCGTATAACAGGATGAAAAGACCCAGCTGTATCGCCAATCTCAAAGAATGGGCCAAAATGCCGCTCAGCGGAACGAGAAGCCGCGGAAACCAAACCTTGCTGAAAATCGCGGCATTGGTAATGAAGGTATACATCGTCCCACTCAGCACATCGGAAAAGAAATTCCAGCAGATGATCCCGGACAGATAAAAAGGAAGCGGCGGAACGCCATTCGTTGAGACCTTCACGATCCGGCCGAAAATGATCCAGTACAGCAACGTCGTCAACACGGGCTGCACCAGTATCCAAAACGGGCCCAGCACCGTCTGTTGATAATTGGCCAGCAGATCGCGCCGCACAAGACGAAAAAGCAGGTCCTTGTACCGCAGGATCGCTCCCAGCTCCCACTTAAACCAATGATACCGTGGGTCGATCTCCCACTCCCATTCCTTTACTTTGGCCAATACGGACTTTTCCGGTTTGCATGCAAATTACGAACCACCCCAGGGGAAAGTACCGGGAGGATATCCTCCCGGTCGCTCCGCAAACCTAGTAGCCCGGATTCTGATACATCCGTTTCGGATCCAGGATGGTCTCATTATAGGGTATTGGATAGAATTCGTCTTTCGTGCTGAAGTTCGCAATATTCGCCAGCCCCCAGTCCGCTGGGTTCTTCCCATGAATATACGTCACGAGGTCATTGATATTAAAGAAACGCAGCAGGTCGAACCAGCGATAGTGCTCAAAAGCCAGCTCGCTACGCCTCTCATGAAGAAGGGCCAGCTTCAAAGTGGGGAACTTGGCGCTATAAGTGGGATCAGCCATCGAAGTAGCATAGTCAGGCATCTTGGATCTCGCCCGCACCATGTTCAGATACTGAATGGCCTGCGCCGTATTTCCCCGGTACAGATTCACCTCGGCCAGCTTTAACACTACGTCGGCGTAACGCATCACCGGAAAATCGTTCCCGCCATAGCCGGTACTATCGACATTCCTGTCCCGGTACTTGGTGACATACCAGTCCTTCACGGTTTTGAAAGTATCATAACGGATCGAGAAACTGTCCCGCAAATCGGTAGGCTCATATTCCTTTACAAGATCATGGGTTACATTATACCCAACGCCACTCTGCTTCTTTTTCGTGTTGATAAACTCCCCGGCCGCCTGCGCATCGGCCGCAATGTTCGAGTGATAGGTGATATCAGATGCCAGGTATACCAGCTGAAAGATCAATTCGGGACAGGTAGCCTTCTTGGTCACGTCAAAAACATCCGTGTAAGGGATCGCCGTCAGATCCGTGAACGTCCGTTCGTTCCAGCAGGCATTCAGATAATACTCGGCGCTGTCCAGATCGGAATTGGGAGCCGTCCCGTTATTTCCGCCGTCAAGCGTCGCATACTTCGTCAGGTAAACGGTCCCCAACAGGGAATGCACCGCCTGCATCGATGCATGCCCGCGATTGCCCGCCGGCTGACGGATCGGCAGATTGCTCTTTGTTGCATCGACCAGGTCGGCAACGATCTGATTGTACACCTGCGCCGCCGGCGCCCTGTAGGTGGCAGCCGTGATCTGCGCGGTGGTGGTCAACGGCACGGTCGTCATCGGGATATCTCCGAACTCCCTTACAAGATCAAACAACTGTAAAGCCCGCAGGAACTTCGCTTCCGCCACATACGTCGGCTTCAGGCTGTCGGTGAATTTTACCTTGTCGATATTGGCCAGCAGGAGATTGCACTGCGCGATCGACAGGTACATCTGCTTCCAATGGGTGTAGAGATAGGAATTCGTTGGCAGCAGGGAGAAATTGTTGAACTGGAACGGCTCGCCGGCATTCGATTGGTTGTCGTTCGTCCCCGTGTCATCGGACCGCTGATCCGTATACAGGTCGCTCTCCTCACCCATCGCATTATTGTTCTTCATTTCATAGTAACAGCCGTTCAGCGCCAACAGGACATCGGTCTCAGAGGTAAAGAACGCGGGAACCGTTACGGCATTCGGGTTAGTCTGCTCCAGGAAGCTCTTCTTGCAGCTGCAGAACCCCACCAGCCCCATAAATAGTATTTCGAAATATTTATTTCTCATTTTTTTATTTTTAAAATGATCAGAACGTTACGTGAACACCCATATTATAGGACCTAACCAACGGATATTCGCCATAATCCACACCAGGCGTCAGGTTGGCCGTGCTGCTCCCGACGCTATAGTTGTAATCCACTTCCGGGTTATAACCCTTGTACTTGGTGATCGTGAACACATTGTTCATCCCTGCATAGACGCGGATCCCGCTAAGCCCGACCCGGTGCAATGCCGCAATATCCGGCAGATTATACCCGATCGAAATATTGGTACACCTAAAAAAGCTTCCGTCCTGCAGATAGAAAGTGGAAAGCCGGGTGCTGTTGCTCTGCGTACCCGCACGTGAAGCACGATACACATGGCCGTCGCCGGGCTCCGATTCCGACCGGTAACGATGTGCAACCTCTTCGTATTGGTTGCCGGAACCTTCCATATTGAACAGGTAATAGTCCTGACCATCCAACACCTGGTTGCCATAGCTGCCAGTGAAGGAAGCGCTGGCGTCTACGGCCTTGTAGCTGGCCGAAAGGTTGAAGCCATAAGTGAACTTCGGATAAGGCGTTCCGATGATCCCCAGGTCACTGGAATTTACGACACCGTCACCATTGACATCCTTGAAATACAGGTCGCCCGGACGAAGCGGATTGGTCTGCGCAAGCGAACGGGGAGGTCCCTGTAATTTATATCCCTTGGGAAAAGACTGGCCGTTCGCCTTGTACACCGCATTATCCGCATTGATACCTGCCGTATCCTTGGCCCGGACCATACCGGCGACCTTATATCCATAGAACATCCCGATTGGCTGACCCGTTTCCGTGATGTGCGTAATATACTGCCGCTCGGCGCCGCCCACGCTGATGATCGTGCTGGCTCCGCCAAGATTAAGCACCTTATTACGGTTGATCGAGATATTCCCGCTCATATTGAAGTTGAAGCCATTCTTGCTCTGGATCACCTTACCATCCACCTGGATATCGAAACCGCTGTTCCTGATCTTCGAGTTCCGCAGGTTGGTAAGGATCGAAGGAGCACCCGAAACGGCAGAGATATTGTTTTGCACCAGCAGGTTGTAACTCCGGCTGTCGTAGTAGTTCGCGATGATCTGTACCCTGTCATGGAACAGGCCGAGATCAAGACCGACATTGTACTGCGAGGTAGCTTCCCATTCCAGGTTACGATCCCTTACCGTATCCATATGATAGGCCTGGGAGATCACGTTGTTTCCAAAGATGACGCCCGAAGGACTGTTGAAGGTCTGCACCGTGTTGTAATTTCCGATATTGTTGTTCCCACTGAGCCCCCAGCTCGCCCGGAGACGCAGCGTAGTATGCTCTTCCAGCCAACCGCGATAGAAATTCTCCTTCGAAATGGTCCAACCGCCGCTGACCGAGGGGAATATCGCCCACTTATTAGCCTCGCCAAACCGCGAAGACCCATCCGTCCGGAACGATCCCGTCAGGTAATATTTACCCTCATAGTTGTATTGAGCGCGGGCGAGATAGGAATTAAGTGTATAGGCACTCTTCCCCGTCCCGGTTAGAATCGTGATCTGACCCGGCGTACCCGCGGTCACCTCCGGCACGAGGTCATTCTGGAAACCCTTGGCAGTGATCCCGAAGATATCGCTGTTGGTCTGCTGCGACGTGTAGCCCGCCAATATATTGATCGCATGAGGTCCGAAATGCCGGTCATAGGTGAGCGTGAACTCGGCCAATTGGTCCTTCTGGTTGACCGTTTGCGCCACGGCATTTGCCGCCGCGATCGAAGCCGTCGAAAATGGCGGGAAAGTACCACTGCTCAACGAGGTCGGGAGATAATAGTCATATTTTTCGCTATAGGTCTGCAATCCCAGGTTGGTCTTGAAAACTAAATGCGGGATCAGCTCATACGTGGCAAAAGCATTATAGGTGGCCCGGTTGCCTTGCCGCTTGATCTGTGTCATCTTGGCCGTGGCAATGGGATTCTCGATCGACTGGTATCCAAACTGCGCAGACTCGCTGGCGGCCAGGTATTGCGCGATACTGCCATCCGGATTGTAAGCAGGAAACGTCGGCATATAGATCAGTGCACCAAATGCCGGGCTATGGTCCCACCGGCCCTCCTGGGTCTCATGATTGGTATTGCCGGTATAGGACAGGCTGGCGCCCACTTTCAGCTTGTCACTGACGTCGCCATCGATATTGGCGCGGAAGTTCACCCGCTGCTGGCTCGTGTTCAGCATGATCCCGTCCTGGCTTTGATAATCGCCGCTGATCATATAGCGAACCTTCTCCGTACCCCCCGAAAAAGCAAGGTTATGACGATTGAACGGCGCATTCCGGTACAACTCATCCTGCCAGTCGGTATTTATCTTCTGCGGTATCGCCTTACCCGTGGTAAAGTCATATAGCTCGGTAGGAATGCTCACCGACGAACCGTTGCCCACCCGGGCGACGCGCGTAGCGTTATCGTCAAGATACATATTGTCGTTCCACGCAAGCCCCTGGTTCTGGACAAGGTCCTTATAGCTGTCGTTACGGCCGTCGATCACCAGCTGCGCAAACTGGTTAGCATTGAGCAGCTTCACCTTATGCGCCAGTTGGTTGACCCCATACTGGTAATCATATTCCAGCTTCGATTTACCGGCCCGGCCCCGCTTCGTCGTGATCAGCACCACGCCGCCCGAAGCCCGCGAACCATAGATCGCCGCCGAAGCCGCATCCTTCAGGATATCGACCGACTCGATGTCGTTGGGGTTGATATAAACATCGGCGCCCGCTGGATAACCGTCGATGACATAAAGCGGATCGGCGCTGGCATTAAATGAGCCTACCCCCCGGACCCTGATCTTCGGGCTGGCATATGGCGACCCATCGGTCTGCGACACGACCACACCGGCAACCTTACCCACCAGCCCCTGGCCAACGGTCGGCGCGGATACGTTCAGCTCACTGGCCTTAACGCTCGCAACGGCGCCGGTAAAATCGCTTTTCCGCATCTTCTGATAACCCACGAACACCACTTCGTTCAATGCATCACGCCCCTGGTGCATCCGGATATTCAGCGGGCTGACACCCTTTACAAGCACATCCTGCGTGTTATAGCCGATAGAGGATATCTCCAGGTGCTCCCCAGCCATGGCCGTAATAGAATAGTGACCGTTGTCATCGCTGACCACGGAGTTCTGCGTCCCCTTAATGTTCACCGTGGCGGCACGGACAGGCTGACCGTTCTCATCGGTCACGAAGCCTTCGATCTTCCGGCCGCCGGCCATCGGGGCGTCGGAAGTGGAATTCAAAGGCACATATTTCAGGGTAAGGTTCGTTCCATCGAGCAGGTAATGCAATCCGTACTGCTTCTGCAAAACTTCCAGCGCGTCCTGCAGGTTCCCCGATTTCAATTGGATCCTGTCGATCTTCACTTTCTCCAGGACTTCCTGGCTGTACGTAAAATTCACCGTGGGCGCCTGCTGTTGCAGCGCCGCAACGACCTTGCTCAGATCCGTTCTCTTCAGATCGAGCCTGATCGTCTGGGCCCATCCTCTTTGTCCCAACACCAGGAACATCAGGAGCAGCCCACACCCCATAAAGCTGCATTTTAGTTTTCTTGTCATACCGTTTCGAGTTGTTGTTTTAAGTTATTTTACGTGTAAAGTATCTCCGGCCCTGGTAAAATGAAGGTCCCAGCCAAACGACAGTGACTGTAAAACTTTCTCCAGCGCTGTATTATCGAATCTTGCCGTGATGGTCCTGTTGGTTATCGAATGGTCATAAATAATATGCAATCCATAGCGCGCCTCGATCTGCGCCAGCGCCTCCTTCAGCGGCGTCTTGTAGAACACCATCCGGCCCACAGTCCAGACATCCATATCTCCCATTGCCTCTTCCAACACCTGCCCGCTGCCCGACTCCCTGTCATAGATCATCAACTCGCCCGGCAACAGCACCTTTTGCACCTTATCTCCGTATTCGATCGCCACCTTGCCGCTCTTCAGCGAAATGCGCAGTTCGCCCGCCTCCGGATAGGCCGATATATTAAAGGATGTGCCGAACACCTTGGTGGAAGTATTCCCCGCCAGCACCACGAAAGGATGAGCCGCATCATGCTGCACTTCGAAAAAGGCTTCTCCGCTGAGCCTGACCTCCCGGTTAGTGACAAAATCGGCAGGGAAGGACAGATGAGTTGCGGAATTGAGCCAGACGACCGAGCTGTCGGGAAGCCGCAGCTTCCGCACTTGCTGATAACCGGTAGAGATGGTCGTATAAGCCACAGGACGCTTCGGCCCTGTGCGAAGGCCTTTTTTATTCCACTGTATCCAGATCCCGCCTGAGACCATGATCATCCCGGCCCAGACGGCGGCATATCGCAAAACCTTCCGGTCTCGAAGCCGGTTCTCCGGCTCCTTTCCCAATTCAGGGTTTTCGCGGAAAGCAATTTTTTCCCACAGCTCTTGCACAAGCCGCTGCTCATCGGCTTCCGAAAGCAATCGTGCCGCATCTTTCTTGAGAGTCAACCGGTCATACCATTTTTCCAACAGCGCCGCTTCTTCATCCGTACAGGTGCCCTTGATATACCGCTCTAACAACTCCTTGATTGATTCTTGATACATACGTATCTAAGTCTTCCGATCAAAAAGAAAGAACTACTTGGAAAAGGGGAATTAATACTCAGGTAATATTGCAAGCCGAAAAGCTCGTGGCTTTTCTAGAGGAAAAAAGCCGACAGCCGCACGGCGGCGTTCCGCAATCTCTTGCGGATCTTTTGAAGATGATTCTTTACGGTATAGGGACTGACAAGTAGTTCTTCGGAGATTTCGCGGATACTCTTACCCTGCTCCGCACTCAGCAGGTACACTCTTTTCATTTGCGCAGGCAACTGCTCCAGCTCGGACGACACGATCGCTTCCCGGGTAGCCAGATCCTCTTCCAAAAAGGCGGCCGTCGATACTGCCTCTTCGTGCATGACAAGCGTCCAGGCCCTCATCTGCTTCTCGGTCAATTGCTTCTCCCGGAGCCGGTCGAAGATCTTGTAGCGGGCCATGCTGTATAGATAGGAAAAAACTTCATTTTTTATCTGGATCCTCGCCCGCTTATCCCACAGATCAAGAAAGACTTCCTGTAGGATATCCTCTGCCTCTTCGGCGTCATCCGCCCACTTATAGATGGCTCCCAACAGGGCGTGCAGGGTACGCCTGTACAGGTGCTCAAACGCAGTTCTGTCGTCCTCCTGCGAAATAAGCCGCCAAAGCTCTTTATCGCTGCGCCGGTCCGATTGCATGTCGCCTTACCAGTTTATATCTATAAAATTGACATTCCCCCTACGGGAAGAGGTCACTGCTACTCCTTTCGAAAGCGTGGAAAGGAATGAAAACCCCTCCAGCTCGTCACCCCGGTCGATGGTATCGATCATCGTCACAACTTCTGCCTTACCGGTTTCCAGGGATTTGTTCAGATCGACGAAGGTAAACCGCCACTTGCGCCCTTCCACCTGGTTCTGGATCAACAACAGCAGCCCCTTCGATGCGATCCACTGCATGTTCTGCACCCACGGGCCGCAGGTGAACTTCTTGTACAAGACGCCCTTATCGGTCGTCTTTCGGGCATGCGCCAGAACCGCCGGATCATACAGCCGCACCTCATTGGCCCGGTTGCCATAGTCGGCAGTCGCTACATACCATTTATGGTTGTATTCCACATACTCCGGACGCGTGCCCTGGATACAGGCATCATCCTCGATCACATTCTTCAGATTCCCCCGGTCCAGGGTTCCCGTACGTTGCAGCCCCGGCCAGTCGATACAATATATTATGGCCTTCCATTTATTGGTAGCCCTGTCCAGCAATACACTATTGCCCATAAAGACGGGATCCTTCCCGTGCATCGCAAGACCCGTGGGGTGATTGATGACATCCGTATCATTGAGAGTGAGCTGGTACTCCTTACCGGTGTATCGAAGGGAGTCCCCCGCAACATCGAACTCCCTGATCATCCCGACCTCCCGGTCCCCATACAGATAGGCCTTCCCATTCTGCCACGAGATACCCTGGCAGGCCCCCAATGAATCGATGGTAAGTGAGTGGGATAATTGCATCTCTGGCTTACCCGGGTCAGATCGGTCAAAGGCCGCGGGTGCCGCACAAAGCCCGGAGAAGAGAAGCAGGAGTAAAGGTCTCATAAGTTTTGCAAAGATTGCCCATTTTCATTCGCACCCTTTTTTTAAGGTGTTATGGTTGGATTAGGGAATGTTGAAATAATTATTAATTCCTCCGGAGTGGGTAGTTCTTTTGTTCTTTTCGTAGACTACTAAAAAAATCACTAAAAATGATACTCGCTTCCAACAAGTTCATGCTCCTTGTAGTGTTTTTTCTGATCCTTTCCGCTCAGAGCTTTTCACAGCCCCGAACCGTCGCCGACAAGAATTTCTATTGGTTCTCGGCTATCGCCCGGACCCCGGCCATCCAACATCTCCTGGCGGCTGACCCCGCCCTGAACGATCTCTGCAAAACGCGCCAGGCCCTCCTTCGCTCCCACGCGACCGACACCTGCAACTGGGCCCCCTCCCTGGTAACCGACTTCCGTTTCACCGCCACCGATTCCGCCGAAGTCGCAAAGGCCCTGCTCACCCTCTACCACGCACACACCGCCGCCTTCAACGACCTGATCGATCACCAGTTGCGACCCTCCCACTGTTATCAACGCTTTTCCGCCGGCAGCAACGAAACCTTTCTCTTGAACGTCTGGTCCCAGACCACCGTCGGCATCAACTATATCATCGACCAATACGGCCTGGGGAAGCGACTCAGATATCCCTCCATCGACTCCGTCACCTATGACGTCAATAGCCGCTACTACCGGGCGGCGCTAAAAGAGATGTTTGCTTACCTCAGCGAGAAGACCGACTCGATGAGCCTTTTCTATCAACCCTCGCTTTTCATCGCCCTGCAGCTGATGGATCTCAACGACCGGGATGAGGCCGCCCGATTCGAACCCCTCGAAGCGGGCGAGAACAAAGCAGCCTTCGCGGCTGTCCAGTTGACGGATTGGTCAAAATATAAATATGCGACCATCGTAGTACCGGGTGAAGGCCCCGAACTGACTACCGTCGCCCTCGACCCCATGGGCCGGATGCGTTGCAACCTCGCCGCCGACCGCTACCGCAAAGGTCTTGCCCCCTTTATCATCGTCAGCGGCGGCTTCGTTCACCCCTTCCAAACCCCCTACGCCGAGGCATTCGAGATGAAGAAATACCTCCTTACCCAGGGGATCCCTGAAAGCGCCATCATCATCGAACCCCATGCCCGCCATACCACCACCAACCTTCGTAACGCCAACCGCCTCATGATCCGCTACGGCATCCCTATCACGACGCCATCCATTATCGTTAGCACAAAATCGCAGATCGACTACATCGATCTCCCCCAGTATCGCTTCGAGCAGCGCAACCTGCATGAACTCGGCTATTTACCCTATAAGGAGAAACAACGGGTTGGCACCCACGAAGTAAGCTATTACCCCGTAATGGAATCCCTGCATATGGACCCCTATGATCCCCTGGACCCGTAAAGGCTCGCAAATTGCTTACCTTAAGGATCTAAACACACACTTGTATATGAAAAGAAAAACCTTCTCCATCCCGCTTGCCTTGTCATTACTATTGGTCACCTGTACCAAGAACGACAAAAACAAAACCACGACCGATCCGGACCTGTCCCCAAAAACCTCCGCATCCGTCACCCCGCTGGGAGCAGCCGTCACCACTCCCTTCATCACCGCCTATGTGGAAGTCAACTCCAACAGCTTCCACAATCCCGGTTGCTACACGTATGGAAGTCCCGCTAAACAGGACTTCACCTTCGCCGCTATCTTCGCCGCGAACATCAATGCCGATGCGAACGGCAAGCCCATCCTGTATTTCAATCCCCAGGTGCAAAGCACCCTCAATTCCGGGAATGTCGCCTATCTGCAGTCGCTGGGGATAAAAGTGCTGCTCACCGTGCTCGGCAACCACGAAAACGCAGGCTGGGGCTGCTTTACCACCTATGCCCAGGCCGACAGCTTCGCCGTCCAGTGTAAGAACGCCGTCAATCAGTATGGCCTCGACGGCATCGATATCGATGATGAGTATTCCACCTGCACGACAAACACCAGCTCCCTGGTCATCGCCCTCTCCGCCCTCCGCGCCGAGCTGGGCACTACCAAATACCTTACAAAGGCCCTCTTCAGCGACACGCAGTATTTCAGCGCCACGTATAATGGCAAAAAGGCCGGCGATATCCTCGACTATGGATGGGAAATGAGCTACGGGAATACGAACTATTCCGGCCGCCTCGCCCCCTACGTCAGCGCCGGAATGGCAAAAACAAAATTGGGTATCGGGGTAGATATCGGTGGAACCGATGAGACCACCGCCGCCAATTTCGTAAAGAACAACGGCTATGCCGCCGTGATGACCTACAATGTCAGCACGACATCCCAGACCAATCTGAGCAAAGTGACAAAGGCCCTCTATAGCAACAAAGCCACAAACGTCACCGCTAATTGCCTCCAATAAAAAAAGGCCGCCCTCGCAAGCTGGGCCCATACTGGGCCCGATGCCGGCAAGGGCGGCCATTCTCTATTTCAATCCATCTAACAACGCCGTCCCAACCGGTACCCCCCATCCCGTCACCGCATCATAACCCGGCCCGGCGGAATACCCGCCGATCGACGCCGTAGCATTATTACCCGAAGTGATATCCCTGCAACCGGACTGCCCCAGCGTCTTACCGTCTGCACCTGCCTGGTACAACAACGGATTCAGATAGCCTACCGGTTTTCCAAGACTGGCATTGATCAGCGCGATCAGCGAAGCCCAAAGCGGCGCCGAAGCGCTGGTGCCGCCGCTGGCCCCACCCTGCCCGTCCACCACCATCCAATATCCCGTATTCGCGCTGGCATCCGCCGCCACATCCGGCACGATCCGCCCCTCGATCGACCCCGGGTTTACCGCGTCGATTGTCATCGTCTGCCAGGAAGGCCGGTCAAAATAAGTGCTCACCCCTCCGCCGGTGCTGCCGCCGTTATCTTTCCGCAGTCCGTCCCCATCCTTCCAGGCCGTTTCTGTAATGACCCCCGTGGCCGATCGTTTCAACGTAGTGCCGCCTACCGCGAGAACATACGGACTCGAAGAGGGAAAGTCGACATGCGCATGACCATCGCCAACCTCGTCATCCGAACCATCGTCTCCCGCCGCGACACAGATCGTCACCCCAAGCAGCGCCGCCGCCTTCAAGGAATCGTTGATGGCATCGAGTGCGCCATCCGTCCAGGCCCCGGGGGCGTCCTCCGCATAACCCCAGCTGATGGAGAGCACGCTGATCGGATTCTGTTCATCATGAATGGCCGTGTCGATCGCATTGACCCACCCGCCTTCATCAAAAGTGGAGAAATAAACCACGATATTGGCCTTGGGACAGACCCCGGCCACCACTTCCACGTCGAGCATCACTTCCCCCTCCGCCCCATCCCGCTGATTCGTGGGCGTATTGTTCACCGATACCAAATTCACCTCCGGAACAGCGACATTCGCATTCCGACAGAAAGCGGCAAGATCATCCGCAAAAAATCCGCCGCCAAATTCCAACAGCCCCACCGTCTGACCCGCCCCATCCCCGGATGGGAAGGAATAGATCGTCGCCAACTCCGCCGGATAGAACCAGCTCCGGTTTGCCGCCGCACGCTCCGCCAACGTAAGCGAGGCCGTCCTCCGCCGCAACGGTCGCCGCTTGACCATCTTCCGGTTGTCCAATCCGAACACCGCCAGAATGATCCCCGCCAGCTCGGCCGGCACATGAATATCACCTTTTCGGCCCCTGTAATTTCCCCTCGGATGAGAATAATGGAAAAGCCGCACCTGGAAGATCGATTCCACCACAGCAGCCGTTCCCCCCGCCCGAACCGTACACGCCGCCGCATCCTCTTTCAGAATTTTCATCCCCAACCCCGTAAGCACGGCCCTCACCTTCCCGATATCCGCCGGATCGGCCCCATACTGCGCCCGCAGATCGGCCCTGCTAAACACCTTCACCCCCTTGGCGCCGCCTCCGCTCCCCGGCTCCGGCAACACCTTCTTCCTCCTCAACTTGATCGTCAGCTCCAGCCACTCATCGGGATCGGCCACGCCCAACACCTGCGCGCCCGGCCGCAACTCCCTCCAACTCCCTTCCAAAAGAACATGCGCCCCGCCACCCGAAGCTCCCCCCGTTTTTTCTTGCGTTTGTGATTTCATGAGATAACATTTTCCACAAACCGCCCAAATTTCGTGCTGAGATCACCTCCTGTTCCAATTTATTTTTGCACCTCCACGTCCATCCCGAGTTCCTGCTCCAACTCTTCTATGACCATTCCGTAAAACAAGTACCACTATTTAATATAGAAGAGATTAGTCCGCGAAACCCCCTATTCCTCCCCCGGATGATACCTCTTCTCCACATGCTGCTCCACCTCCTCCGGATAAAACAGCACATCCTTGAACTGCCCATTCAAATACATCGCCGCCTGGTCGCCAAAATGCGGCGAAGCCGGATCACTACTCTCACCCCCGGTGACAATTGTCCTGGCCTTCACCCTCTTGCCAAACTCAACAGCAGCAATGAAACTATTCCCCGACACCCCATAACGCTTCCGGGTACCCGGCATCACCCGGCTCACAAAAGAAGGCAGCTCACCAAACGCCGAAGACACCAGCCCCACCGGAAGACTCGGCTTGCGGTCATCATAGGTCTCGACAATCTTCCCCGTCAGTCGCTGATACCGGCAAACCTCGCCCCATTCGATCTTCCAGCTGCCATATTGCTTCCGTAGCTCATTCACGACAGCGGCAAATTCGGCAAGCTTTTGCTCCGGGGTACTCCGTTCTATTTCCATTTCGACATTCCCAACGGCGTTAGAAGCCTCCTCTCCCGTTCTCGGCCTCGGCGCATACTGCGCCATCCGCGTTCCCCAATCCACAGCCAGGTTGGTGGCAACGGAACGAACGCCCGACCGGCGATCCCATTTCTGCAACACGGCAATAGGCTCCTGCAGCGCCTTACGCATACTGTCCGGAGCCGCCGCATAAGCGGCAAAAAGCGAGGGCAGCAGGACGTCGAACGCCGGCAGATAATGATCATACCCCTTGGCCGTAAGACTATCCAGTGTAAAATTACTGGCGACACTCAGCAGTCGTACCGCATTCAACGCCCGGAAATTCTCTCCGTCAGGCGCCATGTACGCAGGATATTTCCTCCGCTCCGGACTGCTGTTGCCCGAGATGGAGTAAGGCGTGGAATTGCAGTTCTGGATCCACCCCGTGGCAGGATTGTAAACGTGAACAATCTCATCCAGCTCATGAAGACCCTTCCATTCGGTGGCGGCAATACTCCCATCCACCGGCTGGCTCCAATCGTAAGAAGGATCCCGCCTGGGCATAAAGTTGCCATGCCAGTAAGCGATATTCCCCTGGTCATCCGCATAGACAGTATTGTTGGTCGTATTGGCCCGGAGGTCCATGGCCTTCTTGTACTCGTCAAAGGTATTGGCCTTGGTGATCAGCCACGCCTCTTCCAGCGCATTCAGGCTCCGGTTGTATTCCTTCAGGCTAAGCCATTTCCCCTCGCGGCTGGCCATCACAGGCCCGTGATCCGTATAATAACCTTTTACCGGCAGGACCTGCACCGCGTCATCTTTCTTGTAATACACCATAACGTCCTTTGTCCTTACAGGCTTGATCTGCCCCTCGTATTCATACACCCAACCGGACCCCTCCTGTTTCACCTTTTCCGCATACAGATCGGCCACATCGGCATAGCTGGACGTATGCATCCAACCGCAATGTGCGTTGAATCCCTGGTAGATAAAGAACTGCCCCCACGTGACGGCCCCATAGGCGTTCAAACCTTCCTCACTCACCAGCTGGCATTCCATCCGGAAGTAAAAGGGAACATGCGGGTTGATATACAGCTCCGTCGCCTCCGATGCGGTCCGGAACCCCGCAAGGGCAAAACCATTGGAACCATGCTCCTGCTCATCGGATAGCTCGCCGTGAGGTTCCTCCTTCGGCTCATGCCCGCCTCCCTCTCCCTTGCTCGGAGAAACGCCAATACCCCGATCCTCCAAAACCATTCTTTCGACGTCCGGGGCTACGGCGCGGGGCGCTGCCTTTGCAATCGCATGCGACTGGCTGTAGAAATTCCTGATCTCATCCATCCGGACCCCGCCCAGGCTGGTCGCCGAGACGCTGCCGTCAGTGAACATCAACGCATACCACGGTTCGAAATGTTTCAACACCAACGGTACGGTTCCGGGATTTTTGTACAGGTAGTAATTCACCCCATCGGCAAAGGCATCCAGCAACTGGTGCATCCAGACCGGGCTATGTTCATAATCCGCTTTTGCCTGCACGCTGTCATATATCAGCCGCATCATAACGTCTGTATAGAGATAGCTGTCCCCATAAGCCTCCGACTGGCGTCCCAGCATCTCGAGATAGTTCTTTTCCACCCGGGGAAAATCTTCCTGGCACTCGGCATACAATAGCCCGAACACCGCGGCGGCATCCGTTTTGCCATAAATATGAGGAACGCCCCATTTATCCCGGACGATCGTTACCTGCTTCGCTTCCTGCTCACAACGCTGCCGGTCCGCAGCAGAAAAACTCTGTGCGGAAGCGAACATCGGCAAAATGACTCCGGAGAATAAGGAAAATAGTATCCAGCGGCGGCAGCCCGCTGACATCGACTGTTTATTCATCCCCCTAATTTAACGTAATTTTGAATATGCCCGACTCATCCGAAATAGCAGTTCCCAAGCCAGGAATCACCCGGCTGCCGATACAAAAAATAAAGGGAGACTCCCTCCAGGCGACATCAGACCCTGTCGCGATCGAAGACCCTCTGGAGATCCGGATTCAATACGGCCCCGCCGGCCGCAGGCAGGAGCAAAGTCTCTCCGTCACCATGCGCACCCCGGGTAACGACGAAGAGCTCGCCCTCGGCTGGCTGTATACCGAAGGCATCGTCCAAACGACCGCAAAGGACGTCCTGACCCGATCCACCCCAAATACCATCACCATCCTCCTGCCGGAAGGCCCGGCACCCGATCTCTCCCGCTCCCAACGCCATTCCTACACCAGCTCCAGCTGCGGCGTCTGTGGCAAGACTTCCCTGGACAGCCTCCAGGCCGATATCCCCAAAACCGCGGATACCGGACTCGCCATCCCCGCCACCCTCCTGTACTCTCTCCCGAACCTCCTCCGGGAAAGCCAGGACATCTTCGACGCCACCGGCGGTCTCCATGCCGCAGGTCTCTTCGATCACCAGGGCCGTCTCATGGCTCTCCGCGAAGACATCGGCCGCCATAACGCCCTCGACAAGCTCATCGGCCATGCCGCGCAACAGCAATGGCTCCCCGCATCGCAAACGATCCTGCTGCTCAGCGGCCGCGCCTGCTTTGAGCTCATTCAAAAAGCCGCCATCGCCGGTATAAAAATGGTAGTTGCCGTAGGGCCGCCTTCCAGCCTGGCCGTAAAACACGCCGAAGACACCGGTATCACCCTGGTAGGCTTCCTCCGGCAACAACGGTTCAACATCTACTCCGGCGCCCACCGTATCCACATATAAAACCACAATTATGAATGAGCTTCCCTCCGCCGAAAATCCCACCGACCTCACCGGCCTCCACACCGGTCACATCCGCCATAAAGCCGTCGGCCTCTCCGCCATCGTCTCCAGCTTCCGCCACGCGATCGGCGAAGCCGGCCTCGCCCGCGGCCTGAAAGCACTCGCCCACATGAACCAGAAAGGCGGCTTCGACTGCCCCAGCTGCGCCTGGCCCGATCCCGACGACGACCGCTCGGGCATAGCCGAATACTGCGAGAACGGCGCAAAGGCCGTCGCCGAAGAAGCCACTACAAAAAAGCTTACCCCCGACTTCTTCAAAGAGAATTCAATACAGGAACTCGCACAACTCACCGACTACCACCTCGGCGGCAAAGGCCGCATCGCCCAGCCCATGTACCTCCCCAAAGGTGCAACCCACTACCAGCCAATTTCCTGGGACGACGCCTTCAAACACATCGCCAGCCACCTCAACGCCCTGCCCTCAAAAGATGCGGCCGTCTTCTACACCTCCGGCCGCACGAGCAATGAAGCCGCATTCCTCTACCAGCTCTTCGCCCGCGAATACGGCACCAACAACCTCCCGGACTGCTCCAATATGTGCCACGAATCCAGCGGAGTTGCCCTCGGAGAATCCCTCGGCCTCGGTAAGGGCTCGGTAACCCTCGAAGACCTCCACGAGGCGGAAGTCATCGTCATCATGGGCCAGAACCCGGGTACCAACGCCCCACGCATGCTCACCGCCCTGCAAAAAGCAAAGAACAATGGCGCCACTATCATCTCCATCAACCCGCTACCCGAGACCGGCCTCATGGCCTTCAACAACCCACAGCAGCTAAAAGGCATCCTCGGCATCGCTACCCCGCTGACGGACCTCTACCTCCCCATAAAGCTCAATGGCGATATGGCCCTGCTCCAGGCCATCGAGCTTCTTCTCTGGCAGGAAGAGCAAAAAGCCCCCGGCGCCGCCTTCGATCTCGAATTCATACAAAAGAATACCGCCGGCTATGAGGCATTCATCCAACACATCCAAAAGGTCTCCCTGCCCGGTTGCGCAGCAGCCTCTGGTATCTCAATAGAAGGGATCACAAAGGCAGCCGAAATCATAAAACACAAAAAGAAGATCATCATCTGCTGGGCCATGGGCCTCACGCAACATACAAACGCCGTCGACACGATAAAAGAGATCGCCAACCTCCTGCTTTTAAAAGGCAGCATCGGCAAACCCGGCGCCGGCACCTGTCCCGTCCGCGGTCACAGCAACGTACAGGGCGACCGTACCGTAGGCATATGGGAACGGCCCACTCAAAAGTTCCTCGACTCCATCGAAAAGGTCTTCAACTTTCAGCCCCCCAGAAACCATGGCTATGACGTCGTCAACGCCATAAAAGCCATGCACGATGGTAAGGCGAGCGTCTTCTTCGCCATGGGCGGAAACTTTTTATCCGCCACCCCCGACACCGAATACACCGCGGATGCCCTCCGCCGCTGCCGTCTGACCGTCCACGTTTCGACAAAACTCAACCGCAGTCACCTCGTCCACGGGGAAGAAGCCCTTATCCTGCCCTGTCTCGCCCGTAGCGATCGCGACTTTACCGGCGCCCGCGAACAATTCGTTACCTGCGAAAATTCCATGGGCGTGGTCCAGTCCTCAAAAGGGGTGCTCACACCCGTATCGGACCTCCTTTTGAGCGAACCGGCGATCGTTTGTAAGCTCGCCAAAGCCACTATAAAGAACACAAAGGTGAATTGGGACGCCTATGAACAGGACTATGACGCTATCCGCACTGACATCGAACGCACCATTCCGGGCTTCGAAAAATACAACGAGCGGGTACGCAAGCCCGGTGGTTTCTACCTGCCGAACGGACCAAGAGAAGGAAAATTCAACACCCCCGATCAAAAAGCACAATTCAATATTGCCAACCCGGCAACGATCACCCTCCAGCCGGGGGAGTTGATGATGATGACGATCCGTAGCCATGATCAGTTCAACACCACCATCTACGGCCTGAACGATCGCTATCGCGGGATATTCAACGAAAGACGGGTGATCTTCCTCAACGAAGAGGACATGCGGCAACAGGATCTCAAGCCCAACGACGTCGTAGACATTTACAGCGCTCATCGCGTGGCAAAAAGCTTCGTCGTTGTCCCCTATCCGATCCCCCGCGATTGCGCGGCGACTTACTATCCCGAAACCAACGTCCTCGTGCCCATCGACAGCGTTGCTAAAAAAAGCAATACGCCGGTCTCCAAGCTCGTCATCATCCGCCTGCAAAAGCCCACAGCCCGGCAGTAACCATTCGTCCGGTCTCTTCAAAAAATGGCCGCGTTTTTGTTTTCTTTCAATGGATAATTTACTGCTCCATCGAAGCGATAGCATCGTGTCCAGGGGGCAGGGGACGAGAATGGGGAATAAGTTCCCCATTCCTTCCACAAATCAAAGAAAAAAAGGATGCAACAAACATGAGTTCTAACTCCAATTATGATCCGGAACGCGGGGGACACTATATCGTTGCCATCGGGGCCTCGGCAGGCGGACTCGAAGCTATCCATGAGCTCTTCGACAGCATGCCCGGCACACCCGATAGCTCGTTCATCATCATCCAGCACCTGTCGCCGGATTACAAAAGCCTGTTGGTCGAGCTGGTGGCCCGGCACACGGATATGAAGGTTTTCGAGGCCACGGATGACCAGGAGATCGAACGAAAATGCGTATACGTTATTCCAAATACAAAATTTATCACCATCCGCAAAGGTCGGCTACAGCTCACCGAAAAGGCGCATCACAAAATGCCGAACAACGCGGTGGACGTCTTTCTCGATTCTCTCGCAAAAGATAAAAGGGAACAAGCCATCGCAGTGATTCTTTCCGGCACGGGAACGGACGGCACAAAAGGCGCGGAAGCCATCAAACGGGAAGGCGGCCTGGTGATCGTCCAGGACCCCGTCACCGCCAAATTCGATGGAATGCCCAACAGTGCAATTGCCGCGGGTAGCGCAGACTTTATCCTGCCCCCGTCCGCCATCTACGCGGAGATCGCCAACCATATCTCCCCACCCTCTTCGATCTTGTACGGAAACGAAAAAAAAGACGACCAGTTCCTCAAGACCGTCTTCGACCTGATCAGAGCGGAATCGGGCGTAGAATTCCAATTTTACAAGACCCCGACGATCATGCGCCGCATCAACAAGCGCATGCTCCAGGGCAGCTTCCGGGATCCGGATAACTATGTCGGCTTCCTCCAGCAGAACAAGGAAGAAGTGAAACAGCTGGGTCAGGATTTCCTCATCGGCGTCACGCGCTTCTTTCGGGATCCGGAAGCCTTCGAAATTCTCAAAGCAAAGGTCATCCCCGCCATCATCGGGGACAAGGAAGACGACGACACGATAAAGATCTGGGTCACCGCCTGCAGTACCGGTGAAGAAGCCTATACCATCGCAATGATCGTCGATGAAGTACTGAACGCTACCTCGAAGAACCTTACGGTAAAGATATTCGCATCGGATATCGACCCGGAAGCCATCCAGTTCGCCTCCATCGGGGAATACCCCATCTCGATCGAAAAGGATATCGAACCCCGGCTGCTGCGCAAGTACTTCACCCGAACGGGCAGGTCGTATATTATAAGTCCACGCATCCGCAAGCAGATCGTCTTCGCCCGGCACAACATTATAAAGGACCCTCCTTTCATTAAGAACGATCTCATCAGCTGCCGCAACATGCTGATCTATATCAGCCCGGCCATGCAACAACGCATATTCTCGTTGTTGCTCTTCGCAGCCGGAAAGGATGGATTCATCTTCCTCGGTCCCACGGAGAACTCCTCGATCATAAAAAAGGACGTAAAGGAGATCAGCGCCCGCTGGAAGATATATAGGAAAACGGCCGAATCGAAGCACGGCTATTATTTTCAGCAAAGCATTCTGGAAAGCTATACCGCCCGGAAAGCGAAGCTCGATGGATCCAACCCGCCAAAGGACACCCGCGGCCAGGCCATTCTCTGGGAGGATTTCAGACAGGTGCTGATGGAGGACCTTAATTTCGTAGTACTCTATATCGACCAAAATTTTGAGATCAGGGAAACCATCGGGCCCTACGAGAAATTCCTGACCCTTCCCCGCCGCCAGCTGCACCTCAATATCCTGCGAATGGTGCCTTCCGGCATCTCCGTTCTTCTAAGCGCCGAGATCCGCAAAGCGGAGCGAACGGGAGAAAAGATACATCTTCGCAACATCCTTTTTAAAAGGGAGGAAGGCAGCGCTTCCATGGAGATCTTCATCCGCCCCGGCGGCCAGGGCACAGACAATGTCTATACCATGATTATGTTACGGGAGTCTGTCCATGAGGATCATCCCGGCAATGGGAATGTCAATAACCACGGCAATGGCCATAACCACGGCAATGGCCACAACAGTGGCAACGGCCACAACCATTCCGCCCACGAACTGCTGAGCCGCGAGGAAGAATACGTCCGGGCCCTGGAATCCGAGCTTACAGAGGCCCGCAACCATCTGCAGCTGGCCATCGAGGACCTGGAATCCACCAACGAAGAGCTCCAATCCACCAATGAAGAACTCCTTTCCGCCAACGAAGAACTCCAAAGCTCCAACGAAGAGTTGCAATCGCTCAATGAAGAGCTCATTACGCTCAATACCGAACACCAGCTAAAGATCAAAGAGCTGCTCGAGGTCAACGACGACCTCAATAATTATTTCCGCAGTACCGACATCGCCCAGGTTTTCCTCGACTCCAGGCTCCTCATTCGTAAATTCAATCCCGCCTCGGTAAAAATGATCAACTTCATCGATACCGATCTGGGCCGTCCCCTCACGCATATCTCGAATAACATCCGCTCGGAAACCCTGTTTTCCGACGTACAATCCGTCCTCAATCACGGCCGCGCCATCGAAAAAGAGGTCCAGCTCCACAGCGGGAGGAACCTGCTCATGCGGATCATGCCCTATCTCACCCACGATGGCAAGAAAGATGGCGTCATCATCGCCTTCGTCGATATCACCACCATCACCGACCTGAACAATATCATCCGCGGGGTATTCAACAGCAGCCCAAGCGCCATCTTCGCCTTCCAGGCAAAACGCGGTCCCGAGGGAAATATCGTGGATTTCACTCTCCTGTCAAGCAACTACGCCGCTAATGCGATGGTCCGCCGTTCGAACGACGACCTGAAGGGGCTAAGTCTGAACGATGAATTTCCACAACTGCTCGTCAACGATCTGCTGATAAGATACGAGGAAGTGGTCAATGGCGGCCGGAACTACCATGACCTCCTCCATTTCCAGGAAGAAGGGAAATGGTACGAGGTGACCATCGTAAAAATGATGGATGGATTCGTAGCCACCTTCACCAACAATACGGAACGCAAACAGGCTGAAGAGAAACTGCGCGCAAGCTACCTGGAGCTGATCACCACCCGGGAAGAGGTCGCCGAACGTACGGCCCAATTGCAACAGCTCAACGAAGCGCTCGAAACCAGCAACCATGACCTCCAACAGTTCGCCTCGATCGCATCTCATGATCTGCAGGAACCCCTGAGAAAGATCCACATGTTCTCAAAAGCGATCCAGGATAGATTCAGCGACCAGCTGCCGGATGACGTAAAGACCTGGTTCGGAAAGATCACCCGCAGCACCGAACGCATGCGGGCCCTTATCATCGATATCCTCAACTATTCGCGACTGTCGGCGGAAGTCCCCGTTTTCCGGCGGACAGACCTGCAGACCATGTTCACCGAAACCCTCGAGGATTTCGAAGTGGCCATCCGCGAAAAACACGCAACGATCACCGCAGGCGCCTTGCCGGAGATCGACCTCATCCCCGGACAATTCCGCCAGGTGCTCCATAACCTGCTCAGCAATGCCCTGAAGTTCAGCCGTCCCGATACTCCACCCGTGATCACCCTCCGGGTCCGGCACATCCAGGACCGGTCTTTCGACAGCCCCGACGATCCCAAAGGCAAATATTGCCGGCTTATTCTCACCGACAACGGTATCGGCTTTGACGAGAAATTCTCGGACGATGTCTTCAAATTATTCCAACGCCTGAACTCGAAGGATAAATTCGAAGGCACGGGCATAGGATTGGCAATAACAAAGAAGATCATCGAACGGCACAACGGCCTCATCGCAGCCCATAGCACCGAGGGGAAAGGAACGCAATTTGATATCATACTACCCCTCGATCATTGATGGGTTAAATGAAGAATATGTTGAAGTACAAGAAAATAGTCCTGGCGGACGATGATGCCGACGACCGGCAGATCTTCGAGGAGGTCCTTCAGGGGATCGACCCCGAAGTCGTAGTCGTCACAGCCGAGAATGGACTCGAGATGGTGGCCCTGCTGGATAAAATGACCGACGACGACCTGCCCGACATGATCATCCTGGACCAGAATATGCCCAAAATGACAGGCAAGGAAAGTCTTATTTTTCTAAAGGAAAGCGAACGTTACCGGAACATCTCGACCATCGTCTATTCCACCTACCAGGTAAGGGATTTTTACCAGGAATGCCTCGAGTTGGGCGCCCAGGACGTTGTCGCCAAACCCGACACCTTACAGGCCTACCGCGACATGATCGAACAGTTCCTCGTCGCCCATTGACTATTCGACTCCTTTTACGCGCATCCTAAGCAGGTATACCCCCTGCGACGCTGTAATAAATAAAGTCCTCCGATCCTTCCCCCCAAAACAAAGATTCGCGGTCCATTGCTCCGGAATGGGAATATGCGCAATTTTTTTTCCCAGGGGATCATACACCGTCACCCCATCCCCAGTCAGATACACATTCCCGCGTTCGTCCAGCGTCATCCCATCGGATCCTTGCATACAAAACAACCGCCGGTCCGTAAGCCGGCCGCGATCGATCGAATACGCATAGGTCTTCCCATCCCCAAGATCAGACACATACAGCGTCTTCCCGTCCGGAGTCCCCACGATCCCGTTCGGCTTCTTCAGATCAGCCACTACCACCACCGGCTCCTTTGCCCCATGCGGCAGATAATACACCTTCTCCCCGTCCAGCTCGGAACGCGTCCGGCTCCAATATGGCCGCTGATAATACGGGTCCGTAAAGAAAATATTCCCCTTCGCATCGATCCATAGATCATTCGGGCCGTTCAGCCGCCGCCCCCCGATATCCTGCAACAACACCTTTACGCCTCTGTCCGGACCGATCGACCACAACTGCTCCCGCTCGTCCGCACAGCTTACCAGCCGGCCCCCAGGATCAAAATACATCCCATTCGACCGCCCCGCGCTGTCCATGAACAACACCAACTCCCCCTCAAGGGTGTATTCCCAGATCTTATTATTGGGCTGATCGGTAAAGAACACATTTCCCGCCTTATCCACCGCCGCCCCTTCCGTAAAAGCAAATTGATGAGAGACCAGCTGCGGCTGGATCGCACCCTCCGCAACCACCGACCCCGAATCAAAAGCAGGAGCCTGGGCCATCGCCCGTCCACAAAAAGTGGCAACACCGATAAAAACAGCCAGCATTCTGAAAAACAAATACCGCATCCTCGATTTTTCAGCAATATAACTCATCCGGTCCCCAGATCCATATACAACGATTTTGTTTAATTATTTTTGTAACTTGGATCAAAATCGTTTCAAAGAATGAGCGGCCTGGCAAGATCTGTAATCCCTTTATTATCAGCCTGGGAGAAATACACCACCGAACAACCGGACGGCGATGTAACAGGTTTTGCAAAATGGGTACTGGCAAATGACCCCGCATCAGCGCAGTCCGAAAACCACCCGCAGACCCAAAACCAGCCCGCCGCAAAACCAGCTCCCGAAACAACAACACCGCTCGACGACACCGCCCAGGGCGCCCTCCTGATCGCCCGCAACCACCGCATCCTCCGCCTCTTTTCAAAGCCCATCATAAAAGACCTCGGCCTCACAAAGGACATGGAGTTCTCCGCCGTGGTCCAGGTCGCCATCATGGACCACCCGAACAAAAAAGAACTCTGCCGCGAACTGCTGATCGAAAACTCCACCGGCGTCGAAATCACCCGGCGTCTCGCGCTGAAAGGTTTCATCGCCGAAAGACCCGACCCCGACGACCGCCGCTCGGCATTGCTCAGTATCACCGATAAAGGAAGAAAGATCCTCGAACAGGGTTATCACCGCCTCTCTCCCGTCCACACCTCCTTCCTTGACGCCCTGGATAAGGAAGAAAAAAGCCTGCTCGTCAGCCTGCTCGCCCGGATCAATAAGTTCCATAGCGACCGGATCAACAGCCACCCCGAAATCCTCGAATAGCGTCCCTAATTGTTTACCTTTATAGGAATGACAAAGAGCCGTATCATAGTACTCGGCCTGCTAACCTTATTTTTCTTCCCCAATGCCTCAATTGCACAGGGCATCCCCCATTTTGTGGAAAAGCTGACCATCAACGAAGGCCTCAGCAGCAACATTATCAGCGACCTCGTCCAGGATGACAACGGATTTCTCTGGATCGCCACACCCGACGGCCTCGACCGCTTCGACGGAACGGAAACCGTTCACTTCATGCACGGACCCGATACGAATTCCCTTCCTCACAGCTATATCAACTGCCTGCTGAAACTTCCCGGCAACGAGCTTGCCATTGGCACTTCGGCCGGCGTCAGCTTCTTTAACACCACCGCCGGCGCCTTTCGAAACTTCTACTCTCATCACCAGCCGGCCCTCGACCTCTACAACAACACGATCACCCAATTGATCGCCGATGCCCGCGGCAACTGCTGGGCCGCCTCCCGCGCATGCATCTATATCTTCAACGCCCGTCACCAGCTGAAAAAGATCATCCCCTCCCCCTTCACCGAATCCAACGCGGCAAGGGAACGGCTCAGTTTCGTGGAAAAGATGATCCCCTTCTCCAATGGGGACGTCCTGCTCTATCTCCACACGGGCTGGGCGCTTTACTCTTCGGCAACGGATAGCCTTATTCGCTATCGGTATCCTCCGCCCCATCTGCCGGTCGGCGACGCCGCCGTCTTTCCCCCAGGCCGGGTCTTCCCGATATTCAGCCGGCACCTGGTTACAATTCCCCCCGGTAAGGATAGCCTGCTCATCTACGATGAACAGGGCCGGAAAGAAAGCAGTTGCTTCTTTCCCTATAACAAATACCCCTTCATCTCCTGGTCCCAGCAGTTGGTGGCCATCGATTCGTCCCGCCTCCTGCTCCTCCTGCACAATTACGGCCTGCTGATCATCCCCCTGACCTGGAACTCCGGCGCCCCACGCCTCACAACGCTTTCTCCCCTGCTCTTCGAGGAAAGCGAATACCAAACGGCTCTCCGGGATCACCAGGGCGACTGGTGGCTGGCAACGACAAAAGAAGGCCTGCAAAAAATTTCACCCTCCCGTCAATATTTCACCGGAACGAGTCTCATCGATCGTCAGACCCAACGGCCCACCCGCTACGAAGTGATGTCCTGCAAGCGCCTGGGAGGCACTCTCTGGGTCTGTACATATGGCGACGGCTTCTTCGAGATCGATCTCGCCACCGGCCGCCAGACCCAGCACAAATTGACCGGCACCGGCGACGATACCTGGTCGAACTTCGTCTGGAACATCAGCCCGCAAAACAAGGATACCCTTTTCCTCGGGACCCAGAAGGGCCTGTTTTGGTACCGGACCGGCACGGGTACGTCCGGCCGGCTCGCCGGTTATGCAGGCAAACCCTCGGCGCTCGATACCGTCGCCATCACTACCCAATACCTCGATAGCCATGGCCTCCTCTGGATGGGCCTCGGAAAAGGGAAAGGATGCTGCATCTACGATCAACGCACCCACCACTTCACCTGGTACCCGGGCAATACCGCCGACGGTTACCCGCTGCGTTATCCGACCGACGTTACGGAGGATGCAAACGACGACCTCTGGTTCACAAACGACGCAAGCACCATCCTCGTCCATTGGGACCGTAAGACCGGTCATTTCACAAAGGTCAGCCTGTCCGCCTCCAACCCAAAACGCACCGGCCCCCTCCGTGGCATCTGCTGCCAGGCGGATACCGTTCTCTGGCTGGGCGATATCACCGGAGGCCTCCTGAGATTCGATCCCCGCAACAAAACAGTGTTGCACTATGACCGTGAACACGGACTGAGCAATTGTCACATCACCGATATCCGGAAAGACGGCCTGAAGCGACTCTGGATGGTGACCGAAGGCGGTCTCGTCTGCTTCGACCCGCGCTCGGAAACCTTCTCCAACTACACACAAAAAGATGGTCTCCCGGTGACCTATCCCACAGGCAATTTCTTTTTCGACACCGCCGGGAAAAGAATGTACGCCGGCGGTCACGGCGCCTGGTTTTATTTCGACCCCGCGAATATCTCCCCCGGACAAACCGCCAAAAAGATCTTTATCACGGCCATGATGGTCAACGGGACGCCCCGCCACCCCGATGGGGATAAATCTCTCGTCTTTCACTCCCAACAGAACGACATTTCCATCCAATACGCCGCAGTCGATCTCGTCGATGGCCCCTCCACCCGCTATCTCTACCGGCTCATCGGCGCCGATACGCATTGGGTGCCGGCAGGCAAACAACGCCAGATCAATTTTAGCCATCTTCCATCGGGACGCTATACATTCCAGGTGAAAGCCGCTGCGCCCGATGCAATGGCGTCCCCTTCCCCGGCCACCATCAACTTCCGCATCGAGCCCCCCTTTGACCAGACCGCGGGGTTCTTCGCTTTGCTCATCGGCATCGCCGCAGCCGGTATCATCACCCTCTATATTTATCGCAAAAGACAATCGGATCGCACCCGCCAGATCCGAAGCGAGATCTCCCGCAACCTCCACGACGAGGTCGGCGCCAACCTGACAAATATTTCCCTCAGCAGCCTGCTGGCCCAGAGACAGCTAAGCAACGAAGAAGCCGTCAGCAGCATCCTCGATCGTATCTACCAGGATAGCCAGCTGGTATCCGAATCCATGCGTGAGATCGTCTGGAGCATCAACCCCGATATCGATACGCTCGGCGAAGCCCTGCCACGAATGCTTCACTACGCCTCGAACCTGCTCGAAGCAAACAGGATCGAGCTTCGGGCCGAGATCATCCCCGAAGTCGAACGCCTCCGCCTGACCATGCGGCAACGCCGGGATTTCTACCTGATCTTCAAGGAAGCCCTGAATAATATGGTCCGGCATTCAAAAGCCACCCGCGCGATGGTTCAATTCTACCTCTCGGGAAGATCGCTGTGCATGAAAATTGCCGATAATGGCACCGGCTTCGACGCCGTCGCCAACGCGACCGGCAATGGCCTCCGGAACATGCGCGAACGCGCCCGCCAACACCGGTGGAAACTGGAGGTCCGGTCCCGCTTCCAGCAAGGGACCACCATCATCCTGGATACCGGATAGCATAAATATGCTATTGACAATCGATCCCCCGCGGCTAATTTTAACCACCAATATGGCCACTACCATTGCCATCTTCGAAGACAACTCCCGGCTCCGCGAAACGCTGACCGTACTGCTGAGCGGCGTAGAAGGGTACGCCGTCTGCGGCGACTACGCGAATTGCTCCAACGCGGCGGACGTCGTCCGGCAACATGAACCCGACGTGGTGATCATGGACATCGATATGCCCGGCGTGGACGGCATCGAAGGCCTCCGCATCATA
>Ga0157372_10000651_pt1 | contig 38151 bp, 35 predicted proteins | sample C55metaG_FD_115307 | JGI IMG/M metagenome (GOLD analysis project Ga0157372, IMG submission 115307) | Corn rhizosphere microbial communities from Kellogg Biological Station, Michigan, USA - C5-5 metaG | ecosystem: Host-associated > Plants > Roots > Rhizosphere > Soil | place: USA: Michigan...
GAAGGCCGCCTTGTGAACCTCGGCTGCGCTACCGGCCACCCTTCATTCGTAATGAGCAACTCGTTCACCAACCAGACTCTTGCACAGCTCGAGCTTTGGCAGAATGCTGATAAATACGAGAACAAAGTATACACACTTCCAAAACACCTCGATGAGAAAGTTGCCCGCTTACACCTGGCAAAGATCAACTGCGAGCTGGATACGTTAACCCCGGAGCAGGCTGCCTACATTGGCGTGGATGTTCAGGGCCCATTCAAATCGGATATGTACAGGTACTAATTCCCATTTCAATTTCAAACAAAAAACGCGCTGCAACACAGCGCGTTTTTTGTTGATTGATCTCATCGAAATTCGGTATTCGTAAATTCGTAAAAATTCGTAATTGGAAGGTTTAGTTATAAATGTGCAGCACACTGCCATCGAAAGTAGTGTTATACGCCTTTAAAGGCGCAGCAGCCGGCCCCTGGAACACAGAGCCGTCGTAGATCGAAAAGCGGGAATGGCAGCAGGTGTCCACAGCCACGATGTTCGTATTGTCAACCACAACGGTAGCGCAGGGTTCGCTCGACTGGTACGTGCAGTTGCGGTCGTAAGCCATAAATTCGGTATTGCTCTTCCTGTACACAAGAATGCCCCGCACGCCCCCGGTGATATAAACCCATCCGCCCACAACGCTTACATTTACAAAGCTGGGATTATTGGTGTAGAGGTAAATGTCCACAGGCACGCTTTCAACATAATTGTTATTGTCCTTGCGGCAGCTGTTGGCAAGAAAGGCCAGGAGTAATAAATAAAACAGCTTTTTCATCGTTCAGTATTATCTAACAAAGCTAAAACAAATTTTTAAAAGAAATATTGTAGCCCCTGCAATGGCATTATTTTTTAATTTCGCAGTGTAAAGTCCCGATCATGAAAAGCTTTTCCGGAAAACTCATTCTTCTCCTTATCTGCCTGCTGCCCTTAGGCATGGCCGCGCAGGAAGCTCCTGCAAAAGAAAAGGCGCCGGCCACTTCGCGCGTGCAGAGAAAAGCTGCCAAAAAGAAATGGAAAGAGCAGCGCAAGATGGAGATGGATCAGAAAAAGGCGGTAAAGCAGCACCACAAGCGGATCCAGACCAAGGAAACCCGCAAGCGCATGAAGCAGGAAAAGAGAAGAAGCGATAAATTGCGGGCAAACAAGCGTGAATTCTTCCTCGTACGCTGGTTCCGGAGGCATTGAAAAATATTTTCTTTAAATTTGCAACTTTATCAGAATTATTTTGTATAATTGCATTGTAATTAGTTATTGAACAACATCCCACCCAATAAACATAGTTGAATAAACTATGTGTTTAGCCAAAAAATTTTAGTGCATTTGCCAATTAATTATCAAGTGCTTGCAGTACCTGATCTAATTGATTTTATTGGTTTCTTAGCGCGCCGATAAGGAATACGTTTTATGAAAATTTTTGTGAGAAAAAATTTTTGTAAAGAAATGTTAAATATTCCTATATTTACGCACTTCATTTTGCACGAATTTATTAAATAACATAAAAATATGCTACGTAAATTACTTTCAACATTGTCTATCGTTGTTGCATCAGCAGGGCTGTTGCTGGCACAGAACGAGTCTTCTCTTAAAGTAAAGCTGATCGATAAAACAACGAAGGAAACAATTCCTTTTGCAAACGTTGTTGTTGAAATGGGCGGTATCCAGGCAGGTATCGGTACAACCAACATTGATGGTGAAGTTACGATCAAGCCGCTGAACCCCGGTAAATATAACGTGAAGGCAACGTATGTTGGTTACCAGGCCGTGCAGATGGAGAACATCAACGTGGCAGTTGGTAAAACAGTTTATCTGAACATTGAAATGGCAGCGGGCCAGCAGCTCGATGTTGTGGAGATCATTGAATATTCCGAGCCGCTCATCGATCCGGATACCAAATCCGGTGGAACTGTTACCCGTGAGGAGTACCAGAACATGGCGACCAAGAACATCAACTCCGTTGCAGCAACTACAGCAGGTGTGTACCAGCAGGATGAAGGCGGATCACTGAATGTACGTGGTGCACGTTCAAGCGGTACAGCATATTATGTGGATGGTCAGAAAGTAATTGGTAGCAGCAATGTTCCACAGTCTTCAGTTGAGCAGATCACAACCATCGTAGGTGGTACGCCTGCAGAATACGGTGATGCAACAGGTGGTATCATCGCAATTACAACACGCGGCCCTGCAAGCAAATATACAGGAGGCATCGAGGTGGTATCTTCCGGTTTCGGTGAGAAAAAAGGACTGGATGCATTCGGTTACAACTTCCTTGGTTTCTCTATCAACGGACCGATCTTAACATCAAAGGATTCTGCAAGCGGAGCTAAAAAATCAGTGCTTGGATTCAGCCTTTCCGGCGAGGTGGTTTCAGAAAAAGATCCTGATCCGTCAGCTGTAGGTTTCTACCAGATCAACCAGGATAAACTCGATGAAATTACTGCATCTCCTTTACGTCCGTCTGAGCAGGGTTCCGGATTTGTATTGAATTCAGAATATGTAAATGCAGGAGATCTGCAGAAGATCAAAGCAAGAAACAATGTTGAATCAAAATCAATGCGCTTATCCGGTAAGATCCAGTACCAGCCTACCACAAACATGGGTATCACGCTGGGCGGTTCTATCGATTATAACAGGAATCACGGATTCGTTTACGAGTACGCATTATATAACCCGGTGAACAATCCGTTGAATACCGACAAAACATGGAGGGTATATGCAAAGCTGACCCAGAAATTCAACTCTGCAACTTCCAAGGAAGAAGAAAAATCATCTTCCAACATTAAAAATGCATACTTCACCATCCAGGCAGGTTACGAAAAGAAGAAAACCAAAACAGAGGATGACGATCATGGTGATAAGATCTTCGATTACGGATACATCGGTAAATTCACCCAGACGATCAAGCCTATCTATACATGGAGCGACGAACTCGGCGGACTTGCGCAGATCGCTCACGGGTATACCAGCCTTACATTCGCTCCGGGTGAGCAGAACCCGACAGGTACTCCTTATACTACACAATTCTATTCGTTAAATGATGCTGCCGATATCCAGGACCCGAGCGACGTTCAGGCCGGACTTGGACTGATGAACGGTGACCGTCCTGCAAGTATCTACGGTTTATGGTACAACACAGGCCGCCAGTACAACGGCTACAACTATGGCGATAACTCACAGTTCCGCGTATTTGCGAACTTCTCCGCAGATATCAAGAACCACGCGATCCAGGTTGGTTTCGAGTATGAGCAAAGAACTGAAAGGTTCTATTCAATGGCTCCGATCGGATTATGGACAAGGATGCGCCAGCTTGCCAACAAGCACCTGACCCAGCTCGATTTCTCAACTCCTATTTACAATCCGAACCCGGATCCGGCAAACGATCAGATCCTCGATTTCTTTGATCCTTCGGTTTACAACTACTACGATTTCAACAGGCTGTACAATGCAGGCGAGCAAAGCCAGTTCGACCGCAGCCTCAGGGAAAAGCTCGGTTATGCTGAGAACAGCACCAACTGGATCGATATCGACTCCTACGATCCTGAGACATACAGCATCGATATGTTCAGCGCGGATGACCTTTTAAACCTTGGCGGCGGAGCATTAGTAGCATACTATGGTTACGACCACACAGGTAAAAAGCTGAACGGCAACCCAAGCCTGGATGACTTCTATAATAAGAAAGACGACAAAGGAAACTTCACAAGGGAGATCGGAGCATACAAGCCAATCTACATTGCAGGTTACTTACAGGATCGTTTCGACTTTAAGGACATTAAGTTCAACGTTGGTTTACGTATCGACCGTTTCGATGCCAACCAGAAAGTGTTGAAAGATAAATATCTGTTGTACGAGACAAAAACTGCAGGCGAAATGAACTACACAAACCAGCCTGAGCGTCCGTCCAATATCGGTGATGATTTCGTGGTGTATGTGAACGACCTTAACAACCCGAACTCTGAGATCAAAGGATACAGGGACGGCGATACATGGTACGATGCTTCCGGTAACGAAATTTCCGATCCAAGCCTTCTGAACGGTTCCGATGGTGGTATCAACCCTGCCTTGCTGAACCCTGCAGATGCATCTGAGAAAAACATCAAATCAACAGTGTTCACGGATTACAAGCCGCAGATCAACGTAATGCCGCGTATCGCATTCGCATTCCCGATCTCCGATGTTGCTAACTTCTTCGCACACTACGATGTATTGACCCAGCGTCCTCCTTCAGCGAACAGGTTAGATCCGACAGACTACCTGCAGCTTGCATACAGGAACGCAGGAACCCTTAACAATCCCGGACTGAAGCCTGAAAGAACAACCGACTACGAGTTGGGATTCACACAGGTATTGAACGAAAAGAAAAACTCTGCGATCACTTTATCCGCTTTCTACCGCGAGCTGAGGGATATGATCCAGGTGGTAAGCGTTACAAAAGCATATCCTCAGACCTACACTTCTTATGACAACATCGATTTTGGAACAGTAAAAGGTTTCTCTATCGCGTATGACCTTCGCAGGATGTCAAGCGGTGTTCAGCTTACAGCAAGCTATACCTTACAGTTTGCCGATGGTACCGGATCAAGCGCATCCGACGGATTCAACCTTGCATCTTCCGGTCAGCCTAACTTAAGGGTATTGCACCCGCTCGATTTCGATCAGCGCCACACCATTGTAATGAACATCGATTACCGTTTTGGTGCAGGAAAAGATTACAACGGCCCTGTTTGGACACGTAAAAAAGGCGATACTGAGAAATCGGTTAAAGTGCTGGAGAATGTTGGTGCAAACGTGGTGTTAAGGGCTGGTTCCGGAACTCCATACAGCAAGCAGTCAAACATTTCCGCTGATGGTTATTTCGACGTTCCGCAGCGCCGTTCACTTGAGGGTAACATCAACGGATCTAACCTTCCGTGGAACTTCAAAGTGGATCTGAGAGTTGATAAAGACATCGAATTGTCATGGGGTGGTAAAAAAGAAGGTGAAGAGAAAAAATACGCTAACCTGAACATTTACTTACAGGTGCTGAACGTATTCAACCAGAAGAACATTATCCGCGTTTACAAAGCTACCGGTAACCCTGATGATGACGGTTACCTGGCTTCTGCGGATGCTCAGAGCGATATCGCTTCAAAAACAAACCCAGAGGCGTTCCAGGATCTTTACCGCGTGAACATTAACAACCCAAGCAACTACCAGAGGCCGCGTGTTATCCGCCTCGGACTCCTGCTTGATTTTTAATCGGGCGATAAAGAAAAGAACAGATTGAAAAAAATTGAAATGCTACATAATAAAAATAACATGAAAAAGAATCGTATTAAGTTAATTGCCTCCTTATCTATAATGGCTTTTTCCTTCAGCGCAGTCGCAAAAGAAAATGTCGGGATATCCGGACTTGCTTCTCCTGCGGATAACACGCACCGCGAAGTAATGTCGGGTTGTGCTCCCGCAACAGCCCATGTTGATATTGATATTAATAACGTAAGGGCCACGCTGCTTACAGGTGGTGATATGTGGTGGGATTTGATCAGCGCCCAGTATGAGATCCCGAAAGGAAGCGGTATTAAGTCGATCTATGCAGGTTCCCTGTGGATCGGTGGTGTGGATGCAGGTAACCAGCTGAAAGTTGCTGCGATGACCTATCGCCAGACAGGTAACGATTTCTGGCCGGGTCCATTGGATGCGGCTGCGAGTATCGATCCAAGCACTTGTCTCGCATACGATAAGTTCTATAAAGTGAACAAAGATGACGTAAAAGCATACCATAACTGGGTGATCAACGGATCCATCGGTGCAAATCCGATCGGAAGCTCGGAAATGCAGACCATCCTCGACTGGCCGACAGTTGGTCCTCAGGGACAGCCGCTTGCGCCATGGTTCGATTATAACTCCGATAACATTTATGACCCGGCTGCGGGAGATTACCCTGATTTCGACCTGGGTGACAACACAAATCCCCTGATCAACAGGGCTTGTACTGCAAAATTAAAAGGTGACCAGGCGATCTGGTGGGTATTCAACGATAAAGGTAACGTTCACGGCGAGTCCGGCGGAGCTGCTATCGGCTTGGAGATTCAGGCACAGGCATTTGGATTCAAAACAAATGACGAGATCAATGATATGACCTTCTATACATACAGGATCGCTAACAAATCCTCTTTCCAGATCAACAAGACACACTTTGGTGTTTGGGTGGATTCGGATCTTGGTGGTTATAACGATGACTTTGTAGGTTGCGACGTTTCCAACGGATTCGGTTACCAGTACAACGGTGATGCGGTGGATGAAGGCTTGAGCGGTGTATTAGGCTATGGTGCAAATCCTCCTGCCGTGGGTGTCGATTTCTTCGAAGGTCCTTTCAGGGATAACGATGGTTTGGATAATCCTGCCGACAGTACCATCAACGGTATCGGTTACGGCGATTCTATCGTAGATAACGAGCGTTTGGGTATGGAGCGTTTTATTTACTACAACAACAACTCTAACCCTGTGAACGGTAACCCGGGAGCTTCTACGAACTTCTATAACTACCTTACCGGAAAATGGAGGGATGGTAGCCTTATGACATACGGCGGAGATGCCGTAGGTGCAGGTACTCCTTGTAAATTCGTATTCCCTGATGATTCCGATCCTACAGGTTTCGGTACCAACTTCGTAACACAGGCTCCATGGAGCGAGTGGAGGGAGAACAATCCTTTCGTGGACAGGCGCTTTATGCAGGTTGCAGGGCCGTTCACGCTTATGGCAGGCGCCGTGAACGTGATCACTACCGGTGTGGTATGGGCACGTGCAACACAGGGTGGCCCGATGGCTTCACTTGCTTTATTAAAAGGAGCAGATAAAAAAGCACAGAAATTATTCAACAACTGCTTTAAGAAACTGGAAGGCCCGGATGCACCGGATTTAACTATCCAGGAACTTGATAATGAATTGATCCTTTACTGGACCAATCCGAAAGGATCCAACAACTACCAGGAGAAATACAGCGAGGATCCGGATCTTGCAGTAGGAGGCGACTCCCTGTACCGTTTCCAGGGTTACCAGGTATACCAGCTGAAAGATGCAACTGTTTCTGCAACAGAATTGAACAATGTTGACAGGGCGCGTTTGGTTTTCCAGTGCGATAAAAAAGACGGTGTTAAACAAATCGTTAACTACACATTCGATCAGAACATCACCGCAAACGTTCCTATGGAAATGGTGAACGGTGCCGATGCCGGAATTTCACACTCGGTATCCATTAAAACCGATCTTTTTGCTTCCGGTGATAACAAGCTTGTAAACCATAAAACATATTACTACACAGTAGTTGCTTACGGATACAGCGCAACACAGGAATTCAACCCGGGATTATTCTCCTATAACGATTATAAGCCTTACATCTCCGGTAGCGGAAATGTGACCAAGGCATCGGGAATTCCTCACATCGTTTCTCCTGAGCTGAGCGGTACTGAAGCACATGCTGATTACGGTTCCGGTGTAAAGGTGAAACGTATCGAAGGACAGGGTAACGGCGGAAACTCGCTGGAAATGACAAGTGGTTCAATTGCACAGGCTGTAAGCACAGGCCGTTCACTGAACCCTGTTTACGAGAACGGACATGCACCTATAACCATTAAAGTTGTTGACCCTTTAAATGTTCCGAACGAAAGCTTCAGGATCTTCTTATGGGATACTACAACAACCTCTACAACCAATAACATTACTACTGCAGCACGCTGGACGCTCGTAAGGCTGCCTGGCGGAGCGCACTCCGACACCATTAACTCGGATGCAAGCATTGCTATCCCGAATGAGCAGATCATTAACGGACAGCCAAGCGGATCCAACGAAGTGATCCCAAGACTGGGTCTTTCCGTGAACATCACTTACGCTTACGGTCCATCCGATGCCTTGGCAACAGATAACGGCGCACTCGCTTCGGCAAGCTCCATGACCTTCGCTGACGTTACCAAGCGCTGGTTAACAGGCTTGCCTGATGAGGAAGGAACCGTGGATGCAAACTGGATCCGTGCAGGAACAGCAACAGATGCAACACAGCCTGAATACAATGATTATGCAGGTCCGGATGATCAGCAGGCGTATGAAAAAATTATCAACGGAACATGGGCACCTTACCGTTTGGCTGCTGCTACAACACCTCCGGGTGCAGGCCAGCCGATCGTTTGCAGGGGCGGCCCGGCATGGGATAAGTACAGGACACTGAACTTTATTAAAAACCTTTCAAGTGTTGACGTTGTGATCACTGCCGACAAATCGAAATGGACCCGTTGTCCGGTTATCGAATTGCAGGAAGACGTTACACTTGCAATCGGCGGAGCTCCGAAAATGAGCATGCGCAGGTCTCCATCCGTTGATAAGAACGGTAAAAAACTGGGTGATGCAGGTTACAATGCAGCTGAAGGCGGATTTATTGACAGCGCCGGAGTGCAGATCCCAACACCGACAGGTATGGGCTGGTTCCCTGGTTATGCAGTAAACCTGGAAACAGGAGAGCGTTTGAACATGGCATTCGGTGAGGATTCCTATCTCCAGTATGAAAACGGCGCGGATATGAAATGGAACCCGACTTCGAGCACGTATTCACAATTCTTCGATCCTTTGTTCGGAGGTAAGCATTACATCTATGTATTCGGCCGCAACTATAGCACAACTACCAGCTCGTTGTATCCTCCTACTGATCCGATGCTTGCACGTCAGCTGAGGGATATTCCGCGCTACGACAACGGACTCGCGATGTACAGGTTGTACTATGCTTCGCAAACGGCATCGTCAACTTCTTCTTCCGAAGGTTACAAGCGTGAAGTGTATTCCGATGCAATGTGGGTGAATATTCCATTGCTCGCACCGGGACACCAGCTGTTTGAAACAGAGGTGAAAGTAAGACTTCGCGTTACCAAGCCGTACGCTAAATACGGAACAGGAACACCACAGTCGTTCAACAGCCTCGTTGCAGGACAGCACTACTTTGTAGAAGCAGGCCCGATCAAGCACAACGGTATCACTTACAACACCGGTTCAAGCTTCACGGCGGTGAACTCGAACTTCACAGATACGATCTCTGCATCCACCATCGCTTACAACTACTCTGTATTATCTACAGTGAACAAAGCGAACGGGATCTATGAGTTCAACACTGCGGATATCGAAACGCATACAAATGATAATGAAACGGCGAAAGACGCGCTGGATCTGATCAACATTGTTCCGAACCCGTACTACGCATACTCTGAGTATGAAAAAACAACTCTTGACCAGGTAGTGAAGATCACAAACCTTCCTGCAAAATGCACGGTGTCCATCTACACCCTGAATGGTAACCTGGTAAGACGCTACAAAAAAGATGATTCCGGTGCTGAAGCAAAAACTTCGCTCGACTGGGATCTGAAAAATGAGGCGCGCATTCCTATCGCCAGCGGATTGTACATCATCCACGTGGAAGTGCCGGATGTTGGAGAGAAGATCCTGAAATGGTTCGGAGTATTACGTCCGATCGACATTGAGGCATATTAAGGTTGTTTTAGTTCAATTAAGGTTATTCAGAATTTAAAATAAGTATTATGAAAAAATTTTGTAAGTTTTTTGCTCCGGTTGCATTGGCAGGTTTGGTTGCCTTCCCGGCAGGCACTTATGCAGGTAACCCTGATCGCGTTGGCCAGGCCGGTGCAACAGAGTTATTGATCAACCCATGGGCCCGCAGCAGCGGATGGGCAGGTTCTAACGTGGCAGGCGTAAGAGGACTTGAGGCAATGTTCTCGAACGTTGCCGGAACAGCCTTCACAAGAAAAACAGAGATCATGTTCGCCCGCACGCAGTGGCTGAAAGGCACCGATATCAACATCAACTCATTCGGGCTTACCCAGGGAGTTGGTGAAACCGGCGCGCTGGGATTATCCATCATGTCAATGGATTTCGGTGATATTCCTATTACTACCGTAGCACAGCCGGAAGGCGGACTCGGAACCTATTCTCCGCAGTTCCTGAACATCGGTCTGTCGTATGCAAAAGGTTTTTCTGATAACATCTACGGAGGTCTTACCTTAAGGGTGATCACTGAGAAAACTGCAAGCGTTAGCGCAAGGGGCATCGCCCTGGATGCAGGGATCCAGTATGTGACCGGTAAGTACGACCAGCTGAAATTCGGTATCGCGTTGAAAAACGTAGGGCCGCGTATGCAGTTCAGGGGTGACGGACTTTCCTTCAAAACGCCGGTTCCTTCTGCAACGAACGGATCGAGCCAGATGACAGTAGAGCAGCGCTCCGCTACATTCGAGCTTCCTTCATTGCTGAACATCGGCGCAGGTTACGACATTTACCTGAGCAAGGATAGCGCTAAAATGAAGACCAACCGCATCACTGCAATGGGAACATTCACTTCCAACTCCTTCTCCAAGGATGAGTTCAAGCTTGGTCTTGAGTACGGATGGAAGAACATCGTTATGGTGAGAGTAGGTTACACGTACGAAAAAGGCATCACGAAAAAGGCGGACAGGACCACTGTATTTACCGGCCCGAGCGCAGGCTTTACCGTAGAGATCCCATTCGGAAAGAACAAATCAACGTTCGGGCTTGATTACTCGTACCGCGATACCGATCCTTTCCAGGGAACACACTCTTTGGGAGTGAGGATCAATTTATAATATTTTTCATATATTTGTATAGAATAAAGTCCGTCCCGCATTTGCGGGACGGATTTGTGTTTTAATAGTACATACCAAAAAACAATAAAAATGTCACATATTTCTTATTTTACAGAAGAGGGATTGAAAAAATTAAAGGACGAATTGCATTATTTAAAGTCACATGAGCGTCCTTCTATTTCTCGCCAGATCGCGGAAGCCCGCGACAAAGGCGATCTGTCGGAAAATGCGGAATACGATGCGGCAAAGGAGGCTCAGGGCTTGCTCGAGCTCAGGATCTCCAAAATGGAAGAGGTGCTCAGCAATGCACGGCTGATCGATGAATCGCAGCTGGACATGTCGAAAGCGCTCATCCTCTCAAAAGTAAAGATCAAGAATGCGGCAAACGGCGCCACAATGACCTATACGCTTGTTGCGGAAAACGAAGCCGATCTTAAATCGGGGAAGATCTCCGTGGATTCGCCCATCGGCAAGGGCCTGCTGGGTAAAAAAGTGGGTGATAAGGCCGAGATCAAAGTTCCTTCCGGCGTAATGCAGTTCGAGATCGTTGATATTTCAAGATAATTTATGTCCAGCCTTTTTACCAAGATAATTACGGGAGAGATCCCTTCCTATAAGATCGCAGAGAATGATAAATTCCTTGCCTTCCTCGATGTGTTCCCGCTGGTGCACGGCCATGTGCTGGTTGTGCCGAAAAAAGAAACAGATTACATTTTTGACATTGAGGACGCGGACCTTTCCGAAATGATCGTCTTCGCGAAGCATGTATCGAAGGCCATCCGGAAAGCCGTTCCCTGCAAGCGGATCGGCATGTCGGTGATAGGCCTGGAAGTGCCGCATGCACACATTCACCTTGTGCCGATGAACTCGGTGAACGATCTTAACTTCACAAGGGAAAAGATAAAGCCAAGCCCGGAGGAGCTTTCAGAGATGGCAGCAAAGATAAAGTCTAACCTATAAGTTAGGCTTTTTTTGTGGGGTTTTCCGCGAGGAATGCTTTCCAGCCTGTATATACCTTTTTGCCGCCCGAAGGCTGGCGCTGGAAATGATGGCATACCGCAGCAGCAAGGCCGTCGGTGGCATCGAGGAATTCGGGCGTTTCCTTAAAATTTAAAAGTGTTTTCAGCATAGCGGCCACCTGCTCCTTCGAAGCGTTCCCGTTTCCGGTGATCGACATCTTTATTTTTTTTGGGGAGTATTCGCACACGCTGAGGTTGCGTGAAAGGGCGCCCGCAATGGCGACTCCCTGGGCGCGGCCGAGCTTCAGCATCGACTGTACGTTCTTTCCGAAGAAAGGTGCTTCAATGGCCAGCTCATCGGGCTTGTACTCGTCGATCAGCGATACCACGCGGTCGAAGATGCGCTGCAGCTTCAGTGCATGGTCGTCAACCTTTTCGAGGCGCAGCACTCCCATCACCACCAGCTCCATTTTGGTGCCTTTGATGTGGATGAGCCCGTAGCCCATAATATTGGTTCCCGGATCGATGCCCAATACTATTTTATCCGTTGATATGCCCGACATGCCGCGTCTTTTTGTTAATATTGTGGGAAATGAGCGTGACCTCAACTAACCGTATTTACAAAGTTACAAGTCTTTTGATAAAGGCCGCCATTTTAATTTTATCATTCGGCTATATTGTTTACAAAATAACGTCCCCCGGTATTCACGATCCACATTTTCCATTCATCGCAGACCATTACACCCCCGTTAATTTTACACTGCTCTGCATTGCTTTTCTGATGATGTTCCTCAACTGGGGAATAGAAGCGCTGAAGTGGAAGGCGATCATCGCCCCGCTGGAACGGATCTCCTTTAAAACAGCCCTGCAATCGGTGTTTGCGGGTGTTACGGTAAGCATTTTTATGCCGAACAGGGTAGGGGAGTTTGCGGGCAGGATCTTTTTCCTCGAGAAAGCGGACAAGGTGGAGGCGACCCTTAAAAATTTCCTCGGGAGCTTGATGCAGCTGCTGGTGACGCTGTTAGCCGGCGTTTTCGCGCTGCTGCCGATGGTGCGTGAAGGTTTTCTTGAGTCGCTCGGGATCTCGGATGTGTGGATCGTGGGACTGCTCATCGCTTTTGCTTTCACCGTTGTGCTGCCGCTTGTATTGAACCGTTACAGGGCAAAGCTTCCGGACAGGTGGCAACCCTGGTTTAAAGCTGTGTTTGATACCGGGGCGAAAACCCTGCTGACCGCGCTGCTCCTGTCGGCATTGCGTTACGCGGTTTTTCTTTTACAGTACTGGCTGGTACTGTATGCTTTCGGCGTTTGGATCGATCCCATCCGCGCGGTACAGCTCATCGCGATCACCTTTTTGGTAACCTCGCTTGTTCCCAGCTTCGCCTTTACGGAGATCGGCACCCGGGGCGCTGCGGCAATGTACCTGTTCAGTTCCTATACAACGGAGACTGCCGCGGTGGTCACATCTTCCCTCGTGATCTGGATCATCAACCTTGCCATACCGGCGCTCATCGGCTCGGCCTTTACCTGGAAATTAAAATTCTTCCGCTCCTGATATGCTGTACCTGCTCTGGACGATCACCATTCTCACCTGCCTGCTTTGCCTGGCCTACGCGGTGATGATCGCTTTGTTCAGCTACGGCTGGCTCCGTACAGGACATCCCGCGGTTTTGTCTTCCGGGAATGTTCCTGTTGCCGTGATCGTTGCTGCGCGCAATGAGGAGAACGGCATTGGCGCCTGCCTCGAAGCTCTGCTGGCGCAAACGTATCGCGGAAAGGTAAGCATCATCGTGGTGGATGATCATTCGGATGACCGCACGCTTGTAATTTTAAGCGAATACGCCCGGAAATATCCGCAGCTGAGCGTGCTGAATGCGGAAGGCACAGGCAAGAAAGCCGCAATTTTAAAGGGGATCGGGAGCACGGATGCGGAACTGATTATCACCACCGATGCCGATTGTGTGATGGGCGGCGATTGGATCGAAAGTATCGTTGCATTTTATGAAGCATCGGAAGCGGCAATGGTGGTGGCACCTGTAGCCTTTGCGAATGAAGGAAGTGTTTTTGAAAAGATGCAGAGCCTCGAACTGATGGCGCTGATGGGCAGCACCTGCGGCTCATTGCATTTCAACAGGGCGATCCTCTGTAACGGTGCAAACCTCGCGTACAGGCGCGATGCATTTTATGAAGTGAAGGGCTTTGAGGGTATCGATGCGCAGCCTTCCGGCGATGATGTGCTGCTGATGTACAAGATCGGCAGGCGGTACAAAGGCGGCGTGAAATTCCTGAAGCGCAGTGAAGCGATCGTATATACGCCGGCGAAGCGTACGCTGCGGGAGTTTTCGGAGCAGCGCAAGCGGTGGGCCTCCAAGCCCTTCAGCGCCTTTAACAGCGAAACGAAAGCGGTATCGCTTGTTGTGTACCTGTTCTGCCTTCTCCTGATTTTAATGGGCGTTTTAAGCGCCTTTGCATCAGTAAAATCAGCCGTCTGTCAGCCTTTTTTTCAAATTTGTCTTATTCTTACAGGAATTAAATGCGTATTTGACTTTTTGTTGTTATTTTTAGCAGCCTCTTTTTTTAGGAAGAAGCACTATTTGTATCTTTTTCTACCCGAACAATTCATGTATGTTTTTTATGTGGTGTTAGCCGGACTGTTTGGGAACAGGGGAAGATTTGAATGGAAAGGGCGGAAATTTTAATTTAAAATGTCGAAAAAAAGCGATTCTTATTCCCATTCGTTGTCGTATTTCGCCTGGCAAAGGCTGAAAAAAAACAAGCTTTCCATGTTTGGGCTTATCGTGATCTTCCTGTGCATGGTGATCGCCATTCTTGGCTTTCTCATCACTCCCGATTCCACCCCCGATGCAAACGATCAGCTGCTCGAGCTTTCCAAGAAGCCTCCCGGATTTACCGTAAGGATGCTGCAGACGCGCAAGAATGAGCCGCAACACAATGTTAATTTCTTATCCAAGATGATCTTCGGTGAAGTGAGCAACTTCCGCTCGATCCCTTTTTCCGATTATCATTTCGAGGGTAACGATATCGTTGTGCGTGAATACACGGGCGATGACAAGCGCGCCGGAACGGATATTAAATACAACCTCGCGGATGTAGTGTATGCGATCGATTACAATACCCCGATCCAGAATAACGTGGAGCAGGGCTACACGGAGTTTTACGAATTCGGCAGCAACCAGAAGATCAAGAAAACCGTGAAGGAGCTGCGTGAGGAAGTAGAGAAGAATTACATCATTACCCGGAAATACCTGCTGGGCACCGATCCTGCCGGCCGCGACCTGCTGAGCCGCCTCATGATCGGAACGCGTGTTTCGTTTTCGGTTGGACTCATTTCCGTGTTTATCTCCATTGTGATCGGCATCCTGATGGGGGCGCTGGCAGGCTTTTACCGCGGCAGGGTGGATGATTTCATCGTATGGTTCACGAACGTGGTATGGTCGATCCCAACGTTACTGCTGGTGATCGCGATCACGCTTGCACTCGGAAAAGGCTTCTGGCAGGTGTTTGTAGCGGTAGGCTTAACCATGTGGGTAGAGGTTGCGCGCGTGATCCGCGGGCAGATCCTGAGCCTCCGTGAAAAAGAATTTGTTGAAGCCGGTCGTGCGCTTGGCTTTACCAATGGCCGCATCATTATGCGCCACGTGATCCCGAATGTGATGGGGCCTGTGATCATTATCTCCGCTGCGAATTTTGCATCTGCGATCTTAACCGAAGCAGGCTTAAGCTTCCTCGGGATCGGTGCACAACCGCCAACAGCTTCCTGGGGTGCGATGATCAACGCGCACCGCGGCTATATCATCGGCGATGCTCCTTACCTTGCATTCCTGCCCGGACTTGCGATCATGATCATGGTGCTTGCTTTTGTGCTTCTTGGCAACGGCTTGCGTGATGCGCTGGATGCAAAAGCGGTGGATGAAGACCAGGTGATGTTCTAAGTTCCCGGGTTCAATTTCGAGTAGATCGCCGTGTCGGAAAACACGCCGTCATAAAAATAACTTTCCCTAAGGTGCGCCTCTTTTGTAAATCCCGATTTTTCAAGCACGCGTGAAGAGCCGATGTTCTCCGGCGTAAGGTTCGCTTCAATGCTGTGAAATCCGAAATGACGGAATCCGTAGTCGGATGTAGCTTTGATCGCTTCGGTAACGATGCCTTTGTTCCAGTGCGCGGGATGCAGCATGTAGCCGATCTCCGCACGGTAATGCTCTTTTTGGATCCTCCAGAAGCCGATGGTGCCGATGAGCCTGTCGTCGCCTTTCAGCGTGATGCCCCAGGTGATGCCGTCGTTAGCGGCAATGCCATCGATGAAGCGCTGTATGAGCTCGCGGGAATCTTCGAGCGAGGTTGCCTTCGGCTTGCCGATGTAGCGCATCGCTTCGGCATTGGAGCGGAAATCGAACACGGCCTGTGTATCATCAAATGTAACTTCACGAAGGATGAGCCTCGACGTGGTGATGGTTGGAAATGGTTGAAATTGCAGCTGCAGCATACTGGCTGATTTTAAAATATGTGAAATAAAAATGACGCATTCTGCAGATGGCAAAACGCGTCATTTTTCTTGTTATTACCGGTATTAGAACGGCAGGTCATCTTCCTGGGAAGCAGCGGTGAATGTAGCTGCTACATCATTCATGGAAGCGGAGGAAGTGTTTTTGGATGCGGTGTTTCCGCCTTCAATTCTCCATGCTTCAAGGGTGTTGAAATATTTGATCTCTCCTTTCGGGGAAGTCCACTCGCGGCCGCGCAGGTTGAAATGAACTTTGATCTCATCACCAACATTGTATTGGTCGATCAGTCCGCATTTGTCCTGTGTAAGCTGGAAGGAGATGTGCTGTGGATATTGGGAAGAATTGTCTGTAAGAACGAATTCCCTTTTTCTGAATTTATCAGATACCTGTTGTGCTTCTGTTTTTAATTTTAAGATTCCTGTGATGTCCATTTTATTTTGTTTTTAATTGTTTACTGAGTTTGTTGATGTTTATTCCGACAGCAGCACTTTCCATGCGTCTTCGGGCTTGTTGTCGTCAAGCAGCCCTTTGGCAACGTGGTGCAGGCCGGGCTGGCCCTTGCCGTATTTTTCTTTTGCTTCTTTGTAAGCTGCGGAGCTTTTATACAGCTCGATCTCTTCTTTCGAAGGCAGCTTTTCAATATTGCCGAGCTGCCCGAGGTTATTGCCGGTGAGCACGTTCGAGTTCCTGATCGCGGCAGGGATCTGGTCAACGCCGATGCCAAGGTTCATCAGGGGCTTTGCCACTTCAAAAAGGGCGCTGCCGTTTGTGCGGCTGTACCAGTTGGCGCCGAGGCGTGCAACGAGGTCGATCTTGTGCGGATCGATCTGTTTGTTCTCATCCAGCACATCTTCGCCTACGTGCATGAGCACCACTTCGCAGATCACGAGGTTTCCTGCCCCGCCGCCGGTTCCCAGCTCGATCACTTCGCGCACGATGCATTCCAGCTGCGCCGGCGATTCCTTTACGCGGAAAGGCCTGATCTTTTCGGAGGCGATGGGTGTGAATCCTGCTTTGCTGAACTCATTCACGCCTTTCGGGTATTCGGTGCTGGCGAGGCTTACCTGGTTCACCATGCTATAGTTCACCACGTTGATCACCACTTCAGGCACTTCTTTGATATTGTCGAACGTATGCTTTGTTGCGCCGGTCCTCCCGCTGCGCGCCGGTGAAAATATGGCGATGGGCGGATTGGAGCTGAACACGTTGAAAAAGCTGAAAGGGGCAAGGTTGGGGTTGCCGTCCTTGTCGATCGTGCTTGCAAAAGCGATCGGACGTGGTGCCACGGCACCCAGCAAATACCCGTGTAAAACGGGCGATTTAACCTCTTTCGGATCGATTGTAAGCATCTTTTTCAATTCTCTTACAAAAGTAAAAGATTATTCATGCCGCTCTGCAAGATGTTATCAACGATTTAGGGATTTTATCTACATTCTACAGATCGTAGCAAGGCTTTTCAGAGGGAGCCCCCCGGCTTCGCTGTTGCCCGCTCAGGGCAGTCGTCCAGCGGCTGTTTATAAATAAAAAAAGGAACCTGCCGGTTCCTTTTCTTGTGCGGATGAAGGGACTCGAACCCCCACGCCTCACGGCACCAGATCCTAAGTCTGGCGCGGCTGCCAATTACGCCACATCCGCAAAATATTCCCGGTTTTTTATCAACGGGCGACAAAGATAGGATTTTTCTCAGAAACCACAGCAAAATTTTCCTTTTTGATTCGGGATCCGGAGCTGAATTCGGATACAAAACCATTTTTATAAAATCTTTATGCGCTGCGCTTATCTTTTTATGCCCTATTTATATAAGTACCTGTACTTTTGTCTCCGAACAAATCAACAGCATTGAAACATTTTATTGCGAGCAAGACTTCCCCGAAACGACAGTACATCATTGTCTTCCTGGTTGTGTGCGGAATCTCTGCGGTATGTTACCTGCTCTCGGGCTTTATCGGCTACCGGGTAACGGCATTTGTGCTGCTGATCACGGTATCCATCATTGCCATGCTGTTCGATATTTTTCCTGTATTGCTTTCAGCCTTGCTGAGTGCAGCTATCTGGGATTTCTTTTTTATCTCCCCGCATTTTACTTTTCATATTAGCTCCACCGAGGACCTGATCATGCTGCTGATGTATTTTGTCGTCGTCTCCGTGCATGCGGTGCTTACCTATAAGATCAAGCAGATCGCGAAAGTTGCGCGGGAGGAAGAAGAGAAGGCGAACACGGTAAAGCTGTACAATATCCTGCTGAATTCGTTATCGCATGAGCTGCGCACGCCTATTTCAACCATTGTTGGCGCATCGGATAACCTGCTGAATCACAATGCCAAAATCTCCGAAGAGAACAAGCAGAACCTGGTGCTTGAGATCTCGAAAGCTTCGCTGCGCTTGGACAAGCAGGTGGACAATCTTCTCAATATGTCGAGGATCGAATCCGGTTTCCTGCAGTCGAAAAAAGATTGGTGCGATGTGAACGAGCTGGTGTATTCGGTGATCCACCAGCTGGAGGAGCCTCTGAAGAACCACCGCGTAAATGTGACATTCGGTAAAGAGCTTCCACTCGTGAAGCTTGATTTTGGACTGATGCAGCAGGTGCTTAACAACCTTGTCAGCAATTCCGCCATCTACACGCCTGAGGGATCACTGATCAGCATCCATGCCGAAATACAAGAAGCAACTGCGCATGAGCTGTTTGTGATCCGCATCAGCGACAACGGCAAGGGCTTCCCGGCAGATGAGATCGAAAATGTATTTGATAAATTTTACCGCCTGAAAGATTCGAAAACCGGCGGCGTAGGTCTCGGGCTTTCAATTGTAAAAGGGTTCGTGGAAGCGCAGGGCGGAACGATCAGCCTTGAAAATGCACCTGCAGGCGGGGCGCTGTTCACTATTGAGATCCCGGCAGAAACGTTATACTTAAACAACCAGAAAAATGAATAGCGGTGAAATACTGATCATCGATGATGAAGTGCAGATCAGGAAGCTCCTGGAGATCACGCTTCAAAGCAATGATTTTGCTGTGAAGGAAGCAGGCACTGCAAAAGAAGGGCTTGCGGCCGCGGCGGGACATTCGCCCGACCTGATCATCCTTGATCTCGGCCTTCCGGATGAAAGCGGTCACGCCGTTTTAAAAAAGCTCCGGCAGTGGTTCACCAAACCCATCATTATTCTTTCGGTGCAGAACAGCGAGGAAGACATTGTGATGGCGCTCGACAACGGGGCAAACGATTACCTCACCAAGCCGTTCCGCACCGGCGAGCTGCTGGCGCGCGTGCGCTCGGCCCTGCGCCAAAGCAGCAACGATGAAGGCAGCTTCCTGGTAGACTGCGGCGATCTCCAGATCGACCTGAATGCGAGAAGCGTGAAAAAAGGAAATGAGGCGATCCGGCTTACTGCTACGGAATACACATTGCTGTCGCTCTTTGCCAGGAACGAAGGAAAGGTTTTAACGCACCACTATCTGCTGAAGCAGGTGTGGGGACCCGGACACATCAACGAATCACAATACTTGCGCGTATACATTGCTCAACTAAGAAAGAAGATCGAGAACGATCCTAACAGGCCCCTTCATCTCATCACCGAATCGGGTGTGGGATACCGCTTCGTAGGAAAAAGCTAAGCCATCCAAACATATTGTTTTTATCACTTAAATCGAATCAGTCATGCACTCGAACAGGATCACTATTGCCTCATTGTTAATTGCCTTAGGCATTATTTTCGGCGACATCGGCACAAGCCCGCTGTATGTGTTGAAAGCCATTACAGGCGATCAGCCGGTAAGCGCAATGCTGATCCTGGGCGGGCTCTCCTGCGTGTTCTGGACGCTCACGCTTCAGACAACGCTGAAGTATGTGGTACTTACGCTGCGCGCTGATAACAAGGGTGAAGGCGGGATCTTCGCACTGTATGCGCTGCTCAAGCGGACGAATAAAAAATGGCTGCTTGTGCCGGCGATCATCGGAGGAAGCACGCTGCTTGCCGACGGCCTGATCACTCCGCCGATATCCGTATCGTCTGCCATTGAAGGTCTGAAGGTGCTCGATCCTGAAATTCAAACCATACCGATCATCCTTGTGATCATCTTTCTGCTGTTCGCCATTCAGCAATTCGGCACGAGCTTCATCGGCAAGTTCTTCGGCCCGGTGATGCTGATCTGGTTCTCGATGCTGGCGGTCCTGGGTGTGGCTTCCATATTTACCGACTTGTCGGTACTCAAAGCCTTAAATCCGTATTATGCGTACGATCTTTTGAAAAGCTATCCGAAGGGTTTCTGGCTGCTGGGTTCCGTTTTTTTGGCTACTACGGGTGCAGAGGCGCTTTATTCCGACCTCGGGCATTGCGGCAGGAAGAACATCCGCGTAGCCTGGATCTTTGTGAAGACGGCGCTGGTGCTTAATTACTTCGGGCAGGGTGCATGGCTCTTAAGCATGTTGGGAAAGACCCTCAACGGATTAAATCCTTTTTATTCAATTATGCCTTCGTGGTTTGTTCCGGTTGGAATTGCCATTGCCACTGCAGCAACAATTGTGGCGAGCCAGGCCTTGATCAGCGGTTCGTTCACACTGATCAACGAGGCGATCCGGCTCAACCTGTGGCCGAAGGTGCGGATCAAGTATCCGACCATTGTGAGGGGCCAGCTGTATATTCCCACGATCAACTGGATGCTTTGCACCGGGTGCATTGCCGTGGTGCTGTATTTCAAAGACTCATCGAACATGGAGGCGGCTTACGGACTTTCCATTATCGTTACCATGATCATGACCACGGCGCTGCTTATAAATTACCTGGCGATGAAACGGTATCCAAAGCTGTTGATCTACGGGCTGCTCCTCACATACCTGTTCATCGAATTTTCTTTCCTCGTTGCAAACCTCAGCAAATTTCCTCACGGCGGCTGGATCACGCTGCTGATCGCATCTTCCATCATGGTGGTAATGACCGTATGGTACCGCGCAAGGAAGATCATGAACAAGTACGTGGAGTTTGTATCGCTGGAAGAGCAGCTGCCGCTCATTGAAGAGCTGAGCAACGACAGCACAGTGGAAAAATATGCAACGCATTTGGTGTACCTCACGAGTGCCGACAAGCCTTCGGAGATCGAAGGAAAAATAATTTATTCGCTGTTGCGGAAAAGACCGAAAAGGGCGGATGTATACTGGCTGGTGCACCTTGATATCACCGACGAACCGCATACAAGCGAGTATTCGGTGATGCAGCTGTTGCCGGGCAGGATCATCAGGATCGACATCAGGCTGGGCTTTCGCGAAGTTCCGAGCGTGAATAAATACTTCAGGCACATTGTGACCAACCTTGTTGAGAATAAAGAAGTGAACATTGTGAGCAGGTACCGGTCGCTGTTAAAGCATGCGATCCCCGGCGATTTCAGGTTCATCGTGATGCGGAAATACCTTGCGCTTGAAAACGACCTGCCGTTCTTTCAGAAGATCATTATGAACGGTTATTTTATCCTGAAAAGATTCAGCCTCTCGGAAGAAAAAGGCTTTGGGCTGGATTCGAGCAATGTAACCGTTGAAATGGTTCCGGTGATCATAGCGCCGCCGAAGGAAATTAAAATGGGGCGGGTGCAGGATTAAGAAGCGGAGATTCTATTACAGCTTGCGCTTTATTCAGCCGTTGGTGTGACATTGTGATGCAATGGTTCTTCTTCAATATTTTGTTCAGTTGTTGTTTCAGTTTCCGGCACTTCATTTTTTTGCTGTCGAAGTTTCCAGAACCAATAAAGTCCGCCAAGTGGGATACCAAATGTCCAATAGGAATTTAAATAACCCATATAACCAAAGCTTATTCCTAATAGGATTTGAAGATTTATAAGTTTAAAAGAGAGTCCGTGTACAGCTGCATAAGTTATTGCAGGTGTGTTTAAGAAAATCACAGCAATGTATTTAAGCCACTTCTTTTTAAGGTTGCTACGCTTTATTTGCCTGATCACATAAATGTTAAATATTGGAATACAAATGGCAATAAGTCCGAATAACCAAAAAAGTGTCATTGTCGGAATGGGTGCTTTTACCTCAAGTGTCCTTATGTTTAAGATCTTTTGAGATTCGTCGTCAAACAAAACCTCGAGTACTCCAAAGTCTTTTTTGTTATTAAACTCAGTGAAAACAAGTGTAGTGTTGGGCGGGGTGTTGTCGGCTTCGGTCGTTGAAAATTTCTTTTCAGATTTCATAAATGAATATTCCAACGCTGTCCCCCAATTATTTACTATAACCTTTCTGAAATTGGCTAATCCCAATTTCATGGTGTCAATATTGGTATTCTTAGCCATTTCGTGGTTCATCGCCATAAGGTTAACACATTTGTTGTAGTCTTCTTTCAGCAATGCCTCCGTAAATTCTTTTGTTATGTCGTTATACTTAAAAGTGTTACTGATAAAGTCACAACCTGTCAAAAGGCTTACTGTTAAGATTATCAATACGATTTGTTTGGTTCCTGTCATGCGTTGTTGCCTTTTTAGCATTGTTGTTAACTTGTTTGTACATCTGACAAAGCCAGGTTAAGCGCTGTTGGATTGCGATTGAGTTTTTATAATTTTCAATATTTTCTGATCATTGAATTTTTAATTCTGTTTTCACCCTGCCATATGTCTTGAATGATTGACTTATCGTGGAGTGCAGGTTAATGATGTTTCAGTTTCTGTCGAAGAATGGTTTTGGTTTGTTTTTAATTTTGTCAGGAGTCGATTTTTTAAGCACGCCGTTTTCTAAATATTCGGTTAATATTAACTTCCCTGTTTCGTCATAATATTTCCATTCTCCGTTTTTCACTCCGGGCCTGACTTCGTCATAAATTCCTTCAATTTTGAGTTTTCCGTTTTCGTATCGTTCAGTATATTTGCCAACAGGAATATAACCAAAAGATGTAGCGTTTATGCCTTCTGCACCTACGATAGTGTCGTTCCAATAGAGTTTGAATGGTTGTCTTCCACAGTTGTAAGTAGCCTCTTTATATAATTGACCATTTTCCTGCCACCCGGTTTCGTGAAATCCGGTGCTGTCTCCGCATATAGTAACGTCAAGAATTCTTTGGATATAACTTTTAGTCTTTCCATTTTCATAAAAGGACATTGCCCAACCTAACTCTTCGTCTGCAATATAACTGGGTTTTCCATTTTCGAAATACGAAACGGTTGTTCCCACGGCCTTGTCTTCTTTCATTATGTAGTCAATCCTTGTTTGTCCGCTTTTGTAATTCATTTTCCACGTTCCGTTTCGTTTCCCGTTATTCCATTGGAAATGGCACTCTAAAATTCCATTATCGTAAAATGTTTTTAATTCTGTTTTAAAGCCATCTTTAAAAGTCTTTACAACAAGAAGCTTTTCTCCGTCCATTGTATATGTTGAAGTGTCTATGCCACTGTATAATTGTCCATTTTTAAAAACAGGCTTTGGATTTAAATAGTAAATCCCATATTCTTCTTCAGAAAATTTGAGCGGCTCTATTTTAAGTGAGTCGCTTTGACCAAAAGTCGTGGCATAAATTAGATGGAGGAAGAATATTAGTCCTATCGACGTTCTTTTCATATGTTTTGTGTATAACGTTTCTGGGCTTGGCCTCGTGCAGGTTTAGCAGTTTTCATGCAACGCCATACTCAAATATAGGACTAATTGTATTATGAGGGCGAGATGCCCGCCTGTTATTTCGGGCACATATTTTTGACTACAGCAGAATATATCCGGTCATGACTACAAGATCAAAAGGCAAAAAACAAAAGGGCAATTTTTACGGCGGCATCAGCGGCCTGCAGGTTCCTGTGCCGAAATATTTGTTTCCCGAAGAACATAAGGATTCAAGCAGGCTGACCTACTATGCAACTTTTTTTAACAGCATCGAGATCAACAGCACATTTTATAAGCTGCCGTTGGAACGCACCGTTACCGGCTGGGCATCAATGGTGCCGGAAGATTTCCGCTTTACCTTTAAGCTCTGGAAAGAAATTACCCATGTGAAAGGGCTTGATTTTAAGGAAACGGACATTGAAAAATATTTCAAAATTATAGCGGCTGCCGGCAGTAAGAAAGGCTGTGTCCTGATCCAGTTCCCGCCGAGCCTTGGCAGTGCCAATGTGATGCAATTGGATGCGCTGCTGCGCTGCGTTCAGCAAAATAATGTGAATAAGGAATGGAAAATTGCGGTGGAGTTCAGGAACAGGTACTGGTACAACGAAGACGTTTATGACCTGTTGAATTTACACGGTGCGGCGCTGGTGATCCAGGAGATTCCAAAATCGGCGACGCCGCTGGTAGAGCAGCTGCCCGATTTTGTGTATGTGCGCTTTCACGGCCCCACCGGCAATTACCGCGACAGCTATTCCGATTCATTCCTTGCAGAATATGCAACGTACATCAACGAGTGGCGGGAGGAAGGCAAAACCGTGTATGCCTATTTCAACAATACGATGGGAGATGCTTTTCAGAATTTGCAATTGCTCCGCAGCTTTATCAAATAGCTAATCCGCGATCTCGATCCACACCGGTGCATGGTCGCTTGTTTTTTCCCATCCTCTTACGTCCCTGTTAACACCGCCTTTTTTCAGCCGCTTTTCCAGTCCTGGACTTAGCAGGATATGATCCATGCGAATGCCGGCATCCCTGCTGAATGCATTCCGGAAATAATCCCAGTACGTAAAGATCTTCTGGTTCGGATATAATTTACGGATGGAATCGATCCAGCCCTGGTTGAGCAGCTTTTGATAGGCCGCTTTAGATTCGGGAAAGAAAACGGCGTCGTTCACCCAGCGTTCGGGCTTGTATGCGTCGATGTCGGCGGGGATCACGTTGAAATCGCCGATGATGATCACCGGCGTGTTCAATTTGATTAGGCTTCTTGCTTTGGTGATAAGCCTGCTGAACCAGGCCAGCTTGTAATCGAACTTCGGGCCGGGAGCGGGGTTTCCGTTGGGGAGATAAATACATACGATCAGTATTCCGTTGATCATCGCCTGGATATACCGGCTTTGCTCGTCTTCCTTGTTTCCGGCCAATCCGCGGCGAACCCCTTCGATCGGATATTTCTTTTTCGCGAGGATCGCCACACCATTCCAGCTTTTTTGTCCGTGCCACACAGCATGATAGCCGGCATCAAGGATCGCCTGCTCGGGAAATTTCTCATTTGGAGCCTTGAGCTCCTGCAGGCATACCACATCCGGCTTTGCTTCGCCCAGCCACCTGAGCAACACGGGCAACCTGCCGTTCACGCCGTTGACATTGTAACTTGCTATAATCATACTTTAATGACTATAAATAATGCGCCAGCCGGCATGACTTTTTTCAGCGCAGCATGAAGATCAGTCCTTCTTTTTCTTCAGCCTGCTCATCGCACGCTCGATATAGCTGTCGCTCGGCAGGAGGGAACGCTGGATGCGCCGCGCATACATAAAGCTGTCGATGATCTCTTTCTGGTGCTCTTCCACCAGCTGCTTCTGCTTTTCCACTTCCTGTTTCTGGCGCTCCACGAGGTCTTTCTGTTTTTCGATGAGGTCTTTCTGCTTCCGTGTGATGCGCAGCGAGCGGAATACGAAGACTGCGAAGAGCAGCACGAGCAAAAGGCTGCCGCCTACAAATAAAAGAATGAGCGTCTGCTTCCTGCTTTTTTCTTCGGCGAGCGCTTCCTGGTTCTCCAGCTCTTTTTTATGTTCGGCATCGGCAACGGCGGCCTTCTTTTCAAAATCGTAGGTAAGCTGGCTCTGAATGGTCTTCTTGCGCGTTTCCTCGTTGTCGAGGCTGTCGCGGTAAGTGATGAACAGCTTATAATCCTGCAGCGACGCCTTGTAATTTCCGGCGATGCTGTCGAGCGTGGAAAGTGAATTATAGGAATTCTTGAGGCAGGACCGGTAGCCGATCTTCAGGGACAATGCGATCGCTTTGTTAATACATTCCCTTGCATTTGCATATTCTTTTTTCTTGATGAGGATGCGCCCGATGTTGCCATAGGAGGAAGCAACGCCGGCCTGGTCGTGCAGCTTTTCCTTTAGCTGCAGCGACGCGTATTGATTTTTAAGCGCCTCGTCAAGCTTTTCGTAACGTGCTTTTTCAGTGCTCTGGCTCTCGGCCTCATTATCGTAAAGGATGCCGATGTTGTTGTACGAATAGGCAACACCGCGTTCGTTCCCCAGTTCCTTATCGATCTCCAGCGAAGCCAGTAGGTTCTTTCTTGCTTCGGCGTATTTCTTCAGGCTGCTGTAGGTATTGCCGAGATTGTTGTACGAGGTGGAGATCCCGGATTTATCATTCGCAGCTATAAAGCACCTCAGGCCTTCGTTATAATATTTCAGCGCTTCGGGATAATTCTTCTGGAAAAAATAGATCGTACCGATGCCGTTGTATGCAGCTCCGAGCCCGTGATTGTCGCCGGTCTCCTGGTAAATCTTCAGGGCGGCGAAATAATTTTTGAGCGCTTCGGCGTAATTGCCTTTGTCTTCCGCAAAGAAGCCAAACAGCTTGTATGTTTTGGCCTCTCCTTTTTTGAAATTTATTTTTTGCGAAAGCTTCAGTGCATTGTTCAGCGCTTCCGATGCTTTGGCATCGTCGGAAAATTCGTATTCGAGGAAAAGGTTGTTGTAGGCCTTTACCTTGCTGGTGTCATCGGCCCCGGAAGCAATGAATGCGGTGAGTGAATCAGCTGCGCTTTTTTGTGAAAACAGGTGTTGGGAAAGCAGGAGTGCAGCTGATAATAAACAGGTAATGGTTATTTGTTTCATCCGGGGCAGTGGTGGCGTTATACCGACGAAGATAAAATTAATCTGCCTCAATTTTCAGCGCAGCATGATTTTATCCGCTTGTTTTTTTATTTTTGACTGCACAGAACACAAGCAATAATAATTTCGGAATGAAGAACGCTCTCAAGAAGCAGCGAATGCAAAAATGCTTTCCTGTTTTCCTCTTCCTGTTTTTGGTGCTCACACAGCAGCTGTTTTCGCAGCCGTTTGCGGATAAGAAATATTACCTCGTTGATTCGCTCGACTTAGGAAAGATCAGCGCATCCGACCGGAAGCTGGTGGATTCCTGCCTGAAGATATACCACACCGCAGCTGCCGACACCACCAGGCTAAAACAGCTGGCATATATTGCACGAGACGTACAACACCCGCGCCTGATCTATTGTTATGCCAGCCTCATGCGAAAAGATGCACTGGCCGGAAGCGTAAAAAAAGGCATCCCGGAGCTTCTTAAAAAACGGATGTACGATCTCGCCGGAACTGCGGATCACCTGCTCGGATTTTATTATTCACAGGTGGTAAGAAATGATTCTATCAGCGAATATTATAACCTGGAAAGCATCGATCTGCATACAAAAGCGGGTAAGCGGAACAAAGCGGCATCTGATCTTTTGAACCTTGCCGGCAATTATTCCAATGAAGGAAAAGTAACAGAGGCACTTGCCTGTTTCCAGTCCGTGCTTGCTGTTTACGAGGAGCTGGGCGACAGCGCACACATGGGCGATGCATACCAGAACATCGGCTTCCTGCTGCAAAACCAGGACGACACTCACGGCGCATTGCAGAGCTTCCGCAAGGCGCTGAAAATGTATGAAGCGGTGGGCATGCAAAAAGATGCCGCCGACGTATTAAGCTTTATCGGCGGATGCTACAAAACCGGCAGGAAGTACGACAGCGCCATGGTGGCTTATAACAGGGCCGATACGATCTTCCGCTCGCTTGATAATGAATACGGCATAGCCACTATTCTCCTGAATAAGGGCGAGCTGCTGCAGGAAATGGGGATGCTGGAGCCTGCGCTGGAATCCTGCCTCAAAAGCAGGGAGATCTTTGAACGTATCGGCGACAAAAATCCGTTGTCGTTTGTATTGAACTCCCTCGCTACCATTTATTATAAGAAGGGCGATCTTGTCAATGCGCGGATGTACGGAGAGCGCTCGCTGAAGATCGCGAACGAGATCCATTATCCCGATAATATCCGGAATGCTGCGCGCCTGCTGAGCAGGGTGTATAAGTCCTCGGGCGATTATAAAAATGCGCTGGCCATGCACGAGCTGTATTCCACGATGAACGACAGCATCCTGAACGCAGATACGAAGCGCAATGCCATTGAGAAAGACCTGAAATACCAGCATGATAAAGAGCTGCTGGAAGTTCAGAAAGAAAGGGAAAAGGAAACGGTTGCTGCCGAGAAGGAGAAGGAAAAACGGAACATTATCATTGCGGCGGCATCTGGGGGATTGCTGCTCCTAACGGTTTTCCTGCTCTTCCTGTACAACCGCTTCAGGCTGATCCGCAGCCAGAAAAATATCATCGAGGTGCAGAAGGCCGAAGTGGAAGCACAGAAATATGAGATAGGGCTGCAAAAGGACCTTGTGGAAAATAAGAACCACGAGATCATGGATTCCATCAACTATGCGAAGCGGCTGCAGCAGGCCATTCTTCCGCAGGAAAAAATGATCGCAGAGTACCTGCCCGACAGCTTTGTGCTGTACAAGCCGAAGGACATTGTGGCGGGCGATTTTTACTGGATCGAGAAAGTGGGCGACGAGGTGATCATCGCCGCTGCCGACTGCACCGGGCATGGTGTTCCGGGCGCTATGGTGAGCTTTGTGTGCGTCAATGCGCTGAACCGTGCCGTGTTGGAATACGGGCTTACGCAGCCGGGAGCTATCCTCGGGAAAGTATCGGAGCTGGTGGTGCAATCGTTCCAGCGCAGCGAAAGCGAGGTAAAGGACGGCATGGACATTTCGCTGTGCAGTTATCATACAAAAACAAAGGTGCTGCAATATGCGGGTGCGTACAACCCGATCTGGATCCTGAAGAAGGATGCCCTGCTGGAAGAGTATGTGGCGACAAAACAGGCGATCGGGAATGTGATCAACCCGGTTCCCTTTGTGAATAATGTGATCCCGCTATCGGAAGGCGACAGCGTATACATGTACAGCGACGGTTTTGCCGACCAGTTTGGCGGGGAAAAAGGCAAAAAATTAAAATACAGCAACTTCAAAAAAATGATTGCCGACTGCGCCCCGCTGCCGATGGCGCATCAGAAAGAGCAGCTGGATAAAGGTTTTGAGGCATGGAGAGGGGAGCTGGAGCAGGTGGATGATGTGTGCGTAATGGGCTTCCGTGCAGGGTAGTGTTTATTACAAAAACAGAAAAGCTTATTTTTTAATTAAAATACTGAAAGAATTAATATCTTTGTGCCACAGTACCACGCCCACGTGGCGAAATTGGTAAACGTTGCGGTCTCAGAAGCCGTTGTCATTAGACTTAGGAGTTCGAGTCTCCTCGTGGGCACTGTAACAAAAGAGAAAGCGAAAGCTTTCTCTTTTTTATTTCCACCCGGCGGTATTTCGATCCGCAAAAAAATATATTCGGATAAATTTGTCCGAATTAAATTTGTTTGTACCTTTACAAAAAAAATCAGGCAATGATCTTCTCCAAGGCATGTGAATACGGAATACGGGCTACAATGTATGTATCCCTGAATTCGCTGGAGAACAAGCGGGTGAGCCTGAAGGACATTTCCAGGGAGATCGATTCGCCGGAAGCGTTCACTGCGAAGGTATTGCAGCAGCTTTCCCGCAGCGGGATCATCAATTCGCTGAAAGGCCCTACAGGCGGCTTTTTCATAGATAAGCCCACCATGCAGAAAACCAACCTGAGCCATGTGGTGTATGCCATCGAGGGTGCATCTTTTTTCAAAGGCTGCGGACTCGGGCTGAAGGAATGTTCCGAAAAGCGTCCCTGCCCGCTGCACTCCAGGTTTAAGATCATCCGTGAGGAATTAAGGGTGTCGCTGGAAAATACCAACCTGTACGACCTTTCGCTGGGCGTGAAAGAGGGTTTAACATTCCTCAAAAAGTAAAAAAAATTGGAGTAATAAAAGATAAAAAGGTCTTTATATATTAATTAAAAACAAAAAACACCATGAAAACTTCAGAGATCAACACAGCAAATGCAAGCACAAAACAACAACCGGCCATCTTTAACGTATTGCACGATAATGTGCAGGCTAAAAATCCAGCAGTTTCAACCTGGTTCGAAAAGCAGGCAGCCTGGTTCGAGGAAAGCCGCTTCGCGATGATGACACTCATGATCACCGTTCAAAGCTGCATCGGCTCCATTGCCTGCATGTACATTTTCCAGAACAATGCCTCCGACATTTGGTTTATGATCTGTGCGGCGGTAACAATGGGCACCAATGCCATGTTCATTGCGCAGGCGCCTGCCAAAATATGCCTGGCATCACTTTATCTCAGTATTTTAGTGAACTCCATGTTCATTCTTATGAACGGTTTTTAATCAATGAAAAAAGAAATTTTAAACAGGGATGATATAAAGCGGCTGGTTGATGCCTTTTATCTGAAAGTGCGGGAGGACAGCCTGCTTGCAGGCATCTTCAACGCCCGGATCAAGGACAGCTGGCCGCTTCATCTCGAAAAGATGTACAGCTTCTGGGAATCGCTGCTGCTGGATAAAGTAACCTACCATGGAAACCCGTTTGCGCATCATGCGGACCTTCCTGTGGAGAAAGAACATTTCGACCGCTGGCTGAAGCTCTTTGACCAGACCGTGGATGAGTTATTCGCGGGTGAAAAGGCGGAGGAAGCGAAGTCGCGGGCGGCGAAGATCGCGGTGATCTTTCACACCAAGATCCAGGGCCTGAGAAAGCAGTAGGCACTACCGTGATATAAGTTCCCCGTTTTCCGGTGGCATCTCTTTTTTGGGAGCAGCTTCGTAAAGCGGTAAGCCCCGTTTTTTAGTCGATTTTTACAGAAATATCCCTGCTTTTTGGCGAAAATTTCGTACTTTTGTGTCCCTTTAAAAATAAGGAAAACAATAGTATCCATTAAATAATTTTGAAAAATGAACATTACGCAGGAAAATATTGACGAATTGAACGCGGTTTTAAAAGTGAAAGTGGTAGCAGAGGATTATCTTCCGAAAGTGGAAGGCGCCCTGAAAAATTACCAGAAAAAAGCTGCCATTCCGGGCTTCCGTCCGGGTAAGGTGCCAACAGGCGTGATCAAAAAAATGTATGGGAAATCAGTGATGGTGGATGAGATCAACAAGCTTTTATCCGATTCGTTATACAAATACATCAACGACAATAAGATCGAGATCCTCGGGAACCCGCTGCCGAAAGCAGACGATAAAACCGTGATCGACTGGGATAACCAGAAGGAATTTGAATTCATGTACGAAATGGGCCTTGCGCCTAAGTTCGAGGTGGAGCTTTCTTCTAAAGATAAATTCACTTACCAGACCGTGAAGATCGATGACGAGTTGGTGAACAAATACGTGAGTGATATCGCAAAGCGCTACGGAAAAGTGGAGCAGGTGGAAGTTGCCTCCGAAGGCGACCTGCTGAACGGTGATTTCGTGGAGCTGGATGCAAACGGCGAGATCCTGCCGGGCGGTGTTTTCAAAACATCTTCCGTGTTCCTCGACAGGGTAAAGGATGAAGCGAAAAAAGCATTCATCGGCTTAAAAGTTGGCGATAAAACAGTGGTGGATGCGCAAAACCTCACCGCTAACGCTGCAGACCTTGCAGCCATGCTTGGAATTGAAAAAGCAGCGGCGGAAACGTTCAATGCGAAAGTGCAGTTCACTGTAAAAGGCATCAGCCGCCTGGCTGCTTCCGAGATCAACCAGGAGCTGTTCGATAAGATCTACGGTCCGGGAACGATCACCACTGAGGAAGAATTCAGGGCAAAGATCCGCGAAGAGCTCAAAGGCATGTTCGTGAACGACAGCGAGCGTAAATTTTACAACGATGTGGTGGACCACCTGATGAACAAGGTGAACTTTAACCTCCCAAGCGAATTCCTGAAGCGCTGGATCGTAGCGGTGAATGAAAAACCGGTTACTCCCGAGCAGGTGGAAGCTGAATTCGACGGTTATGCAAAAGGCCTGAAATGGCAGCTGATCGAGAACAGGATCATTAAGGACAACAACATCAATGTAACCAACGAAGAGGTGATGGATCATACAAAACAGCTGATCCTCGCACAGTTCGGGAAAATGCAGCAGATGCCGATGAGCGATGAAGACCTGGAAAACACCGCAAAACGTGTGTTGGGGAACGAAGAAGAGGCGAAAAAGATCTATGAGCAGGTGTACGGACAAAAAGTAATGACGCTCTTTAAATCCAAATTTACCCTGGAGAATAAGGAAGTGGCTTATGAGGAGTTCTTTAATACTGCCAAATAGTCAATATAAATTTTCGGGTTTGGTTTTTGTTTGTAATTTTAACAATCAACTAAACTGTTAACTTAAAACAAAAAATGTATGTTCGATAACAACGAATTCAGAAAATACGCTGTAAAGCACAAAGGCATCAGTGGAAACACATTTGATTCCTACACAAAGCACAATGTTTCAAACGTAACTCCTTATATCATCGAGGAGCGCCAGCTGAATGTTGCGCAAATGGACGTGTTCTCACGTTTGATGATGGACCGCATCATTTTCCTGGGAACCGGGATCGACGACCAGGTAGCGAACATTATCCAGGCCCAGCTGTTATTCTTACAGTCGGTTGACGCGAAGAAAGACATCCAGATCTACCTCAACTCACCAGGGGGATCAGTTTACGCAGGTCTGGGGATTTATGACACCATGCAGTACATCGCTCCGGATGTGGCTACTATCTGTACGGGTATGGCTGCATCAATGGGTGCCGTATTAATGTGTGCCGGCGCAAAAGGCAAACGTGCCGCTTTGAAGCATGCACGCGTAATGATCCACCAGCCTTTGGGCGGTGCTGAAGGACAGGCGTCCGACATCGAGATCACAGCACGCGAGATCCAGAAGCTGAAAAAAGAATTGTATGACATCATTGCGCAGCACAGCGGTCAGACCTATGAAAAAGTATGGGCGGACAGCGACCGTGATTACTGGATGACGTCGGAAGAAGCGAAAGCTTACGGAATGGTGGATGAGATCCTGTTAAGGACCAAATAAGCCGTATTCTTTGAAATTTTTTGGAATGGTTAATGGCATTGCCGTTAACCATTTCATTTTTAATGATTGATACCCGATTTAGTGAAATTATAATACAATGGCAAAAGAAGACAAAGAGATCAAATGCTCGTTCTGCGGGCGTACAAAAAAAGATTCGGAGATCCTCATCGCGGGGATTACCGGGCATATCTGCAATCATTGCGTGGCACAGGCTCAAACCATTGTGCGCGACGAGATCAGCCAGCGCAGCAGCAATTCCGTATTCAGCGGCATTCACCTGCTTAAGCCTATAGAGATCAAGAAGCACCTCGATGAATACATTATCGGGCAGGACGATGCAAAGAAAACGATCTCCGTGGCGGTGTACAACCACTACAAGCGCCTGATGCAGAACTCCGCGAAAACACCCGCCAAAGATGAGATCGAGATCGAGAAATCGAACGTGATCATGGTTGGGGAAACGGGAACGGGGAAAACATTGCTTGCGCGCACCATCGCGAAAATATTGAATGTGCCGTTCTGTATCGCCGATGCTACGGTTCTAACCGAGGCAGGTTATGTGGGCGAGGATGTGGAAAGCATCCTGGCAAGGCTGCTGCAAGCGGCTGAATACGATGTTACCGCAGCGGAAAGAGGGATTGTTTTTATTGACGAGATCGATAAAATAGCACGTAAAAGCGATAACCCTTCCATCACGCGGGATGTGTCGGGAGAAGGTGTACAGCAGGGCTTGCTGAAGCTCCTGGAAGGCTCCGTAGTGGGCGTTCCGCCGCAGGGTGGAAGGAAGCACCCGGAGCAGAAGCTGGTGCAGGTAAACACAAAGAACATCCTGTTCATCTGTGGCGGCGCTTTCGACGGCATTGCCCGCCATATCGGGAACAGGCTGAATACACAGGCCATCGGATACAATGTGAACAAGGAAGAGGATGTGGTGGACAAAGAGAACCTGCTCCAGTACATTTCTCCGCAGGATATAAAATCGTTCGGGCTCATTCCCGAGCTGATCGGCCGCTTGCCGGTGCTTACCTACCTGAACCCGCTGGATGCAGACACGCTCCGTCGGATCCTGAGCGAGCCGAAGAATGCGCTCATCAAGCAATACACCTACCTGTTCGAAATGGACGGGGTGAAGATCACGTTTGAAAAAGGCGTGCTTGACCTCATCGTGGAGAAAGCGCTTGAGTTCAAGCTGGGTGCCCGCGGACTGCGTTCCATCTGTGAAGCGATCATGACGGACCTGATGTTTGAAACGCCGTCGGAAGAAGGCGTGAAGTCTGTGAACGTTACGCTGCGTTACGCGAAGGACAAATTGAAAAAATCGACGTTGAATAAATTGAAAGTAGCGTAATTGCAATAGCATAAAAAAAGGGCGGCCTCGTAATGAAGCCGCCCTTTTTTATTTATATAAAGATTTATTCCGCTATCAGCTTGCTTTGTCCTACGATCTGCGAGCCATCGTTCAGCTGCAGCAAGTAGGTTCCTGCTTTCAGGTCTTCGCGGTAAATAGTGCAGTTGCTGCTTCCGGAAACAAGCTCCGTTTTTCTTACAAGCTTGCCTGTCATGTCAAAGATCGAAAGGCTGCCTGTGTTCTTAAACCGGTAGCTGCCAAGGTCGATCGTTGCCGATGAACGGAAAGGGTTTGGAAAAGCAGTGAAGGTAACCTGTGCATTTGTGTTTTCAGCGATCCCTACATTGGATGTATATTTCAGAATAGTGCCGTCAAGCCCGGTAGCGTATCCCGTGTTGGAATTCACGAACTGAACTCTTGTCAGTCTCGATGTTCCCGGCAAAGAGCCGGTCCACGTGCTGCCGCCATCGTTTGTCTCCAGGATGTTCCCGATGTTGGCGCTTATGTTTCCTCCTACGATAAAGCCTTTGCTTGAGTTGATAAAATCAAAGCCGGTGAGCACATCGGTTGTGCCGCTTGTTACCAGCGACCAGGTTGCTCCTGCATCGGTGGTTTTCCGGATCATTCCGTTATCGCCGATCACAACGCCGTTTGAGGCGCCTGTAAATTGCAGTATCCCCAATGCCGTGGTGGTTCCGCTTGTTAAGGCCGACCATGTAGCTCCCCCGTCGGTCGATTTAAAAATAACTCCTCCAAATCCCGAGAAATAACCGGTGGTGGCAGAGGTAAAGAAGATTGAATTGATCTGCTGGCTTGTGCCTGAGGTAATTGGAGTCCAGGTTGATCCTCCGTCGGCGGTCCTTAACAATGTTCCGTTGGCGCCGGAGATAAAGCCCAGCATTGAATTGTAAAAATAAACAAAGCGCAAATGCTGCGTGGTAAGCGATAAGCTTGTCCAGCTGCTTCCCGCGTTTGTGGTTTTAAGAACAGTGCCTGCGTCGCCAACAGCAAATCCCTTATTGTTGTCGATGAAAGCTACATAGCTGAGGTTATTGCCGGTTCCGCTGGTTTGGGCAGAGAAAGTCATTCCGTCGATCGTTCTCAGGATCACGCCGCCGTTGCCGACCACGTAACAGGTATCCCTGCTGGGTGCAGATACCCCTAAGAGATGCGAGCTGACTCCGCTTGTTAGGGTTGTCCATGTGGCCGTCTGGCTTGTAGCCTGGAAAGCAAAAATGGAAAGGGAAACTGAGAAAAGAAAGGTGTAGATCTTTTTCATGTTGTTAGTTTTGGTTAAGTAAATTTTAACAAATAATCGGTTCCCGTGTTCAGCTGGGCCAGGATCTCTATTCCTTCAACACCATGTCGATGCACATTACCGCTGCAAGGATCAGGATGCGCGTAGGGTCGGATGCAGGAACGCTTTCGTTCACCGTGAGCATGTAGTTGTCGGCGGAAGTGAACAGCTCCTTGCCAACACCGGCCCATTTCTTATTCACGCGTGCCAGCTCGCGGTCGTTCTGCACGAATGCGAAATCCCAGCTGGTCCAGCTGCCTTTCAGCTTGCATACTTCATTTTCGCTGGCGTCGAGCACGGCAAACTTGCCGCCGATGCTGAAAAATTTCTGCCTGAATTTTCCAACCAGCATGTCGTTCTCATCCAGTACTTCCACTACCGACCTGAAAATGGTAACACCGCGCTTTACGGTCAGCACTTTTTTTCCGTCCGGCGTTTTGATCTCGATGTGAAAAGGAGTCATCCGTTTATAATCCGTGAAGCGGAACATCTTGGTGAAGAAGCCCAGCGAATCTTCGCGGCAGTTCATGATCAGCTCGCGGGTCTCCGGGCTGTAAATGTCGAAATTGTTGGCTGCCTTAAAGAAGCCCACGTGCTCTTTTACAAAGTACGTGTTACGCTGAAGGATGGAGTTCATGTTGTTTGTTTTAGTTTAACTGCCTATGAATGCAAGTGAAGCCCCGAGGAGGATCACTACAAATTTAATGAGGTTGAAGCGGTGGTTCTCGCTCGATTCAAAAAGTATGGTGGTGGAAATGTGCAGGAAGATCCCGACAACAACAGCCATAATGCGGTCGAAATACATCGAGAGCCCGCCGATCATGTTCTGCCCGATGGCATAGCTGGTGAAGCTTCCGAGCGGCGTGATGAGTGCAAATACGACCAGCCACATGATCGCCCGCCCCTTGCTGATGTGCGACTGCAGCAGCATGGTCATTAAAGCGATGGCGATCGGAATGTTGTGAAGGATGATGCCCGTGAGCAGTGATTCGTGCGTGCCTCCTGTGCCGTTCGCAAGCGGCATGCCTTCGAGGAAGGAGTGGATCGACAATCCGATCATCATCGCAAAAGGAAAAGCATTGTGCTTGTGGTCGTGCTTGTGAATGTGGATATGTCCGTGTTCGATGCCTTCCGAAAAGAACTCGAGAAGGATCTGCGCGAAAAAGCCGATCAGGATATACACGCCGGCATTGGCCGCTCCCGATGCATAGATCTCCGGGATGAGGTGAAGCACGCTGATGGCAAACAGGAATGCGCCGCTGAAAGAGAGCAGCAGCTTCAGGTTCTTGCTGCTGATGTTGATGAAAAGTACGCTCAGCCCGCTTGCGATCACCGACAAAAAAAGAAAGAGGTACATCGAATAATTCATGCTGCTGTATTGATTTTTTTCGCCAGTATGATGAGCCTGTCGGATGCTGCGGGATCAAATTCCCCGAGCTCGTAGTTGCCCCACAAATGTAGTATTTTAAGCCCGCTGCCGGCAAAGTATTTTTCGAAATCGGGCAGCGACAATACCTTGACTTTTTCCTCGAAATGAAAATCCTTCCCTTTGTCTGAAAAGTCGATCTGCTTAATGATAAAGCCGTTCTCCATTCTTTTCCTGATCCGGAACGTGATGCCTTCAACCGTGATCGCGTCTTCGGCTTTCAGGTTCTTCACTACTTTGGCTGCGTTGAAAAAATCGAGCACAAAAATGCCATCCGGCTTCAGGCCTTTGGCTACCGACTGGATCGTTGCGAGCTCATCCCTTTCCTTTTCGAAGTAGCCGAAGCTGGTGAAAAGGTTCACGATGTAATCGAAATAATTGGTGCGGAACAGCTTCCGCATGTCGTGCACATAAAAGTGAAGGCGCTCGTTTTCGTGGGCGGCCGCATGTTTGATGCTTTCCGGTGAAAGATCCACGCCGGTTACATCAAACCCTTTTTTATTGAGGAATACCGAATGCCGGCCTTTGCCGCAGGCAAGGTCGAGAAAGCGGGCGCCGGGAGCAGGCTTAAGAAATGCAACGAGCTTGTTGATGAACAGTTCGGCCTCATCGCAGTTCCGGTGCTTGTACAGCGTATGATAGTAAGGGGAGTCAAACCACGTCGCAAACCAATCCTCATGTCCTTTCTCGCTCATTCTTTAAATTTTTTGTAAAAATACAAACTTGTAGCTGAATTTGACTAAATTTGAGCTTTAGGAGTTTCAAATAATCCGCATGAAACAAACTGCTCCATCCGAACCGACCATTTCCTGGCAAACCGAGCTGAATATTACGGCGTATAAGTACCATTCGCTGATCGCCTGGGTAGCGGTATTCCTGAATCCCATCTGGGCCATCGGCGATTATTACACGATTCCCGAGCATTTTACCGATTTCCTCATCTTTCGCGTTGCCGTTTCCTCGCTCACGCTGATCGTACTACTGTTCAGGAAAAAACTGGTGAA
>Ga0157372_10000652_pt1 | contig 38133 bp, 30 predicted proteins | sample C55metaG_FD_115307 | JGI IMG/M metagenome (GOLD analysis project Ga0157372, IMG submission 115307) | Corn rhizosphere microbial communities from Kellogg Biological Station, Michigan, USA - C5-5 metaG | ecosystem: Host-associated > Plants > Roots > Rhizosphere > Soil | place: USA: Michigan...
CCACGCCCGGGTGGTGCACGCCTTCGCCTCCTCCGACGCGGGCCAGCAGTTAGGCGGCCGGGCGCAGGAGGTCGGTCACTCGGTGGCGGCCGGCGGCGTATCGGCGGTGTCCGGTCAGTCGGCCGAGCTGGTGCGGCAGGCCCGGGTGGCGTTCGTGCACGGCATGACCTCGGTGATGGTGATCTGCGCGGTCTTCGCCCTGGTCGGCGCGGTGATCGCGGCGGTGATGATCCGGCGGGGCGACCTGCACGCCAGCGCCCTGGCCGATGGCACCGAGCCCGCCTCGGCGGGGGTGGCATGACCCGTGCGGAGCTGACCCGCGGCGCGGTCGTGCAGCAACTGAGCGCTGTCCGTGACCCGGAGTACCGGCTGTTCCTGTTCCATCATGCCGGCGGCTCGGCCGCGACCTTCCGCCCGTGGCAACAGTGCTTTCCGGCCGGCTGGGACGTCTGCGCGGTCGGCCTGCCCGGGCGCGGCCGGCTGCACGACAGACCACCGCTGGCCGACTGCCCGGCCCTGATCGACTTCCTGCTGCCGGCCGTGCAGCCCTGGTGCGCCGAGGTGCCCTGCGGCTTCTTCGGGCACAGCATGGGTGGACTGGTGGCCTACGAGTTGACCCGCGCGCTGCTGGCGACCGGCGCGCCGGGCCCGTCCTGGTTGGGTGTCTCCGGATGCCTGCCGCCGCGGCTGCAGCGACCGGCCAGCCGGCCGACGGGCCAGCCGCTGACCGATGAACAGTTGCGTCAGTGGCTTGGCGAACACAGTGACACCCCGGCCGAATTGTTGGCCAGCGATGAGCTGTGGCAGTTGTTCGCACCGGCGTTCCGCGCCGATTTCGCACTGGTGGACAGCTGGCAGCCGGCCTTGGACGCGGCGCCGCTGCCGGTACCGCTCGCGGCATTCGGCGGCCTGCGGGATCAACTGGTCACCATCGCGCAACTGCGGTTATGGGCCGAGCAGACCGAGCTCTTCCAGGGCCCGTACGGCTATCCGGGCGGGCATTTCTACCTGACCGCACGGCCGCAACAGATCGCCCGCCAAATTATGTTATGTATCCTTTTGAGTAAGGGCATTCCTGCCAGCAGCGGGGCGAGAGGGCGTCATGTCGAGTAATGAGCAGCTGACCGTGCTGGGTATTTCCGGCAGCTTGCGGGCCAGATCGCTCAATACCGCGGTCGTGGAGACCGCCGCCGAGCTGTGTGTCGCTCCGCTGCGCATGGACATCTTCCGCGGCATCGGGGAGCTGCCGTTCTTCAACTCCGACATCGAGTTGACCGCGCCACCGGAGTCGGTGCTGGCCTTCCGGCGTCGGGTCGAGGCCGCGGACGCTGTGCTGTTCTCCTGCCCGGAGTACGCGCACGGCATGACCGGGGTGTTGAAGAACGCCCTGGAATGGGTGGTCGGTGGCGGTGAGCTGGTCGGCAAGCCGACTGCCGTGGTCACCGCCTCACCCTCCATGACCGGCGGCGACCGTGCCCAGGCGTGGCTGGTCGAGACGCTGGAGGTGATGGGTGCGGCGATCCTGCCGACCCGGCTGCCCATTGCCTGCGCCAGCGCGAAGGTACGCGACGGACGGCTGGTGGAGCCGGAGGCCGTCGAGCAGCTGCGCGCGCTGCTGGCCGAGTTGGCCGAGTGCGCCCGCGCCGACGTCCTGGTGAACTGACCGGCGGAGTTACCGCCGAGCCGAGACCGTCGCGTTTCGACTTGACAGACCTAATCCTGCACCTTTGATTTTGTCCGATTTGCTCTGCATGCTGAGCCCATGACAGATACCCGCTCGGCTCAGCCGTTGTTCGAGGTCAGCGCGCAGGTACCGGTCGCGAGCAGTCCGGAGCAGGTCTACGGCGTCGTCACCGACCTGGCTCGCAGCGGCGAATGGAGTACGGAATGCCGCGGCGGCAGCTGGGTATCCGGCGATGCCGGCGCCGTCGGATCGGTATTTCGCGGAGAGAACTACCGGACCCCTGAGGTGGTCGCCTGGGCACCGGTCGTACGGGGTGAATGGACCACCGATTCGGAGGTGGTGGCGGCTGAGCCGGCTCGCCGCTTCGCCTGGGCGATCCGCACCAAGGACGGGAAGAAGCAGCAAAGTGTCTGGAGCTTCGAGATCGAGCCGACGCCGGACGGCAGCCTGCTGACACACCACTTCCGGATGGGTGCCCCGACCGAGGGTATCCAGGGAATCACCGCAGAGATGAGCGCCGAGGAGAAGCAGCGGTTCTTCGACGAGTGGGCGGCCAAGCTCGAGCGGGACATCACCGAAACCCTCGGCCGTCTCAAGGAGATCCTCGACAAGACCTAGCGGCGCACCGCACCGGCCACCATCGCAGCAACCGCGATCGCCCCGGCCGCACCGCATCAACCGCTAAAGCATCAACCGCTACCGCATCAACCGCCACCGCACCGCCCCCGAGTTCGCATCCGCCAGGTTGCCGTTACATCGAGCGACGGAGTTGATCTTGTACCTACAACGTATTGGCAATCGAGGCATCGACCTGGCAACGTTGTTCGAGCGTGGCGCGGCTCGACACCCCGACAACCAGTTGATCCTCGACCACGACCTTGACGTCGCGCCGGAGCTGGGACGCCGGATACCGATCGCCCGAGTGAGCGACCTCGTGGCCGACCTCGCCTCGCGGCTGTGGGCCGCCGGCGCGCGTCCCGGCGAGCGGGTCGCGGTGTTCAAGTCCGACAGCTTCGACATCACCCTGCTGGCCTGCGCGATCGCGCGCATCGGTGCGGTGCCGATGCTGCTGTCCCCCACGCTCGGCGGCGCAACGGTGCTGGAGCTGATGCACCGCGCGGAGGCACCGTTCCTCATCACCGACGAGGCCAAACTCAGCGAGTTGACCGATTCGGTGTTCGAGCTGCCGGTGCGGGTATTGCTGACCTCCGGACAGCACGCCTCGGCGACCACGCTGCGTTCGCTGGCCGGCCGCCGGCGGATCGACGCGGTGCGGGTATCACCGGACAACCCCACCCTGATCACCCACACCTCGGGCACGACCGGAACGCCGAAGCTGGCGGTACACACCAGCCGTACCCTGCAGGCTCGCTACCGCCCGCAGGCCGCCGCGGTGACACCGTTCCTGCGTAAGGGCGAAACGATCGTGATCCACGTGTCGTTCGTACACTCCAGGCTGTTCACGGCGCTGGCCATCTCGCTACTGCGAGGCTTCCGGATGCTGGTTATGGTCGACGGCGACATCGACCACGCCGCCCAGCTGTTCGCCGAGTTCCAGCCGAGCGTCATCGAGGCGCACCCGAACTCGTTCATGGCCTGGGAGGAGATGGCGCAGGACCCACGGCAACCGCTGGCCCGGGTCAAGCTCTTCAGCAGCACCTTCGACGCCATCCATCCGCGCACGGTGCGCCGCCTGCTCGGCGCCACCAAGCGCAGGGCGCCGCTGTTCGGCCAGCTCTACGGCCAGAGCGAGATCGGGCCGGCGGTGGTACGCGCCTTCACCCGACGCCATGCCGAGACGGCGGACGGTCGATGCGTGGGAATGCCCTTTCCCGGTATGACCGGCGTGCGGGTGGTCAGCCGCAACGGGATGCCGCCGTCGGCGTCGAACCCGGGCTACATCGAGGTACGCAGTGACGGCCGGGTGAAGACCTACCTCGGTGAGGACGAGCGCTTCCAGCGGCAGGTCTCCCCCGGCGGTTGGTGGCGGATGGGCGATGTGGGCTATCGGACCAAGCTGGGTTGCATCCATCTGCTTGACCGTGAGGTGGACCTCATCGAGGGCTTCGGCAGCACGCTGGCCGTCGAAGATGCCTTGTTCAGCAGGCTGGACGATCTCGTGGAGGTCGTCATCGTCGCCGGTCCGAGTGGCACGGCGGTCCCGGTGGTGTCCCTGACCGAGGGCAAATCGCTGGACCTGCAGCGGTGGAAGCAGGCAACCGCTGACCTGCCGCCGATGGCCGACCCGGTGCAGTGGCGGTTCGAGGACCTGCCCCACACCGCAACCATCAAGGTCAAGCGGCTGGAACTCGGCCGCATGCTCGCCGCGCGCAGCAGCGGCTGACCGGACGGGAAGTCCTTCGACATGGCCAAGGCAGTAATCGTCGGTGGCGGCATCGGTGGCCTGGCGACCGCGCTGAGCGTGGCCGAAGCCGGCCATCAGGTCGTGGTGCTGGAACGCGCGGACCGATTCGCCGAGATCGGGGCCGGCATCCAGATCGCACCCAACGGAATACACGCCCTCGACGCGCTCGGCGTCGGCCGGGGTGCTCGGCAGATCGCCGTCCAGATGGACGAACTGAGGTTCATGGACGGTGTCACCGACCGGCACGTGACCAGCCTGCCGCTGACCGAGCAGTACCAGCAGCGGTTCGGCACCCCGTACCTGGTGGTGCACCGCGCCGAGCTGCACCGCTTGCTGCTGGACGCCTGCCTGGCCTCGGCGGCCATTTCGTTGCGCAGCAGCTGTCCGGCGATCGGTTACGAACAGAGCGCCGGGGTCGCCGCGGTGGTGCTGCAATCGGGTGAACGGGTGGCCGGCGACGTCGTGATCGGGGCCGACGGCATCCACTCCCAGATCCGGCGGCAGCTGGTCGAGGACGGTGCGCCGCGGGTCTCCGGCCTCGTCGTGTATCGCACCATGGTGGCGATGGAGGAGGTTCCCGAGGAGCTGCGGCTGCCCACGTCGGTCACCTGGTGGACCGGTCCGGAACGGCACCTGGTGCATTACCCGATCGCCGGCGGCCGCTACCTGAACCTGGCTGGTAGCCGATACACCACCAGCCGTGAACCCATCGCCGGCAAGCCGGTGCCGACCGAGTTCGTCCGGGCCGAGTTCGCCGTGATGGGCCCGACCACCCGCCGGTTGATCGCGCTCGGCAGCGAGTGGAAGGCGTGGGCGCTGGTCGATCGCGATCCGGTCGACAGCTGGGTCGACGGCCGGGTTGCCCTGCTGGGCGACGCCGCGCACCCGATGCTGCACTATGCTGCTCAGGGCGCATGCCAGGTGCTGGAGGATGCGGTCGTGCTCGGCCGACTGCTCGATTGCCCGGCCGCCGACCTGCCGGAGCGGCTGACGAGGTACAACGCGCAACGCCGGCACCGCACCGCGCGTATCCAGCAGGTCGCCCGGCAGAGCATCCAGCTATGGCATGCCTCCGGTTCGGCCGCGCAGATCCGCAACGCGGCGCTGTCGGCGATGTCGGAGCGTGAGCTGCACGACCACATCGCGTGGATGCATACGCCACCGATGCTGCAGCCGGTGCACGCCGGCTGAAGTACCTACGCCGGCAAGTGGTTCTCAGCCGGCAGGTGATTCTCAGCCGGCGTGCAGATGCAGCACGGTACGCCGGCCGCGCAGTTCACCGTTCTCCAGCCGCCGGTGCACCTCCGCGGCCGCGGCGAGCGGCAGTTCGTCGACCGTACGAGCCCGCAGCCGCCCGGTCGGCAGCAGCCGATTGATGTGGTCGGCCGCCGCGGCAAGTTCCGGCACGGTGGCGTGCGAGATCACGAAGCCGGTTATCGTGCCGTCCTTCATGTACAGCGCGCCAGCCGGCAGCACCGGGCAGGTACGAGCCCCGGCCAGCAGCACGATCCGGCCGCGGTGGGCCAGCACCTCCACGGCCGTAACCAGGTCGTTGCCGCCCGAGGTGTCCATCAGCAGATCCACGCCACGCGGGCTGAGCCGGCGGATCGATTCGGCCAGGAACTGGTCGCGATAGTCGAGCACCTCGGCCGCACCGAGCGAGCGACAGTAGTCGAAATCCCGTTCGGCGGCGGTGGCGATCACCCGTGCGCCGGCCTGCGCGGCCAACACCACCAGGGCAGCGCCGACGTTGCCGCCCGCGCCGGCGACCAGCACGGTGTCACCGACCTGAATCCGCCCATGCGTAAAGAGGGCAAGGTAGGCGGTCGCCACCGGATGCACCACCGCGACCGCGTCCACCATCGACACCCCCGCCGGCAACCGGTAGAGCCGATCCGCGGCGACCACCGCCTGCTCGACAGCCGCACCCTGCCGCCCGCCATGGCCGAGCGAGTTGCACCACACCCGCTCCCCTACCGTGAAACCGGTGACGCCCGGCCCGACCGCGCGGACCGTACCGGCCAGATCCCGACTGATCACCCGCGGGAAGGGACCGGGGGTCGGGAACAGTCCCGAGCGGACGAAGGTGTCCACCGGATTGACCGTGGTCACCTCGACGTCGACCAGCACGTCGGTGGGGCCTGGCTGCGGCACCGCGATGTTTCCGATCCGGATCGCCTCGGCCGGGCCGAAGGATTCGATGTACGCGGCGCGCACGAGTGTGGTTGCGCTCGGGGCGATTTCCTGTCGCCCGGCTCCGACCGTGGTCAGCATGCTCAGCCGCGACTGCCGGCGGTCAGCTGGGCGACCGGCACCGGCGGCTTCGATCCCGCGAGCAACTCGGCCAGCCGCTGCGTGACGATGCCGAGCCCGTTCTTCGTCAGCACCGACTCGGCATGGAACTGCATGGAGGTGAACCTGGCCCCGCGCAGCGCATGAACCTCGCCCGTGTGCTCGTCCCGGCTGACCTCGACCATGCCGGCCTGGCCGCAGTCGACCCAACCCACCGGGCTGCGCGCCACGAAGGTGTTATAGAAGCCGACCTGTTCGCGTACCCCGAACAGGTCGATCTCGCGCTGTTCGCCCTGCGCGGGCGTCTCGCGGGGAGTGAGCTCGAACCCCAGGCGCAGGCTGAGCACCTGATGGCTCAGGCACACCGCGAGGAACGGCTGCCGGCGCTCGATCAGGTCATCGATCGCCGCCCGGAGATGGGCTATCTTCGGATCGTCCAACGCCCGCGGATCGCCCGGCCCCGGCCCCATGACGACCAGGTCGTAGCCGTCGAAGGAGTACGGCTCGTCGAACCTGCGCACGGTCACCGACAGGCCGACCGATCGCAGCTGATATTCCAGCATGGCGGTAAAGGTGTCCTCGGCGTCGACCACCAGGACCTTGCGACCGGCGAGGATCGGCTGGATGGTGGCCGGCACGGTTCCGGACAGCCAGAAGCTGGAGATGCTGACGTTGCGCTGGTCCAGGGCGGCCTGAACGTCGGGGTGCTCGCCCAGGTGGGGCGCCACGTCCGCGCCGATCGCCGAGAGCAGCCCGTCGGCCTTTGCCCGCGTCTCGGCGGCCTCGGACTCGGGATCCGAGTGCCGGACCAGCGTCGCACCGACGCCGATGCTGATCCGACCGTCATCGGCGATGTCGGCCGTCCGGATCAGGATGGCGGAGTCCAGCGTGCGGTCGCCGAGTTCGTCCTGACCGATCAGCGCGACCACACCGCTGTAGTAGCCCCGCCCGTTCGGCTCGTACTTCTTGATCACCCGACAGGCGCTCTCCAGCGGGCTGCCGGTCACGGTCGGTGCGAACATGGTCTCGCGCAGGATGTCTCGGCAGTCGGCGCCGCTGCGGCCCTCGATGAGGTACTCGGTATGCGCCAGCTTGGCCATCTCCTTCAGATGCGGGCCGGTCACCCGAGCGCCGTGGTCGCAGACCCGAGCCATCATCTTCAGCTCCTCGTCCAGGACCATGTAGAGCTCGTCGATCTCCTTGCGATCAGCCAGGAATCGCATCACCCCGGGCAGCGTCGGTCCGGTCGGCGGGTAGCGATAGGTTCCGCTGACCGGGTTCATGACGGCCTTGCCGGCCCGCACGCTGATGTGCCGCTCGGGCGTGGCGCCGACGAAGGTACGGGTGCCGGTGTGCACCAGGAACGTCCAGTAGGCACCTACCTCACGCTGCAGCAGCCGGCCGAAGAAGGACAGGGCGGCCTCAGGACGGTAATCGGTGATCTCGGCGACGAAGGACCGCTTGATGACGAAGTTCGCCCCGACGCCACGACCGATCTCCTGGTCAACGACCTGGCGGACGAGCTCGGCGTAGGCCTCGTCCTCGACATCGAAATGCTGACCGGTCAGCCTGATCGGCAGATCCGGTAGCTGCGCGGTCACCTGCTCCGTCGAAACCGACTCCTGCGCCGTGATGAGCATCGCCACGAGCGGCTCGGCATCGTCCGGGCAGCTGAACCCACGCTCGGCGATCTGCCGGAAGGGGAGCAGGGTGAGCAACTGATGGCCCGGACCGGCGGTGGCCGGCAGCGGCAGTTCGGCAAGCGTCTCGAGGTGCGCGATGTCGCCGGCGAGCACATCGATGCGGTTCGGGTTGCCGCTCTCGGGTCGGTGTAGCAGGGCATATGCCCCCACCGAACCGGCGAGGATGTCGTCGAGCAGGCCGGCTGCCGGCGCAGGGTTGGTGGTCATCGCAGTATCTGGTCGCTGGTGGTCACTACCGCGCACCGTTGCGCGGCGTACTCGATCGCCAGCCGGTGGTAGCTCTCGTTGAAGTCGGCGATCGCATCGGCGACCAGGAACGTCTCGATGTCATTGGTGAACGCCTCGACCGCGCTCATCAGAATGCCGACGTGCGCGTACACGCCGCAGATGATGAGCTGATCCCGACCGTGCGCGCGCATCGTGGCCAACAGCTCCGACTTGAAGAACGCGCTATAGCGCCACTTGGTGAAGACCCAGTCCCGCGCGTCCGGAGCGAGCTCGTCGACGACCTGTCGCTCGTCGGGATCGACCTTCATCCCGGTGCCCCAGAAGTCCTTGAGCAGGCCACGCTGATCGTTGGTCATGCCACCCGGCTGCGCGGTGTAGGCGATCGGCATTCCGGCCGCAACGGCACGGTCACGCAGCAGTGCCACGTTCTGGACCAGGCTCTTGCGCAATGCCACCGGGAACGGCCGCACGAAATAGCGTTGCATGTCGTGGATGAGCAGGACCGCCCGCGCCGGGTCCGCCACCCACTGCGCGGTGTTGGCCGGCAGGGTCGCAGGGGTGGGCAACGGGTAGCTCTCGATGGTGGGTAACGCAGCCATCTTCTCCCTTTCGGTACGCAGTGACCACCGCCGCTGCCGCGAGCGGGCGGGTGCCATGCCCTCTACTACATGCCCTCTACTACATGCCCTCTACTACATGCCCTCGTCTACCTGCCCTCGTCGATATCCCTTCAGCTACCTTCCCTCGTCGCTCAGCCGCCCAGCGTGGCTCCGCCGTCGACGGTGAGCGCGTGCATCGTTATATGGCCGGCCCGGTCGGACAGCAGGAACTCCACCGCCGCCGCGATGTCGTCCGGGTTGGCCAGCTTGCCCAGCGGAATGCCCAGCTTGTATTGGTCCAACCGGCCCTCGATGGTCGCCTGCGCACCGGTATCGTCCTGCCACATCGACCACAGCATCGCGGTGTCGGTGGAGCCGGGCGCCACCACGTTGCAGCGAATGCCGTACTCGGCCAACTCCAGCCCGAGATTCTTGGTGAACATCGTCGCGGCCGCCTTCGACGCCGAGTACGCGGCCATCCCGAGCCGCGGCGTGCCAGCGGCATTCGAGGCTACGGTGACAATCGCGCCGCTGCGACGGGGCACCATCCGGTTGGCGACGGCCCGCGATACCAGGAAGACACCCTGGGCGTTGACGGCGAAGGTGGCCGACCAGTCCTCGAGCGGCTGCGTCCGAGCGGAGCCCATCCGGAGCACACCGGCCGTGTTCACCAGGAAGTCCACGGGCCCCAACTGCTGTTCCACGGCGTCGACCATCGTCTCGACGTTCTCCGGGTCCGCCACATCCGCGGTGAACGTCCGCACCGGTAGCCCGTCAGCGGCGAACTGCTTCGCCGCCTGGGCAAGATGCTCACCGTCCCGGTCGACCGCGGCGACCTGGATCTGCCGCTCGGCGAGGGTGCGGACCACGGCCGAGCCGATTCCGCCGGCTGCCCCGGTGACCAGGGCGACCTTGTTCGACATTGACGACAACCTCCGGACGATGTCTATGGAAACGAGGGATACGCGCGCGCGGCGAGTTGCTCCTTGATCCGGCGGGCCTCGCCGAGGTCGTCCCAGGCCGGCTGCTGCAGGGCGAGCTTCTCCGTGACGCCGATCAGGCCGGCGGTCATCGACGACTCCTCGCTCGGGATGCGGGCGGCGAGGTCCGCGCTGGCCAGGATCTGCGTTTGTCGGTAACGGAGTAGTACACGACAGCGGCATACCTCATTGGCGTTGGCTCCCGGCGTTGGACTGGCGAACCGCCTGGCGGCAGTGGCTACAGCAACCGAGGTCCATCTTGTGGCAACGAGCACGGCCATGTCATAGAATCAGAGCGAACTACGTCAAGTAGCTGCATAATCTGTCAACTTGGACAAATCAGAAACAGGACGCGGCCTGGGTCAGTTCGACGAGGGGTCCGCCGGGTCGCGAACGTTGCCGTCCCAGGCCAGGATTCCGGGGAATTCCGGATCCTCCAACAGCGTGTCCTGGTCGGCGGCCGGCCGCCCGAACACCTGCTCGATCTCGAGCCGATCGGATCGGCTTCGCAATCCGCTGGTCATGCATACCTCCAACACCTGTTCGTGACGGCCTGGCTCGCAGGCCACGGTCGTGGGCTAGAGCCAGCCACGACGAGCCGCCTCGGCACCGGCCGCGAACCTGGTCAGCACTTCGAGCCTGCGCAGCAGTTGGGCCGTTCGCCGACGTACCTGCCGGGCGGAGATGCCCAGCGAGCGGGCGATCGACTCGTCCGTGCCGCACGTGAGCAGCAGGTCGAGCAACCTTCGCTCGGCCGCCGTGGGCAGGTCCATCGGTGGCGGGGCACAGGCCGCCCAAGTCGTCTCGAACAGCCGTCGCAACCCGAGTACCAGCGCCGGCTCGCGGACGACTACCGCACCGTGGCCGGTGGAGCCGGTCCTGGAGGTGACCGCGATCGTCTCATCGATGATGACCAGCCGGTGCGGCAGCGGGCGCGGGCTGGAACGGACCGTCAGGTTGCCGTAGTTGCCGGCATGCCCGCTCTCGACCACCAACCGGATCGGTAGGCTGCGGCGCAGCGATCTCTCATCCGGTCGCCGCGCCGCCCGTTTGGCCGGCATGCCGGTCCGCGGCTGCAGCGCGCAGATGCTGCCGCGGGCGAAGAACGACAGCTCGTCCAGCCGCTCGCGAACCAGGCCGGGATCGCTGATCACCTCGATACCAGTCATGGCCGACATCGACCTCCCCAGCGGCTAGCCCGGAGCTCCCTGCCCGGGGGTACCCAGCATCACCGAGGTTCCGGCGAACCACATGGGGGAAGGTCCCCCGAATTAGTAGCTGCCGGACCTGGCCACGTACTCGGCGCAGACGCCGTGCGCCAACCGCCTACTCCCCCGACCGGCGCAGGCCAGCGAGATCGCGGCGATGTGCCAGGTCGGCCTGCTGCTTCGGGAACGCCTGGGCAACCGGGCCATCGGCTGCACGTCTCCCCACGTACCGTGGAGAAGCACGTCGCGGCGTTGCTGACCAAGCTCAGCGCGCCGGACCGCAGCTCGCTGATCGACCGGCTGGCCGACGAGCGTTAACGGGCACGGCTCCTCGGCCGGGCCTAGCGGGCAGCTTCCGCGGGCGCTGGCACTGCGGAGCCCGGCCGGGGTGGCGTGCCGTTCTTCAGCACCCGATAGATCATGTCCGGGCTCATCAGTTCGGTGGGCGGGTCCACCAGCCCCGCCACCCGCATGAACGTCCTGGTGACCATGCCGTCGCGGGTTGCGGCGGACTGCAGGAGCGCCAGGTAGGCGTTCATCATCTGCACCTCGGGCGGCCGCGGCCCCGCCACCTCCGGGAAGCCGAGGTCGCCACCCGCCGAGATCTGCCAAGGCACCTCGATGACGCCGGCGATGTCCTTTCCGAACACCAGCGGATCCGGCATGCCCTTGCGCAGGTGCTCGCTCAGCACGAGGGCCTCCTGCGCGGCTACCGTCATGCCCTGCCCGTACACGGGATTGAAGCTGCATGCCGCGTCACCGAGCACCAGGAGCCGGTCGGGAAGCTCCTGGAGCTGGTCATACCGCCGGCGGACGCTGGCTGGATAGTGGAACGACACCGCGTCATCGAGCGGCTCGGCGTCCTTGATCACCTCGTAGATGTCCGGCACCGGCAGCGACCGCACCCAGTCGAGGAAGCCCTCGGGATCCGTCGGTGCGGCATCGCCGAGGACCCCGGTGAGCGACAGGATCGACCGTCCGTTCTGCACGCGGGAGAAGAAGGCGCCGCGCTGGTGGGAGGGCGTCGAGACCGGGTTGATCGAAAGGTCCCCGTTCAGGATCGACTCGTCGGGCAGCCGGTAATGCCTGGTCGTATAGGTCAGGTCGATCTTGATGCGCTCCTCGGCGGGCCTGGCATAGCCGAGCTCTGCCAGCCAGGCCGGCGTCCGCGAGCCGCGGCCGGTAGCGTCAACCACGAGGTCGGCTTCCAGCGTCTCCTCCCCGCTTCCGGCTCGCCGCTGGATCCGGGCACCGGTCACCCTCCGGCCGCCGGGCTCCGTCCGCAGGCCGACGATGTCGCATTCCTCGGCGAGCCTGACGTTGGGCAGCGCCGCCACCCGCGCGCGTACGTGGCTCTCCAGAACCGGCCGGTCGGCCGACACACACACCAGCCCGGTGCTGGCCGGTCGGAGCCGCAACCCGTTGAAGAACCAGCGCAGCTCGCCGAGGTCGCCGGTCGGAATGCCTGCGGCCATCGCCTCGGTGGTGAAGCCGGGGAAGAGCTCGTCCAGTATCTGCTGCCCGCGGGCGAGCAGGCCGTGCACATGGCGCCCCTGCGGCACGCCGCGCCGTGCCGTGGTCACGTCCGCCAGCTTGTCCCGGTCGACGATCACCACCTCGGCGAACGCGTCGGCCAGCACCCTGGCCGCGAGCAGTCCGGCCATGCTGCCACCGAGCACCACGGCGCGGCTTCCTACCTGGCTGTTCATCGCAGTCATCTCCATCTGGCCTGCAGTTCCATCTGGCCTGCAGCTCCATCTAGTCCGGCGCTCCATCTAGCCCGGTGCTCTGTCTAGCCCGGTACCGGAAGGTCATTCGCCGTCGCGCCGGCTGCCGTGGGCCGAGTCGAGCTGCCGGGGCCCGTCCCTGCTTCGCGACGATCCGGGACGCTCGGATCGCTCGCTCGTCGCCTCGACGGTTCCACAGAACATCCAGCTCGCGATCTTCTTGATTGCCGAGTCCTGCAGCTGACCCGCCGGAACAACAGGGCAATCCAGAAAACGTGCCGGGGCGAGGCGAACGGAAGTATTCCCGGGGAGCCGACCGCTTCGGGCCGGCCAGCCGCCAGCAGGACAGTGATTGGCGTTACCGGTCGAGATGGTGGCTGGCGAGCGCACGTCCGAGGTTCTGATTACGAAGGAGGTCACGGTGACGGTCACTGCGATGTCACTGCCCGCTGAACTGGTTCAGGACGCGCACAAGCTGGTGCCGCTGCTCAAGTCGCACGCAGCGTGGAGCGAGCAGAACCGCCGGCTGCACGAGGAGACCCTGGCGGCGCTGACGGATGCTGGCGTGTTCCGGCTGCGGGTGCCCGCGCGCTACGGCGGCCTCGAGAGCAGCGCCCGCACGGTCATCGATGTGCTCGGCGAGGTGGCCAAAGGTGACGGTTCCGCGGCCTGGGTCGCGGGCGTCAACGCGATCACGACGTGGATGGCGTGCCTGCTGCCCGACGAAGTGCAGGACGAGATCTTCGCCAACCCGGGCACCCGGCTGTGCGGGACGCTGAGCCCGACCGGCATGTGCGTCCCGGTGGACGGCGGCATGATGCTGACCGGCAAATGGGGATTCATCAGCGGCGCGCTGCACAGCCAGTGGCAGGTGATCATCGCGGCCGCTCCGGCACCGGGGCCTGCCGGCAACTTCTGGCCGATCCTGACCGTCGTCCCGATGAGCGACCTGCAGATCGTCGATGACTGGCACACCTCCGGGCTGCGCGGCAGCGGCAGCGTCACCACCGTCGCCGAGCAGGTGTTCGTTCCACAGCAGCGGATCCTGCCGCTGCCGCTGGTGTTGGCCGAGCAGTACGCCTCGCAGGCCAACGCGGCCTCGCCGATCTACCGCACCCCGCTGCTGCCGACGGCCTCGGCGCTGTCCATCGGCACCGCGGTCGGCCTGGCCACCGCCGCGCAGGAGGAGTTCTTCGAGCGACTGCCCGGCAGGAAGATCACCTACACCTCGTACGAGAACCAGAACGAGGCGCCGATCACGCACCTGCGGGTCAGCGAGGCCGCGATGCTGATCGATGAGGCCGTGTTCCACGCGCACCGCCTCGGCACCTTGGTCGACGTCAAGGGCGCGGACGGCAGCCCGTGGACCATCGGCGACCGCGGACTGGCTCGTGCCGACATGGGCCGGGCATGCGAGCTGGCCAAGGCGGCGGCGGACATCCTCAGCCTCGCCAGCGGCGGGTCCTCGATCTACACCGACGTGCCGATCCAGCGAATCGTGCGTGATCTGCACGCGATCACCATGCACGCGCTGATGCACCCCGCCACCAACGCCGAATTGCACGGCCGGATCCTGTGCGGCATGCAGCCGAACACGCTCTATCTCTGACCGATGCCTCCTGCTGCAGCCGGACGGACGGGCAGGTCGCCGCGCCGCCGGCCCAGCCGAGGGTCCTGCCGCGATGTCGGGCGGATCACGCGTCCGTCCTGGTGACCCGTCGCCGCGACAACGTAGGATGCCGCCGGCACGAGACCATCCGGAGGACACCATGACGCCCGCACCGAGCGACCCGACCGCTCCGCTGCCCGGCCGCCCGCCGGTCGTCGACCTCGCCGCCTGGCAGCGCGCCCGCGACGAGTTGCTGGTCCGCGAGAAGGCCCACACCCGCGAGGGCGACGCCATCGCCGCAGCCCGCCGCCGGCTGCCGATGGTGGAGTTCGACCCGACCGTCGAGGTCACCGGACCCGACGGTCCGGTGCCGTTCCTCGATCTGTTCCAGGGCCGCGACGAACTCGTGGTCTACAAGCACATGTGGTACGACGGTGCGCCGCACCAGGGGCAATGCGAAGGCTGCACCATCATGGCCTGGCACCTGAGGGATGCCGTCTACCTCAACGCCCGCAACGTCTCGTTCGCCATCGTGACCACGGGTTCCTGGGACGAAGTGGCCTCCTACGTTCGGTTCATGGGCTACACCCAGCCCTGGTACTCGGTGCGCGACGTGGCCGAGCCGGTCGGCGGCGACATGGCCTACGTCGCCTGCTTCCTGCGCGAGGAGGACCGCGCCTTCCTCACCTACTCCACGACGGGCCGCGGCCTGGAGCCGGTGATGGGAGCCCTGGCGCTGCTGGACATGACCCCGAACGGCCGCGACGAGGCGTGGCAGGACAAGCCCGAGGGTCGGCCCGAGGGGCACAGCCCGGGCTGGTTCTGGCGCTCGGACGCGGACGGGAACCCCACCTGGGGTCAGACCAGCCGCCCCGCGCCGCAGTGGACCCGTCCCGGCGCGACCCGCGTCGAGACCCTCGGCCGGCACGGCCACCACCACTGACCCGTCCGCGCCGGCCTCGGCAAGGCCGCGTCGCGGGAGCAGCTGGGCCGGCTGCGCGATCGTGTCGGTCGGGAACGAGCGCCGGCAGCTACACGAAGAAGCTGTTGGGCTCCAGACCGCACAGGATCCGTCCGTACAGCTCGAGATTGTTCGCCGGTAGGTTCAGCGCGTGCAGGTTGATGGCCAGCACGTCGCGCTGGATCCGCTGGATCGGCACCGAGGTGTAGTTCGACGACCCGCCGCTGGCCAACGCCAGCGTGGTGACGGCCTCGTGCGCGAGCTGGCAGGCCCGGCCGACGACCACCCGGGCGTAAGCGCGTTCGCGCATCGTCCACGGCTCGCCACTTATTCCCTTCGCGTCGACCATCGCGGCGAGCCGGCGGGCGTGGTACTCGGCCTCGTCCGTCTTCAAGGACGTCTCGGCGAGCTGGAGGTGGGTGATCGGCGCCTCCAGTTGGCTGGTGTAGGTGGTGTTGGTGATGGCCCGGCCGGGCAGCCGGTCGAGGAATGCCTCCTCCGCGGCCCGCGCCAGTCCGACCAGCTTGCCGACGGTGGCGGCGCAGATCGGGCCGACCATCGGACCGCGGTAGACCGGGTTGTCGGCGTTCAGCTTCGAGGCGTATTCCTCCCGCAGCAATGCGGCAATGCGCAGGTAGCGCTGCTCGTGGACGAACACGTCCTCGGCGATGGTGGTGATGCTGCCGGTGCCGCGCAGGCCGGCGACGTCCCAATCGTCCACCAGCGTCAGCTCGCCGATCGGCACCACTGCCATGATCGGCTCGGCGCCGCCGTCGGCGGTGGGCAGCATCGCCGAGAGCAGCTTCCACCGGCTGTGTGCGGCGCCGCTGTTGAAAGCCCAACTGCCGGACACCACAATCCCGCCGTCCTTGCGGGTCGCGGTTCCGGTAGCTGCCAGCGTGCCGCAGATCCGCACATCCGGGTCGGCGAAGACCTCGTCCTGGACCTCGTCCGGAAAGTGCGCCACGTTGCCGGACATGATCCACCACGCGGCCACGTTGAACGCGGCCGATCCGTCGCCGCGACCTAGCTCGATGCCGACGTCGACCATGGTGGCCGCGTCGCATTCGTAGCCGCCGTACCGGGCCGGGGTCCGCATCCGGAAGATCCCGGCCTCGGTCATCGCCTGCACGCTCTCGTCGGAGAGCCGCCGGTTGCGCTCGGACCAGAGCGCATTCTCGCGAAGTATCGGCACCAGATCGGCCGCCCGGCGCAGCAGGCCGGCACGGCCCGGTACCTGGGTGGTGGTCACAACTTCTCCTTCGATGCCGGCAGCGTGGATACCGTCCGACGATGTCAACTCCGGCCAGGGCCGTGCATCTTCGCCCGTGCGATGATCGGCCGCACTCAGCTCGCGGCGCGGTCGCCGGGACGGTCCGCCAGCGCTGGCATTAGGCACGGCGGGAGATGGGGACCGGCCCGGGTCGGGGTAAATCTCGGATGTGGTTCTATCCGACCCGGTGGGAGATCTCCGATGGACAAGCGCTGCCCGATAGCCCTGGACCCGACAGGGAGCAACATCCATGCCGAAGCCGCGGCCTTGCGCGCGCAGGGTCCGGCGACCCAGGTGGAACTGCCGGGCGGCGTTCTCGTCTGGTCCCTCAATCGCCATGACGTCATCAAGAGCGTGCTGACCGATCCGCGGGTGACCAAGAGCGCACGCAATCACTGGCCGGCTTTCATCAACGGCCAGATCCCACCGGACTGGGAGCTGATCAGCTGGGTCGCCATGGACAACATGGTCACCGCTTACGGCAAGGATCACGTCCGGCTGCGCAGGCTGGTCGGCAAGGCGTTCACCCCGCGCCGGACCGAGGCGATCCGGCCGCGCGTCGAAGAACTCACCCGCCAGCTCCTCGACGCGCTCGAGGCGGTCTCCGGCGACGTCGTCGATCTGCGGGAACAGTTCGCCTACCCGCTGCCGGCGCGGCTGGTCGCCGACCTCATCGGCATGACGGAGGACGCCAGGGCCAAGACCGCCAAGGTCATCGACATGATGGTGGACACCACCGTGACCCCGGAGCAGGCCCAGGCCGTGCTGGCCGGCTGGCGCGGTGCGATGGCCGAGCTCATCGAGACCAAGCGCCGGCAGCCCGGTGAGGACATCACCAGCGACCTGATCGCGGCGCGGGACGAGGACGGCTCGCGACTGAGCGAGCAGGAGCTGACCGATACGATCTTCGCGATTCTGGGCGCGGGCTCGGAGACCACGATCAACTTCTTCGACAACGCGATCACCGCGCTGCTCACCCATCCTGATCAGCGGGAACTGGTGACCTCCGGCAAGGCCTCGTGGGACGACGTGATCGACGAGACGCTGCGCGTGGAGTCGCCGCTGGCCCACCTGCCGCTGCGGTACGCGGTGATGGATATCCAGCTGGACGGGATCACGATCCCGCAGGGCGACCCGATCCTCGTCAACTACAGCGCGGTGGGGCGCGACCCCGCTCTGCACGGCGACGACGCCGACCGCTTCGACCTCAGCCGGGCCGACAAGCAGCACCTGTCGTTCGGCCACGGCCCGCACTACTGTCTCGGCGCCGGCATCGCTCGGCTGGTCGCGACCATCGGCCTGTCCAGCCTGTTCGAGCGGTTCCCCGACCTGGAGTTGGCCGCCCCGGCATCGGACCTCGAGCCACTGCCGACCTTCATCATGAATGGCCACCGCACGCTGCCGGTACGCCTGACGGCCGCCGCCTGAGCGGCTGCCTTTCATCAGCATTTTCATCAGGGCCAGTGCTCTCGGCACTGGCCCTGATGCCTGCGGCGGAACGTGTCCGTCCGCAAGGGGTTGGACAGGTCGCCGATACGGCACGCAGCGAGATGCCCGACGTACCCGTGGTGGACAGAATTTCCCTTGATTGACTGGCTATTCGCATCGAACGATGCCGAACCGCGATCACCTTGATCTGCCACGCCCCCGCACAGCCGCGGCCCGCACGAGGAGGCCCGATGCATCCCTTCCGGATCTCCGTCCCACAGGCCGTGCTGGACGACCTCGACCGTCGGCTCGACCAGGCTCGCTGGCCGGCCGAGCTGCCGGGTGTTGGCTGGAGCCGCGGAACACCGCTGCAATACCTGAAGGATCTGGTTCGGTACTGGCGCACCGGCTATAACTGGCGAGCCGCCGAGGAGCGACTGAACCGCTTTCCGCAATACCTCGCGGAGATCGACGGCGCCACCGTGCACTTCCTGCACGTGCGCTCTCCCGAACCGGGTGCCCAGCCGCTCATCATGACCCACGGCTGGCCCGGCTCGGTTGCCGAATACCTCGATGTCATCGAGCCATTGGTCGATCCGCGCAGCCATGGTGGTGACCCGAGGGATGCCTTCCACCTCGTCATCCCGGCGCCACCCGGGTTCGGGTTCTCCGGGCCGCCCCCCGAGCCGGGCTGGAACATGGCCAGGATCGCCCATGCCTGGCTGGAGCTGATGCGGCGGCTCGGCTACGACCGCTACATCGCACACGGCGGCGATCTCGGCGCTTGGATCTCAGTGGCGGCAGCCACCATGGACCCCGAGCACGTGACGGGCGCACATGTGAGCTTCCTGTACGCCCCGCCATCGGACGACCCGAACGAGCTGGCCGGCCTCAGCGAGCGGGACCTGGCACGGCTGGCCAAGGTGGCGGCGTTCGAGGATCAGGGACGAGCGGGCTACATGCGGCTGCAGTGCACCCGTCCGCAGACCTTGGCCTACGGCTTGACCGATTCACCGGTCGGCCAGCTGGCCTGGATCGCTGAGAAGTACTGGGATTGGACCAGCGGCGACACGGTCAGCATGGATCAGCTGCTGACCACCGTGATGATCTACTGGCTGACCGCCACCGCCGGATCCTCGGCGCAGCTGTACTTCGAGGACGCCGACCAGATGCCACTGGGTGGCCCGCCGTCGGTGCTGCCGCCGCCGCTGCCGGTGCCGCTAGGGGTCGCCTGCTTCGCCGACGACGCCACGCTGCCGGTCCGGCAGATCGCCGAGTACCGCTTCACCAACATCGTGCGGTGGAGCGAGTACGAGGTAGGCGGTCACTATCCGGCCATGGAGGTGCCCGAGCTCTTCGTGACGGAGCTGCGGTCCTTCGCTCGCGCGCTGAACCGCCACCCGGCGCACAGCGCACAGCCCGCGCTGGGCCAGGAGGCGTCCTGAGATGTCCGGATCGGCGTTCACCTTGACAGCGCGAACCAATCCCGAAGCGAAGGGGTAGGCATGACGGTCACCGAGCTGCACCCACCGGTGTCGACGCAGCAGTTGTTCTGGTGCGCACCCGAGCAATCGGGTGCGTTCAGTCCGCGATTCGTCATCTGCAGGGCCCTGCGGATCACCGGACGGATCGACGAGACCGCGTTGCAGGGCGCGCTGGACGATGTCGTGGCACGGCACGAGATGCTGCGCACCATCGTGGTACGCGACGGTCAACCGCCCTACCAACAGATACATCCGCCGATGCCGGTGCCGCTGACCATCCGCCGGTTACCGCCGACCCCGCCCGAAGCGCGGCAGCAGGTGGCCGAGCAGCAGTTGGCCGAGGCCGAGGAGAGCAGTGTCGAGATCGAGCAGTTGCCGTTGCTGCGGGCCGGCTTGGCCCGCTTCGACGATCACGATTCGGTGTTGAGCCTGGTCTGCCACCACTCCGCGTGCGACGGCTGGTCGATGAACCTGTTGGTTCGCGATCTCGTCGAATGCTATGCGGCGAGGGCCGGTGAACGTCCGCTCAGCCTGCCGGACGCGCCTCAGTACCAGGACTACGCGCGGTGGCAACTGGCCACCGCCGCCGAACCCGGCACCGTCGCCAAGCTGGCGTATTGGCAGCGCAAGCTGACGGATGCGCGGATGTTCACGCTCCCCACCGATCATCCGATCCCGGTCGAACACACCGCGCCGCATGTCCGAGAGCCCTTCGTCGTCGACCGGAACGTGGCGGCGGCGGTCAAGCGGTTCACCAAGACCGAGCGGTGCTCCGGCTACATGCTCATGCTGGCGGTATTCAACATCCTCGCGTACCGGATCAGCGGCACCCTCGATCCCACCATCAGCACCATGTTCCACGGACGCGGCGAGCCGCGGTTCAAGGACACGGTGGGATTGTTCCTGAACTTCCCCACCATGCGGACCGACCTTTCCGGCTGCCGCAGCTTCCGCGACGTCGTCCTCGGCACTCGGACCACCTGCCTGGAGGCGTACGAGAACGAGGTGCCGCATCAACAGTTGCTGGCGGCGATGCCCGAGCTCGCGGAACCGCTGGCGGATCCGACCAACTCCTACGTCGTCTTCGGTTACTGGGACGCTTCCTTGGCCGGTGCCACCGGAGAACCGTTCCAGATCGGCGAGACCGCTTCGGTGATCCGAAAACGCAGCCGCGTCAGTGAGAAGTTGCCGAGTGGCGCGTGCTGGAACATGGGCATGGCTCCGTCCGGCGAGGTCAGCGGTGGTCTGCAGTACAGCAGCGAGGTCTTCGACGAAGCCACCGCGGCCGGCTGGGTCTCGGATTTCTGCCGGATCCTGGCGGCAGCCATGGCTGACCCGGATCAGAACTGGCAGCGGCTGTGACCACCCACCGATGCGACGAGAGCCGAGGATAGGGATGAGTAACTCCACGCGGCGGCACAGTAGGATCGCTTTCCTCTTCCCGGGCCAGGGTGCGCAACAGGCCGGCCTGGCGCAGGATCTGTACGACAGCTCACCGGCCTACGCCAAGGCCTTCGACGAGTGCCTGGACTTGTTCGAGACGGCGGACCTGCCGGTACGCCGGTGGTGGCGAGGCGACGACCAGGCAGCGCTGCGGTACCCGCGGGGTGCCCTGTCGCTGACCTTCGCGGTCGAGTACGCCGCGGCCCAGGCCTGGCGGTCCTGGGGGATCACGCCGGATGCCGTGCTCGGCCTGAGCATCGGCGAGATGGCCGCGGGCCTGCTCGCCGATGCCTTCACCCTCGAAGAGGTCGTCCCGGCGATTGCGATTCGCGCGCAGGTCATTGAGGATCAGCCTGCCGGCGGCCTGCTTGCGGTGTCCGCCACCCGGGACGAGGTGGCGCCCCTGCTGCCCGCCGACGTCTGGATAGCGGTGCTCAGCGGTCCGCGCCAACTGGTGGTCGCCGGCGCGGCCGGCCCGTTGGCCGAGGCGGCCGCGATCCTGGAGCGTGCCGGTCTCTCCTGCTATCCGGTGCCCGCCACCCATGCGGCACACGGTCCGTTGCTCGCCCCTGCTGTGCCGATCTTCGACCGAGCCATGCGCGAAGTGCGGCTCGCTCCACCCACGATCGATTTCTATTCGGCCAACACCGGCCGGCTGGTCAGTGCGGACGAGGCCGTCGACCCCGGGTTCTGGTCACGCCAGCTGGCCCAGCCGGTACTGTTCGCCGATGCCGTGGATGCGCTTACCGACACGGCCGACCGGCTGCTGATCATCGAGGTCGGCCCGGGCCAGACGCTGACCAAGCTGATCCGCCGGCATCCGACGGTGGTTGCCGACCGGCATCGCGCCCTGCCGACCCTGGCGGACCGGCCGATGGAACCACTGGCGCAGCTGCGCTCGGTGCTCGCCGCGGTTGCCGAGCTGCAAAGGGAAGGCCGCGCTGTCGACCGGGCCGAGGTGGCGGGCCTGGCCGAAGCTGCGACGGCGACAGAGTCCGAACCGCCGGCAGCAGCGTCCGAACCGCCGGCAGCAGCGTCCGAACCGCCGGCGGCAGAGTCCGAATCGCCGGCGGCTGACCACGCGCCGGTCAGCACCGGACCGGACCAAGCTCCGGCAACCGTCACCGAACGGCTACGCCGATTGTGGATCGGGATCCTCGGGATCGATGACGTTGCCCAGGACACGGACTTCTTCGACCTCGGTGGCAATTCCCTGACCGCGGTGGAGCTGATGGCCAAGGTCCGGGCCGAGTTCGCCGTCGAACTCGGTGTCGTCACCCTGTTCGACCATCCCACCCTGGATGCGCTGGCGGCTCAGATCGACCGGCGGATCGGCTGATGGGGACCGAGCGAAGCCCCCATCTGATCCCGCTGGGTGGCGAGGGCTGGGCCACCTGGCGGGAGGTGGTGCTGCGCGGTGCGGGCTTTCCGGCCGACACCGCGCGGGCGCTGACCGATCCCCAGCTGACCGCCGCCGCCGACGCGGCGGTGGCCGACGCCGGCCAGCTAGCTGCCTACCTCACCGAGTACCAGGCAGCGGTCGGCCGGCTGTCCGCCGCGATCACCGGTTTCGCGCGGCTGCCACGGTTCCGAGAAGCCGTTACCTGGCAGAACCCGAAGCTGGTCAAGCTGTGCCTGGACAAGGCGGCCGCCGGTGAACCACGCAACGTTCGCGGCCGCAACCATGAGCAGACGATCGCCAGCTATCTGCAGCGATACAGCATGAAGAACGACACGGTCAGCTTCGTCGGGCCGGTCGGCTGGGCGCGCTGGGTGGAGGCCGGGCCGCCGCTGGCCATCCGGATCGGGGCCGGCCTGCTGGCCCGTCGGACGGTGTATTTCGAGACGTGGGCGATCGATGCGGTCGCCCGAACCCTGTCTGCCGATCCGGAGCTGCGTCCTTGGCTGGTACCGCGGTTGTTCTCCGCGCATCGGCTCGACGGCGCCACGCTGCGCGTGCCCGGCCGGCCCCCGGTGCCGCTGACCGAATGCGAGCAGGCAATGCTGGCACTGGTGGACGGCGTCCGCACCGTACGGGATATCGCCGCCGAACTGGCCGGCTCGGATCACTCCGAACTCGGCGCCCCGACGAGCTTGCTGCCAGCCCTCGACGCACTGGTCGCTCGTGCCCTGCTCCGGCTGGATCTGGTCGGCGCCATCGAGGCATGGCCGGAACGCACGCTGCTGACCCGACTGGCACGGATCCCTGATCGTCCGGTGCGGGAGCGCGCGGTCGGCGTCGTGCAGGACCTGGTCGCCGCGCGAGATCGGGTCAGCGCCAGCGCCGGCGACGACGTTGCCCTCGAAGCCGCCCTGGCCGAGTTGGCCGGCCGCTTCTTCAGCATCACCGGGTTGGCCGGCGAGCGCCGGCCCGGTGAGACCTACGCCGGACGGGCGCTGGTCTATGAGGACACCGTTCGCGATGCCCGGGTCGGGCTGGGCCCGACACTGCGCGAGCAGCTGGAGCGACCGCTGTGCCTGCTGCTGGACAGCGCCCGCTGGCTGGTTGCCGAGATCGGCTCCGAATATCACCGATACTTCCTCGGCCTCTACGAGCGGCGGGCCGGTCAGCTCGGGAGCAGCACCGTCCCGCTGGTCTCGATCCTGAGCCTGGCCACCTCGCAGCTGTTCTACAACGCACGCAGCCTGCCGGAACCGACCCGGCTCGCCGTGGCCGAGTTCCAGCGCCGCTGGGCGGCGATCCTGCGAATCCCGCCGGATGCCCGCGACCTACGGTTGCGCAGCGAGGAGCTACGTGAACGGGTAGCCCAACTGTTCCCGGCACGTTCGGTGCCGTGGGCCACCGCGATCCACCACTCGCCCGACATCATGCTTGCCGCTACGGATGCCGACGCGGTCGAACGAGGCGAGCACCTGTTCGTACTCGGCGAGCTGCACGTGTCGTTCAACACGATGGAAAGTCGGCTGTTCGTCCAGCAGCACGACGACCCGGCATCGTTGCTCACGGCGGCCGAAGCGGATCTGGGCGATCGGCGGATCTATGCGATCGCACCGCGGGACGGCCATTCGGTCACCTCGCGGACCACTCCGCCATCGGCGCTGATGTCACCGCGCTACACCTACTGGACCATGTACCCGGAGGCGGCCACGCCGCCGGCGCCGATCATCCCGGCCGCCGATCTCTTCGTGCATCGCGACGGCGACCAACTGGTCGTCCGCTCGAGCTCGGGTGCCTTCGAGGCGCCACTGTTGAAGGTGCTCGGCGAGCAGTTGTCGGGGGTGAGCGTGAATGCCTTCAAGCCACTACCCCGAGGCTCGTACACCCCCCGGATCACGATCGACAGCCTGGTGATCGCCCGGCAATCATGGACCTTCCGGGCCGACGAGGTGGCCTGGGCCGCCGCCCGGTCCGAGCCCGATCGGTTCCTCGGCGCCCGACGCTGGCGGCTTCGGCACCGCCTGCCCGAACGCGCGTTCTACACCGTCCCGGTCGAGGACAAGCCGACGTTCGTGGACTTCAGCAGCCTGGCCTACGTCAACATCCTGGCCAAGGCGATCCGCCGGTCGGCGGAGGAGCCGGACGGCTCGGTCACGTTGACCGAGATGCTTCCCGACCAGTCACAGCTGTGGCTGCATGACGGCGAGGACCGCCGCTACACCTCGGAACTGCGCCTGCTCGCGGTCGACCAGCGGGCGACGGCGACACCAACCACTAGCCACCGGGCGTAGGAGATGATGAGGGTGCTGCGCGGCAAGCCGGCTCGGCTAGCCCTGGAGCGCGTCAACACCGCCCGGCTGGCCGGTCGGGCCGGCGGCGGCTGGCTGATCGGCGTCGACCTCTTCGTCAACCTGCTGCTCGGCGTGCTGCCGGTGGTATTCGTCGTCGCATCGGCCGTGGTGGTGGGCCGGGTTCCGGCAGCGGTGCGGGACGGCTCGGGTTCGGCCGCCTGGCGATCGCTGCTCAGCGCGTTCCTGATCGCGGCGGTGGCCTTCATCGGACAGCAGATCGTCGCCCCGATCAGGGAATCGGTGAGTGAGCTGGTGGCACGTCGGGTCGACGGCCGGGTGATCGACGAGGTGCTGGCGGCGGCCACCGGCACCGTCGGGGTCGGCGGTCTGGAGAATCCCCAGGTCGTCACGTACCTGCGCACCGCGGTCCGCGAACTGGAGAACCTGGTGCAGAGCCCGGGCCAGGCCTGCGCCGGATTGTTGGCGTTGCTGGCCCGGTACACCCAGTTGGCCGGGTACGCCGTGGTGGTCGGCGCCGAATTCTCCTGGCTGGCCGCAGCCGGGCTGGTGGTCGCGGTGCTGCTGTTCCGATACGGCCAACGCGGCGGCCTGCGCAAGTACGCCGAACTCCGGTTCGCGCTCTATCCGGGTGAACTCAAGTACGACTACCTGCGCACACTCGGCGTCGACGCCGGCGCGGCCCAGGAGATCCGGATCTACGGCCTGATCGGATGGCTTCGCCAGGTCTGGCGGGAAAGCTACCTGGAGTGGCAGCGACCGCTCTGGGCAGCTCGCCGCCGGATCTACCTCTGGCCGTACGTGGGTTTCGCGAGCTGGGGGGTGTTGCTGAGCGCGACGGTGTTCGCCATGCTGGGACACGCCGCGGCGGCCCCGCACACCGAGCTGACCCTGACCACGTTCGTCATGGTGGCCACGGCCGCCCTGGCCGCGCTTCGGCTCGGCGAGGCCTACCGGGAGTCCGATCTGCCTACCGCGGTCGGCATGCATTCCTACGACGCCGTGCGCCGGTTCACCGACGCGCTTGCCGCGGCCGAGACGGCCGGAGCTGCCGGGCCTGAGCCGGCCGTCGACCGAGCAGCCGGTGGCGCCCTGCCGGAGCTGACCGGCAGCATTCACTTCGACAACGTCAGCTTCCACTATCCAGGACAGGACCGGATGATCTTCGAGGGTCTGGACCTGACCATTCCGATCGGCCGATGCACCGCCATCGTCGGTGTGAACGGCGCCGGTAAGACCACCCTGGTCAAGTTGCTCGCCCGGCTCTACGAGCCGACCGCCGGAACGATCCGGCTCGACGGCGTGGACATCCGTAGCTACCCGGTGGAGGTCTGGCGTGCCAAGCTCGCGGTGATCTTCCAGGACTTCGCCAGGTTCGAGATGTCCGCGGCCGACAACGTCGCCCTCGGGGCCGTCGCATACCGGGCGGACCGGGCCGGCATCCGTTCGGTCATCGAGGCGGTCGGCCTGTCGGAGCTGCTCGATTCGCTGCCGCGTGGCATCGACACACCGCTCGCCCGGCATCTGACGGATGGCTCCGAGCTATCCGGCGGGCAGTGGCAGCGGGTGGCGCTGGCTCGCGCGCTGTTCGCGTTCCGGCACGGCTCGGAAATCCTGGTGCTGGACGAGCCGACCGCCAGTCTCGACGTGCGCGCCGAAGCCGGCTTCTTCCGGGAGTTCACCCGGGCGGCACGGGGGGCGACCACCCTGCTGATCTCACATCGGTTCTCCACCGTGCGGCAGGCGGATCTGATCGTGGTGCTGGAGAACGGCCAGGTCACCGAGTCCGGCAGCCATGCCGACCTGCTGGCGGCCGACGCTCGGTACGCGCACCTGTTCCGGTTGCAGGCCCACCGGTTCAGCGACTCCGACGACGACCTGTCCGTCGTGCGGGCACCGCGATGAGAGGCACCCTGGCCGGTGCCTGGCGGCTGTTCCGTTTCGCGCGGCGGGCCAGCCGCCGCCTGACCCTGATCGCCGTCCTGCTGTTCGTGTCGGCCGCCACCGCGGCACCGCTGATCGCCGCCTGCCTCGGGCTGATGACGGATGCGATCCTCGCCGGCCGGCAGGTTGCCGCCGCCTGGTACGGCGCGGCGGTTGCCGCGCTCGCGATCCTGGCCGTGTCGGCGGTGGTCTTCGCGCTCGTCGTCTACTACGAGTTGGCCGAGCTCGCCGAGCTGGATTTCGGTGAACAGCTGATGAGCCTGTCCAACGGATCGGTCGGCATGGAGCATCACGGACGGCCCGACTACGCCGACATGCTGACGGTCATGCACCCGGAGAGCAAACGCTTCGCCTACGCCCTGCTCGCGTTGTTCAACATCTTCGCGCTCACCCTGGCGGTGGCCTTCGGCGCGGTGCTGTTGGCTCGGCTCAATCCGGTGCTGCTGCTCCTGCCGCCGGCCGCGGTACCGCCGTTGCTCGCCGGCCGTCGGGCGGAGCGAACCCTGGACCGAGCCAGGACGGGCACCGCCGAGCCGACCCGCATCGCGCGCAACCTGTTCCGGCTGGGCTCCTCGGCCCAACTCGCCGGTGAGCTGCGGGTCTTCGGGTTGGGCCCGGAGCTACGCCGCCGACATGCGGCGTACTGGGCCACCACGACCCGTGGCCTGTGGCGGGCGCACACCCGGGCGATCGCGATCCGCTCGGTGGGCCAACTGGTCTTCGGCCTTGCCTACATCGGTGCGGTGATCGTGGTGATCCGGGAGGCGATCGACGGCCGGCGCAGTGTCGGTGACGTGGTACTGGTCACCGTGCTGGCCGGTCAGGTCAACCAGCAGTTGGTGACCGCGGTGACCCTGCTCGGTGATCTGCAGCGGATGGGCTCGACCCTGGGCCGGCTGGAAACCATCCGGGCTCTGGTCGCAGACCCCGATCCGCGGGAGCAGGTACCACAGGCCATCCTGTCGCAGGGCATCGAGCTGGAGTCCGTCCACTTCAGCTATCCTGGCGCCGACCAGCCGGTGCTGACCGATGTGTCGTTGACCCTGCCGGCCGGCACCACGGTCGCCGTCGTCGGCGAGAACGGTGCCGGCAAGAGCACACTGGTCAAGCTGCTGTGCGGGATGTACCGGCCGACCGGTGGTCGGATCCGCGTCGACGAGGTCGACCTGCGTAGGCTGTCGGCCGAGCAGTGGCGAGAACGGATCGCGGCCGGCTTCCAGGACTTCGTCCGCTACGAATTCGCGGCCAGAACCGTTGTGGGAGTGGGCGATCTGGCTCGGATCGACGATGACGTGGCGGTTCGCACGGCGTTGCGACAGGCCCAAGCCGCCGACGTCATCGAGCAGCTGCCGAACGGGCTGGACACCCACCTGGGTACCAGCTTCGCCAACGGCAGCGAACTCTCCGGTGGTCAGTGGCAGAAATTGGCACTGGGCCGAACCTTGATGCGCCAACTGCCGTTGCTCCTGGTGCTGGATGAGCCGACATCGGCGCTGGATCCGGAGGCAGAGCACCGGCTGTTCGAACAGTTCGCCGAGCAGGCCAGGCAGGTCAGGAAAGCCACCGGCGCGATCACCCTGATCGTCTCGCATCGGTTCTCCACGGTGCGGATGGCGGACCTGATCGTCGTGCTGCAGGGCGGCCGGGTCGTCGAAACCGGCGACCACGCCACGCTCATGCGCAACGGTGGGCTCTACGCCGAGCTGTTCGGGCTGCAGGCAGCCGCATATCGATAGCCCGGGCGAGAACTGCCTGGCACGGTGGGAGATGCGGCATCCACCGAACCGGGAAAGCATGTCCTTCGACAGCTTCGACAGGATCGCCCGGCGACCAATCCTCCTCGGCCCGACCCGTCGATCAATCCCCATCGACACAAGACGATTGAGGTGTTTTGCGTGATGACCGACAGCACTACCGCAACCGTGGACCCAGCCGAGGTTCAGCAGGTGCCCGGCCGGATCGTGGCGGCCTGGCAGGCCAAGGATGCCGCCGCCTTCGCGGCCACCTTCACCGAGGACGGCAGCATGATCCTGCCGGGTGATGTGTACCTGACCGGCCGGCAGCGCATCCAGGACTTCATGGCCGAGGCATTCAGCGGCCCGTACCGCAACACCCAGGTCACCGGAACCCCGTTGGCGATGAAGCCGCTGGCCGAGGACGTGGTGCTGGTGCTGACCGAGGGCGGTGTGCTGGCCGACGGCGAGTCGGAGGTCTCGGCCAGCAGTGCCATCCGGGCGAGCTGGCTGCTCCGCCGGGTGGACGGCCAGTGGCTGATCACCGCCTACCAGAACACTCCGATCGCCGGGTGAGGCGGTGACCGGCGAACGTCGGCAGAGGAGACGATGATGCCTTCCGCACTGGGCATGCTGCGCCAGCTGGCCCTCGCACCCTCGCTGCACCGGGTCAGTTTCGAAGGACGCGGCTTCCCGGCCGCGGACCTTCCCACGGCCGGCACGTTGGAGGCGATACCGCAAGCGGTGGTGTGCGGATTCGAGTGGGCGATCGCCGGCTCGAGCGTCGCCGACCTGCACCGGCGGCTCCGGCTGGTGGCTGCCGAGCATCAGGGTTTCGCCTACGAGGGCGCGACGATGGCCTGCACGATCCTGGACTCGGTGCGTGGCCGGCGCACCCGCGAGTTGCTGACGGGCCCGGGCGAACGGCACATCCTGCTCGCCTATATCGGCATCGGCTTCGCGATGGCGCGGCTGCCCCGGTCGTTATGGCGACGGGTGCTGCCCGATCTCTCGCACTCCCGCTATCACCCGACGATGAGTTGGCTGGCGGTCGACGGCTACGGCTTCGACCTGGCCTACTTCGATCCCGGCCGCTGGGTGGATCGCCAACAGGTTCCGGACAGCTATCCGTGGGACGGCCATCGGGAGTACTTCCCGCGCGCGGTGGATCAGGGCATCGGTCGGGCGCTGTGGTTCATCCACGGCGCGGACTGCCGCGCCGTGGCCGCCGCGGTGAACCGGTTCACGCCGTCGCGCCAGGCGGATCTGTGGAGCGGCGTCGGCCTGGCCGCCACCTTCGCCGGTGGCGCGGCGGCCACCGACCTGAGCAGGATGGCCGAGCTGGCCGGCGAACACCGTCCGGAACTGGCCGTCGGGTCGGTGTTCGCGGTCAAGGGACGTACCGATGCCGGCTACCTGCCTGAGCACACCGCCGGCTGCGCACTCGCCCTGACCGGCCGTTCGATCAGCGAGCTGACCGAACTCGTCGGGCGGACCGAGCGTCCCGACGGGCTCGAGTCCGGTGCCGAGCCCGAGTCCCGTGCCGAGCCCGAGTCCGGTGCCGAACCCGAGCCCGCGTATGAGCTGTGGCGGCAGCGCATTCGGCATGAGCTAGCCGAGCTCAGCGACCTGGCCGGCCAGAACGACCGTGTCGTCCGTCTCGACCACCGCACCGAGCCGTCAACCTCGGCCTCCCCGTGAAAGGAAGTCCCATGGGCAGCATCCGCGCGCTTCGTCGCCGCATCCTGACTCCGAGCATGTCCGAGACCCGGCTGGACGTGCGTGGCTTCCACGTCAAGAACGATGCCGCCCGAGCTCGGCTGGAGCGCGTCGGTGCAACCTTCCTCACCGGCTACGCCTACGCCGCCGAGGCCCGTACCGTCGCCGATGCCGAGCAACGGCTGGAAGAACTGGATCGCGAGGTGCGCGGCTTCGGTTACGAGGGGGCGGCGATGGGGTTCGCCGTCCTGGACGGCCTGCCGATCGGCGGCAGCGGGCGGGTGGCGCGATTGCTCGCCGGCAGCGGCCGCCAGCACGCCTACATGGCCTATATCGGTGTCGGCTGGGCGATGGCCAGATTGCCGAGGTTCCGGTGGTCGCGGATCTCGGTGGCCGATCCGTTGATGCGGTGGCTGGTCCTGGACGGTTACGGATTCCACCAGGCGTACTTCTCCACCCGGCGGTACGTGACCGAGCACTACCGGGAACCGGAGCTGCCGTGGCCGGCCGAAGGCCCCCGCTGGTACGCCCAGCACGCCATCGACCAAGGCATCGGCCGGGCCCTGTGGTTCATCGGCGGAACCGATGTCGAGCAGGTGACCGCGCTGCTCGACGGCTTTCCGGCCGAGCGGCATCCCGATCTGTACAGCGGTGCCGGGCTGGCCGCCACCTATGCCGGCGGCGCCGAGCCCGCCGAGTTGTCGCTGCTCGCCGAGCGGGCCGGTAGCCACCTTCCGCAGCTGAGGCAGGGCGCCGTCTTCGCCGCCACCGCGCGCGTCGAGGCTGGCCTGGTCGTGCCACACACCGAGGTCGCGCTGAAGCTGCTGTGCGGCATCACGCCGGCCGAGGCGGCGCAACTCAGCCTGGACTGCCGTCCGGGGCCGGCTGGCGAGCAGGATGACCTGCCGGCCTACGAGAGCTGGCGTCGCAACCTGGCCAGCGCGCTGACCGCGGCCGAACGGCGTTGAGATGGCCGCACCGACTCGGGTGTCCACACCGGCTGAGCGCAGCATGCCGGGGCCGCCGTTGTGGGCCACCCCGAAGCTGCTCCGGCTGCTCGTCGCCGACCGGCTGGGCATGATGAACCTGGCCGCCGCCCGGTACGGCGATGCGGCGCGGTTGCGGGTCGGGCCGAAGACGCTCTACGTGTTCAACGAGCCCTCGCTGGTCAAGCACGTCCTGGTCGACAACGCGGCGAACTACCACAAGGGCATCGGGCTGGCGCAGGCGCGCCGAGCACTCGGTGACGGGCTGCTCACCAGCGACGGCGAACGATGGGCCAGTCAGCGCAAGGCGATGCAGCCGGCGTTCCAGGCCAGACGGATCGCCGAACAGGCCGAGCTGGTGGCCGCCGAGGCGACCGAGTGGGTCGAGCGGCTCTCGGTCCGGTCAGGACGCGGGCCGGTCGACGTCACGGCCGAGATGACCAGGCTGACCCTCGGCGTGCTGGGCCGCACCCTGCTCGATACCGATCTCGACGGGCACGCCGGCATCGGGCACGCCTTCGAGGCGGTGCAGGACCAGGCGATGTTCGAGATGGTGTCGCTCGGTCTGGTGCCGTTGTGGTTGCCACTGCCCAAACAACTCCGGTTCCGCCGCGCGCAGCGCCGGCTGGGTGAGGTGGTCGACGCGCTGTTCGCCGAGCGGGCGCGGCGCGGCGAACCGATCGGGGACGACGCGCTCGGCCGGCTGATCGCCTCGCTGCGGAACGAGACCGGCGACGCCCGCCGGCGACGCGGCCGCGAGGAGCTGACCACCCTGCTGTTGGCCGGTCACGAGACGACGGCCAGCACCTTGAGCTGGGCCTTCCACCTGCTGGACGGGCACCCCTGGGTGGCACGCCGGATGCGTGCCGAGGCCAGCGCGGTGCTCGGCACCCGGCCGCCGGGCTATGACGACCTGCGCCGGCTGCCCTACACCACGATGGTCGTGGAGGAGGTGATGCGGCTGTATCCGCCGGTCTGGATCCTGCCGCGGACGGCGCAGGCCGATGACGAGGTCGGCGGCTATCGGATACCCGCGGGATCGGACGTCGTCGTGAGCCCGTACATCATGCATCGCAATCCTCGGTACTGGCTGGATCCCGAGCGCTTCGACCCCGAGCGGTTCGACCGTGCCCAGGCCGGGGATCGGCCTCGCTACAGCTACCTACCGTTCGGTGCCGGTCCGCGGGTCTGCATCGGTAGCAGCCTGGCGATGATGGAGGCGGTGTTCGTGCTCAGCACCGTGGTGCGCACCCTGGAACTGCGCAAACTGCCCGGCCGGCCGGTGATCGCCGAGCCCATGCTCTCGCTGCGGATCCGGGGCGGCCTGCCGATGACCGTGCACCGGATCTGACCGCCGCGGCTGCCGGAAACCGCCCGGCCTGCCGGCTCAGCCGTGGTTGGCGGTCCGGTCGATGTCCCACAGCGGCAATCGGAAGCTGTCCAGTTCGGGAATGGCCAGCAGTACCGGCACATCGGTGATCCGGCGGGGGCGCAAGATCAGCCGGGCGTACGGTACCGGCCGACCGGCCCGTACGATGACCGGCACCGGATCGGACATGAACAGCGGCCGCCGCAGCCACGGCTTGGTGGCCAGATCGTCGGTGGCCACGGTGACGGCACGGATGACCCACTCGCCGTCGGGCACGTCCGACACCCGGTACCGTCCGGAGTCGGCGATGACCTCACAGGCGACGGGGACGCTCTGGAACGGCGGTCCGAAGACGCCGACGTAGGTGCGACTCGGCACGGCTGTGACCGGTAGCAGCGCGGTGAAATCCACGAAGTTGGTGGGTACGCCACTGACCGGCCGCCAGGCGGCCGAGCGGAACCCCACTCTGGCCTGGTGCCGGTAGCGGGAGGGTGACATGCCCACACTCAGTGTGAAACGACTGGAGAACGTGCCTGGGCTGTTGTAGCCCACCAGGTAGGAGATGTCGGTGACGCTCAGTGAGGTTTCCAGCAGCAGGTTCTTCGCCCGAAACAGCCGGATCGCGGTCAGGAAGCGGCCCGGCGAGGTGCCGGTTTCGCCGCGAAAGACGCGGGAGAAGTAGAAGCGGCTGAACAATGCCTCGCCGGCCAGTTCGGAAAGGGACAGCGGCTGATCGTATTTCTCCCACATGGCATCGATGACACGTATAACGGCAGCGGACATGACTCCTCCATCGGTAAATAGGCACGTCGATTCGGCACGGACGTGTCCCCGGGCGATAAGTGGGTGAATGACTGCTTATCCCGGTGCGACGATGCTGGGATTCACATCTTCAGCGGCTTGAGCCAGCTGCCAGCCGTTCTAACCTCTATGACTGTGGACGATTGTGGCGCCCTGGTATCTGGGTAAGACGAGTGGAAGTTGGATGAAAGCTAGGCGGTTTCGTGTCGGTAAATATCCCTCAATCGCTATCTATGAGCGTAATATCGGTATGATGTGATCTGCGTTAGTTTAGTGGTGAGCCCGAGCAACTGAGCAATCTCGAAGAAATTGCGCTCCGCGGCGAAGCCGGATTTTGAGCAGTCATCGACGGTCTCTGTGCCCAGCCAACGGCTTTCGGTCGGCGCTTCTTATCGATGAATTCGGACTCGATCACGGATCCTCCGGCTCAATGGCCACCGCCGACGCGACCGCGCTGGACAGAATGCCGACGCGAGCTGGGACAGTCGGCGCTGCCGGCCTATCGGCTCTCGACCTGCCCGAGCCGGCGGTACTCACCACCGAAGAAGAGCAGTGCGTCGGTATCGGCGCTCCGCCCCAGGTCCAGCACGGCACCGAGGAAGATGGAATGGTCGCCACCGTCGTAGACCGAATCCAGCCGACACTCCATCCAGGCCAGCGCGCCCGCGATGATCGGCACCGCGGTGCTGGCGCCGGGTCGCCAGTCGACCACGTCGAACTCCTGGCCGTCGGCCGGGCGCCGGTGGGCGAAGTACTGCGCCAGCGGCCGCTGACCGGACGACAGGACCGATACCCCGAACGATCTGCCGTCGAGGATCGCCTGATGCATCCTGGCCGAACGCAGCACGCACACCAGTACCAGCGGCGGCCTCAGTGACACCGAGGTGAAGGAGTTCGCGGTCATGCCGTGCGCCCCGGTCGGTCCGATAGCCGTGACCACGGTGACCCCGGTGGCGAACATGCCGAAGATATCGCGCAATTGCGTGCTGGCTTGCCCGTTGTCGGCGGCGAGGCCGGCAAGGGTGCCGGACTCGCCGCCGTCCCGGGCCGCTCGGGTCACGATGGAACCTCGCTCAGCGCCGCTACCCGGCCGGTACCGACGCCGCCGACTACCGGCTGGACGGGCAGCAGCCGGTAGTCGGCCAGCGCCTGCCGCAGCGCGGCCGGCACCCGGGTCGGCCGGGTGTCGGTGTTCGGCCCGCGCATACAGGCGACCCGTTGCTGGCCGCGCGCGACCAGGTCCTCCTGCCCGTCCCGAAGCCGTACGTAGTCGAAGGCGAAACCGATCTGGGTCTGGGTCAGATCCTGTAGCCGCATCCTGATCGAGAGCCGGTCGAAGGCGGTTATCTCCTGGATGAAGTCACATTCACACCGAACCGTGAACAACTTCAGGTCGTCCTGCAGTTCGGCGAGCACCGCCGGCGCCCGCTCGAGCAGGAACATCTCCCGGCACCGGCCCTGCCAGCGCAGGTAGTTGACGTAGTACACGTTGCCGACCAGGTTCGTCTCCTCGAAGCCGACCAGGTGCTGGTACTCGTAGTAGTCCTGCATGCTCACTGCCCCCCTGCCAGCAGCACCGCGAACACCAGCGGCACGGAGAGGCCGTCGAGGTGGGTGGCGAACGTCGCTATCCGCGCGTTGCCGGACCGCAGCATCACCCAGGAATCGTTGCGCGGCTCGCCGCCGGTCAGCGTGTCCACGTTCGCGTGCCCCATCTTGCGCAGGCACTCGACCGCGGTCCAGACCCGAGTCGCGGTGACCGGCAACGGCTCCCGGTGGCTGCTGGCGAGCACCTCGGCCAGCCACAGGCCGTCGGCACCGAGCAGCCCGGCCCATTCCCGCTTGTTCCGCTGGACGGCCAGCTCCACGTCGCAGGCCACCGGTGTGTCGGCGGCCACCGCGAAGGTGATCCCGGGCCCATGTGCTGACGACACGTGCGGACCGCCGATCACCTCCGGCTTTCCGTCCGGACGATAGCTGATGGCAAGCTCACCGCCGGTGGCCCAGGCCAGCGCGGTCGCGGTCCGAGCGCGCCGCAGCGTGATGCCGCCACCGCCGTCCGGCACCGCGTCGGACAGCATCGGATGCCGCGGCATCGCGTCGGGCTGGACCGCGTCGGACGGCATCGCGTCGGGCTGGACCGCGCAGCGCAGCTGGCCACCCAGCACCTCCGCCAACCGCCGCTGCAGGTACGGGCCGAGCAGTCCGGCCAGCCAGGGTCCGGAACCGTCCTGCTTGCGGACGGCCTGCAACCGCAGGCCTGTCCACTGCTCGACCAGGCCGCCCGCAGGGTCGTACACGTCGACGTCGTAGAGGTAGGTGTCACCATCGCGCCAGCGCTCGCGGGCTGACATGGTCAGCCGCTCGACATCGCCGATCAGTTTGGGGTCGGCGAGGTGGAGCTGCTCGATGCCGGCCGGCAGCAGGGTGGCATCCGGCACGCAGGACTGGATCGAGTGCATCACCGCGTCCCGGGTGCCCGGGTCGGCCAGCATCAGCTCGGTGGGCAGGTAGCCGCCGAACCAATCAGCGGGCCCGTTGTGGGACAGCTCGGCCACACACCCGGTGGCCGACAACTGCCGATATCCCAGCAGTCGGCGGAATCGACCGCCCTGGAACAGCATCCGGCCGTACAGCTCGCTGGCCGGGTCGAGCGGCAGCCACGGTCCCGGTACGCCGATCGGAACGGCGGCGACCGGCGGTTGCTGCTGGTAACGCAACGTCGCCTGGAAATGGTCGGCCACAAAGCCGGTCTCACTGCTGCGGAGAACCACCTCCACGCTGCCCGGGGTCTCCTGCAGGGCGGCGATGCGCAGCGTGATGCTGCCATCCGGTGGCACCACGACCGGGCGCAGGAACCGCACGTCGGAGAGCATCGGCGCTTCCGTCCGACCGGTGAGCGCGCCGGCTGCCTGCGCCATCGCCTCCATGCCGAGCACCGCCGGGAACAGCAGATCGCCGTCGAGCAGATGGTCGGCCAGGTACAGGTCACCGTTGGCGGACAGCTCCGAATCGGCCACGAGTTCCACACCCGGATAGTGCGCCTGCACCCGGTCGAGGAATCGCAGCAGCGGAGGCTCCACCGGCTCCAGGGAGATCGTCGGCAGGCCGGCGGCGCGTCCCATCACGACCACCTCGGTCGGCGTGCCGGAATCGGCCAGTAGCTGTTGCAGGATCTCGATGCCGGCTTCGGTCGGGATCGGGCTGATGCCCTCGCGAACCAGCGACTCCAGCACCCCGAGCCGCTCACCCATGCCGGACCCGGACCAGACCGACCATTCCAGCGCCAGGCACCGGCAGTCGGGGTGGTCGCGCTGGACCTCCGCGGTCAGCTCGGTGAGCCAGCTGTTCGCGGTCGCGTAGTGCGCCTCGCCGCGCAGGCCGGCCCGGCCGATGATGCTGCCGAAGCTGACCAGCAACCGGAGCGAGCCGGGATCGAGCCCCGCCAGTACCCACTGCAGGCCGTCCAGCTTCGGTGCCAGGGTGGCCCGGAAGGCCTCCGCATCCAGTGCGGTCAGCGGCTGCGGCTCGTTGCGGCCCGCGCCGTGCAGCACCGCGGTGACCGGCCCCAACGACTCCTGAATCGCTGCGATCGCCTCCTGAACCTGGGTTTGCGAGGTCACGTCGGCGGCGTGGTAGTGATACCGGACGCCGGCAGCGGTCAATCGCCTTAGGTTCGCGGCAAGCTCTGAATCGTGGTCCGGATCCGATCGTCCGAGCAGGCCGATCGCCGCTCCGGTCGATCGCGCGAGGGCCAGGGCACATTCGGCGGTGATGCCCTTACCGCCGCCGGTCACCAGCAGCACATCGGCCTGGGACAGCGGGCCGCTGTCCGCGCTCGGGCTCAGCTCGAGCGGGCGCAGCACCGGCTGGCGCCGGTGGCCGGCCGCGTCATAGCGGATCTCGCTGAAATCCTCGGTCGCTGCCACGTCGGCCACGATGCGCTGCACCGTGTCGGCCAGCCCTGCCTCGGTCAGTTCGGCGAGCGGCAGCGTGAGCACCGTCGTGCGGATCTTCGGTGCTTCCAGATGCAGCGTTTTGGCAAGCCCGGCGGCGGTCCGCCGATCACCGACGGCGACGAACCGCGTCGGGGTGGGCAGCGCCATCGCCGCCCGGGCGGCCGCCAACATCAGCGGCACCTGCTCGACGCCGCCCTCGGCCGGCAGGCAGAGCAGCACCCCGTCGCCGAGACCGGCCTGTTGCAGAGCGGTCAGCAGCGGGCCGGCCAGCCGGTGTTCCCGGTCGGCGAACAGCTCCCAGCGGCCGGCGGCGGCAGCAGCAGCACGATCCGGCAGCCGCGGCGGTGCGGTCTCCAGCCAACTGATCCCGAACGCGCGGACCCACGGCCGAACCCCGGCGGCATCGGTCGACATCGTGTCCTCGGCCAGCGTGGTCTGTCCGATCAGGTCGAGCATCTCGGCGAGCTCGGCCAGGGTCGAGGTCGCGTACGCCGAGGTGGTCAGCGGCGCCGGCACGCCGAGCTCCCGCGAGGCCTGGTTAACGATCTGGCCCACCGTGATCGAGCTGAGGTGCAGTTCGTCGAGCGGATGGCTGTCCGGCCGGACCGTGGTCAGCGGCAGTTCGGCCCGTTCCGCGGCCAGTCGGCGCAGCACGTCGAGGGCCGACCCGCCACCGTCGGCGGCAGCGGTGACCTCGGCCGAGCCGGCCGGATCCGTCACCGCCGCAGGATTCTCGCCAGCCGATGTGGACCCGGCCGGGCCGGTCGCCGGCCGGATCCCGGCCGGCGGCAACGCGGCTTGGTCGGCCACCCCGGCCTCACAGGGGTTGGTGAAGAACCCGAAGTCCTTGTCCAACGACAACGGCCGGTTGAACCTGCCCGCGGTCAGCTCGGCGCAGCGTACCGGCGCACCCAGCACGAAGGCCGCGGC
>Ga0157372_10000654_pt1 | contig 38081 bp, 36 predicted proteins | sample C55metaG_FD_115307 | JGI IMG/M metagenome (GOLD analysis project Ga0157372, IMG submission 115307) | Corn rhizosphere microbial communities from Kellogg Biological Station, Michigan, USA - C5-5 metaG | ecosystem: Host-associated > Plants > Roots > Rhizosphere > Soil | place: USA: Michigan...
AACACCAACGTGCGTACCGAGATTCTGGCGGGCGTCACGACCTTCCTGGCAATGGCCTACATTCTGTTCGTCACCCCGAGCATCCTCGGCGAGACCGGCATGGACAAGGGCGCGGTGTTCGTCGCCACCTGTCTGGCAGCCGCCATCGGCTCGACCATCATGGGCCTGATCGCCAACTACCCGATTGCCCTCGCCCCGGGCATGGGCCTGAACGCCTTCTTCACTTACACCGTGGTCCTGCACATGGGCCACACCTGGCAAGTGGCGCTGGGCGCGGTGTTCATCTCGGCAGTGTGCTTCTTTCTGCTGTCGATCTTCCGCATCCGCGAATGGATCATCAACAGCATCCCGCTGCCGCTGCGCTCGGCGATTGCCGCCGGTATCGGCCTGTTCCTGGCGCTGATTGCACTGCACAACGCGGGCATCGTGGTCAGCAACCCGGCGACCATGGTCGGCCTCGGTGACCTGAAAGCCCCGGCGCCGATCCTCGCCACCCTCGGCTTCGCCCTGATCGTCGCCCTCGAAGCGCTGAAAGTGCGCGGCGCAGTGCTGATCGGCATTCTGGCAGTGACCATCATTTCCATCGCCATGGGCTTCACCCCGTTCGGCGGCGTGACCTCGATGCCACCTTCGCTGGCCCCGACCTTCATGCAACTGGACATCAAGGGCGCGCTGGACATCGGTCTGGTCAGCGTGATCTTCGCCTTCCTGTTCGTCGACCTGTTCGACAACTCCGGCACCCTGATCGGCGTCGCCAAACGCGCCGGACTGATGGGCAAGGACGGCCACATGCCGAAAATGGGCCGGGCACTGATCGCCGACAGCACCGCGGCGATGGCCGGCTCGCTGCTGGGGACTTCGACCACCACCAGCTACATCGAATCCGCGGCTGGCGTGAGCGCTGGCGGCCGGACCGGTCTGACGGCGATCGTCGTGGCGATCCTGTTCCTGCTGGCGCTGTTCTTCTCGCCACTGGCGGCCAGCGTTCCGGCATTCGCCACCGCACCGGCGTTGCTGTTCGTCGCCGTGCTGATGACGTCGGGCCTGGCGGAAATAGACTGGGAAGACATCACCGTCGCCGCACCGGTCGTGGTCACCGCGCTGGCCATGCCGTTCACCTACTCGATCGCCAACGGCATCGCCTTCGGCTTCATCTCCTGGACCGTGATCAAGTTGCTGTCGGGCCGCGCCCGTGAGCTGAACCCGGCGCTGGTGATTCTGTCGATTCTGTTTGTGATCAAGTTGGGTTGGTTCAACGCATGACTTTCGATTCCCAGGCCTACGCCACTCAGCTCGAAGACAAGGTCACGCGTTTGCGTGACTTGCTGGCCCCGTTCGATGCACCAGAGCCGACCGTGTTCGACTCGCCGCTGCAGAACTTCCGCCTGCGCGCGGAATTTCGCCTGTGGCGCGAGGCCGGTGAGCGGCACTACGCGATGTTCTCCCAGGACGACAAACGCACGCCGATCCTGATCGAAGAGTTCCCGATTGCCAGCCTGCGCATCAACCAGTTGATGCCGCAGCTCAAGGCGGCATGGCAGGCCAGCTCGGCGCTGAGCCACAAGCTGTTCCAGGTGGAGTTCCTGACCACCCTGGCCGGCGATGCGATGATTACCCTGTGCTATCACCGTCCGCTGGACGAACACTGGCATGCGGCCGCGTCGAAGTTGGCGGCTGATCTCAACGTCAGCGTCATCGGCCGCTCCAAGGGCAAGCGCGAAGTCATCGGCCACGATTACGTGGTGGAGAAACTCGACGTCGGTGGTCGCACCTTCAGCTACCGCCAGCCGGAAGGCGCATTCACCCAGCCCAACGGCACGGTGAACCAGAAGATGCTGAACTGGGCCTACGAAGCGCTGGGCGATCGTCTCGACGATCTGCTGGAGCTGTATTGCGGCAACGGCAACTTCACCCTGCCGCTCGCCACCCGTGTGCGCAAAGTGCTGGCCACCGAGATCAGCAAGACCTCGGTCAACGCCGCACTGAGCAACCTCAGCGAAAACGCTGTGGATAACGTCACGCTGGTGCGCCTGTCCGCCGAAGAGCTGACCGAAGCGCTTAACGAAGTGCGCCCGTTCCGTCGCCTGCAAGGCATCGACCTGAAGAGCTACGAGTTCGGCAGCGTGTTCGTCGACCCGCCGCGCGCCGGCATGGACCCGGACACCTGCGAACTGACCCGGCGCTTCGACAATATCCTGTACATCTCCTGCAACCCGGAAACCCTCGCGGCCAACATCGCCCAACTGCACGACACGCACCGCATCACTCGCTGCGCGATGTTCGACCAGTTCCCGTGGACGCATCACATGGAGTCCGGAGTGTTGCTGACCCGCCGTTGATGGCGAATGCCGGATACGAGAAAGCCGTCGTGATTGACGGCTTTTTTGTGGGTGCTTACGGTGCAGTGTCGGTCTTACGTGGACGCCCGCCCTTCTTGCCATTTGCTCGTGCAGCTTCGGATTTTGCCGCACTGCTTTGACGACCGTTACGCGACGCAACCACCGAAGCCGCCATCCTCATGAGTGACGGACTCGCCGAAATCATTCCGGAGATGGAAACGTCGAGGTCTTTGGCCTCGTGGCAAAGCGCAGTGCCTGCATAGCCGACTGTCAGGTTCGCATAATCGTCTGAATCAAACCCGTCGAACTCCGAATACTGGCTCACCGGTAGCAACACACCGCTGCCGTCTTCAAAACGAATGACCAGAGACGGGCTTTCAAAGGTCACAGAAACAGCCTGCAAGCTGCTAGCTTGGCGCGCTTCGCCACGTTTTATCGCGGCATCGAGCATTTCTTCCGTCAGCGGACGATGTACGGACGGCTTTGCCTTGATGACTTTCATAAATCGATTTCAACTCCTGCCAGTTTGCCGAGCAATGTCAGAACAGTCTTGTCTGCTTCTGGTTCATAGCGCGCCGAACTGATCCTGTAGGTCGTAGCGGTGACCGGTTTCATCACGGGGACTTCGTTTGACTCGCAGTCCCACACCTGATTGTCGAGACAAACTGTCTGCAAGCCTGACCACCAGATCCCTCGTGCGCGACGCAGATGAGCAGGTTGCCCCAGTGATCGACACAATCCTTCCAGCACCGCCAGCGGCGGTCGACGTGAAAGCGGCACGACATCCCACAGTTCAATGTCGTTGTGCCAGAAACTGAACTGAAATCGGGCATTCCAGGCGCCTGCATTAACGTGAACATGTGGCGGGCAATGCTCATCTCGCAACATGATGCTTATCGACAATCCCCTGTAGTTGCATACTTTCATGCTAACCCATCCGTTAGGTTAATAAGTTTCAGGATTTGATTTTCCTTTCAAATCCGACGGCCGGTGCTGCACAGCACCTCAATGCCTTTCACCACATTCAGACTAGCGTCGGCACGGATGAGGACGCGCTGCATCTTCGAAAAAAACGTAAGCAAAACTGTCGATACAATTCGGAAAATCTGAATGCGATGTAGCTTTTGTGCGATCACCGAACACAAAACCATCGGGTTAAATCAGTTCAATTGACCATGGTAACCATCTGGTACATTTTACCTCCACAGGCTGAAACCTTCGGCCCAAGCCAAAAACAATAAGTGGAGTTTGCCCCCATGCCCCCTATCGTTCTGGTGCTCAACGGCCCGAACCTGAACCTGCTCGGCACTCGTGAACCGGCAACCTACGGTCACGAAACCCTGGCTGATATTTCTGCTCTGTGCGGCCGCGCTGCCGAAGAATTCGGCCTGGCCGTGGAGTTTCGCCAGACCAATCACGAAGGCGAATTGCTCGACTGGATTCATGCGGCACGCGGCCGCTGCGCCGGGATCGTGATCAACCCGGCGGCGTGGACGCACACCTCGGTGGCGATCCGCGACGCGCTGGTGGCCAGTGAGTTGCCGGTGATCGAAGTGCACCTGTCCAACGTGCATGCGCGTGAGCCATTCCGCCACCACTCGTTTGTCTCGGCCATCGCCACGGCGGTGATGTGCGGCTTCGGCAGCCATGGCTATCGCCTGGCCCTGGAGCATTTCAGTCAGCGACTGAAGGGGCGCGCAGCATGACCCGTAAACCGGTAATACTGGCTGGCCTGATCGGTGCGGGTATTCAAGCCTCGCGCACGCCAGCACTGCATGAACATGAGGGCGACGCCCAAGGCTTGCGCTACCTGTATCGGCTGATTGATCTCGATCAGTTGCATCTGGACAGCAACGCCCTGCCCGACTTGCTGCAGGCGGCCGAGCGGATGAACTACACCGGCCTGAACATTACTTTCCCGTGCAAGCAGGCGATCATCCCGCTGCTCGACGAACTGTCCCCGGAAGCCCGGGGCATCGGCGCGGTCAACACCGTGGTGCTCAAGGACGGCAAACGCATCGGCCACAACACCGACTGCCTGGGTTTTGCCGAAGGTTTTCGTCGCGGCTTGCAGGATGTCGCCCGTGAGCGTGTCGTCCAGATGGGTGCCGGCGGTGCGGGAGCGGCAGTGGCCCACGCGTTGTTGAGCGAAGGCGTACAGCAGCTGAGTATTTTCGATGTCGACCGCGAGCGCGCCGAGAGTCTGGCGAACAACCTCAACCACCATTTCGGCGTCGGTCGCGCCGTCGCCAGGCGTGATCTGCCGGGCACGCTGAATCAGGCCGATGGTCTGGTGAACACCACGCCGATGGGCATGGCCAAACTGCCGGGCATGCCGGTGCCGGTGGAGTTGCTGCGCAAGGAATTGTGGGTCGCGGAGATCGTTTACTTCCCGCTGGAAACCGAACTGCTGCGCAACGCCCGCGTGCTGGGTTGCCGCACGCTGGACGGCGGCAACATGGCGGTGTTTCAAGCGGTGAAGGCGTTTGAATTGTTCAGCGGCGTGGTGCCGGACGCACAGCGGATGCTGGCGCATTTTCAAAGCATGAATGGCTGAAGATAAACATCGATCCTGTGGGAGCGGGCTTGCTCGCGAAGGCTGTGTGTCAGGCGCTAGATGTATAGGCTGACACGCCGCTTTCGCGAGCAAGCCCGCTCCCACATTGGATAGGTGTCACGGCTGCAAGTAGCGCAACACCGACTCGCAGATCATCTCGCGATGACGCTGCTTGATGCTTTCGTCCGGCAGGTCGATCTGAAAGATCTCACCGAACGTATGGCGGTTCGAGACGCGGTAGAAACAGAACGAACTGATCAGCAAGTGCACATCCAGCGCGTCCAGCCCGGCGCGGAAGACACCCTCCTCGGCACCGCGACGCAAAATCTCGCCCAGTGAATCGAGGATCGTATTGTTCATCGCCTTGATCGTGTCCGAACGCTTCACGAACTCGGCGTTGTGAATATTTTCGATACAGACGATGCGCACGAAATCGACGTTGCGGTCGTGGTGATCAAAGGTGAACTCCACCAGTCGGCGGATCGCCACCACCGGCGGCAACTCGGCCAGGTGCAGGCGGTTTTCGGTGCTGCGGATGTCGCCGTAAAGCTTCTCCAGCACCTCGACGTACAACTGCTCCTTACTGCCGAAGTAGTAATAGATCATGCGTTTGGAGGTGTGGATACGCTCGGCGATCGCGTCGACGCGGGCGCCGGACAAGCCCTGCTGGACGAACTCGACGATCGCCTCCTGCAGGATGTTCTCGCGGGTTTTTTCCGGGTTGTTCTTGCGACTCTTGCGCGGCTCGATACCGGATTCGACGGGAGCAGCGGGGAGTTCTGAAGTCATTGTCATTGCGGGCTCACGGCCATCACTGCACAGGTTGGCGATTATGGGCCGCGCTGCACAGTGAAGGAAGCCACGCGGCTCGTGTTTAATCCCGCGTTTACGAAATTCCTACAACTTCGCCTGACGCACGGCGCCGCTGCGTGATTTGGCCATCGCCGCCAGACGGACCGCAACGTTCGCCGCACCATAACCGGCATAGCCGTTTTTACGCTGGATGATCTCGAAGAAGAAGCGCCCCTCGAACGGCTCGGTGTACACGTGGAACAACTCGCCGCCCTGCGCGTCGCGGTCGTAGAGCACGTTGTAGTACGCCAGCTCGCTGAGGAACTCGTCGTCGAAATCGAAGCGCGCGGCGAGGTCGTCGTAATAGTTGAGCGGGATATCCAGCAACGGTACACCAGCTTCTTTGGCGCGACTGACTTCGGCGAAGATGTCATCACAATCGAAGGCGATGTGATGCACACCGGAGCCGCGATAACTCGACAGCGCGTGGAAGATCGCGGTGTTGCGATTCTCGGAGATGTTCAGCGGTAGACGGATCGAGCTGTCGCGGCTGCGCAACGCCCGGCTTTTCACCAGACCGTACGGATCGGGCAGCACCACTTCATCGTCGGCCTCGAAATCCAGCAGGCTCTTGTAGAACAGCACCCAGCTGTCGAGGCTGTCGGCCGGCAGCGCCATGGCCATGTGATCGATGCGCTTGAGGCCGCCACGGGCCTGTGCGTTCGGCAGCAGATTGAAGTCGGTGCCATAAACGTCCGCCGCTTCATCCACCAGATAAATCAGGCTGCCGTCCGGCGCACGCACCGCGGCCAGTTCCAGTTCGTTGGGGCCGACCAGTCCGCGATAGGGCTGGCCCTTGTAGGCAACGGCGCGGGCCAGGGCGCTGGCGCTGTCCTTGACCCGCACGGCGGTGGCACACAGCGACGGGCCGTGGGCCTCGAAAAAGCTATGGCCGAACGAATACGGTTCGGCGTTGAGGATCAGGTTGATATCGCCCTGACGCAGCAGGCTCACGCTCTTGGAGCGGTGCTGTCCAGCCTTGACGAAGCCCAGGCGCTCCAGCCAGTTGCTCAGTTTGGCGCCGAGGCTTTCGTCGACGGCGAACTCAAGAAACTCGATGCCGTTGTACTCGCTGGCCGTCGGCGTTTCGAAGAGGATGTCGCGGTTGGCCACCGGCGTTGCTTGCTGTTCCAGGCGCTGACGGGTTTTCTCTTCCAGATACAGCAGCGAACGCAGACCATCAGCGGCATTGGCCCGTGGCGGTGCGGCGCGGAAGCCATCGTTGAAAATTTCCAGCGACAACGGCCCGGTGTAACCGCTCTGGATAATCGGCGCGAGGAACCCCGGCAGATCGAATTCGCCCTGCCCCGGGAAGCAACGGAAATGCCGGCTCCACTCCAGGACATCCATGGCGAGGATCGGCGCGTCGGCCATTTGCACGAAGAAGATTTTGTCGCCGGGAATATCGGCAATCGCGCGTGGATCACCTTTCAGCGACAAGGTGTGAAAGCTGTCGAGCAGCACGCCGAGCGCCGGGTGATCGGCCTGGCGGACGATGTCCCAGACCTGTTGATAAGTATTGACGTGCCGGCCCCAGGCCAGCGCTTCATAGCCGATACGCAACCCGCGAGCGCCGGCACGTTCGGCCAGCAGCCGCAGGTCATCGACCAGAATCTGCCGGTCGCCGACGCTGTCCGCCGAGGCGTTGCTGCACACCAGCACCAGATCGGTGCCCAGTTCCTGCATCAGGTCGAATTTGCGCTCGGCCCGTTCCAGATTGCGCGCCAGCCGATCACGGCGGCAGCCTTCAAAATCGCGGAACGGCTGGAACAGAGTGATGGCGATCCCGAGGTCAGCGCACATCTGCCTGATTTCCCGCGGGCTGCCGTCGTAATACAGAAGATCGTTCTCGAAGATCTCGACGCCGTCGAACCCGGCGGCGGCAATGGCTTCGAGCTTTTCCGGCAGGGTGCCGCTCAGGGAAACGGTGGCAATGGAACGCTGCATGTTGCTACTCCCGGACTGCGCTGCAGTTTTTTACAGGGGATCATTTTTTATCGTGAGGAAATTATTGGCTGCATCGTCTTCAGCAGCAATTTAAAGTGTACCAGCCGGTTAGTTTTGCGTGCGATTATCGAACACTATGGCGTTTCGGCGAATTGACGATTTTTCGTCCACTGCCCACCATCGACTTCACATTGAGTCCGGAAATGAACCTTCGGTCGCAGTGCGTGCAAACAACACCACATAACAAATTCAAAAACGGGTGGAACAATGATTCCTTCACAGACTTCCCGCATGGCCCCGGCCATGAGCACTGCCACGGGTGGCATCGGCGACAAGATCCGCGGCGCCATGGCTGTCGGCAAGACCCGTTGGGGCATGCTGGCGCTGGTGTTTTTCGCCACGACCCTGAACTACATCGACCGCGCAGCCCTCGGCGTCATGCAGCCGATCCTCGCCAAGGAAATGAGCTGGACGGCGATGGATTACGCCAACATCAACTTCTGGTTTCAGGTCGGCTACGCCATCGGTTTCGTCCTGCAGGGACGCCTGATCGACCGCATCGGCGTGAAGCGCGTGTTCTTCTGCGCGGTGCTGCTCTGGAGCCTGGCCACCGGCGCCCACGGCCTGGCGACTTCGGCGGTGGGCTTCATGGTCTGCCGGTTCATCCTCGGCCTGACCGAAGCGGCCAACTACCCGGCCTGCGTGAAAACCACGCGCCTGTGGTTCCCCGCCGGTGAACGCGCAGTGGCTACCGGCATCTTCAACGCCGGGACCAACGTCGGCGCCATGTTCACGCCGATGCTGCTGCCGCTGATTCTCCACGTGTGGGGCTGGCAGGCGGCGTTCCTGTGCATGTCGGCACTCGGCGGGATCTGGCTGCTGTTCTGGGGCTTGAAATACTTCAACCCGGAAGACCATCCACGGGTGAAAAAATCCGAACTCGACTACATCCAGCAGGAGGTCGAACCGGAACAGGCCCGCGTACCGTTCTCGCGAATCCTGCGCATGCGCGGCACCTGGGCCTTCGCCCTCGCCTATTCGCTGACTGCGCCGGTGTTCTGGTTCTACCTGTACTGGCTGCCGCCGTTTCTCAATCAGCAATACAACTTGGGCATCAACGTGACCCAGATGGGTATTCCGCTGATCATCATCTACGTCACCGCTGACTTCGGCAGCGTGGGCGGCGGCATTCTGTCTTCGTTTCTGATCGGTCGCGGCATGAACTCGATCAAGGCGCGGCTGCTGTCGATGTTCCTGTTCGCCTGCTGCATCATCGGCGTGATCATGGCCGCCGGCTCAAGCAATCTGTGGGTCGCCGTCGCGGCAATCTCCCTGGCTATCGGCGCGCATCAGGCCTGGACCGCGAACATCTGGAGCCTGGTGATGGACTACACGCCCAAGCACATGATGAGCACGGTGTTCGGTTTCGGCGGCATGTGCGCAGCGATCGGCGGGATGTTCATGACCCAGATCGTCGGCCACATCCTGACCGTCACCAACAACAACTACACGGTGCTGTTCACGCTGATCCCGGCGATGTACTTCCTGGCGCTGACCTGGATGTACTTCATGGCACCGCGCAAGATTCCAGACGTCACCGAGTAACCGGCCTGCACCCCTCCCCCCTGTGGGAGCGGGCTTGCTCGCGAAAGCGTCCAGTCAGTCACTGAAGATGTCGACTGAAACACCGCCTTCGCGAGCAAGCCCGCTCCCACAGGGTTATTTATCTCTCTCATCTGCGGCTCTGCTGCCAAGCCGCCGCCAGGCCGCTGCAGCAGATCACCGCAATCCCGATCACCGTCAACAGACTCGGCGTGTGATTGAACACCACCCACCCCAACAACCCGGCAAACACGATCTGGCAGTAGCCGAACGGCGCCAGCAATGCCGGCGCGGCATGGCGGAACGCCTGGGTCAGAAACAGGTGCGCGGTCATCCCGCAACTGCCCAGCGCCAGCATCAACACGGCGTGCGACAAGGTCGGCACCTGCCAGAAGAACGGCACCAACGCACTCATCACCAGCGTGTTGCACAGACCAGCGAAGAAGTTGCTGGTGGTCGGGCTGTCGACCTCACTGAGCTTGCGCGTCAGCAGTTGATAGAAGCAGAAAAACAACGCCGAGCAGAATGGCAGCAGCACCGCCGGGGTGAACAACTCGCCTCCCGGATGGACGATGATCAGCACCCCGATAAAACCGCAGATCACCGCGATCCACTGCCCGCGCGTCACCCGTTCCTTGAGCAACGGCACTGACAGCGCCGTCACCAGCACCGGCGCGAGAAAGTTGACCGCGGTGGCCTCGGCCAGCGGGATGTACAGCAGCGCCGTGGTGAAAAACAGACTGGTGCCGAGCAGGCACAGCGCCCGCGCCAACTGCCATAGCGGTCGTTTGGTGCGCAGTACACGCAACCCCGACTGCGGCAGGAAAATCCCCGCCATCAGCAAGGTGTGCACCAGATACCGCGCCCATACCACCATGATGATCGGGTAGAAACCCGAGAGGTATTTCGACAGCGCATCGTGGCTGGAGAACAGGAAAGTCGCCACGACAATCAGCAAGATCCCCTTGAAGGGTTGATTGACACCTGAGAGCGGGGTGCTGACGGTCATTGGATATCTCTGAAGGAAAAATAAACAGTGACGGGGACGCTGGCGCCCCGCCACAAAAACTGACTTACAACTGCGCCAACAATTCCCGCGTCCTGTCGAGCGCCATCTGCGCTCGATGCAATCCGCTTACGCCCTGCTCCAGCAGTTTTACCGTGGGGATCTCCAGGCTCAGTGGAATATTAGCTGGCAGACTGCGCAACAAACCGTGCAAATCACAATCGCCCTCGCCGGGAAACCGCCGCTCATTGCGCGCCTGACGCAAGATCTCGGCCATGTCCGCCGGTCTCGGTCCCGCCACATCACACAATTGCGCATAACGCAGGCGCGCAGGTGCGACGTGGGCCAGATCCTCCAGCCGTGAACCGGAGCGATCGAAATGAAAGGCATCGACCAGCACCGCGGCGTTTTCCCGGTCGGCATTGGCAACGATGCGCAACGCCTGCTCGAGGTTGCGCGCATCGGTCCAGGGCATGAACTCCAGATGCGGATGCAAACCGTAAGGCGCCGCCAAATCACACAACGCGGCAAAGTTGTCGGTGAGCCGTTGCTCGTCAGGATCATTGCCGGCGACCAGTAATTCACTGGCGCCAAACTCCGCGCCGACGGCCAGCAGCTTCTCGAAATCGGCAACCACGGTTTGCGGTTTCAGACGCAGGATTTCCACATCGAGCACCGCGATGCCAGTGTCGCGCAAACGCGCCAACGTCTGACGCCGTAAACCGCCATCGGCCACCAATGGAAAGTGATATTCCTCCGGCGTCGCCGGCTCCAGGCGCAGGCCGACATGGCTGTAACCGGCACGCGCCGCCACCTCGACCATTTGCGGTGGCGATAATTCGAGTACGGTGAGACTGGCCAGAGACAGAATTCGTTCGTTCATGCTCACGCCTCGACCGCTGCCGGGGAACAGGCACGACCGCTGGCCGCCGCCTCGCGAATCGCCTCGACCAGCGCCAGGGTTCGTGCGGCATCGGCGGCACTGACCAAGGGTTCGACTTCACGCCGCGCGACCTGCACAAAATGCTGCAGCTGCAAACGCAACGCGTCCCCGCCCTCACACGGCTCTTGCTGCGCGATCAGCGGTTCGTGCCAACCGGCATCGACTTGATCGGCAGCGTAATGCCAGCGCTTGAGTTGCGGAATGCTCAGCGCCCCGGCGGTACCCGCCAGCAGATAACACGGCTGATCGACCTGACGCGGATAGACCGGGTTCTCCCCGGAGTCCAGCTCCCAACTCCACGGCGCGGCGACCGCATCGGAACCGCTCAGCGTACCGAGTGCACCGTCGGCAAATTGCAGCAACACCGCGACACTGTCTTCGTTGGCAAAACCACGCACCGCGTTGTCGGTGACGGCCTGCACCGCCTGCACTTCACCGCACAGGTGACGCAGCAGATCGAGGTCGTGAATCAGATTGGTCAGCAACAGGCCCGCCCCCGGTTCACGGCGCCACGGGACCTCGAAATATCGGTCGGGTTTGCGTAACTGGAACAGCGCGGTAACCGTGGTCAGCCGCCCGAGCGCGCCGCTGAGCAACAATTGGTGGGCACGCACGATCAACGGATTGTGCCGCCGATGGTGGCCGACCAGCACCGGCACGCCACTGCGTTTGACTGCCGCCACCAGTTCGCGTGCCTCATCCAGATGCACGCCCACCGGTTTCTCCAGCAACACCGGAACCCCGGCGGCGAGGCAATCCAGCGCCGTGCTGACGTGCTGATTATTCGGATTGGCCACGATCACCGCATCGGGCCGCACCTGCTCCAGCATCTGCCGGTGATCGGCGAAATACGCCACGCCCCACTGCGCCGCCAGCGCGGGAGCCTGCGGGCCGGGATCGGCCACTGCGCATAACCGGGCTTCTTCGAGGGTTTGCAGGTGCTGGTAATGCTGCTGGCCCATGTTGCCAGCGCCGATCAGGGCGATACGAAGGGGCGGAGTCAAGGCGCGATCCTTTTGTGATTGTTGTTGGAAATGTCACTCCAGCAACAATTTAGAACCGCGTTCCACAATCAAACACCCAGTGATGGGAAAACCGTGCGAACACCGCACAACTTTGTACTTGACGCTCAACCTGTAGGAGCTGCCGCAGGCTGCGATCTTTTGACTTTGATTTTCAAGACCAAAAGATCGCAGCCTGCGGCAGCTCCTACAGGGATCGGTGCGAGTCAGACGAACAATTCGGACGCCAGGCTCGCCGCCGACAATTCCTCGGTGAACTTCACCAGCAACGGCGCCAATTCATGCAGCCGCGCGCCGGGCATCCGTGCGCTTGGCCCGGCAATGCTCAGTACGCCGATCACTCGCCCGTCAACCGGATGCTTGACCACCGCGGCAATCGCCGAGGTGCCCACCGCCGAACTTTCCTCGACACAGGCATAACCCTGTTCCCGCGCCAGGCGCAGGCGCTCCAGCAGTTCGATATTGGAGCGCGGCGCATTCGGCCCGACGCCCATCGGAACTTCCGCGCCTTGGCGCTCGACCAGCGACAAGGCTTCGGCGTCGCTCATGCAGGCCAGCCACGCGTGCCCGGAAGCGGTGTAGAACAGCGGTGCATCGCGGCCCATGTCCGGGTCATAACGCAGGCCCGTCCGTGCGCCCTGCGCCTTGGCGATCCAGGTCTGGCGCTCGCCATCGATCACCCCCAGACGCACCAGTTCACCGGTTTCCTGAGCCAGTCGATCCAGCACCGGTTGCACGATGTCGGCACCGCTGCTCGACAGGTACTGAAACCCCATCGCCACCAGTTTGGTCGACAGGTGATAGCGCAGAGTGTCGGCATTCTGTCGCACGTAGCCCAGCCGAATCAGCTCCGCGAGCATCCGGTGGGTGGCACTTTTCGGGATATCCAGTTGCTCGGCCAGGGTCTGCATCGGCAGCCCGCGCGGCTCACTGGTGAGGCTTTCCAGCACGCTGAAAACCCGTTCGATCTGACTGCCGGCCATGGGAAGGTCCAAGTGAAATTTTGCCGATTCTAGAAGACATCCGAGACAAAGCGAAATCCGGAACTGGCCGTGCGATAACCGCCCACTTTACTGAAACATGCCTTGTTGCAGCTGAACTTCATTGGTTAATTTCTGGAATCCAATTCCAATAAACTCAGCTGCGGAGCTTTGCCTGATGCCTGCCGAACTTCCCGAAATCGACTGCGACGTTCTGGTCGTCGGCTCCGGTGCCGCCGGTTTATCCACAGCGGTGACTGCCGCATGGCACGGTCTGAAGGTCATCGTGGTTGAAAAAGATCCGGTGTTCGGCGGTGCCACCGCGTGGTCCGGCGGCTGGGCATGGGTGCCGTGCAATCCGCTGGCCCGACGCGCCGGCATCGTCGAAGACGTCGAGCGACCGCGCACTTACCTGCGCCACGAACTCGGTGAGCATTACGACCCGGCAATGGTCGACGCATTCCTCACTGCCGGGCCACACATGGTCGCGTTTTTCGAACAGCACACCGCTCTGCAATTTGCCGACGGTAACGCCATTGCCGACATTCATGGCGATACGCCCGGCGCGGGCACGGGCGGTCGCTCGGTCATCGCGGCGCCTTACGACGGACGAACAGTCGGACGCCTGCTCAGGCGCCTGCGTACAACAATGCGCGCAACGTCCTTCATGGGCATGCCGATCATGGCCGGCGCCGACCTTTCGGCGTTCCTCAATCTCACCCGTTCGCTGAAAGCCGCGTGGCATGTAACCCGTCGTTTTACCCGACACTTGCTCGATCTGGCGGTACACGGCCGGGCCATGCAATTGGTCAACGGGGTGGCGTTGGTCGCAAGGCTGGCGAAGTCCGCCGAGGACCTTGGCGTTTTGTTATGGGAGTCGGCACCCGTGACCGAGCTGCTGCGTGATGAAGCAGGGGTTTGCGGCGCAGTGGTCAGCAGCGCCAAAGGCCCGATCCGCATTCATGCACGTAAAGCCGTGGTGCTGGCCGCCGGCGGATTCGCCAACGACGTCGAACGGCGCAAGACCTTGTTTCCGCGCACGCCCACGGGTCATGAACACTGGGCATTGCCGCCGCTGGCGGTGAATGGCGATGGCCTGCGCCTGGGCGAAAGCGTCGGCGCCACGGTCAACACCGACCTGGCGTCGCCCGTGGCCTGGGCGCCGGTCTCGCAAGTGCCGCATGCCGACGGCAGCATCGGCCATTTCCCACACATCATCGAACGCGGCAAACCGGGAATCATCGGCGTACTGCGCAACGGCCAGCGCTTCGTCAACGAGGCCAACGGTTACTACGACTACGTCAGCGCCATGGTTGCCGCCACGCCTGAAGGCGAAGAAGTCGCCTCGTGGCTGATCTGCAGCCGTGCCTTTCAACGGCGTTATGGCTTGGGCATGTCGCGGCCATTTCCCGTTCCGGTGTCAGGATTTATCCGCAGCGGCTATCTGAAAACCGGCAACACCCTTGAAGAATTGGCCAGCGCCTGCGGCATCGACCCCAGCGGGTTGCGCCAGACAATGGAGGACTACAACCGCCATGCACGCCACGGCGAGGACCCGTCGTTCGGTCGCGGCGCAACGCCCTATAACCGCAAACAGGGCGATCCGGCGAACCTTCCCAACCCTTGCGTTGCCCCAATAGAGACAGGCCCCTTCTATGCCGTGAAAGTCCAACCGGGCTGCTTCGGCACCTTTGCCGGGCTCAAGGTCAACCCGCAGGCGCAAGTGCTCGATGCCCATGCCCAGCCCATCGCCGGGCTCTACGCCGCCGGTGGCGACATGGCCAGCATCATGGGCGGGCACTATCCGGCAGGCGGGATCAACCTCGGCCCGGCGCTGACTTTCGGCTACATCGCCGCTCGGCATATCGCCGGCATCACTGCTTTCGAACAGGAGATCGACCATGCAGCACATCGTTAACGCCCAGGGTTTGAACATGCCGAAACTCGGCCTAGGCACCTGGCCGATGCTCGGCGACGAATGCACCCGTGCCGTCGAGCAGGCCCTGGAACTCGGCTACCGGCACATCGACACGGCAGCGGCCTACAACAACGAAGACGCGGTCGGACAAGCATTGGCGAATACACCGACACCCCGCGAGCAGATTCATGTCACCACCAAGGTCTGGTGGGACCAGTTGCACCCCGACGCGATGCGTCACTCGATGGAACGAAGCCTCAAGGCTTTGCGCAGCGAGTACGTCGACCTGTTCATGATCCATTGGCCGAGCACTGACTGGGACTTGCCGCGCACGCTTGAAACCCTCGCATCCTTCAAGGAGCAAGGTCTGGCTCGCAACATCGGCGTGGCGAATTTTCCGCTGCGGCTGCTGCGCACAGTCGTCGAGGAATACGGCATCCCTCTGTCAGCGATCCAGGTCGAGTACCACGTCCTGCTCGGACAGAACGCCCTGCTCGACTACGCGCGCCAACACGATCTGGCACTGACGGCCTACACGCCATTGGCGCGTAACAAGGTCTCGGAGATTCCACAGATTCAGCAGATTGCCGAAAAACACGGCGTGCTGCCGACTCAGGTGGCGTTGAAGTGGCTGCTGGATCAGCCCAACGTCGCGGCGATTCCCAAAGCCAGCAGCCGCGCCAATCAACTGGCGAACCTGGCTTCGCTGCAGGTTGAACTGGACGCTGAAGACCGCGCACTGATCGCCGCGCTGCCGAAGAATCAGCGTCAGGTCAGCCCGGATTTCGCCCCGGTGTGGGATGCCTTCGATCGCTGACGCACAGCGCGCCGAGAGAAATCCGCCGACGGATTGAATTAGTCGCGCACACGCTCGTCAATAACAGGTCCGCCCTCGTCACCCGAGGCCGGGCCTGTTTGCGTGTACGCCAATAGACGGACGACCGGACTGGCGCCACACTCCCACACCAGCAACACTCATCACCACGAACAGAAAGAGGATTCCCACATGCTATGGAAAAAAGGCCGACGCAGTGACAACGTCGTCGATGCCCGTGGCGATGATAGCGGCGGCGGTGGTGGCATGCGGTTCGGTGGCGGCAAAGGCCTGAGCCTGGGGGCGATCCTGCTGATCGTCGGCATCGGCTGGATCACCGGACAGGATCCGTTGCAGATCCTCGGCCAGCTCACCGGGCAAATGACCGAGCAATCGGCACCGGCCAGTACGCAGACGCGTCAGGCGCCACCGGCCAACGACCAGCAGGCCGAATTCGTGCGTTCGATCCTCGGCGATACCGAAGACACCTGGGGCGCCATCTTCCAGCAGGCTGGTCGCCAATATAAGGACCCGACCCTGGTGCTGTTCAGCAACCGGGTGAATTCCGCTTGCGGGCTGGCGACTTCGGCGACCGGCCCGTTCTACTGCCCGGCGGATCAGAAAGTCTATCTGGACATGGCCTTCTTCCAGGAAATGGCCCAGCGCTTCAAGGCCGCCGGTGACTTCGCCCAGGCCTACGTGATCGCGCACGAAGTCGGCCACCATGTGCAGACGCTGCTCGGCGTCTCGGCAAAAATTCAGACGGCCCGTCAGCAGGGCCGGCAGATGCAGGGCGACGGCGGTTTGCTGGTGCGTCAGGAATTGCAGGCCGACTGCCTCGCCGGCGTCTGGGCCTACCATGCGCAGAAGCGCCTGAACTGGCTGGAACCGGGTGACGTCGAGGAGGCCTTGAATGCGGCCAACGCCATCGGTGATGATCGCCTGCAACAACAGGGTCAGGGCCGTGTGGTGCCGGACTCGTTTACCCATGGCACGTCGGCGCAAAGGGTGCGCTGGTTCAAAACCGGTTTCGCCCAGGGCCAGGTCGGCCAGTGCGATACCTTCGCGGCGAAAAACCTGTAAATGCGCAAATGGCTTCTGGCTTTACTGATCATCGGCGGCAACGCGCACGCGGCAGGCGTCGATGCCATCAGCCCCGGGCGCCTGCAATTCGAGGCCGGCGAAATGGCCGTTGGCATCAGCCCCGCACCTGAGAAAATCGAACGGGTGCTGATCGTCATTCACGGTCGTCTGCGCAATGCCGAGACCTATCGCAAGAGTGCCGAGCACGCCACCGAACTGGCCGGGCAAACGGCGCACACGCTGGTGATCGCGCCGCAGTTTCTCAACGAAAGCGACGTCGCGCTGTACTCACTGCCCAACACTTTGCTGCGCTGGAACGGCAACGAGTGGATGGGCGGCGGGTTATCCACAGGGCCGAAGCCGCTGAGTTCCTACGCCGCACTCGACGCCATCGTCGCCCGGGTCAGCGACCGCAAGCAGTTTCCGGACGTGAAGCAGATCGTGATTTTCGGCCATTCCGGCGGCGGGCAAGTGGTGCAGCGCTACGCCCTGCTGGCCAAGGAACAACCGGCGCTGAAGGCCAACGACATTCGCCTGCGCTATGTGGTGGCCAATCCGTCGTCGTACGCGTATTTCAACGAACAGCGGCCGGTGGCGTTCGACCACGCACAGTGCCCGGGTTTCAATCGCTGGAAGTACGGTCTGGCAGACATGCCGGTGTACGCCGGTGGGCAAACGCCATTGCAACTTGAGAGCAGCTACATCAAGCGCGAAGTGATTTACCTGCTGGGGCAGCAGGATATAGACCCGCAACATCCGGCGCTGGACAAGAGTTGCGCCGCCGAGGCACAAGGCGCGTATCGGCTGGAACGCGGCAAGCTGTTTTTCGGCTACCTGCTGCGCCGCCATCCGGAAGGGGTCAATCAGCGGCTGGTTGAAGTGCCCGGGGTCGGGCATAACGGCGATGGGATGTTGACGTCGCCGGAGGGGCTGAAAGCGCTGTTTGATTAATGACTTGTAGTGACTGTTGAGGCGCCATCGCGAGCAGGCTCACTCCTACAGGGGAAACGCATTCCAATTGTAGGAGTGAGCCTGCTCGCGATGAGGCCAGATCAGACAATAAAGATCTCAGACCGAAAGCATCCGCCGCAACTCGACACAATCCTGCGCATGCCAATCCGTCAGTTCCGGCCACGGGTTGTCCGGCAGATTCACCAGCACCGTCCGTGCCCCCGCCGCCCGACCGCAATCCAGATCAAAGCGGTAATCCCCGACCATCACCATCTCGCTGGCCGGTACGTTCCAGGCTTCGGCCAGTTTCAGCAACCCGCCGGGATGCGGCTTCGGCGGTGCTTCATCGCGGCCCAGCACATCGTCCACGGCGAAGCAGTCGGCCAGGCCAATGGCTTCAAGCGTCACATGCGCCAGCTCCCGTGCGTTGCGCGTCAGGATGCCTAGCCGATAGCCGCGCCCGTGCAGGTCGCGCACCAGCTCCACCGCACCGGCCGCCGGTTTCGAACCCAGCGCCAGATCGCGCTCATGCTCCAGCAACCAGGCATGCTTAGCCGCGGCCTCCTCTACCGGCAGCGCCGCGAGGTGGGTGAGAATGTCGTCCTCGGGCGGAATCGCCAGCGCCACGCGAATCGCCGCAAAGTCATGCACGGCGATGGTCAGGGTGCCGTCCATGTCGAACACCCAGTGCTTCACATCGCTCAGGCTCATGCCCAATCCTTGCGGTGACGAATCAGGCCTTCCTGGGTCACCGACGCCACCAGTTGCCCGGCGCGGTTGTACACGCTGCCACGGGAGAATCCACGGGAATTGCCGGCCCACGGGCTGTCCATCGCGTAGAGCAACCAGTCATCGGCGCGCAGATCGTTGTGGAACCACAGCGCGTGATCGAGGCTGGCGACCTGCATGTCTTTCTGCCAGACCGACTTGCCGTGCGGCAGCATCGAGGTGGTCAGCAGACCGAAGTCCGAGGCGTAGGCCAGCAGGTACTTGTGCAGCGCCGGAATATCCGCCAGCGCACCGTCGGCACGGAACCACACATACTTCACCGGATCGGCCGGCTGCGGGTTGTACGGATCCTTTTCGGTGACCGGGCGCACTTCGATCGGTTTCGGGCACAGCAGTTTTTCGCGCATGTGTTCGGGGATCAGGTGCGCGCGTTGCTGGGTCAGTTCCAGCTCCGACGGCAGGTTTTCCGGGCCGACCACCACCGGCATCTGGCTCTGATGCTCGAAGCCTGCCTCGTCGTACTGGAACGACGCGCTGCAGGTGAAGATCGGGTGGCCCTTCTGGATCGCAGTGACCCGTCGGGTGCTGAAGCTGCCGCCGTCACGCACGCGATCCACCGAATACACCACCGGCAACTTGGCATCGCCCGGACGCAGGAAATAACCGTGCATCGAATGCACATGGCGCGCCTCTTCAACCGTCTGACTGGCCGCCGACAGCGACTGACCGAGTACCTGACCACCGAACAACTGACGGAAACCCAAGTCCTGGCTGCGGCCACGGAACAGGTTTTCCTCGATTGGCTCCAGGGTCAGCAGGTCGACCAGATCTTCCAACACTTGGCTCATTCAGACTCTCCTCACACAACGCTATGCCGCGCAGTCTTGGCTGCGGCGGCCCATTCAGGTTCTGGCGCGAGCCACTGTCGCGCCATTGTAAACGTCCGTGTCGGCTTAGCCATGCAGGGTTTGCAGCCATTGCTCCCTGGTAATTCGGTACAACAGATGCCGCCGCAACGGGTGATCGACGGCAAGTTTGGGGTGATCGAAATCATCGGCCGGATCGTGCTGCATGCCAATCGCCTGCATGACTTTCTCCGACGGCAGATTGCTCTGGGCGGTGAAAGACACGATTTCCTTCAGTCCCAGCCGATCAAAACCTGCGCGCAATGCCGTCCACGCCGCCTCACTGGCATAGCCCAGCCCCCAATGCTCGCGGGCCAGACGCCAGCCGATTTCCACCGCCGGGGTGAACGGCGCATCGAAACCGACCACACCCAGGCCAGTGAAACCGATGAACTCACCGCTGTCCTTGCGCTCCAGTGCCCACAGACCGAAACCGTGCTCGGCAAAATGCCCGCGCACCCGGCCGATCATCGACGCACTTTCGAGACGGCTGAGCGGGGCCGGAAAGTAGCGCATCACCTGAGGATCGGCGCACATCGCCGCAAATTCCGGCAAATCCTCGTCGCGCCACTGACGCATCAGCAGGCGTGCGCTTTCGAGTTGCTGAATCGGCTCCATCATGCCCCTCCATTTCCATGCCGCAAGTCTACATCGCTGGTAGGATCGTTCACTCTTTCCATCGTTCCTACATGAAGTTGCCATGCCCCTGCCGCTGATCTACCACGAAGACTACAGCCCCGAGTTTCCGGCGGATCACCGCTTTCCGATGGACAAATTCCGCTTGCTGCGCGACCACCTGGTCGACAGCGGCCTGACCCGCGACGCCGACCTGCTGCGTCCCGAGATCTGCCCCAACGACATCCTCGCCCTGGCGCATGACCGCCGCTATATCGAACGCTACATGAGCGGCGAGTTGTCTCGCGAAGACCAGCGGCGCCTTGGCCTGCCGTGGAACGAAGCCTTGGCGCGGCGCACGGTGCGGGCGGTCGGCGGCTCGATTCTGGCGGCGGAAAAAGCCCTCGAGCATGGTCTGGCCTGTCACCTCGCCGGCGGCACCCATCACGCTCACTACGACTACCCGGCCGGCTTCTGCATCTTCAACGACCTGGCGATCATCAGCCATTACCTGCTGCAAAGCGGTCGGGTGAACCGGGTGCTGATCTTCGATTGCGACGTGCATCAGGGCGACGGCACCGCGCGGATCCTGCATGACACGCCGGAGGCCATTACCGTTTCCCTGCACTGCGAAAAGAACTTTCCGGCACGCAAGGCCGAAAGTGACTGGGACATTCCGTTGCCCAAAGGCATGGGCGATGCCGACTATCTGCAGGTGGTGGATGACACCCTCAACTACCTGCTGCCGCTGTATCAACCGGACCTGGTGCTGTACGACGCCGGGGTCGATGTGCACAAGGACGACGCCCTCGGTTATCTGCAGCTGACAGACGAAGGCGTTGCCGCCCGCGATGAAAGCGTGATGCGCCATTGCCTGGGCCGCGACATCCCGGTAGTCGGCGTGATCGGCGGCGGCTACAGCAAGGATCGCCACGCCCTCGCCCGCCGCCACGGCATCCTGCATCACAGCGCGCAACGGGTCTGGACGTCACACGGATGTCACTAAGCTGTGCTGCGTTACCCACAATCGCTGTGGAACGGCCTGTGGATAACCTGAGCGAAAGGGACTACAGGCCATATCGAACATGGCGTACAGCGCGATGGTTATTTTTTGACCAGTCATCTAATCCACATGATCTCCCTGTAGGAGCGAGCCTGCTCGCGAAGACTTCGGCACATTCGACTTAGAAGGTGACTAACCCACCGCTTTCGCGAGCAAGCTCGCTCCCACAGAGATCTCCCACATTGCTCTGCGCTGTTAGAATGCGCGCCTTATCCCGCCATACCGCAGCGCACGCCATGACCCAGAACTCCGCCCCCCACCCCGCTCACGTCGCCATCATCGGCGGTGGCCCCGCCGGCCTGATGGCCGCCGAAGTGCTGAGCCAGGCCGGCGTGCGCGTCGATCTGTACGACGGCATGCCCTCGGTGGGGCGCAAGTTCCTGCTGGCCGGGGTCGGCGGCATGAACATCACCCACTCCGAGCCTTACCCGGCATTCCTCGCGCGCTACGCCGAACGCGCGCCGCAGATCGCGCCCTTGCTGCGCGGTTTCGACGCCGACGCGTTGTGCCGCTGGATTCATGAACTGGGCATCGAAACCTTTATCGGCAGCTCCGGCCGGGTGTTCCCCACCGACATGAAAGCCGCGCCGCTGCTGCGCGCCTGGCTCAAACGCCTGCGCGACAGCGGCGTGGTTATCCACACCCGCCATCGCTGGCTCGGCTGGGATGAACACGATGCGCTGCGCATCGCCAGCCCCGACGGCGAAATCACCGTCAAACCCGACGCCACCCTGCTCGCCCTCGGCGGCGGCAGTTGGTCGCGGCTGGGTTCGGATGGCGCGTGGATGCTGCCTCTGGAACAAAAAGGCGTAGGGCTGGCGCCGTTACAACCAAGCAATTGTGGCTTCGAAGTGCAGGCCTGGAGCGAATTGCTTGTCAGCAAATTCGCCGGCGCACCGCTGAAAAATGTCGCCATCGGTCTGAACGACGACGTGCCACGCTTGGGCGAATGCGTGATCACCGCGACCGGGGTCGAAGGCAGCCTGATCTATGCGCTGTCGGCACCGATTCGCGAAGCGATCAATGCGCATGGCTCAGCCACGGTGCACATCGATCTGCTGCCTGGCCGCCCTGTGGATAAATTACAGGCCGCGTTGAGCAAACCACGCGGCTCGCGTTCGATGGCCAAGCATCTGCACAGTCAGGTCGGGATTGATGGGGTGAAAGCGGCGTTGTTGCGTGAATTGACTGACGCGGCAACCTTCGCTGATCCGGCGTTGTTGGCGCGGGCGATCAAGGCGTTGCCGCTGACCTTGGTGAAAACCCGTCCGCTTGACGAAGCGATCAGCAGTGCCGGTGGCGTGACGTTCGAAGCGCTGGATCAGCGTTTGATGCTCAAGGCGTTGCCGGGGGTGTTCTGTGCGGGCGAGATGCTGGATTGGGAAGCGCCGACAGGCGGCTATCTGCTGACCGGGTGCTTTGCCAGTGGCCGGGCGGTGGGATTGGGAATGTTGGAGTGGTTGCAGAGTAAGGGCTGAAGACCGAGGTGCGTCCTTCGCGAGCAGGCTCGCTCCCACACTGATCTCCAGTAACAAGGAGATCCCTTGTGGGAGCGAGCCTGCTCGCGAAGGCGTCCTTACAGACGCCTCATCAGATCAAGGCTTGCGCTTACGCGGCCCGGTATTGAACACCGGCACTTTACGCACAGGCTTGATCGACGGCTCCGGCGCCTGGGTGTCGCCACTGTCGACCCACTTGCCCAGATTGCGCTTGCCGCCACCGCCGCCGGACGTTTTCGGCTTTTTCGGTTTCTTCGGCTTCTTGATCACCTGACCGCTGGCATCGGTATCCGGCACGCGGTGCTCGGGTTCGAAGTCCGGCTCGTTCTGGCGCTTCAGGGTCTGACGCGTGAGCATCTCGATTGCCGAAAGCATGTTCACTTCATCCGCGCACACCAGCGAAATCGCCTCACCGGTCGCACCCGCTCGGCCAGTCCGGCCGATGCGGTGGATGTAGTCTTCAGCCACGATCGGCAGGTCGAAGTTGACCACCAGCGGCAGGTCTTCGATATCCAGACCACGGGCAGCGACGTCGGTCGCCACCAGAATCTGCACTTCGCTGAGTTTGAAACGATCCAGCGCACGCTGACGGGTCGCCTGCGGTTTGTCGCCATGGATGCCGTCGGCGTTGATGCCCAGGCCCTGGAGTTTTTCCACCAGCGCATCCACGCCGTTGCGGGTCTTGGCGAACACCAGCACCTGCTTCCACTTGTTCTTGCGCATCAAGTGCACGAACAGTTCCGGCTTGCGCTTCTTGTCCACCGTCACCACCCACTGTTTGACGGTGTTGGCCGCCACGTTGCGCGGACTGACTTCGATGCTCAGCGGATCGTTGAGCATCTGCCCGGCCAGCAGGCGGATGTCATCGGAGAAGGTCGCGGAGAACAGTAGCGTCTGGCGCTTCTTCGGCAACATGCGGTAAATGTTCGCCAGTTCTTCGGAGAAGCCCAGGTCGAGCATGCGGTCGGCTTCGTCGAGCACCAGAGTTTGCAACTGATCGAGTTTCAACGCGTTCTGGCGGAACAGGTCGATCAGGCGACCCGGCGTGGCGACCAGCACATCAACGCCGCCGCGCAGCTTCATCATCTGCGGGTTGATGCTGACGCCGCCGTACACCGCATACGTGCGCAATGGCAGGTTTTCAGCGTATTGGCGCACCGACTCATGAACCTGCTCCGCCAGCTCGCGGGTCGGCACCAGAATCAGTGCACGCGCCGAATTGGCGGCCACTTTCGGCCCTTCCATGGCCAGCAACTGCAGCAGCGGCAAGGCGAAACCGGCGGTCTTGCCGGTCCCGGTCTGGGCCGCAGCCATCAGGTCGCGACCGGCCAGCACGGCCGGAATGGCTTGCGCCTGGACCGGCGTTGGAGTCTGGTAGCCGAGCTTCTCGAGGGAGCGCAGCAAGGGTTCGATCAGGCCAAGAGAGGCGAAAGTCATGGGAGTACCGTAGGAAAATTCAGCGCAATTGTGCGACACGAGTGTGCAATGGCGCGCAGTTTACCCTAATTCACACGCTGTTCTGCTGGAACGGCGGTCTTCGGCGTCTCCACGACGAGCGGCTGCGCCGGCCGCCGCCACTGCGGCAGACCGATCAGCACCACGGCACTGATGATCACCAGCATCGCCAGCGCTTCTTCCATGCCGATGGTCTCGCCGACAAACACGATCCCCAGCAATACCGCCACCGCCGGGTTGACGTAGGCATAACTGGTGGCCGCCGCAGGACGCACGTGCTTGAGCAGGTACATGTAGGAATTGAAAGCGATGATCGAGCCGAAGAAGATCAGATAACCCAAGGCCAGCCAGCCTTCCACCGGTGGCAAGGCTTGCAGGTGTTCGCCGCTGACCGCGCTGCCGATCAGCAAGACAACACCGCCCACCAGCATCTCCACGGCACTGGCCATCGCCCCTTGCGGCAGCGGCAGGTGTTTGCTCCACACCGAGCCGAACGCCCAGGTCGCCGCTGCAAAAATCAACAACGCCGCGCCCAGCGGACTCGATTGCAGGTTGGAACCCATGTTGAGCATGGCGATGCCGACAATTCCCAACGCCACCCCGGCCCACTCCAGGCGAGTATTGCGCGCGCCCCAGAAATAGCCGAAGAGCAAGGTGAACAACGGCACCGTCGCCACCGCCAGTGCCGCCACGCCGGAAGCCACGCCGGTGTGCTCGGCGACACTGACTGCGCCGTTACCGAAGCTGAGCAGCAGAATCCCGATGATCCCCGCCGCTTTCCACTGCGCCCAGGTCGGCGCCGGCGCCCCGCGCCAGCGCAGGAAGGCGTACATCAGGCTGCCGGCAATCACGAAGCGCACCCCGCCGAGCATCAGCGGCGGCCAGTATTCGACGCCGAGGCGGATCACCAGATAGGTCGATCCCCAAATCACGTACAGCGCAAAAAACGCGGCGATCAGCGGCAGAGAAAAACGGCGCAAGGCAGGCATGGGCAGCTCGACAGTCAGAGGCAGGGTGTGAATTATTCTAGAAAGGCCCGCGAGCAAAAATAAGCTACAAAACCTGTTTATCGCGCCGGTACACTTTTGAAACAACGGAGATCGACGGGATAAACCACGATTTCGAAAGTCTGGCAATTTCAGGAGTCCGGCCTTGGACAAATACGACCGCATGCTGCTCAGCGCCCTGTTGGAAAACGGTCGCGCGTCTTATGCCGATCTGGCGCGCAAAGTGAACCTGTCCGCCCCGGCAGTGGCCGAGCGCGTGGCCAAGCTTGAAGCCGCCGGAGTGATCACCGGGTATCAGGCGAACATCGACCTGTCGAAAATCGGTTTGCCGATCCAGTGCATGATCGAATTGCGCCTGCACCAGAACGGCAGCCAGAAGGTCTACGACGAACTGGTGAAAATCCCGCAGCTGACCGAGTGCTTTCGGGTGACGGGCGATCCGTGCGTGATGATGAAAGGCGCGGTGGGCTCGATGACGGAGCTGGAAGAATTGATCAATCGCGTGGCGAAGTTCGGCTTCAGCAAGACCTCGATTGTGCTGTCGAGCGCGATCGAGAAGCGGGTGCCGTTGAGCCATATAGAAGGCAACGGTAAGTAATCAGGAACTCAGAAGATCCAAATGTGGGAGCGGGCTTGCTCGCGAAGAGGGAGTGTCAGACAACCTTTTGCCGAATGACACACCGCTTTCGCGAGCAAGCCCGCTCCCACAGGGGATTTTGGGTGACTTCGAGATCAGCGATAGCGCTGCAGGTGTTCGCTGACTTTGGCCGCCGGGACTTTCTGCAGTTTGCACAGCAGGTCATGGTTCAGCTCACGCACCCCATGCTTGTGCCGCAATTCTTCCGCCAGATGCGCCATCAGGTTGGCCGCCATCTCGGCATCCGCCATCGCCCTGTGCGCCTGGCCGGTGTGTGGCAGGCGGGCGAACGTGGTGAGGGTGCCGAGCTTGTGGTTCGGCGCCGCCGGCATCAGGCGTCGGGCAAGCAGCAACGAACAGGCGAAGTTCTGCAATCGAGTGCGTTTGATCCGCCCAAGCTCGAAGTCCCAGAACTTCTGGTCGAACGAGGCGTTGTGCGCCACCAGCGGGGTGCAGCCGACGAATTCGTTGACCTCTTCCATGACCCGCTCGGCCGACGGTGCACTGCGCAGCATGGCGTTGCTGATGCCGGTCAGTTGTTCGATGAACGCGGGAACGCGCACGCCGGCGTTCATCAGGCTCTGGTAACGCTCGACGATACGGCCGTTTTCCAGCATGACCACGGCGATTTCCGTGGCGCGGCAGCTGCTGTTCGGCGACAGGCCGGTGGTTTCAAAGTCGATGACTGCAATGCGTTCCAAACCGGGTTCAACTCCGTTCAAATCAATTCTTGAGCAACGCTCAGTTTTTCAACAGCAGTGCGCCTTCGATCGGCACATAACGGCTGGCGGCGCGGATCAGCGAGTTGGCGGTCAGGCCCGGCACGCCATAGGCCACTGCCTGTACGCCGTGCTTGCTGATGATGCGTTCGAGCAGCATGTCGAAGTCGCCGTCACCGGAGGCCAGGACGATTTCGTCGACGTGGTCGGCGGCGTCCATGATGTCGAGGGTGATGCCCACGTCCCAGTCGCCCTGGGGCGAGCCGTCGCTGCGCTGGATATAGGGTTTGAGCTTCACGGTGAAACCGAGGTTGCGCAGGATCTGCTGGAACTGCTGCTGCTTGCTGTCGCCACGGTCGATGGCGTAGGCATAGGCCTCGACGATCTGCCCTTGCTTGCTAATGTCAGCCCACAGCGCGGCGTAGTTGAAGTGACAACCATAGGCCTGACGCACGGTGTAGTAGAGGTTCTGCACATCGGCGAACACTGCGATTTTTTTCACCGGGATTCCTGTGAGCGCATAGCGCACGAAGCGGGATCAGGCGCCGGGCCCGAAAAAGGCGCTCAGTATGCCAGCCCACAGGAAGGTGGCGCGAATAATCGACCCACCACTCCGGACGGATGGTGGATTGTGGTGAGGGGATTTATCCCCGATGGGCAGCGCAGCGGCCCCGAAAATGGGACTGCTGCGCACTCCATCGGGGATAAATCCCCTCACCACAGATTTGATACTGACGGCTGATCAGTCAGACAAACGAATCGTCGTCATCGAAGAATGACGAGTTGTCATCGCTGTAGTCGGTGTCAGTGAATCCGCCCTGGTCATTGCCAGAGAAACCGTTATCGGCCACACGCTGGTCATTGCCCCAGTCGTTGCCGCTCTGGTCAGCCACCTGCGCCGGCTCTTCCTTGATCACTTCAACAATTTCTTCAGGCTGCTGGTTGTGATGGAACAGGCTGCTGATGCCCTGCGCCAGCATCACGCCACCGGCCACGCCAGCGGCAGTTTTCAGAGCGCCGCCGAGGAAGCTGCTGCCCGCAGCCGGGGCTGCTTGCTGCGCGTAGTTGGGCGGTGGTGCGGCATAGTTCTGTTGTGGCGCTGGCGCAGCGTAGTTCTGCTGCGGTGCCGGCTCACGCCAGCCGCCGGTAGAAGCCGGAGCGCTCTGGGTCGGCGCTGGACGCGAGCTGCCGCCGCCGAAGATGCTCGACAGGAAACCACCGCCGCCGCTTGGAGCCGGGGCCGCGCTCTGGGACTTGGCCGCTTGCAGTTCAGCCTGCAATTGCTGGACTTGCTGGGTCAGCTGCTTGTTCTGTTCGTCGAGGCTCTTGATGGCCGCCTCTTGCACCAGAATCGCCTGGGTCATGAAATAACCTGCCGCCGGCTGGCGGGTCAGGTGTTCCTTGATCCGCGCCTCGGCCTGGGCGTCGCGCGGGGCTGCCTCCGTTTCGGCCTGTTGCAGCCGGGAAAACAGTCCATCGATCAGGGTTTGCTCTTCGCTGTTCATGGCGACCTCGTAGATTGCCGGGGATAACGTTGCCCGTGTCCACTGTGGACATGGCGCACCTCTGTAATGGAGGCAGTGACAGGATGTTTCAACGACCTTTACCGAATGTTTACGTTTGTGTCCGCCCGCCCATCATCGGTTAAAGTGAGCCACTGTTTTCGACCTGCGATACCGACTGATGAATGCCTTCGATGTACTGCGCGACTCTCTGTATTTTTTCAAACGCCACCTGGTCAGCATCGTGCAGCTGTGCCTGCCGCTGGTGATCTTCGAGGCGGCGCTGCAGCAAGTGGTGGATCACGTCACCGACCCGGACAGTTTCTCCGCCGCCAGCGTGGTCGTCGGTCTGCTGGTGTATCCGCTGTACACCGCCGCGCTGATCCTGTTCCTCGACGCACGCACCCGTGGCGAAGCTCCGCGCAATCTCGACCTGCTGGCGATGTCCGCGCGCCTGTGGCCGCGTTTCGCCTTGCTCACCGCGCTCAATACCTTGCTGATTCTGCTGGGGTTGTCGCTGTATTTCCTGCCGGGCCTGATGCTGATGGTCATGCTCGCATTCGCTGAATACCTGCTGGTGCTGCGCGGCATGGGGCCGCTGCAGGCGATGAAGGAAAGTCTGCGCCTGACGCGTGGGCATTTCTGGCGGATCCTGCTGTGCATTCTGTGTGTGATGGGGCCGTTGTGGCTGCTCAAGGGCGCGACCCTGGCGGCGTACCCCGACCCACAGAATCCGCTGATCGCGGTAATGATCGACAGCGCGCACAGTTTCCTGCAGCTGTTCACCAGTGTGGTGCTGTTCCGTCTGTTCATGCTGATCAGCGAATTGCCTGACAAACGTACCGGAGCGGTCTGACTTCGCGACCCTTGGGCCAAGGCTCTGCGGTCAGGTATGCTCGGAGCCACTTTTGTAACGCGATAAGCCGAGCCATGCCCCGTCTGCTGCGCTACACCCTGTTGCTGATTGTGCTCGCCATCGTCCTGATCGGCGGGCTGTTCTACAGCCTGACCTGGCGCCCCGGCGCACGGGAGACCCTGCCCGTTACCTGCACCGGTACGCCGCCGACCCTGGTGCCGGGGCAAGCGCTGAAAGTCATGACCTGGAACGTGCAGTACCTGGCTGGCAAGCGCTACGTGTTCTGGAACGATCTCGCCCAAGGCGCCGATGAAGCACCATCCCCGGAAGACATGGCCTTCAGTCTCGACGAAGTGGCGCGGGTGATTCGCGACGAGCAGCCCGACGTGGTGCTGCTGCAGGAGCTGGATGACGGCGCCAAGGCCAGCGATTACCAGAATCAGCTCAAGCTGCTGCAGGAACGGGTCACCGACCTTTACCCGTGCAGCGCTCACGCCTTCGACTGGAAAGCCGATTTTGTCCCTGACCCGCACATCTTCGGCAGCGTTGGCCGGCAACTGGTGACCCTGAGCCGTTACCGCATCGAACACGCCGAACGCCTGCAATTGCCGGTGCCCCCGGCGAATTTCATCTCCCGCCAGTTCCAACCCAAAGACGCCCTGCTCGCCACCAAGCTGCCGCTGAGCGACGGCGGACAACTGACGGTATTCAACACCCATCTGGATCGCGCCCGCCAACCGGACGAGACTTTGCAGGCGCAAGTGACGGCGGTGGCCAAAGTGCTCGACAAGTACGAAAGCCAGGGCCTGCCATGGCTGATCGGCGGCGACTTCAATCTGTTGCCGCTGGGCCAGTATCAGCGTCTGCCCGCCGAGCAGCGCACGCCCTACGCGATCGACAGCGCCCTGCATCTGTTGTGGGACAAGTACCCGATGATCCCGACCAACAACGAAGCCAGCGGCATCGACCGCGCCCACTGGCTGACCCACTACCCCAACGACCCCGGCCTTAATGGCCCGGATCGCACGGTCGACTATCTCTTCTACAGCCCGAAAATCAAACGGGTCGAAGCGCGGGTGCGCCAGGACGATACGTTGCGCATTTCCGATCACTTGCCGGTGATTGCGCGGTTCCTGCTGCCCGCGGCCCCGTAACCAGTTAACACGATATCCCCCTGTGGGAGCGGGCTTGCTCGTGAAAGCGCCGTGTCAGTTGATGCATCCGTGCCTGGCGCACCGCCTTCGCGAGCAAGCCCGCTCCCACAATAGATTGATCGTACCGTGATTGGTTGGCAGGCTGCGATGTTTTGCTCTTCAGGTGCCGCGCGGCTTGGCCCGCGCGGTCGCCTCGGCCACCAACGGATCATCCGGCCAATAATGCTTCGGATAGCGCCCCTTGAGATCCTTCTTCACCTCGGCATAGGTGCTGCGCCAGAAGTTGGCCAGATCCTGCGTCACCTGCACCGGCCGCCGTGCCGGGGACAACAGGTGCAGCTTGACCACTTGCCGGCCGCCAGCAATTCGCGGCGTCTCGGCCAGACCAAACAGCTCCTGCAAACGCACCGCGAGAATCGGCGGAAACTCGCTGTAATCCAGACGAATCGATGAACCCGACGGCACACTGATGTGATGCGGCGCCAGCTCATCAAGCTTCTGCGGCAGCGGCCACGGCAGCAGATTGCGGACGATGCTCGACAGGTCCAGATTGGCGAAATGGCTGAGCCGCGAGACCTTGCCCAAATAAGGCATTAACCAATGCTCGAGAGTGTTCAGCAACGTCGCGTCGCTGACATCCGGCCACTGGCTTTCGGCCTGAGCGTTCAGTTCCAGTTGCCGCAGTAAAGCGACCCGCGCCTGCCACTGCCGTAGCTCCGGCGTCCACGGCAACAACTCCAGCCCCTTACGCCGCACCAGATTGACCAGCGCCTGACTGCGCGCCGCTTCGTCGAGACCGGTCAACGGTTCGCGGCTGAGGATCAGTTCGCCGACCTTGCGCTGACGCTCGGCGCGCAGCACGCCTTCGCGCTCGTCCCAGTCCAGTTGATCGACGGCGTGCACTTGCTCGGCGAGCACCGAATCGAACAGCGCCGGATCAAAATCCGCCGCCAGGTAAATCCGTTCCTCACGCTGGCCCTGACGACTGCCGAGATCGGCGATAACGATCCACTGCTCCTTCATCAGGCTGTCGGCTTCGGCGAACAGCGCAGCGCGACCATTGGCCAGACGATATTCGGCGCCACCGGCACGCCGCTGCTGGGCAACCCGATCCGGGTAAGCCAGCGCCAGCAGCGCACCGAGCCAGCGCGGGTGATCGGGATCGCTGACCGGCGCGCTGGCCTTGCCGCGCAGGTAACCGCGATATTGCCGCGCCAGTTGCCGCGCACGCTGCACGCCGCCCTGAGCACCGCGTGCCGCGCGTTCTTCGCCGGAGAGCAGCACCAGGCGGCTGTGCAGATCGGCCCCGGCGCCGCGCGAAATATCGCGCTCGCCGAGCAGTGCCGCGACGTCACACGCCATGTTCGCCAGCCCCAGCGCCTGACCACGCAGCAACAGATGGGCGATGCGCGGATGCGCAGGCAACTCGGCCATGGCCTGACCGTGCGCGGTCAGCGCCTCGCCTTCAAGTGCGCCCAGACGCTGCAACAAGTCCTGCGCCTGTGCATAAGCCGCTGCCGGCGGCACATCGAGCCAGACCAGTTCGCCCGGCGCCACGCCCCAGCGTCCGAGTTGCAGCGCCAGACTCGCCAGATCCGCCGACAGAATTTCGGCACTGCCGTAAGCGGCGAGTTGCTCGTGCTGATCCTGCGACCACAAGCGGTAACACACACCCGGTTCCAGACGTCCGGCCCGGCCCGCACGCTGGGTGGCGCTGGCCCTGGAAATACGCTGCGTATCGAGACGGGTCATGCCGCTGCCGGGGTCGAAACGCGGCACCCGCGCCAGCCCGGCGTCGATTACCACGCGCACGCCGTTGATGGTCAGGCTGGTCTCGGCGATGTTGGTCGCCAGCACCACTTTGCGCTGGCCGGCCGGCGCCGGGTCGATGGCGGCGCGTTGGGCATTCAGGTCCAGTTCGCCGTGCAATGGGCAGAGCAATACGTCTTTACGCTCGCCGATGGCATCGCTCAGTTGCTGATGCACGCGACGGATTTCCGCCTGCCCAGGAAGGAACACCAGCAGGCTGCCGGTTTCATCGTGCAGCGCTTCGAGGACGGTCTGGGTCACGCGCTGGTCGATGTATTCGCCGGGCTGGAACGGCCGGCCCCAGCGCATCGTCACCGGGTACATGCGCCCTTCGCTGCGCAGGATCGGCGCGTCATCCAGCAACCCGGCCAGACGCTCGCCTTCCAGCGTGGCGGACATCAGCAAAATCTTCAGCGGCTGTTCAGCGCGGAACAGCTCACGACCGTTCAAACTCAGGGCCAAGGCCAGATCGGCATCAAGACTGCGTTCGTGAAATTCGTCGAAGATCAGCAGACCGACGCCTTCCAGCGCCGGATCATCCTGCAGACGCCGGGTGAGAATCCCTTCGGTGACCACTTCGATACGGGTATTGGGGCCGATCTTGCTGTCGAGGCGGATGCGATAGCCGACCGTTTCGCCAACCTTCTCACCCAGTTCGCTGGCCAGACGTTCAGCCGCCGCACGCGCGGCGAGACGCCGTGGTTCGAGCATCAGAATGGTCTGCCCGGCCAGCCACGCTTCATCGAGCAAGGCCAAAGGCACGCGGGTGGTTTTACCGGCGCCGGGCGGTGCTTCGAGCACGGCTTCGTGGCGTGTCGCCAAGGCTTCACGCAGGGCGGGTAAAACTTCATCGATCGGCAAAGAAATCATGCTGGCTCCCAAACAGAGCGGCGAGTATAACGGCGAACTGCCAAGCGTTCGTCAGGGTCTTAACTTCACAAGACGAAGCTTCGTTAAATAGATGACTCAGGAGATTTTCCATGCGCTTACCTTCTCGCCTGATCGGCGGTGTTCTGGTTGCCACCCTGCTCACTCAACTCACGGCCTGCGGTTCGATTTTCTATCCGGACCGTCGCGGTCAGATCGACGGCAAGATCGACCCGGCGATTGCCGTGCTCGACGCCGTGGGCCTGCTGTTCTACGTGATTCCAGGGCTGATCGCGTTCGCGGTCGACTTCACCACCGGCGCGATCTATTTCGAACCGGGCCACACCGCTCAGGTCGATCCGGCCAAGCTCAAACAGGCGGTCGGCCCGGACGGTCAGGTCGATAACCTCAAGTTGCAGGCTATTCTCGAAACAGAACTGGGCCGCAACCTGCCGCTGGACGATCCACGCCTGATCCAGCACAAGGGCAGCACGCAACAACTGGCGATGTTTGGCCTGCAACCCGCCGCATAAGGAAATCACATGACCACCAGCCCCGAACACGCCCGCCTGCTGCGGCTGGCAACCCGCGCTTCGGTGGCGGTGGCCTGCACGCTGATCATCGCCAAAGCCATCGCCTGGTGGCTGAGCGGCTCGGTGAGCATGCTCGCCGGCCTCACCGACTCGGCGCTGGATGGCGTCACTTCGCTGCTCAATCTGCTGGCGGTGCATTACGCGCTGCGTCCGGCCGATGACGATCACCGTTACGGCCACGGCAAGGCCGAATCGCTGGCGGGCATGGCGCAAGCGCTGTTCATCGGCGGCAGTGCGGTGCTGATTGCGTTCCAGGCGTATGAACGCATCAAGCAACCGGAGCCGTTGGGCGCGCCGTGGCTGAGCATCGGCGTGATCGTGTTCTCGCTGCTGCTGACCGCCGCGTTGCTGACGCTGCAACATCGGGTGATCAAGCAGACCGGCTCCAACGCCGTGCGCGCCGACTCGCTGCACTACCGTTCTGACATGCTGCTCAACGGCAGCATTCTGATTGCGCTGATCCTCGCCGGCATGGGCTTTCATCAGTTGGACGCATGGTTCGGTCTGGGGATCGCCGGGTACATCTTGTGGAGCGCGATCCAGATCGCCCGGGAAAGTTTTTCTGTGCTGATGGATGAAGAGCTGCCGACGGACGTCAGTCAGCACATGCTCGAACTGGCCTGCGCTGTACCTGGCGTATTGGGCGCGCATGATTTGCGCACGCGGATTTCAGGCAACCACTGGTTCGTGCAGTTGCATCTGGAGTTGCCAGGGGAGCTGACCTTGTCAGTGGCTCACGGCATCAGCGATCAGGCGGCGGACGCGATTCACGCCGCCTACCCGCGAGCCGAAGTGCTGGTGCACGCCGACCCGCAGGAAGTGGTCAAGACCGAGCGGGCGCAAACCCGGATTCAGTAAGACACCTGATAACCGCGACTGCTCAGGCAGTTGCCCTGAGCCTGACGGTAAGCCTGCACCACTTCAGATGCCGGTTGATAGGTCGCGGTACGCGGGTCGAAACCGCTCTGCTGCACGGCGTATTGGTAGCACTGATAACCGTCCTGCTGCACCTGTTCCGGCGACTGCCCGTTGGCCGGATAAGCCTCGACGTCATAGCCCTGGGATTGCGGTTGCGGTTGCGGCGGTTGCTGCACCGGCGGTTCGACTACGACGTAATCCTGAGTGGCTTCCTGATACGCATAGTAGGAACCGGCAGCGAGGAACAGCAGCGCACCGCCGATCCACACTTCACGGGCATAGTCCGGCAGATACTGGGTGCGAATCCCTCGTGGCGGCTGCACGACGATGTAGCGCGGGCCTTGCGGGCGATACCAGTAGCCGCCGGAATAGAAGTAATCCTGACCGCGATACGGCACTCGGTATTCGCGATCCGGGAAGCGGTCGATCACATGCCCCGGGCGGTATTGCGGGCCTGGACCCCAACCGTTGCCATGTCCGTCCGGGCGACCCGGCCAGCGATTGTCATTGGGCCGGTTGCCGGTTTGCCATTGCTGGTTGTGGTAGCCGTTCTGCGGGCGCTCGTCGCGGTAGTAGCCCTGACGCGGCTCCTGAGTCTGGCGCACAGTGTCGGGCCGTGGCTGGATCGGCAGGTTGTTCGACGGTGGCGCCTGATGCACCGGAGCAGGCTGATTGGGCGTGCGGTTCTGGTTCTGCCACTGGCCATTGTTGTGCTGCTGGCCGTTGTGCTCGAACTGGCGGCTGTTGTCGCCCCGAATGATTTCGTTGTTCTGCGGCCGCGGCTGATTTTGCGGCGGCGGATTGTTCTGCCCGTGGGGCTGATGATCGCCCCCATGGCCCTGGTTGTTTCCCTGATGCTCAGGGCCGCGTCCACCATTAGGGCTGCGGCTCTCCGGATCGTCGGCGAGCGCTTGCGCACTGACGCTCACACACAGCAAACCAACACCGGCCAGACGCCAGATGCGCGACTTCATGCTCTTCCTCACTGCGGGTATTAAGAGGGCTTGTAGCTAAGACCGGGAATACGCACACCGGGTTCTGCGACAGGTTATCAGTCACGAGACTTATTTATTGAGGAAGGCTGTGCATCGAGGCACAAAAAATCGCAGGCAAGAAAAAGGGAGACCCGTCGGCCTCCCTTTAGAGAACTTCGTCCTGGCTCGACGCTTTTGACGTCGGCTCACCTCACGCCGTCTTCTGGACAGTGTGCAGCTCGGGGGCCGGCCCATCCCCGGTGGGGGTGGCGGCCGCGGCGGGCCTGATTGGGCGGGCCGCAGTGGACTGTGTTACCGAGCAGTGATTCTGGTGATAAGAATAGGCCGCAAGACGCGACAGAGGATTGCGAAGATTGCTCAAATAAACACTGCTTGCGCAATTTTTAACCCTGGATAGATAATCCGCCGCAATAGTTACAACCAAGGACTGATTCATGAGCAAACTCGACCGTTACGACCTGAGTATTTTGGCGGAATTGCAGCGCGACGCCCGCATCTCCAACCATGAACTGGCCGAGCGCATCGGTCTGTCACCCTCCCCCTGCTCGCGCCGGGTCAAGCAACTGGAGGACGACGGCTACATCTCGCGCCAGGTCGCCCTGCTCGATCGCAAGATGCTCGGCTTGAGCCTGACGGCCTACGTGCTGATCGGCATGGACCGGCACACACCGGAGCGTTTCGAGAATTTCGAAGCGGCGATCCGCACCCTGCCGCAAGTGCTGGAATGCAGCCTGGTGACCGGCGTGGATGCCGACTATCAGTTGAAAGTGGTGGTGCCGGACATGGACCACTATCAGAAGCTGTTGCTGGGGCATCTGACCCGGATTGAAGGGGTGACCAGCGTGCGTTCGAGTTTTGTACTGAATCAGGTGCTCAACAGCACCGAACTGCCGCTGACGCATCTGCGCAACTGACATCGCCTTCGCGAGCAAGCCCGCTCCCACAGTTGATCTTCGTCGAGCACACAATTTGTGTTCAACCGAGATCCCCTGTGGGAGCGGGCTTGCTCGCGAAGAGGCCGGTACAGGCACCCCATAACCGCGGCACACCGACACAGGTCAATGCGGCCCTGCCACCCTCGGCGTATAATCGCCCAGCCCTTTCAGCCCTGTGCGCGCCGGAGATGCCCGATGGATCCTGCAGTATTCGAAGAGTGGATGATGACTGGCCTGGTCAGCATCCTGATCATTTTCATGGGTTTCATCGTCTGGGATCTGGCGAAGAAGTCCAAGGCCGGGCGCTTCGGCTCGTTCATTTTGTTCTTCGTCCTGGGCCTGGGCGTGGCCGCGTTCATCATCAAGAGTGTGGTGATCGGCCTGATCGAATCCGGCGCTCTATAACCGCGCCGGCACTTCCTTCCACTGGCCCTGATCGAGCCCTTCGAGCGTCCAGTCGCCAATCCGTACCCGCACCAACCGCAACGTCGGCAGCCCGACCGCAGCGGTCATCCGCCGCACCTGACGGTTGCGCCCTTCACGAATTACCAACTCCAGCCAACTGGTCGGCACGCTTTTGCGAAAGCGTACCGGCGGATTGCGTGGCCACAGTTCAGGTTCTTCCAGTTGCCGCGCCTCGGCGGGCAGGGTCATGCCGTCGTTCAGTTCGACGCCATCGCGTAAACGCTGCAGTTGCTCGGCCGTTGGCTCGCCCTCGACCTGCACCCAGTACGTCTTCGGCAACTTGTGTTTCGGGTCGGCAATCCGCGCCTGCAACTGACCGTCGTTGGTCAGCAGCAGCAAACCTTCGCTGTCGCGATCAAGGCGTCCGGCCGGATAGATGCCGGGTATCTCGATGAAATCCTTGAGCGTCGCCCGCCCGCCTTCATCGCTGAACTGCGTTAGCACATCGAATGGCTTGTTGAACAGGATCAGCTTCGGCTCGGCCGGCGGCGCTTTGGCGACACGACGTGGAGCCGAGAAGGATGGCTTCGCACCGGGACGGCGGGAAGGTGGACGCGGGGGACGGGACATAAGAGAACAGACATTTAGCGATCAGGGCTGGTAATGCTAGTGCCCCGACCGCCAAATGACCACGACTAACCGTTAACGGAACGGCGGCTCGTCGAAGCTGCGCAGTTTGCGCGAGTGCAGCGAGTTGAGTTCGGTGCGCAGCAGATCCACCGCCGCGATGCCGATCTTCAAGTGTTGGCTGACCGCGCGCTCGTAGAACGCGTTGGCCGAACCCGGCAGCTTGATTTCACTGTGCAGCGGTTTGTCCGAGACGCAGAGCAACGTGCCGTACGGCACCCGCAGGCGATAACCCTGGGCGGCGATGGTGCCGCTTTCCATGTCCACCGCCACGGCGCGGGACAGGTTGATCAGCGGACGTTCCTGCGCCCAGCGCAGTTCCCAGTTACGGTCGTCGTAAGTCAGCACAGTGCCGGTGCGCAGGCGTTTTTTCAGTTCCTCGCCCTTCTCGCCGGTGATATTGGCCGCGGCTTGCTGCAGCGCCAGTTGCACTTCCGCCAGTGCCGGGATCGGAATGTTCGGCGGCACCGCGCGGTCGAGAATCCCGTCGCGACGCATGTAGGCGTGAGCCAGCACATAGTCGCCGATGGTCTGCGACTGCCGCAGCCCGCCGCAGTGACCGATCATCAGCCAGCAATGCGGGCGCAGCACCGCCAGGTGGTCGGTGATGTTCTTGGCGTTGGACGGGCCGACGCCGATGTTGACCAGGGTCACGCCATGGCCGTCGTTGGCGATCAGGTGATAGGCCGGCATCTGGTAGCGGTGCCAGACCACGCC
>Ga0157372_10000656_pt1 | contig 37971 bp, 35 predicted proteins | sample C55metaG_FD_115307 | JGI IMG/M metagenome (GOLD analysis project Ga0157372, IMG submission 115307) | Corn rhizosphere microbial communities from Kellogg Biological Station, Michigan, USA - C5-5 metaG | ecosystem: Host-associated > Plants > Roots > Rhizosphere > Soil | place: USA: Michigan...
GATGATGCAGCAGAAGAAAAGACCCGCCCTCCGGCTGGATCATTCCACAGGATCCATTGTCAGCTATCTCATGCACCATTGCACCGACAGGTCAAAACATCAGCTGGATCAGCTGTATCCGGAGCTTTGCATATTCTAACCCCGCCTGGTATAGTATAAAAATTAAAGCCATCTCATAGAAATGAGGTGGCTTCTGCATGAGAAAATTCAACTCTACATATATAAACCATCGATTAACGGGTGACTAACCAATTAATTCGGGCCTAAAAATAGGCTTCAAACATTATGAGTATTTTACTGAATAGTTATCCTTATATTAAACCGGGGAATGCATCTCAATGCATATAGGGATAGTAGGAATAAGCAGGATTTTGATAGAGCTTCCCAAAAGTAAAGAAAAACGTCAGCCGGAAGGCCAGATCATAGTCATGTGCGGCTGCCCCGCTGAGGCCGCCCTGTTTGCCTTCATATCGGTTGTACCATATATTCGGTATAAAATGAACCTGAGGCGCCGGTGAATAGTCAAGCCCCGCAGATAAAAAGGTTTCCTTATTGTTGGGCTCATAAGAAGTGCTTACCCCGTAAAGGGCCGCATATTTGCTGTAAGAGCTATTGTCATACCTTCTATTGGGGTCATAAAGATCGCATCTGACGAAGGCTCTTAATTTAGCACCGGTAATATTCGCATGCGCATACAAGCTTAAGCCGGTGGCCCTCCCATCCAGCGTATCGATCCCCCTGGAATAGCTTGCTGCTTCACATTGCTTCAGCCTGTTAACGAACCCTTCGGCGCCGACGGTGAATTGCCGATCAACCCAGATCACCGCCAGTTTGCTCATCTGCCGGTCCGCATGCCCATGCGCGCCAGACATCCAATGCTGCCGCTGATAGTCTGCATAATAATCCACGATCAGCCGGTGATCCAGCAGCCCGATAAAAACGTCTCCGTACCACCACTTATAAACATCTGCATTCAACGCCTGGGGCCTTGCCCCCGTCCCGTTCCCCACCAGGAAATTATATCCATATACAATGGACTTGTCCTTGGAATGGAACCTCCCCTGCAGCCCGGCGCCCAGATCATAGGACGGCGTCCTTCGTATGTCCGTAATAGTCCTCTCCACCGGTCGCGAATAAGTAAATAAAGACTCCGTCATATAGGGGTACGCTGGCGTAGGCTGCAAGCCGACGATAAGGTCATTCCCCCGAAATAGAAAGTCATGCCAGCGGACATTGGCCAGCTTGATATAGGCGGTGAGCTTATTATTGGCCAGCACATCGCCGCCGGGAAAATCATCCTCTGCAGCAAAAAGAAATTCAGTGGAGAATTGTTTGGTTATATTGTAATCATATCCCAGATAGATCCGCCGGAACTGGAACTCATCTTGTCCCTGCCTGACATTTGTATATTGGTTATTACCCCCACGCCCCAGCGAATCACTATGCGATTTATGGAAATAGTCACCGAATGCATATCCCCAAAGTCTACCGGAATTCGGCGCGCCGGCCCGGAAAGCAGAATCCGAGAACCATAAGTATTGGGCATGAAGGGACCCGCCCAGGCCAAAAACAATGAACAGCGCCAATAACCTCATAGTGGCGCAATATTAAGAAATTGTTATCTTTTCAAAACAAAAAGGGCGCCCAAGGGCGCCCTTTTTAAGCATAAGTTATTGATTTAGAAAGTATACTTCAACCCCAGCTGCCCTTGCCAGCGTGAATTGATCGGGTCATTGTAGTAATAATGGTTGCCCACCGTCGGCGCTTGGAACTGGAAGGTCGGCGTATAGTTCACCGTCGTTCCATCAGCCTTGTACGGATTGCCCGGTGCATTTCCACCCGGGTCGTTGACAAACTTCAGGAAGTTCACCGTATAGTTGTTCAAATTGCTGACGAACGTGATATGCCCCCAGTTGTTGTTGATCAGGTTCAGCACATTAAAGATGTCCAGACTGATAGCCAGTACATGCTGTCTGTTGTTGCTGCTAAGGTGGAACTCATGCATCAGCTTCAGGTCCAGCTCATGGTTCCAGGGAGTACGCATACCATTACGCTCTGCATATTTGCCCCTCCTGGTCTTCAGATATGAATCGGCGTCGACAAAAGCGTTGAATGCAGCACGATTGGTGGCATCCGGGATCATCGTTTGAGACTCGTCTACCGTGGGGATATACGGCAATGCAGAGTTCGGGTTCAGGATATTACCCGGTACGCCGGCATATATTACGGTATAAGGACTTCCCGACTGACCGCTGTAGAAGAAGTTCAACGAAGTAGTGTTGACATCATTCCAGATAAAGGCGCCACCCAGGGTCGCTACGATGTGATGACGCAGGTCGAAATTGCTATAGCCCAACTGAGGATTGTTCGAAGAGATGGCCGGGTTGTAGTCCCAGTTGCTCTGCATGGAGTTACGGATACCATTGGCTACGTCCTTCGATATACCATAGGTATAGGCCGCAGACCAGTTATAGGTCCATTTGACTCCGCTGCCGCCCATCGGCATTGGGACAGAGGTCTTGGACAACTGTGCAGTAAGGTTATATCGGTAACCCTTCTTTGTGTTGGTCAGCAGGAACACGTTGGCAAAATGGCTGTTGAGGTTGCCGCCTACGTACACAGGCGTCTGCGTGGGACCTGTGGAGAAGAACTGTGTCTGGTCCTTCTTGTTGATCTGCTGGAACATTACGTCATAAATGGTCTTGGTATACATCCCTTCGAATGTTGCCTTGTAGCCATTTCCAAATTTATAGTCGACGGCTACACTGCTGCGCCATACGGTGGGAAGCTTGAACTTGTTATCCACGATGTCAAGTTCGCGGGTTGTAATGGAGTTCGGGCTGACCGCTCCGATGGTGGACACCAGGTTATTAGGTCCAGCCAGGGGAACCACGGTACCACTGGCGGGTTTGTAGTCGATGTTGTTGAAATTGGGACCGCTCAACGTGTAGGCATACCCTAACCAGGCAAAGGGGATCCTGCCGGTGAAGACGCCACTTCCACCTCTCAGCACGACGGATTTGTCACCCTTGATATCCCAGTTGAAACCCAGACGGGGAGAAATGATCACATTGCCAAACCACTTGTTGTTGAACGAGCCAAAAGGCGTATGAGAATAGGTCGGGTTGGACGGATTGACATAATCTACAGTAGTGTTCAGCTCGGGGTCGGTTTCAGGCTGGCTGCCTACATAGGAGTAGTCGAACCGTACGCCGGGGGTCAGCTTGAAGCGACGGGTAATGGCGATCTCATCCTGCGCATACAGACTGATCAGACCTACGCTGAAATTGCTGCCGGGTGTATTCGCACGCAGCTCGTCATAATTGTTCTTACCGGATCCTGGCGCATAGGCAGCACGGATACGGCTGGGCATATTGTTCACAAAGTTGGTAACATTACCATACTGCCAGCGGCCGTTCCAGCTGTTGACAAAACCATAGTCGAAGCTGTAGAACTCGTTGTGCGTTCCGAAAGTAAACTTATTCACACCTTTGTTCCAGGTCACATTGTCCGTGAACTCAAACGTCTTTTGACGCTGATCATAGATAGCCGCTTCACGCCAGGTGCCCAGCCAGATGTTGGAGGCGCCGTTAGTGATATCCACATAAGGCGTTACATTATTAAAGGCGCCGGGAAAGGTGCGGTAGTCATGTACATTGATATAACCCAGGATCAGCTGGTTGCTCACCGCATTGCTGAACTTGGTCTTCAGCTCGGCTGCCAGGTTTACGTTCTTGCTGTATTGGGTGAAATCCGTAGAGCTGAACTGGTAGACGGCAGGCGTACGCTCCAGGTTGTTGCCCCAGCCCTTTGTATAAATACCCCTCACCGTGAGAGTAGTCCTGGAGCTGATATTGTAATCCAGGCGGCCAAAATACTTGTCGCTGTTGGTAAAGATCTTCCCGGGAGCATACGAGCCGGGATCGAATCCGGCCGCCTTGAAGGCAGTGGTGATCTGGTCGGCCTGCGCCTGTGTCATGGCGGCGCCGATATTCCCCACATTATAAAAAGTGGGTTCCTGGCGACGGGTGATCTCCATGTTGGCAATAAAGAACAGCTTGTTCTTCATGATAGGGCCGCTGAGGGTAGCGCCATACTGGTAATCATAAAAGTCACTGCCGATAGAGCTCTTGGCGGCATCCGGACTCTTACCCACCAGGGCCTGATTCCTTCCATAGCCATATACAGAACCATGGAAGTCGTTGGTGCCGCTCTTGGTCACCGCGTTGACGGTACCGCCGGTGAAATTGCCCAGCTTTACATCATAGGGAGCCAGCTGTACCTGCACTTCCTGGATAACATCCAGGCTGTATGGGTTGGTACGGGTGCCGGAGCCGGCAGTACCCGACTGGCCACCACCGCTGACGCCGCCAAACGAGTTGCTAAAGCCGATGGCGTCATTGTTCATGGCGCCGTCCAGCGTAATATTATTATAACGGAAGTTGGTTCCGGCAAAAGAGTTGTTGTTGGATTGAGGAGTAAGACGCGTGAAGTCGGAAAGACTCCTGCCCAGGGTAGGCAGCGTAGTAAGCTGCGCCTTTCCTACCGTAAGGCCGGACGGCTGTCCCTTCTTGCCGCCAACAACCACCACTTCAGTAAGAGCAGCATCATTGAGCTTGAGCCCTACATTTACTTCGGGGTTATCGCCCAATACAAGGTTGAGGTCGGAGATGGTTTCTTCCTTATAGCCGGTAAAGGAGATCTTTACGGTGTAAGGGCCGCCTACCTTCAGGTTGGGGATAACAAAGATGCCCTTATTATTTGCCTGGGTCCCCGTGGAATATCCGGTGGGCTCATGTTTTACAACCACGGATGCGCCAGGTACCGGAGCTCCTTTTGAATCATAAACAGTTCCATTCAGCGTGGCAGTTGTCTCCTGTGCACAGGCAACGCCGGTAGCAAGAAGTCCAAGCAAGCTGAGGGTTAGCAGTAGTCTGAAACGCGACATAAATGAATAGTTAAAATTTGCTGCAAAGGAACCTCCCGTGTGTTACCAGCAGGTTACCCGAATATTAAGAAATTATGAACTGGGTGTAACAAGGCGTTCACATATGCCGGAAATATATATCCAAATACATGATAGTTCACCAGTTAAGAATGTTGATGGGTAAAAGCACCGTTGCATCCCACACTCTGCAAATACATAGTCATATTAAGAAATCATTACCAAATCCAGCTGCCGCATATCGTGGGGTCAATGCCGCGTAATTTTAATAAAATTTCGTGCATATGAGCTTTAATTCAATCATGAAATTATTCATGCCCAAGGACCAGGTCTTCTATTCTCTCTTTGAAGAAGTGGCGGATAACGTACATACCATGGGAAAAACATTGAAGGCAGTAGTTTCGGAAGTTGATTTCGGCCGGAGAGAAGAGCTGATCAGCACTTTGGAGAACCAGGAGCATATCAATGACGAGCTGACGCATCGGATATATACGGAGCTGGGGAGGAATTTTATTACTCCGTTCGATCGTGAGGATATCCATTACTTAGCCACCGCCCTGGACGATATCTGTGACTATATCTACTCCTCTGCCAAAAAGATAAACTTCTATAAGGTCAATCCCAACGATACGGGTATCCAAAAAATGGCAGACCTCATCGAGCAGGGGTCGGAACAGATCCGGAACGCCGTCCGGGAGCTGCGGGATAGGAGGAATATGCGCAAGATCACCGATGCCCTGGTAAAGGTCAATAGCATCGAGAACCAGGCCGACGATATTTTCGATATGAGCATCGACAAGCTGTTCGATGGGGAATCCGATGCCAGGGAGGTGATCAAAAAGAGAGAGATCTACCAGGCAATGGAGATCGCCACCGACAAATGCGAGGATGCGACCAACGTGATCGAGTCCATTATTATTAAGTACGCATAGCCAGCTTGATAACTTTTCCACTGCCCACAACACACCCAAAGAAATCGCCCAGGGTAAAATGATCCCCTACCGTCAGCTTGAGACACATGCGGAAATTCCGGCAGAACTCATAGGCCACCAGCAAATGCTCCCGGATCTTCTCAGCGTCATTCCATCCCTTTTCTTCCGTCCGCAGCGTCTTGTACGTCTTCAGCAGCACTGCATAACCTCTCTCCAGCAGGGGAATATATTCCGGATGCCTTTCCCGGATGCTCTGTTCCAATCGGCTGCTGATACATACGGTCCGGGGCTTCTTTTTGCTGTCGAGATAATGTATCGGCACATCCTGGTCGGCAACAACGCCATTGTTCATCTCAAATATTTCCCCATACCGTTTTTCAAACTCATCCAGGGGCACTATATCGATACGGTATCGAAATGCCAACAGGGATTTATTAAATTTCAACGTGCTGTAATCCCCATTGACGAGGATGGCATAAAGACCAAGCTGAGCAGTTTTGGAGCGATCCATGGTTTGGTGTTGGTCAGGTCAAAAGTTTATTGAACAGGCGATCCGTCTCTGATCTCATCGTTGGCATTGACGATGATGCGGGCATGGGATGACAGCTCCCCAAACACTTCCGTACTGTCATTTCGCGAATTGCCCGTAACCACATCTACCCAATGCGCTTTACCGCCATCCACGGTGATAAGATATTTCCGCTCCTGCGAAACCACCACGGCGGAGGCCGGCGCCACCAGCGAATGCGTATTCCGCTGCACAGGCAGATCCACCTCCGCATACATACCAGGTTTCAGCAGGCCATTGTCATTCTTCACGTCCACCTCGATGGCCTCGCTCCTGTACTTCATGTTCAATGCACCGGCGGCACGGCTGATAGTCCCCCGGAACGTTCGTCCCGGCAGCGTGCTGACACGGAAGCTGACTACGGTATGTCCGGTCAGCTGATTGCTGTATACTTCCGGCACATCGATCACCAGCCTCAACCGGTCCTCCTTTTGAAGGACCAGCATGGGCCTGTCATCCGCCTTGAGATTGGGCCCTACCAGCGCGCCGGGATGAACATTTCTTTCCGTGATGACCCCATCGAAAGGCGCCGTGACGGTGAGATAATCCCGGGTTGCCTCCAGCGCCTTGTAATTGGCTATCTCCGCCTGGGTTGTCGCGCTGTCCGCCATCATTTTGGCCCTCGCCAGTTCCAGGTCATGCGCACTGACAGTGCCGGGCATCTTATTAGCCACCATCAGCCGGCCATAGTCATCCTTCGTAGCCAGCGACAAGGAATAGGCCTGCAGATATTTCGCCTTCGCCGCCATATACTGCTGCTCGATCTCGGGCGCTTCCAGCCTCAGCAGCAGCTGTCCTGTCCTGACCCGGGATCCGCGATCCACTGGTATATCCTTTACAAATCCATTCACCTTAGGGTAGATATCCACCATCTCGAATGGCTTGAGCACGGCAGGCAAATGGACGTTGCTGCCTATCTCCGCCTCGGTCACCTCTCCGAAGACATAGCTGCTGTGAGCTGCAGGCCCCTTGCTTGCAGTGTCGGTCACAGGATTGCTCTCACCCTGGTTGCATGCCCAGAGGGCCATCAAAAAAATGCTGAAGATCACATATTGTAGTTTACGCATACACTTATATTTTGGCCTCCTCTGGCATAAGAGAAGGGGTTGAAAAATCAGTTCGTTTTTGGATCATCGCATACACCTGCGGCAAGACCAGGAGCGCTGACAGGGTCGAAAAAAGAAGTCCCCCGATCACAGCACGCCCCAAAGGAGCGGTCTGGTCGCCAGCTTCACCCATACCCGACGCCATCGGGATCATACCCGCGATCATGGCCAGGCTCGTCATCAGGATAGGCCTCAGACGGATAGATGCGCTGGTGACAGCAGCCCGCGTAGCGTCCTTATATTCAAGCCTCAGCTTTTCCGCATTGGTTACGATAAGGATGGCATTGGCCACAGATACACCGGTGGACATGATCATACCCATATAGCTCTGGAGGTTTAGCGTCGACCCGGTGATCAGTAAGGCTATAAGCGAACCCAATATTACGGCAGGAACGGTCGTCAGGACTGCCAGCGACAATTTGAAGGACTGATAGTTTGCAGCCAGCAGGAGAAAAATGACGACAATGGCGATCAGCAATCCATTCTGCAATCCACTCAATGTCTCTATCAGCAGGCTTGACGTACCCTTGACATCGGTTACCAGACCCCGGGGGGGATCGCCCAGGTCCTTTATCGCCTTTTGCACCGCAGCACTGGCAGTAGCCAGATCCTTCTTATGGATATTCGCACTGACAGTAACAAAACGCCGGGGGCCCACCCGGTCATACTCCCCGGGCAGCGTGTCGGTTGAAAAACTGGCTACATCTTCCAGGACAGGCCTCGCCTGTCCCTTGATCAGCGGGACCTCCCTAAGCTTGCCGACCTCATTCATGATATACTCCGGCACCTGCACCTGTACCTGGTATGTCCGCGCCACATTAGCATCCAGCCACTGATTCTTTTCTGTGAATCGGCTGGAAGAAGTAGCATCCGTAACGGAACGGGCTACCTGGTAAACATCCAGTCCCATCTGCGCAACCTTTAGCCGGTCAAGCTTTATCTTGATCACCGGGTATTTCAACGGCTGCGCAATCTGCACATCCCGCAGATAAGAGACCTTTTTCAGCTGATCCACCAGCCTGTCCGCATATTGCTCGATATTCTTCATGTTCTTGCCGGCTACACGCACCTCGATAGGCGTGGACGCCCCCTGGCTCATGATCTTCTCCGTCAGGTCTATCGGTTCGAAGGACAGACGGATACCAGGGATCCCGGCCGTGATGTCCTTTCGTAATTTGTCCTTCAGGTCCTCCATATCCACTTTGTACTTTTCATCCAGCTCCACCTGCAGCACCGCCTCATGGGTGCCGCTATTGAACACATACAGATTGCTGGTGCCATAGCTGCTGGGCACCAGTCCCACATACGCAGACGTGATAGCAACATGTCCGCCCACTGCGCTATCGATGATATCCAGGGTTTGATGCACCGCGCGCTCGGTCCTTTCCAGCCTGGTGCCATCAGGCATTTTAATACGAAGCTGGAATTGTCCCGCATTTACCCTGGGCATCAGGTCCTTGCCAATACTGACAAAAGCCAGCCCCGCCAGCCCAAATACCACCAGAAAGTACAGCGCCACGGTAATGCCGCGACGACGCATCAGCCCTTCCACCCTCCGCGTATACCACATCTTGAATCGCTGAAACCGGTCATTCTTTTCCGGGACGGTCCTTTCATTGCTGGTGTGCAGGCTCACCTCATCCACCTCCGCCGTGTCCAATGCAAGACCTGCATGAGCATGCTGATGCCCATGACGGTACATGAACTTCTCCGCCTTCAGCATCCAGTTGGAAAGGATAGGCACCAGGGTCTGCGCCAGGAAGTAGGAAGCGATCATCGCAAAGCCAATGGCCAGCGACAAGGGCAGGAACATCGCTTTGGGCACGCCGGTCATGATCAAAGCCGGAGCAAATACAGCAAGTATACACAGCAGGATCAGCAGCAGCGGAAAAGATATTTCCTCGCAGGCTTCGTAGATGGCCTGTCGCTTCGGCTTTCCCATCTCCAGGTGCTGATGGATATTCTCGATGGTCACGGTGGCCTGATCCACCAGAATGCCGATAGCCAGCGCCAGCCCGCTAAGCGTCATGATATTGATAGTTTGCCCCGCCAGCTTTAACAAAAACAGCGCACTCAGAACGCTGATGGGGATCGTGATAATGACCACCAGGCTGCTTCGCCAGTCCTGCAGGAACAACAATACCATCAATCCGGTAAGGATGGCTCCCAGAATGCCTTCCGTCATAAGACTCTTTACCGCATTGATCACAAAGACAGACTGATCGAACTCATAATTTATATGGACATCCTTAGGCAGCAAATTTTGCATCTCAGGGATACGCGCCTTCAGTTGCTGCACCACTTCCCAGGTAGACGCATCCGCGGTCTTGACCACAGGTATATAAACAGAACGCCTGCCATTCACCATCGCATAATCCACAGTTACGTCCGCCGCATCGCTTACCTTGCCTACGTCACGGATAAAGACAGTATTTGTCCCATTGGTAAGGATGGGAATATCCTGAAAATCCGCCACCTCATCCTCGAGCGAATTCATGGTGGTGACATACATGGTATTGTTGATACGCACGTTCCCGGAAGGCGTCATTACATTGGCCTTTGCAATGGACTCCACAACCTGGTCGGGAGTGAGGTTATAGCTCCGCAATCTGTCCGGATCAATATTCACGACCACCGAACGGGAATTGGACCCGAACGGAGGAGGGGCCGAAAGCCCTCTTACCGTGGAAAACATAGGCCTTACCATTGTAGTAGCCAGATCGTAAATATCTTTCAGACTCTTGTCGGGGCTGCTCATGACCAGCTCACCCACAGGCAGGGAGGAAGCGTCAAAACGTACTACCTGCGGCGGCAAGGCGCCGGGAGGAAAGAACTTCATAACCCTGTTTACCTGCAAGGCCACCTGAGCCGAAGCTTCCGCCATATCGACATCCTCATAGAATGTCAACTTCAGCATGGTAAGACCTTGCGTATTCTTGCTCGAAATATTCTTTATACCGTCGATATACAGGAACTGATCCTGCATCCGGGTAGAGAAAAAACCTTCCATCTGCTGCGCAGACATCCCGCCATACTGCTCGATCACATAGATGGTCGGCAGGTTCAGCTTCGGAAATATATCAATAGGGATGGTAAAGATGGCCATCACCGAGAATAGCAGCACCCCAACGGTAAGCACGATCACGGCAATAGGCTTCTTCAATCCCGAAGACACTAATGACATACTGTAATTATTTTAGAATAGATAAAAGTTGATAAATGCTGTTGTCCGCATAGGCTTTCTGTACAATGGCCCTCCATACCCCATCCTTCGTATTGATCAGGTCCGTCTGGGCGCGGTTCAGCACATACAATGCATTGGTAAGATCGATGATGTTCGATAATCCCGCATTGTACTGTGTAAGACGCTGCCGGTACGCATCGCTGGCAGCCGACAGCTGAATAGGTATCTGCCTGAACTTGTCCACGGCCGTACCCAGGTTCACCGAAGCCTGCAGGTCCGCATTTTTCAGGCTCAGCTCCTGCTGTTCATAATTGTGGAGAGCCGCTTCCGTCTGGTATTTCTGCACATTCAACCTGTCCTTCTCTCTCCTTAGATCGAAAAGATCATAGGTAATGCCGAGCCCAAAGAGATAATTGGACCGCGAATAACCCAGCCCCGTACCCAGGTCTTTATCCAGCGTACCATTGGGTTTGATGCTCGACCCCTTCACCCATCCCGCCGCCAGCACATACAGCTTCGGCATATAGGACTTGCGGATCAGGAACTCCCTGGCCTGGCTGTTCTCATAGATGGAATGAAAATAATCCAGGAAAGGATGACGGGAGCGTACACTGTCCTGATAGCTCCGGGAATTCAACGCACCCAGCAACAGACTGTCATTGCTCAGTTCCGGACCAATAGCCGTTGTGTCCAAACCCGTCAGCAGCGACAGCTGCACTTTGGATTGCTTGTAGGCATTGTATATATCGAGATAATTGAGCTGGGCCTTGGAATACTCCGCCTCCGCCAGACTGCTGTCCACACCCGGACGCATTCCGCTGACCACATAATTTCTAATAGCCAGACGAATGGTGTCGGCACGCCGGAGATTCTCCAGCTGAATAAGACTTAGCTCATAGTTCTTGATGAGATCCAGGTAGGATTGTAAAACGATGCCGGAAAGATAGAACCGCTCCCGCTGCAGGTCCATACTATCGACCCTCAGCCTGGAATAAGCCTCCCGGATGCCGGCCTTGTATCCACCAAAATTGGTGGCCTGCCATTGGAGATAAGCCACTCCGATATTACCCGTGGAGACGGTGCCGACGTTCTCGGGACGGGCGCTCACACCGGATATGGAAGGCACAATGCCTCCTGAAAAATAGGCGGCTCCCAGATTGTTGCTGGTACCCGCATCCACCTGCTCGAAAAGATTCAGGGAAGGCAGCCGCCTGTCCTTTGTCTCGACAATGGAAGCCATGCCGGAACGCACCTGCGCTTCACGGGCCCGGATGGACGGATAGTTTGCAAGGGTAAGTGAGATCGCCTTATTGAGTGGAAGTGTCTGCCCCTGCACTACGCCGTACAGGACCGTTACGAAAAAGAAGAAGATCCTTTTCAAGATACGTTCATACATAATTTTAATAAGTGAAGTGTACTAATCGATGTTTTGTAACAGACTGACTCGACTAGCACGAAGGAGGACCGCGAAGGGAAAAATTACCGATGAATTGACGGGTACACCCTCCGGGAAGAAAAAGAGAGTAATCGCGATGGCAATAAGTGAAATCAGGATAAATTACAATAGGACTGTTCGCCACAATATCCTGGCTCACCAGTGACTTGCCATGCCGCTTCTCCTTATGTTTGGAATGATCCGGAGAATTATCCCGTCCGACAGACACAAAATGCCCGGCGTCCACCCGATGGTGCCGCACAGCGCTCAGTGACGTAATGTCTGAATGATGTACAACGGGAACTGGGACACGGGGATGCGAGCCCTTTACCAGGCTGGCAATCAGAACCAGTATCCCAACTATAATACTATACCTTCCCGCTCGCATAGCGGCGCTAAGGTAGAAAAAAATACGTTAAGAGCACGTTATTCCTCTCCGTCCTCTTCTTCAAATTCGAAGTACTCCTGCTGCTCGTCCGGCGCCTCCTCCTGATACAGGGACTGGAACCTTTCAGCGGTGTCCTGGTCGAACTCCTCCACCAGCTTATAGATCATCTCATTCTTGTATTGGAAGAAGTCTTCAGTCTGAGGCAGATAGCTGCGCAGCAACACAGTCTTACTGGTGGACATCAAGACGGATACGAGCTCTATATCACTCTCATCATCAATCTGTATGAGGTAATACGTGTCTGGTTTTAAATCTCCGAAAGTGGACATAAAGGTTTGTTTTTAGTATTCTAAAATTACAACAAAACGGAGCAATGCTCCGTTGCCCGTAACCGCAAGGTTATGAGCGAGAAGGAGCTTTCGAAGTACCCGGGGAACGAAGGGGTAACAAACAAAAGGTCCCGGTGGTTTACCGGGACCGTCAAGGAATCTTTAAGTTGTTCTTCGGACAATCCGAAGAGCTATTTCTTTTCAGCCTTTGCCTTTGTGCGGGTCTTTTTGGCTGCATTCTTTTTGGTACGCTGTTTCTTCTTGCTGATCTTCAGCAGGTCGCGGCTGATAAGCTTACTTACTTTCTTAACATGGGTAGCCAGCTTCTTTTCGCCAAGCTCTTGTTTGTATTCCGCCAATGCCCCAGTCAGCTTATCCGCAAGCTCCTTACGAACCTGCTTTTTTGTAGGGGTGGTTACCGTCTCCTGTTGACTCATAAGATATAATGTTTGTGTTAATAATCAGGTAACACAAAATTAATACTAAAGTAACACCCCCAATGTTAAGTTTTTAGCCACATCCCCCCTATTCCCCGGAGGTCCGTTTTCCGGACATTATTTCTCCCACCAGGCTTTATAGGTGGTTATTTCAGATCCGCCCATATTGGCCACCTCCGTCCTATAGTTCTTCGCATTGATGGTAACCTCATCCGTGGGGTATAGGAAGCGGGTAGGGATGGCTCCGTTGTTGAGACTGGCGCTTCCCCCGGATACCAGCGCAGGGTAGCCGGTACGACGGAACTCTATCCACCCTTCAAAGCCGTTGTCAATGTTAACCAGCCACTTCTGCGTGATAATTTGCTGCAGGGAGGCTGCGCTCGTGGAATTGTCGAAAGCCACTGCGGAATGTCCCAGGTAGTTGGGTCCGGTGGCATCCGTGATCCCAATCTCGGCAAAGGCGCCGTTGACACCATTGTTATACCAGGTCTGTGCATCTCCCCCGATAAAGCCCTTTACCGCCGCTTCGGCCAGGATAAGCTCCTGCTCGGCATAGGTGATAAGCCGGGCCTTGATAAGGCTTTTATTGGCGCCAGACACAAAGGTGGCATTGAAGTTCGAGGAAGTGGCGACCTGCGTGCCATCGGCGTCGATCACCATAGGCATTCCTCCAAAATAGCTGAAATTAAAGTCTGTCTTGGACGCGTTATTAGGATTTTTAGCAAAATAAGCTTGTATCCGGGCGCTGTCCCCCGTGTTCACGAAAGTATTGTACAACAGGCTGTTCATATACTTTACCTGGAAGTCCCCCGTGCGCTCGGTCAGGCTGGGAAAATTATATGGCGTGGTAGTGGGCAGTGTCAGCGCGGCGCTTTGCCCGGCATTCTGCATCAGCATACCATCGCTGACAATGGCCTGCATCTCGGTAGATGGGTCCATCTTCGCCGACACCCGCAGCAGATAGCGAAGACGGAGGGCGTTGATAAATCTTCTCCAGCTGGCGACGTTGGCATTGAATAAAAGATCCCCGCCAAGCAATCCGGAAGGATTGGCCTTCAATAGACTGTCAGCCCGGCGTAAGGAAGGGATAATACCGGCGCCCGCATCCGTATACACCGTTTGCTGACCATCATAAGGCGGAGTATAGCTTCCCGTAGCACCCTCTAGCGCCTGTGTAAAAGGGATATCTCCCCATAATTCCGTCAGCTGCGCAAAAGCATACGAACGCAAGGCGAGAGCAGCGGCCTGCAGGAACGGACTGCTTTTCTTCACACCGGTGTTGTACAATGTATTGGCATCCCTGGCAGCTTCATACATGGCCGTCCAGTAAGGACTGTTGGATACGGGAGAATACCGCGTGGGCTGATCGTAGTACGAACTGCTGAAGGTCATGTACTGATTATAACCATTAGCCAGTGTCCAGGAAATGCTGGCATTATTATAAAACTCGCTGACAATCGTATTGGAAAGAAGAGTGGCGGCGTCGGGAGTCTCGAGATTGTTAGGGTTGATGTTCACCCTTTGCAGCTCCTTACTGCAGGAGGTAAATAAGACTGCAGCAGCCGCCAGTGATATAATATATTTACTCACGATCATATATGTCTCTTTAACGGTGTTCGTGATTACTTCGTAATTCTTCATGATTCTTTTATTTGCTCATTAAAAATTAACACCTACGGAAATGCCCATGCTACGGGTAGCAGGAATGCTCAGGAACTCCGTTCCGGGCAGTATCTGTTGTCCCCTTAAGGCCAGCGTCTCCGGATCGATGTCCTTGTTCTGCGTGAATTCCAGCAGGTTCCTTCCTATAAGTGAAACATTCAGGCTGGACCCGGAACCCTTTCCAAGGAGATGGCGGAATGTATATCCCAGCCGCACTTCCCTCAGCTTGACATAGGTCTCGTCATACATGAATGCATTGTTGTTGCTGGCATTGTAATATCCGTTGTAATAAGTAGCGGCATCCACTTTTATGGTATTCGGAACATATTTCCCGGCGCCGTCGTCCATTACCCCCTTGCCAATAATGCCGGTCTCTCTGCCGGGCAAAGTCTCTACAGACATACCTCCTGCCAGGACACCCAGGGAAGTATAGGAAAAATATTTTCCGCCCTGGTGCCAGTCCCAGGTGAAGCTCAGGTTGAAATTCCTGTACGAAAGATCATTGTACCATCCCAAAATAAAGTCGGGATTATAATTACCCAACAAGGTATTCTGCGACGACGTCATCTGCGGGATGCCATTTTTATATATTATCTCGCCTTTAGGGTCACGCTTAAAATCATTGCCATACATATTGCCGATCTTCCCTCCGACAACAGCATCGTATTGAATGGCGCGATAGTACCGGTCGTATTGCGTCACCTGCGCATATATATAAGTGTTGATACCCGCCGGCAGCGCCTTTACCGTGCTCACGTTATGACTGAAGTTGAAATTCATATCCCAGCCGAGACCGCCGGGTGTTTTTGGACGGATGGCGGCCGCGCTCAGCATGATCTCCACGCCTTTGTTGTCGATGGTAGCCCCATTCACATAGGCATTGGTATAGCCGGATGAAACGGGGATGGGCAGCTGCACGATCTCATTCTTTGTCTCGGAACTGTAATAGGTGAAGTCCAGCCCGAACCTGTCCTTCAGGAAACGCATCTCCGTCCCCACCTCGCCCGTCGTAGTCGTGGAAGGTTTCAGACCGGCGTTGGCCAGCACAGCATTGGCAGTCGTCAGCGGATAGCTGTTAAAAGGCGTATTCGTCAGATAGGTATTGGCGACGGAATAAGGGTCCGCATCCCGTCCCACCTGGCTGGCGGATACACGCAGCTTGAGGAAGGAAAAGGCATCCGGCAGTGCGACCATATCCGAGATAATGCCGCTCAACGAAGCCGCGGGATAGAAATAAGAGTTCTGTCCTTTCGGCAATGTGCTGGACCAGTCATTACGCGCCGTAACATTCAGATAAAGCACCTTCTTGTAATCCAGATCGCCAAAAGCATACAGGCTATAGATCACTTTGTCGAACTTCTGATACAGGGTAGGTAGCTGGTTCTGCGCATTGGAGAAATTATAAAGCCCCGGTGTGATCAGCGCATTGGCGATATCCCTTGTATAGCTGATGTTTTGCATAAAACGGTTGCCACCACCGGATACGCTGAAATTGAAGTCGGAACCCGTCTTCCTGTGGTAATTCAGCAGGAAGTCCGTATTGTTCTCCAGGTAAGTAACATCATCCGTTCTGAAACCACCGCTGGGAAATCGTACAGTAGTAAAAGCCCGGTGCCCTTCCCGGTTGTCCGTGTAGTAATCGGTACCAGTGCGTACCGTTACATTGAATTGGGGCGTGAATTCATATTTCAACGACGCATTGCCCAGCAGACGGTTCTTGGAGAATTTATTGACATTGTCATACATCGTGACATAGGGGTTGTCATGGTTGTTCCAGTAGCGGAACTGGTGCGTCTGGTTCTGCCCCACCTGCCATTGCTTCTTCAGGGAATTGATGTCAATGTTCATGGGCATGCCATAGACGCCAAAGAAAGTATACATGACGCTCTCGGAACCATATCCGATATTGGGCCTGTTGCTGCTGGAGCTGTTGATATAATTCAAAAAGACATCCGATGTAAGGTGGTTGGTGAACTTATGCTCGCCTCTGAGAGACAGCGTATAACGATGCAGATCGGTGCCGGGCAGGATACCTGTGTTCGATAAATAGCCCACCGACATATGATAGCTGCCATTGTCCGTCACTCCTCCTACTGCCAGCGTATTCTGCGTTGTCACACCCGTCTGCAGGAACTTCTTAAAATGGTCCGCATGGCCTATCCATGGAGTAGCCACAATGTGATAATTGGGATCCACAGCGCCCGGGGTAAGGTCCCCCGCCTGCAGTCCATCACCCGCGGGACTGTCGAACTGATTCACTTTCGTGTTAGGGTCGAACTTAAGCCCCCAGTTGGGGATGTTGTTCTCACTGCCGCCGCCGCCATTTACAAAAGCATACGTGTTCGGCGTACCGGACAAGGGATACGCATTCACGCCAGCTCCATATTGATTTTGCAGACGGGGCAGCTTCAGCGGCGTCTCTAATGTAGTATTGGAATTGAAGCTCACACCCATAGTGCCCTTTCCGCCGGTGCCCTTCTTTGTAGTCAGCACGATAGCGCCATTGGCCGCACGTGATCCATACAGAGCGGCAGCAGTACCTCCCTTTAATACGGTGATCTTCTGTATATCGTTAGGATTGATCTCCGCAGCGCCATTTCCCCAGTCTACTTCCGCCCAGGTACCCTGGCTGGAAGAGTTCTCGACGGCATTGTTGAAATAAGTCTCGTTGTTGATGGGCACGCCATCGACGACAAACAAAGGCTGGTTCGTCCCGGAGAAAGAATTCTCGCCGCGCACTACAATACGGGAAGTGGATCCCACACCCGCGCCTCCATTGGTAATGGTCACGCCGGCTATCTTCCCCGACATATTATTGATAAGGTTGGGATCGGGCGCATTGGTAAATTCCTTTGTACTCAGAGATTGCACAGCATATCCCAGCGACTTGGCCGGACGGGTGATACCCAGGGCGGTCACTACCACTTCACTCATCGACCTGGTATCCCTTTCAAGAGCAATGGTCACGGCGGCTGACCCCGCATGGGTCTCTACGGTACGGTAACCTACAAAGCTAATGACTATCAATGCATTGGAAGGCGCGCTGAGATGGAAGGCCCCTTCTGCATCGGTGATCGTTCCTTTCGGCGATCCCTTTACCTGGACGCCGGCTCCCGCAATGGGCGCCTTGTCAACAGCATCGACGATCCTGCCGCTGAACTCCACCGGTTGCTGGGCCATAAGCAAACCCGGCAAACCAACGGTCAATAGTAATAATACATAATAGAGATGGACTCTCCACAGTCGTTTTGTAACAATCATAAATGGTTTGTTTTGACAAACCGCAAAGCTATCCTGACTCCCGGTCCCGCCCGGGCTTCAACGGGTTAGTTAAAGATTAAGCAATTGTTAACAGCGTGTTAGCCCGTGCATGGACGGTCCCCTGTCCTTCTCAAAAAAAATTGTCATTCCTACTGACATACTGCTGTCACTGGCCGGTGACATCTTTACATCATCAACCAAAAAAACAAGCATATGTCAACCATCCAACTGTTACTAAAGGAAATGGAGCAGGAAGCTCTCACCACTCGCAAAATGCTGGAACGCATACCTTCTGATAAATTTGATTGGCAGCCACATCAGAAGAGCATGACCCTTCAGCGCCTGGCTACGCATGTGGCCGAGCTGCCCGGCTGGGTCGAAATGGTGGTAACCACCGATGAGCTGGATTTTGCCAATAACGGATATGCCCCCGAAACAGTGTCCAATACCTCCGAGCTGCTGGAGTATTTTGAGCGTAACCTCGTCAAAGGCAGGGAAAGCCTGGCAAAAACCACCGAAGAGACCTTGTCGGAAGACTGGACCCTGCGCAACGGGGATCAGATATATCAGGTATCTAAAAAAGGAGAGATCGTGCGCATGGCCTATTGCCAGATCGTGCATCACAGGGCCCAACTGGGAGTATTTCTCCGGCTGCTGGATGTGCCTATCCCCGGCAGCTATGGTCCCAGCGCCGATGAAGGAGATTTTATGTGATCGTCAGCCCGCTCAAAGCGACAAACAATAAAAAATACTATCTACCGACGCGACAGGGAATTCCTGGGGGAGACTGTTTTTGGGAACGCTTAAAAAACCATTCTTTTCATAAAAACGGTGTGCCGCCAGGAATTTGTCCGTGGTGCCTAACAATATCTCTTTGAACCCTTTTTCACGCGCCCACGCCAGCAATATGTCGAGCAATCCCTGGCCAACGCCATGCTGCTTACCCCTGTAACGGGCATCCACAAACATTTTTCGCAAGGCACCCCGCCCATTTCCGATGTCCTTCAGGGCAATACAGCCCGCTACGCTGTCATCCATGAGCGCCAGCCAAAAATTTCCCTTTCCCGAGAGGAAGAAACCCGGAATGTCTAAAAGATCAGGCTGCTCCTCAAGGGTTATCGGTATGCCAAACTCGTTTTGCTGGATGTTGGTAACAAGCCTGGCAAGGTCCTGTAGATAGGCTTTATCATAAGGAATTATTACCATCTCATCCATACTAAGGAGCCGGTATTTCATCGATGCTGTAAAATATTTTCTTCCCATGAACCTTCCCGGTTTCTATCATCTGATCCGCCCCAGACGAAGCCCCGCCAATCCGCAATACAGCATCACAATGCTCTATCAGCCGTATCGCCACGGGATGGAACATCTCATTCCATACATCGTCTCCCATGGCTTTTGAGCCCGCTGCATGTATCAGCGGCAATGCAAACCACTCTCCCATCACAGGTAAGTGCCCCATTTTATAAAGGGCCAGCGCCATTGCCGTCATTCGTTGCACATTTGCCTCGATCAATACCGGATCGTCGTTCGTCCCCCCACGGTAAGGGCCCGCAACCAGGATCATCAATGTCGCCATGATTTTTTTCTAAAAGGTAGTCAAATTACTTAGATCCCCCGCAGGCCGGCTCCCGACTCGAGGGAATAATAATTGCTTGCTTAATCCAGACTTAATTTTCCGGTAAACATACGGTCACATGATGTGCCTACCTTTGATAAACCCATTATAATGAAATTATTCACCTTCCTTCTGACCACACTCCTCTTTTTTTCCGGCGCCACCGCTCAAAAACACCTCTTCATTATCACGATAGATGGCGTACGGTGGGAAGAGATCTATAAAGGCGCGGACCCGGCGCTGATCTTCAACGAGGAATATGTAAAGGACACATCCCTGACCCGGCAGCTGTACTGGGACTCCACCGAAGCGCTGCGACGGCGCAGGCTCATGCCTTTCTTCTGGTCCACTATCGTCAGCAAAGGCTGTCTGCTCGGCAACAGGAAGTTCGACAATAAGGTCAATGTGAAGAATTTTTATAAAATATCCTATCCGGGCTACAACGAGATCTTCACGGGGCACGCCAACGCCTTCTCCAGCCCCAACCTGGCCATCAATAACAAGAATATTAATGTGCTGGAATATCTCAATTCCACGACGGCCTATCATGGGAAAATAGCGGTCTTCACTTCCTGGCGCATCTTTCCCTATATATTGAATGAAGCCCGTAACGGATTGCCGATCAACAGCGGCTATGAGAAATTGAACGAAACAGACGATGCGGCGGCAGATCTCATCGATAGCCTGCAATCCAATATGCCGGCGTCACATACGCGTCATGACCAGCTCACCTACCTTAGCGCCCGGGAATATATCCGCCAGCATCATCCGTCTGTCGTATTCATGGGTCTGGGCGAGACGGATGAATGCGCCCACCAGGGCAGATATGATCTTTATCTGCAGCACATCGCCGATGCGGACAGAATGATAGCCGAACTATGGTATGCCGTGCAGACAGACCCTTATTATAAGGACAGCACCACCTTTATCATCACCACGGACCATGGCAGGGGGTACAAGCCCAATAAATGGACCACCCATGGGTTCTGGGCAAAAGGGTCCGGAGACATCTGGATAGCGATGCTGGGTCCCGATATTGCGCCCGCCGGCGAGATGAAAGGCCGGGCCCAGGTATACCAGAAACAATTGGCCGCCACCTTGGCCGCCCTGCTTGGAAACCCCTCAGGATCAGGACATCCTCCCGGCAAACCCCTTGATTTTCCCCGACCGGTGGAAACTGGCGGGATGGCGCTGGCCTCCCAGCCCGTCAATGCACGATAACTTAACACAAAAGCTTTGGACGGTTTTTGGACGGTACGGGTAAATAACCATAGATTTGCCCCAAATTTTATGCATGGGCTTCAACTCTTTCGTAAACCTCTTTACCCCTAAAGACCGTGTCTTCTATTCCCTGTTCGAAGAAGTGGCTGAGGGCGTAGGGAGAATGGGTAAGCTGATCAAAGAAGTAGTAGGCGAGCCGGATTATGACAAACGCGCCGCCGTTATCTCGCAGGTAGAAGACCAGGAGCATGTCAATGATGACCTTACACACCGGATATTCACCGAGCTGGGCAGAAATTTTATTACCCCGTTCGACCGGGAAGATATCCACTACCTGGCCAGCTCACTGGATGATATCTGCGACTACATTTATGCCACTACCAAAAAGATCAATTTTTACAAGGTAAATCCAAATGATTCGGGCATTCAGAAAATGGCCGAGCTCATCGAGCAGGGCACCGCCCAGATCCGTATTGCGGTAAGGGAGCTGCGCAATATGCAGGATATGCGCAAGATCACGGATGCCCTGGTAAAGGTCAATAGCATCGAAAACCAGGCAGACGATATATTTGATCTCAGTATCGAACGTCTGTTCGAAACCGAGGCGGATGCCAAAGAGGTGATCAAAAAAAGAGAGATATATCAGGTGATGGAGATCGTTACCGATAAATGTGAGGATGCGGCCAACGTAATAGAATCCATCATTATTAAATACGCTTAATTAAGGTATGAGCTTTCTGGTAGTTATCATCATCCTTGCGCTGGTATTCGATTATATCAATGGTTTTCATGATGCGGCGAACTCAATAGCCACCATCGTCTCGACAAAAGTCCTTACTCCCTTCCAGGCGGTACTCTGGGCGGCTTTGTTCAACTTTGCCGCCTTTTTTATATCCCGGTATATCATTGGCAAGTTCGCTATCGGCAACACTATTGCAAGCTCCGTCCACGCCGAATTCATCAACCTGGAAGTCATCTTCTCCGGACTGATCGCCGCCATTTGCTGGAACCTGCTGACATGGTGGTTCGGCATCCCTTCCAGCTCTTCGCATACCCTGTTGGGAGGCTTTATGGGCGCAGCCCTGGCCCATGCAGGAGCTATATCAAGGAATGGAGTGGATGTGATCAATTATGCAAAAGTAGTCCCTACCTTCCTCTTTATTTTTCTCGCGCCCTTCATCGGCATGATCGTCGCCTTCTTCATTACCATTCTTATCCTCAATATCTGCCGCCGGGCCAACCCTTATCGCGCCGATAATTGGTTCAGAAGATTGCAGCTATTATCCTCCGCTCTTTTGAGTCTGGGGCATGGTGGGAATGACGCCCAGAAAGTAATGGGTATCATCGGGGCAGCCATGATCTTCTATCAAAAGGGATTGGGCCATCACATGACCTTCACCGAGTTTGTCGATGCCAATATGTGGGTGCCGCTGGCAAGCTTTACCGCCATCGCCCTGGGTACAATGAGCGGCGGCTGGAAGATCGTAAAGACCATGGGTACCCGGATCACAAAAGTGACTCCGCTGGAAGGCGTCAGCGCGGAGACAGCCGGCGCCATCACTTTATTTATCTCCGAAAAGCTGGGTATTCCCGTCAGCACCACACATACCATCACAGGCTCGATCATTGGCGTTGGCGCTACCAAACGGCTGTCCGCAGTAAGATGGGGCGTTACCATCAACCTGCTCTGGGCCTGGGTCCTCACCATACCCGTCAGCGCATTGCTGGCCGGTGTCGTATATTTCATCATCCACCTGATACGAGGCTAGCATTCCGCAAACGATTGTGCAGCATAGCCCAAATGGGCCACAGGTCCATTGTCCGAAGGACCATCATTCATAACTTCGCGCAGAGGATTACTTTTAAAAACATCCGAATGCGCGAAGTAAATCATGGCCGGTTAACATTTCTTTGCTATTTTCGGGGGATTTTAGCAACATAACCGATTCTACTATGAAGGGAATTATCCTTGCCGGCGGTTCCGGTACTCGTCTACATCCGATAACCTATGCTATCAGCAAGCAGATCATGCCCGTCTATGACAAACCCATGATCTATTACCCTCTGTCAACCCTCATGCTGGCAGGGATCCAGGAGATACTGATCATTTCCACCCCTCATGACCTCCCCCTGTTCAAAAAACTTTTTGGCGATGGATCACAGCTGGGCCTGCAGTTCTCTTACGCGGAACAGCCACTGCCCAATGGACTGGCCCAGGCCTTTGTCATCGGGGCCGACTTCGTTGGAAAAGACCCCGTGGCCCTGGTCCTGGGAGACAATATATTCTATGGTGCAGGATTGGGCGCCCAGCTGGAAAAGAATGCCGATCCCGACGGAGGTATCGTGTACGCCTACCAGGTCAGCGATCCCGAACGCTATGGCGTCGTAGAGTTCGACAGGAACAATAAAGCCATCTCCATCGAAGAGAAACCCGCCAAACCCAAGAGTAACTATGCCGTTCCGGGACTCTATTTCTATGACAACGAGGTGGTGGCTATCTCCAAAAGCCTTAAACCTTCTCCCCGTGGCGAATATGAGATCACAGATGTCAATAAGGAATACCTCCGCAGAGGCAGCTTGAAAGTCTCTATCCTGGACCGCGGCACCGCATGGCTCGATACGGGCACCTTCGACTCGCTCATGCAGGCTTCTCAATTCGTACAGGTCATCGAACAAAGACAGGGTATAAAGATCGCCTGCATCGAAGAGATCGCCTACCGGAAAGGCTTTATCGACAGCCAACAGCTGGAAAAAATGGCGCAACCTTTGTTAAAGAGCGGGTATGGACAATACCTTATTAATTTAATTCATTCCTAAAACCCTTTTTATAATTTCCCTTGCTTATGGAGAAGATCCTTGTTACTGGCGGATGTGGTTATATAGGTTCTCATACGATAGTAGACCTCATTGCAAACGGCTTCGATGTCATTTGCGTAGACAATAATGTTCGCTCCTCCCCCCGGATACTGGAAGGTGTAGAAAAGATCACAGGTAAAAAGATCAAGAACTACAAAGTTGATCTCTGCAATTACGACGATACGTTTGCCAAATTCCAGGAAAATGAGAACATTTCGGGCATCATCCACTTTGCCGCCTACAAGGCGGTAGGGGAGTCCGTAGAACAGCCCCTGATGTATTTCGAGAACAATCTCCTGTCGCTGATCAATCTGCTCAAATGCGTGCAGGAGTTCGATATCCCCCATTTCGTATTCTCCTCTTCCTGCACGGTTTATGGTAATCCGGATCAGATACCGGTGACGGAAATGACGCCCCCCAAGCCGGCCGAGTCGCCCTATGGCTACACCAAACAGATGGGAGAGCAGATCATCAACGAATTTTCAAAAGCCACCACGCATACGAAAAGCATTCTGCTCCGTTATTTCAACCCCGTGGGCGCCCACCCCTCCATCCTCATTGGAGAAATGCCCATCGGCAGACCCGCGAACCTGGTGCCTGCCATCACCCAGACGGCCATCGGAAAGCTCCCGCAGATGACGGTATATGGCGACGATTATCCCACCCGGGATGGCTCCTGTATACGGGATTTTATCCATGTCAGCGACATCGCCCATGCACATACCCTGGCCATCAAGTATATGCTGGCAGGTAAGATGAACAAGATGGCCGAAGTCTTCAACCTGGGCACAGGCAACGGAGTCACCGTCCTGGAAGCCATCAGGGCCTTTGAAAAGGTCAGCGGTGTCAAGCTAAACTACCAGATCGGCCCCCGCCGTCCGGGAGACGTAATAGCCATTTATGCTAACAATGACCTGGCCAGGGAAAAGCTCGGCTGGCATACGGATTTCGGACTGGAGGATATGATGTCCACCGCCTGGCGATGGGAGCAAAAACTCAAGGCGGACGAGAAGTTCTATAACGGAAAATTTTCCGAATTGAACTAAATTTTACCGTTAATTTGCATCGCAAAACAAGTTTTTATCATATCTAATTCTGATTCATGTTAAAAGAGATCCAAGTATCAGGCCAGAAGGACACCAGAAGTGGCTTTGGAGATGGCATTGCAGAAGCAGCACGTAAGAATTCAAAAATTGTAGCCCTGACGGCTGACCTGGCCGGCTCTATGAAGCTGAATCAGTTCATGAAAGAGTTCCCCGAACGCTTCGTACAATGCGGTATCGCCGAAGCCAATATGATCGGCATCGCCGCAGGTCTCACCATCGGAGGACATATCCCCTATACTACCACTTTCGCCAATTTCTCCACAGGCCGCGTATATGACCAGATCCGTCAGTCCGTAGCCTACTCCGGCAAGAACGTAAAGATCTGCGCTTCCCACGCGGGCGTCACCCTGGGTGAGGACGGTGCAACCCACCAGATACTGGAAGACATCGGACTGATGAAGATGCTGCCTGGCATGTCCGTAGTCGTACCATGCGACTATGCCCAGACCAAGGCCGCCACTATCGCCATTGCCGACTACGTAGGTCCCGTCTACCTCCGATTTGGCCGCCCCGTATGGCCTATCTTCACCGATAAGCTGCCCTTCGAGCTCGGTAAGGCCCAGGTCTTCTCCGAAGGCTCCGACGTCACCATCTTCGCCTGCGGACACCTTGTGTGGAAGGCAATAGAAGCCGGTCGCATCCTGGAAGAAAAAGGTATCTCGGTAGAGGTCATCAATATCCACACGATCAAACCCCTGGATACCGCAGCCATCATAAAATCTATTCAGAAGACCCGTTGCGCCGTGACAGCCGAAGAACACAATATCATCGGCGGCCTTGGCGACGCCATTGCACAGGTGGCCGGCCGCAATCTCCCCATCCCCATCGAATATGTGGGCACGAACGATACTTTCGGAGAGAGCGGCACTCCCAACGACCTTCTGAAGAAATATGGGCTGGATACCCCTAACATCGTAGCAGCAGCAGAAAAAGTTATAGCAAGAAAAAATAAATAAATATTTGGCCCTTCTACAAAAATTGCTAACCTTATGGGGGTGACTATCCATGATGCGGAATTGCTTATTCAATTCAGGAACCCTGACACGAAGGAGAAGGCCTTTACTGCCATTATAAAAAAATATCAGGAAAAACTCTACTGGCATGTACGCCGTATGGTAGTCGATCACGAAGATGCCAACGATGTATTGCAAAATGTTTTTATACGTGTCTGGAATGGGTTGGAGAATTTCAGAGAGGACAGCCAGCTCTATACCTGGCTATACAGGATCGCTACGAACGAATGCCTTAGTTTTTTGGACCAGCAAAAAAGAAAATCCGCCCTCCCCCTGGACGAGTCGGAGTCCGGCCTAAGCAATAAGGTGGTGGCGGATAAACACTTCGATGCCAATAAGTTAGAGTGGAAGCTTCAGCTGGCGATCCAACAACTCCCTGAAAAACAACGACTTGTGTTCAATCTGCGGTATTACGACGAAATGCCCTATGAGGAAATGAGCAAAGTGCTGGAAACATCCGAAGGAGCCCTCAAGGCGTCTTATCACCATGCAGTAAAAAAGATCGAAGATTATATCCTAAACCGTTAATACATCCCAAATCTGTAAAAAAATGGGAATTATCGGTCCTGACCATTAAACTTTAACACCCGGACAACGTCTGAAAAGTACATGGAAAGCAGTAATTGAGATCATGCCAAGGACTAATGAAATATTGAATGAACTGGAGCAGCTGAGCATGGTAGTAGCCGGGATCAGCCGGCGGTCGCCCTACGAGGCCCCGGCAGGGTATTTTTCGGAATTTCCCGATAAAATGCTGGCCCTGCCGAAACAGGATGCTGTAAAAGAGGCTCCTTCCCCTGACTGGGGGAAAAGCCCCGTCATGAGCGTCCCGGAGGGTTATTTTGAAGGTTTTGCCTCCCGGATGATGGATAAGATCCGTACCCATACCCGCCCTGAAGTTCGCCCGGAGGAGGCCCCGGCCAATGAGATTTCTTCCGTATTGAGCCGCATCGGTAAAAATATGCCCTACCAGGTGCCGGAAGGGTATTTCGATAGCTCCCTGCCTTCAGCCACATTACTGGCCTTGAAGGATAAGACCATATACGAAGTTCCGGAAGGATACTTCGAGACACTGGCAGCCATCGTCATGGCAAGGGTACAGCCTGCCGAAGCAGCCACCGGAAAGGTCGTCTCCATGGCCAGCCGCCGCAGGACATCCTGGTTGAAATATGCCGCCGCTGCCGTAGTCACAGGCGCACTTCTGACCTTCGGATGGCTGCGTTTGCAAACCCATTCGAAAGATGGGTCCGTAGCCAGCGTAGATGTGCCCCAGGGACTTACCAAAGTCAGCGACCAGGACATCGAGAATTATGTGGATGACCACACCGTACAGATCCAACAGGCGCAACAAGAGGAAGACTATACCAATGCCAATAGCACAGCTTCGCTGGATATTACCGACAACGATGCAAAAAGCCTTTTAGGAGATGTTCCCGATGGTGAATTGGCGCAGTATATGGAAGAGCATGGAGATCTTAAAGATTATCCAACGAATTAGATTATGAAACGAATTTTATCCGTATTGGTGTTAATTGGCTGGTTCTGTCTGCCGTCCATGGCCCAAAGGCCAAACCGACAGCCCGGGGGTGGTTTGCAGGCCCTGAAGATCGCCTTTATCACCAAAAGACTAAACCTCTCCCCCGAAGAAGCCGAGAAATTCTGGCCCATCTACAACCGCTACACCGCCGAAGTACGACAGGCATACCTGGTATACAGAGATGATAAGAATGAGCTGAAACTGGACGAAACGCTTCTCAACATTCGAAAGAAATACAGCGTCGAATTCCTGAAGGCCATATCTCCTGAAAAGATCAATGATTTCTTCCGCGCCGAAAAGGATTTTGGCGCCTTTGTCCAAAAAGAAGCCCAGCGAAGAGGCATGGGAGGACGAAGGTTTAATGACGATCAATAATCTCCTATAGACCGCTATTTTTCACCTATTGACCGATAATTTTTATTGGTAGATACGCTATTGACGATATTTGAACCTGGTGTTTTTCATAGGTTAGCAACGGCCGGCTCTTTCCAGGGCAGGCCTTTTTTCTAGTGGTATGTCGGGGTCTTCACGTCATGATAGAATAAGAATTTCCATCCCTCCTTTCTTCCCTCCTCCCACCACTCCTGCCTCAGCTCCATAGCCTTCTTTCCGTCATAGTCATATTTCGCAACAAATCTGCTTTTCATCTGCTGCAGCTGGGGAGCCACATCCCCTCCAAAAAATACCTTCTCCCCCCCATCCACGATCCAGAACACCTGATGATACGGACAATGCGCCCCGGTGACCTCATATTTTATATAGCCATCCAATACCCCATTGCCATCCAGTAAAACAACCTTCGGCGAATACTTCAGCCAATCCAGCTCTTCCGTAATATAAGAAGTGGGACCCTTCTCATAAGCATACTCCAGCTCCTTACGCTGAATGTAGTAAGTAGCATTAGGGAACGACGACTCCCGAACCCCGGAAGGCCCCACCCTGCTCATCCCCCCCGCATGATCCTTATGAAGATGGCTCATCAGCACCTTCGTGACCTTTCCGGGATCGATACCCGCCGCACGCAGGTTACGATGGATCTGCAGCTCTCCATCGATCTCGAATCCCAGCCCCGCGTCCAGCACCAGCACATCCTCGGTACTGACGATGGCAAAAGGCTGTACCTCCACAAGCAGACTGCCCGTAGGACGCTGCTGCAGGTCATCTTTTTCCGTATCGAATGGAACAAATAATTTGGTCTTGTCAATAGTGAAGGCGCCTTCGGACAGAGGAATGATCTTCATATCAGGCAAAGGTACGTTTCTACCTCAATACCATCTGCCGGTCAGCATCCAGGCGCACAAGGATAAAAAGCATGACACTGAAAGTCAGTAAACTGGTTCCCCCATAGCTGATGAATGGCAGCGTTATCCCAATAACAGGAGCAAGCCCCACAGTCATGCAAATATTGATAACAATGTGAAAGAAGAGCACACTGGCCACTCCATACGCATAGCATCGGCTGAATACGCTTCGTTGTCGCTCGGCAATGGATACGATCCGCATGAGCAGCAGCGTATAGATACCCAGGAAAAAAATGCTTCCCAGAAAGCCAAACCCTTCCCCAATGGTGCAGAAAATAAAGTCCGTCTTTTGCTCGGGCACAAAATCATAACGCGTCTGCGTACCCTTCAGCAGCCCTTTTCCGATAACGCCTCCACTACCAATCGCGATCTTGCTCTGCTTGACATTATAGTTATTGTCCTTTTTCTTCCCTCTCTGCTCATTCTCGATGGATGCTTCCGCAGCCTGGTCCTTAGGGATATAATCCTTTCCGATGGTGTCATAGATACGCTTGACCTGGTAAGGCTGAAACACATGGTCGAATACAAAAGGAACGACAAATCGCTGTACACCCACGCAGACAAACCAGACCCCGATGATCATAAAAAGAACACTGCGATTCCGCTTGACCTGTCTCCGCAGGATATAGATAGCCAGCAACGCCACACAGGTAAGTATGATAGCCAGGGTGTTCGGCTCCAATAACAATGTCGCCACCACCAGGACGGCAAATGAAAAGCCGATGACCAGCAGGGAAGGCGGCAACCCTTCCCGGAACATCACCAGGAAAAAGGAGAAATATACAAGGGACAAACCCATCTCATGTTGCATGATGCTCATCGCAGCCGGCACCAGCGCAATGGTCGCAGCAATAAGCTGGCTCCGGGGACGCGAGAAATTGGTCTCCACACGAGACAAATACTTCGCCAGCGCCAGGTTCACAAATAGCTTGCACAGATCAGCAGGCTGCAATTGAAAGGCGCTGCCAAATCGTATGATCGACTCGGTACCTTTTATCCTGGAGTGAAAAGGGAATACCAGCAAAAGCAGGAAAATGCCAAAAGCATAGCCCAGATTGGCCGTAGCCGTGAAAAACTTACTATCCGTAAGCAGAATAAAAGTACCGATGATGCCGGACAGGATAAAGAACAGCAGCTGCCGGCTATAGTCTGTCTTGAGAGATATGAACCCCTGTATGACATTCTCCCCCTCATGGTAAGAAGCCGCGAAGATACAGGTGATCCCGATGACGCACAGCGTAAACCAGATCCACACCAGCGACCAGTCTACACCTTTTGATATGGTAGGATTTCTTTGGCTCATAATTAAGGTTGCGTTGAATCCCCCTTCTGATCCGATGGTTTTTGTACAGTGTCCGGCCTTGCCTTGTGTCGTATGGGAGGGCTCGCCGATGTATCCAATGCGGGAACATGTCTGCCGCTATCAGGCTTCTGTGCAGGTGCAGCAGGTGCAGCCGGCGCCACCCTGGGTGTCAAAGGCTTGAGGTTCGGCATCTTTCGTATGGCCGCCAGCAAAGGACTCCTGGAGCCATCCGAAGTATCCAGCATCAACGCCCGGTTGGCACGGTCGATATATTTCAGCAGCCTCGTGCTGTCGCCCGTCTGGCTTGCGTATTCAGCAGCCCGGAGTGAATCCGTCTTGAATTGCACCCGCACCAGGTACTTGGGCATCAGGTTAGTGCTGGTGACTCTGTTCACATCCGCCAGCCGCTCATTCCGCAATGTATCATTCAGGTATTTCTCCACGATGAAAGATCCGATAGGCGCCGCTTGCGCACTTCCATATCCCCCATTCTCCACAATGACCGCCACGGCGATCCTGGGATTTTCCCGGGGAGCAAAACAGACAAACCAGGAGTGGTTATGCAATTTCAGCACGCGTCCGTCGATACGCTGCTTGTTCTCCGCCGTACCCGTCTTGCCACACATGGTGATCCCGGGTATCCGTGCGGCACGGCCCGTCCCGATCTCGATCACATCCTCCATACCATTCTGAACTACATTAAAAGCATCGTCGGAAATATGCGTCACCGGCTCATGCTTTACATGATATTTGTTGAGTATGGAGTCATCGCCCCGTGCATCATCGATGCTCCTTACAAAATGAGGCGTATAATAATATCCCTTATTGGCGACAATACACATGGCATTGGCCATCTGCAAGGGGGTCACATTCATTTTGTCCTGCCCGATACCCATGGTGACCATGGTACAGGAGTTCCACATTCTATTGTAGTCCTTGTCATATGCCGAGGTATCGGGTATATTACCGCCGTCCTCGCTGGGCAGGTCGACACCAAGCCGATGCCCCAGGCCAAAGGCATTCACATATTCCTTCCATTTCATCAGCCCCAGACGGGTGCTGTGATATTCCGGATTGTCTATCGTCAGCCGGAAAGTATTACAGAAAAAAGAGTTGCAGCTATGGGCAATGGCCAGCCTGAGATTGGCCGCATGTCCCGGCACCTTCTCATCGCATTTCACCGGCCTGGTACAGGCCAGGTAAGCCCCCAGGCAATTGATGCCGCTGTTGGGATTGATCACGCCCTCATCCAGACCTATCAGCGCCCCAATAGGCTTGTACGTACTGCCCGCCGGATATTGCCCCTTGATGGCGCGGTTGAACATGGGGCCGGATACATCCAGCGCCAGACGGGCATAGTTGGCCTGCTTCTCCGGACCTGTGAGTGAATTTGGATCGTAGTTGGGGCCCGAAGCCATAGCAAGAATGCCGCCCGTGGACGGCTCGATGGCAACGATGGCGCCTGTCTTGCCCGCCAGCAACCGCTCGGCCAGCTGCTGCAGATCGATATCGAGGTAGGTACGCAGATTCTTACCCGCAATGGCAGGCGTATCCAGGTTCTTGTCCTGGTAATGACCTACCAGCCTGTTCCTGTTATCCTTTATCCAGAACTCGATACCCCGCTGGCCCATCAGCACTTTCTCATAATACTGCTCGAGTCCGGATCTTCCCACATAGTCGCCAAGCTGATAGTAATTATTCGACCTCCGCAGGATGGAGGAGTCCACCTCTCCTACATATCCCATGATATGAGCAGCCGCATTATAAGGATACACCCGTACAGGACGCTCCTGCAGGTTGAAACCGGGAAATTTCCAGATATTCTCCTCCAGCCGCGCATACATATCCGGCGGCAGCAGGTCCTCGAAGATCGTGGGCCGGAAAGGTCCATTCTTGATCCTTGCATCCAGCACCCGTCTACGGAACTCGACCGTGTCGATACCCACCAGCTGACATAAATAATTTGTGTCGATATTTTTTACCTGGGCAGGAGTGACCATCAGGTCGTACAGAATAGTATTATTGAGGATAGCTCTTCCTTTCCGGTCGTAAATGATCCCACGCGACGGATAGATGCTCTTCCGGAAGAGGGCATTTTCCTGCGCCTGCTGCTGATACTTTTTAGAGACAATTTGCAGGTGGAATAATTGAGCCGCAATGATCAGGAACATTCCCGCAAAGATCAGGCGGATGATATTGCTACGGGATTGGTTAAATACAGGCATAGATTCAGCACCGGGTATGGCTTACACCGAAAAATAACCCATCCCCGGCGCACGTCTAATGATGGGCCTTCGGCCGACGAACCCGCGGTTCGTCATGTACGACCTCCAACGGGTTACAAAGTACGGCATATTAACGCTGATGGCAATGCCTTTCATATAGTATTTGTCCTGAATTTCTGCTTACGGAAGAACAACAGTTCCGTCAGCAATACCAGCAATAAGCTGACAGCCGTCGAAGCTATGACCTTACCCACAAAATACAGGAATGACCCAAAGCTCATCCATTCCAGCAATACCAGCCAGGTATGATGCAAAAGGGTCAGGACGAGGACATAAGTGGCATAAGGCGCCCATCCCATACTAACAATGGAAGGAGATATATAGTTCTTGTCGGCGCCCTCTTGTGAGATGAGCAATCCGATGACAAAGGGCCTGACATAAGCGATCAGCGTACAGGCAGCAGCGTGAAGACCGGGAGTTTTGCTGAAATAATCCAGACAAAGGCCAAAAACAAACCCCAGCAGGGTAAGACCTGCCCTGGACAGGCTAAATGGCAGCCAAAGGATATATAAATAATAAAGGTAGGGAGTGATAAACCGGTGCAGGGGAGGCATCTTAAAAAGAATAAATACCTGCACCAGGATGAATAAAATAAATCGGATCGTATTTTTCAGCAGCTCGCTCATTGTACTTTTTTACGTGTAGAATCCTCTATACGTCGTTGCTCGTCATATTGCGAATTCACTATAACATACGCATATTCAATATTAAAGAAGTTTGTCGATGGGCGTACTTTTAGCGTGTAGAAATTGCTGGCATTGTCCGGTACGACGTCATAGACGGTGCCTACCATAAGATTGGCCGGAAAGAGGGAAGAGGTCTGGCTGGTAAGGATGGTATCCCCTTTGGCGACCTTGGCGCTTTTGGGAATATCTTTCAGGGTGACAAAAAGCACACTAAGCCCATCCCATTCGATGGTGCCCCTTTCTCCTCCATTCTTCAGCTTGACCACCACTTTGAACTGAGGATGAAGCATGCTCATCACAGTGGCAAAATTCTCGCTGACATTGACGATGGACCCTACGATGCCCTGGGGACCCATTACCCCCATGTTCGGACGAACACCCTGCGCGAAGCCACGATGGATGGTCAGATAGTTGGGCTGCTTCAGCTGGGTGCTGCTGCTGACCACCTTTGCTTCCAGATAGGTATATTTCAGAATAGTCCGGCCGGAATCCACCTTTATAGTATCCATGATCAACCTCCTGTTCGAATCAGGAGCTTCATAATTGTCCTTCAGTAATTGCCGGAGCTGCATGTTCTCTTTAACCAGCGCCTCATTGGTCTTTTTGAGCTGGAAATAATATTCGATGCCGTTGTACTTCTCATTGATCCGGCCGGTGAGCTCCGTGCTGACATTCATAAAGGCGGCTTCATGGAACTTGTTATAGCGAAAGAGAAAGGATAGCGCTATTATCTGCAACACCAGGAAGAAGAGGAAGTTAAAATGCCTTCTGATGAAGAGAAAAACGTTACGCACCGCTGTGTAGTTTTTTTCGGACCATTCTGGTTTAGATGATGTCTGTCCTTCGGACAACGAACCTCCGGCTCGTTCTGAGCCACCCCTCTATCGCATGACAAAGGGATAGCGGTCGTAGTTCTTCAGGGCGATGCCTGTACCACGGACCACGCTTTTCAGCGGATCGTCGGCAATATGCACAGGTAATTTGATCTTCTGGCTGAGACGCTTGTCCAGTCCGCGAAGCAGGGCGCCACCACCGGTGAGGTACAGACCCCGGCGGTAAATATCACCTGCCAGCTCGGGCGGCGTGGTTTCCAGGGCTTTCAAAATAGCTTCTTCAATTTTGAAGATACTTTTATCGAGGGCCTCGGCTATTTCCTGGTAGCTGACCATGATCTGCTTGGGAATACCCGTTACCAGGTCCCGTCCATTGACAGGGATATCATCGGGAGGATTGTCCAGGTCCTTTAAGGCGGCGCCGATCTGTATCTTTATCTGCTCAGCCGTCCGCTCCCCTATCAGCAGGGAGTGGTATCTGCGGAGGGCCTCCATAATGTCAGCCGTAAATTCGTCACCGGCTATGCGGATAGACTGGTCGCAGACAATGCCCGCCAGGGCGATAACAGTGATGCCGGTGGTACCACCGCCAATATCGATGATCATATTACCGACGGGCTCCTCTACGTCGATACCGATACCCAGGGCGGCTGCCATGGGCTCATGTATCAGGTATACTTCTTTGGCCCCCGCCTGCTCGGCACTGTCCCGGACGGCCCTTTTTTCCACTTCGGTGATGCTGGAAGGAATACAGATCATCATACGCCAGCTGGGAGGGAAGAGAGGCTTCTTGGGATAGATCATCTTGATCATCTCGCGGATCATCAGCTCCGCAGCATTGAAGTCTGCAATAACGCCGTCTTTCAGGGGTCTTACAGTCCGTATGCTTTCGTGGGTCTTTTCGTGCATCATCAGCGCTCGCTTGCCAACTGCCAGCACGGTCTTTGGATTATTACGATCCAGCGCTACAATGCTGGGTTCATTCACCACAATTTCATCGTTATGTATGATGAGGGTATTGGCGGTACCCAGATCCATTGCTATTTCTTGCGTAAGGAAATTGAATAATCCCATTTTAGTATAAAGGTCAGATTTTTGAATTTCGGCGATATTGAACCCTGGGGCCGCTCGGCCAGTTCACCGACGGTCCCCTCTTCCATCTGGACAGCAAAATTGAAGGAAATAATTTGAATTACAAAGGTGAAGCCCTTGATTCATCGGATTATTTTCCACAGGACCTTAACTGCCAAATTTATTTTTGGAGACTGTCTTCAAAGGGTAAAACTCAAGGTACAAAACGAAAAAAGTTGTAGTTGCGTATGTTGACGTGAAGCTTCTCGATAAAATTTCTGCACCGTACATGGATAACCCTAAATATAATCCATCTCCGGTGTACATCTGATGATTGGAGGCCTTCGTCGGAAGAACTTCGGCAGAGCTCCATGTATTCGCTCCCCCTTGTTCGTACCCTTCGTTCCTCGGGTACTTCGAAAGCTCCTCCTCGGTCGTAACTTTGCGGTTACAGCCGGCGAACCTCTGGGTCCGCTTGGCCTAGCGTGCAAAACCCAATCTTTTCTCCATCTCCACATCCAGCCGGGGCAGCCTCTTTCTTTCAATGAGGAAGCTGGTAAGCGCTGCCACTTCCCTGAACACATGATGCTTGATCAGCGCGGCGCTCAAATAGTCCTTGCCCGTACTGCCGCCAGTCCCCACGCGGGTTCCAATCATTCTTTGGACCATGCTCATGTGACGGTAACGCCAGGTGCTGAGCTGCTCATCGATCTCTAAAAGCTGACTCAGTACCTGGAAAGGTAGCTGCAGAATAGGATATCCTCTGTAAAGCATGATAAATAATGCGGCACGGCAGGCAGAGGGCGAAAGCTGACGGCTTTCAGCGACTGGGCTATCCGGTGAGGAGCTGCCAAAGAACATCCTGTCGAAGAGGGGAAGGTTGGTCTTTTCATTGTCGGCCAAAGATTCCAGGTAACGTTGTCTATAGTCCTCCCAAAAGGCCGTCCCGGGGTCAAAAGGCATCCGTTCCAGCCATTTATTCACCAGCTCGAACAGAGAGCTGTCCTTTTCGGCCTGTTTGATGACGTCTACCTCCGTCTGTCGCAGCTGCGAGACATAATACTGCTGACCATGACGATGTTCGTATTTCAAACCCAGACGGGCTTCCAGCAGCTTGAACTGCCAGCTTTGGAATCCGGAGGCAGGCCGGAGCATATCCCGGAAATCCAGGAAGTCCATAGGGGTCATGGTCTCCATGACATCGATCTGGTGGACAAGCACCTTGAGGATGGTCCCGCAACGGGCCAGACGGTGAACAATGGTCTGCAGCTCAGGGGAATTGTCATTCAAGGACGGCCCTTTCATAATGTCGATGACGGAATCCGCCTCGAACAGCAGCTGCTTGAACCAAAGCTCATAAGCCTGGTGAATGACGATAAACAGCATCTCGTCATGCGCTAGTTCGCCCTTCCGGAGACTTTCAGGGTCCTGCGCACTCAGGATCTTGTCCAATTGCAGGTAATCGGCGTAATGCACCATATTAAGATAAGATAAGTTTACAGGAACTCATACCCAATATCCCGTCGGTAGTATATCCCTTCATAGTACAGCTTTTCCAGCACATCCCTGGATTTATCGACGGCCTCGTAAACTGTCTCCGCAAAAGAAGTGACACAAAGGACACGGCCTCCGCTGGTCACGACCTGCCCGTTATCCTCTTTGGTGCCGGCATGGAATATCAGGCTGTCGGAGGTCAATGGCTCTTCCAGCCCGCTGATGGGATACCCCTTCTCATAGCTCCCCGGGTAGCCACCGCTGACGGCCACAATGGTACAGGCAATCCGCGGATCCATCTCGATCCGGACCTTGTCCAGCCGCTGTTCCGCCACAGCCAGGAAAAGCTCCACCAGGTCATTCTTCAGACGGGGCATCACCACCTCCGTCTCGGGATCGCCCATCCGGCAGTTGTATTCGATGACCAGGGGCTCATCCTCTACTTTAATGATACCTATAAAAATAAAGCCCTTATAGTCGATGTTCTCTTTAGCCATACCCTCCACCGTCGGCTTGATGATCCGCTCCGTTATCTTGGCCATAAAAGCGTCGTCCGCAAAAGGAACAGGGCTGACAGCGCCCATGCCACCCGTATTAGGCCCTTTATCACCCTCTCCCACCCGTTTGTAATCCTTTGCCTCCGGCAGGATCACAAAATGCTGCCCATCCGTCAGCACAAAAACAGACATCTCGATACCGTACAGGAACTCCTCTACGACAACCTTACTGCCCGCCTCTCCAAACTTGTTGCCCTGCAGCATCAGCTCGAATTCGGCCACCGCCTCGATATGATTTTGACAGATAACCACCCCCTTCCCCGCAGCCAGCCCGTCCGCCTTTAGTACAATAGGAAGTGTATGCTGCTGCAGATAGGCGATCCCTTCCGCATAATTGTCCAGGTTGAATTCACGGTAGGCGGCAGTAGGTATCCCATGACGTTGCATGAACTTCTTTGAAAAAGCCTTGCTGCCTTCCAGCAGCGCTCCCTGTGCCGACGGACCGATGACAGGTATTTCCTTCAGGGCGGCATCCGCCGCGAAATAGTCGGCGATCCCTTTTACCAGGGGCTCTTCAGGCCCGACAATGACCAATTCTATCTTCTCTTTGGAACAGAACTTTTTGATACCTTCAAAATCTACGGTGGAAAGGTCGACATTGGTGCCGCACCGGGCCGTACCGGCATTGCCAGGTGCAATAAACAGGGAAGTGCAGAGGGGACTGCTGACGAGCTTCCATGCCAGCGCATGCTCCCGGCCCCCAGAGCCTAACAGTAAAATATTCATGGGCCCGAAATTCGAGATTCAGGAGCACATTCCGAAAAAGAATTTTACAGGCGGCCCCGCACGAAGGACAGACATTAAATATTTCCTCCTCACCTACCTTTTTAAGGGTTTCGTCCA